>SMTZ1_10001258_pt1 | contig 26379 bp, 19 predicted proteins | sample DeeMarSWOR136_30_FD_25667 | JGI IMG/M metagenome (IMG submission 25667)
CCTTATGGTAATGCCACCCCTTAACCACGCCCGGATAGGTGGTGGTAACGTAAACCTGGCCGAATTTCTCGAAGGTCTCTTCGTCACAGCGAAGGATCTCCATCAACCTGCCCCTCTCATCGGGAATAACCCGTAGCTTTTTGGTTTTGACACCCTCAATCATGGCCATACCCCAAAGTTGGTGCTTGTTAAGCCTGACGAGATCTCCCTCGCCCGACCGCGATATATCGGAAGCCCATATTCTCCATCTCCTCCGGATCGTAAATGTTACGTGTATCCACGACCACCGGTTCTTGGAGTAGCTCCTTAATTCTGACCATATCCAGCTCTCGAAATTCATTCCATTCGGTCATGAATACCAGAGCGTCCGACCCCTGGCAAACGGCATAGGCGTCGTCGCAGAACTCCACATGTTGGAGGACTCGACCGGCATTGATCATGGCCGCGGGATCATAGGCCCTGATTTTAGCGCCCTCCTCCTGCAAACGCCCAATGACGTAAAGGGCCGGCGCTTCCCGCACATCATCGGTTCTGGGCTTAAAGGAAAGGCCCAAGATACCGATGGTCTTGCCGGAAGGATCGCCCACTGCCTGGACCACCTTCTGCACCATCCGTTCTCTCTGTTCCCTATTAGACTCTACGGCCGCCTTCACGATCCGCAGCTCCATGCTGGCAGCCTCCGCTAGCTTTAACAAACCCATGGTGTCTTTGGGAAAGCAAGAACCCCCATAGCCCGCTCCGGCATGGAGAAATTTGGGACCGATTCTGCCGTCCAGACCTACGGCCTTGGCCACCACTTGAACGTCGGCGCCCACCTTCTCGCAGAGATTGGCGATCTCATTGATGAAGGATATTTTGGTGGCCAAAAAAGCGTTGGAGGCGTACTTGATCATCTCAGCCGTCTCCACGGCGGTGCTCACGATAGGGGTCTCTATGAGATAGAGAGGACGGTATATCTCGGACATGATCTTCATGGCCCGTTCACTGCTGGTCCCAATCACCACTCGATCCGGATGCATGAAGTCGCCGATAGCCGATCCCTCCCTCAGAAATTCTGGATTGGAGACCACGTCGAACTCCACCTTTCCCTGGGTCTGATCCTTGATAATCTGCCGCACCCGTTCGCCCGTGCCCACAGGGACAGTGCTCTTGTTCACCACAATTTTATATTCATTCAGGTTCTCGGCCACCATGTGGGCCACCTCAAAAACGGCGGACAGATCAACAGCACCCCCCTCTGCCATGGGCGTGCCCACGGCGATGAAAACGATCTCACACTGGCCAATGGACTCTGCCAGGGAGGTGGTGAAGATCAGTCGATTCTTCCCTTTGTTGCGCCCCACCAACTCCCTCAGCCCTGGCTCGTAAAACGGGATATTCCCCTCGTTTAGAGTGGCAATTTTATCATCATTCACGTCGACACAGATAACCGGTTCCAACCATACAGATTTTTCTCATGGTTCCTCCAAAAAACTGGGCGCAATATTCAAAACATGAATTTCCAAATTAACGTATCAAGATGAGCTTGTCAAGTAATTTTACCCCCAGATCCAGAGGACGAACAAATAGCTGCCCATGGTGGCGGCCAAAGTGAAGGGCAGGCCAATCCTGACAAATTCCCAAAAGGACACGTGATATCCCTCTCGACGCAACAGGCCGACCGAGACGATGTTGGCAGAGGCCCCAATGGGGGTAATGTTGCCGCCCAGACATGAACCAATGAGCAGGCCAAAAACGAGAAGCTGAGGCGGGATGCTGAGCCCCTGGGACAGCACGGCGGCCACGGGAATCATGGCCGTCAGATAGGGCACGTTATCCACAAAGGCGGAGAACAGGACCGACGCCCACACGATGACGGTATAGGCCCAAAAAGGTCGATTCCCGGTAAGGGACTTGATGACCCCGGCCAAGTCATCGATAAGGCCAATCCGAGCTAGGGCCCCCACCATGACGAAAATGCCCGCCAGAAAGAAGGTCGTCTCCAGATCATATCCTCTTAACACCTGACGGCAGCGATACCGGCCCTCCCTGCGGTCCCTCAGATACTGGAAAAAGAGGCCTATCGCTCCAAAGACGAGGCAAACCGCTCCACCCAGGTATCGAAAACCCGGGTCCAGGAATGAAGCCGTGGCCAGGCCAACCACCATCAGGGCTAAGAGTGCCGTGGGGCCCCAGCTCTCCACTGGCTCCACCGGGATCTTCTGAATGGGCTGGTTGAACCTGCGAAAAATATAGTACAGCACCACAAATGAGAACAACGCGCCCAGCTGCACAGCAAAGAAAATGCCGGGTTTTCCATGAAGAAAGATGAAATCATTGAAGGACATCTTCTGGTAACCCGCCAGGATCATACTGGGGGGATCTCCAATGAGTGTCGCAGTGCCTTGCAAGTTGGAGGAAATGGCCAGGGCGATGAGAAAGCTCACCGGGGAGACCTTCAGCCGACGAGACAATTCCAGGGCGATGGGGGCTACGATGAGCACGGTGGCCACATTTTCCACAAACGCCGAGATAAAGCTGGTCAGCGCGCAGATCCAGAGCACAGCGATACCTACCGTGGCAGAGCGATCCACCAAAATAGCAGCCAGCCGGGCCGGGACCCTGGAGTGGATGAACAGCTCCGCGATCACCAGGGTACCGGCGAAGATGCCGATGACGTTCCAGTTGATGTCCGAGACCAGATTGGCCACGGAGGTCCTCCCGAAGATGAGTAGGAGGACCACTCCTATCCACAAGGCCAGGGCTCGATGTCGTCGGCTGAGGATTAAAAACAGGTATACGCCGCAGAAAATGGTCAAGACTAAAGCTTTGGGATGAATAGGCAAAGACACCTGTCAAGTTCCTCCAAAAACCTCACGTATGAATCATAGAGGTCACATGTGAATCAGTTGCGTCTTGTGTGTTGCGTGGTTTTAATAATGGTGGAAAAAGTCATCATACCAGGGTCGCCAGGCCACACGTATCACGCTGCACGGTCTCCGGGAAGGCCGATGCCCTTCACGACGACGGCGCCAGCTTCGCCCTCATTGCCCTCCACTGTCAGCCGGCCCGGCAGAAACTGTTCCAACACCCAGACGTTGGTTAATAGATGCCCGGAGATGGAGGTGGTGGTGAGCCGGGAGACACCATGAGCCAGTGTCATATACAGCACCAGCTGATCGGCCAGATGAGGATCAACGGCCCCCGGAGCACGTAAGTAAGCCAGCATCTCAGCAACGGCCTCGTCGGCGACGGTCTCAGCTGGCTTTCCCCGTCTGCCCAAAGCGCTGAAGCCCGCGGTGATTTTCTCGAACCTGGCCAACAGGATGATGAAAGTGCCCGGGGCCACAGAGGGCACCTCTGAGACCTCGATGTCGGCGGACAATCCCTCTCTGTGAAGCCCTCTGAGGGCCTGATCACGCTGGCGCTGGGCGATGCTCAGGGGCAAACGGGAGACGACAGAAAGCCCCAACAGGGAGAGTCGCGAGCCACGCTCTGAGAAGTCGCAGCCCGAAACCCGGCGTGCTGGCTCCACTCGTCCGCGCACGACGCCCCCACCCCGGGGATACCAGCCCCACCGCTCACAAGAGAGCTGTGCCCGGAAGCCCAGCCGGGCTATGGCCAAAAGAAAGACCTCTTGTAGATAATCGATGGGTGGACTCCACGGGGTGTGAGTGCCCCCCAAAAGAGTGACCTCAGAGCTGCCCTGGGCCAGGGCTAAAACCGGCAGGATGGTTTGAAAGATCATTCCGGTGGAGCCGGCGCTGGATTTAACCTGGCTGACGTCGAAACGATATCGTCCGGGCTGGGCGACTTTTGGAAAATAACGCAGTTTGGTTGACTCCAGTTGTGCTCCTTCCAGTTTCCCCTCGGTGATGTCGGCTACGGCTCGGCAGGCCGTTAGATGTTGCGGCATCAGCCCGGATTTTTTCCGTCTGGCTCGGATGTTGACGATCTCTAACTCTTGGCCAAGAACGGAGGAGATGGCCAGGCTGGTTCTCAGAATCTGGCCTCCGCCTTCACCATAGGAACCGTCGATGGTGATCATGAGTGACCTAAAGGGCTCAGGGACGATGGATGAGATTTAGGGCTTGGTGGTGGTTAAGAGCTCACAGCTGAGATCAAGGAGTGGCTCTGTACTACTGTTAGCGAGACTCGTGAATCGTTTTGCGGTCTCGAAGCTCACTACGACAATCGTCTGTCGAAGTGGGTTCCTCGAGGGGGTTACTACAAAGCCAAGAGAAAGAACGAGTTTCGATTTACGACTGACGTTACGAGCCTCGATGCCGACAAACGCAAATCGCCATCCTCTATCATAAATTCCGCTCACGACTGCCCGGTTTTATCACAGGTATCTTATCCCGACATAGGGGACATTCCTCGGGAGCATAAACCATGACGTCCAATTTCGTCAGACTCTTCACGGGAACATCCCAAGTGAGGGCACCCACGCTCCGGTCCACCAACGCACCCACACCTGTTACCCGCCCCTCCCACTTCTCCACCAGCCTCATCACCTCTTCGGTGGAACCACCTGTGGTGATCACGTCCTCAACAACCAGAGCTCGCTCCCCCCGCTCAATGTGAAACCCTCGACGCAGGCTCATCTGGCCGGATTCTCGCTCGGCGAAGATGGCACGAACCCCCAGGGCACGTCCCACCTCCTGTCCCACCACGATTCCCCCCACAGCCGGGGAGATGACCAAATCCACCCCATCATCCCGGAATCGAGCGGCCAGCTCGGCTCCGAGATGCTCGGCGTGTTGAGGATATTGTAAGACCAGAGCACACTGAAAATAGACCGGACTGTGCAGGCCAGAGGAGAGCAGAAAGTGACCCGATAGCAAGGCCCCAGTCTCCCGAAATATTCGCTGAATTTCCTCTTGCGCGAGCACTGATACCCTCCAAAAAGAAATATATTACCCGCCGCGATGTCTGTTGATCTCCTCCCGAAGCCTCATGGCTTCCTGGCGGGCACGATGGGCAAAATCCCTCTCTGCCGAGGCGTAGAGGATGGATCGGGATACGTTTATGATGGCCAACTCGCCAGATTCGTTCACGCCATCTCGCACGGCCGCAGCCAGATCGCCGCCCTGGGCGCCCACCCCGGGGATCAATATGGGTAATTGGGGGGCAACCTCACGGACCCGCTTCAGATCACCGGCCTGGGTGGCGCCCACCACCAAACCACATGAGCCGTGCTGACTCCAAGCTACCACCTTATGGGCCACCTCAAGGAAGAGGGGACGCTTATTTATCGAGAATCGCTGAAATTCCTCGGCGCTGGGATTAGATGTCAGGCAGAGGACGAAAGCGCACTTGTCGCCAAACTTCACAAAGGGTTCCACGGCGTCGAAGCCCATATAGGGATTCACGGTGATGGCATCGAAATCCATATCCTCGAAAAAGGCCTTGGCATACATCCGGGCCGTGTTGCCAATGTCACCCCGCTTGGCATCGGCGATGATGGGGATCTCTTTAGGCACGTATCGACGGGTCTTGTGAAGCGCGCGCCACCCCCTCTCACCAAGAGCTTCGTAGAAAGCCACATTGGGTTTGTAGGCGCAGACCAGATCGGCGGTGGCCTCGATGATGGCCCGGTTGAATGCTCCTACAACATCTTTTTCGGCTAGAAGAAATGGTGGGACTCGATCCAGATCCACGTCCAGCCCCACGCAGAGCAAAGAGTTGTTTGTTCGTGAAGCCTGGATGAGTTTTTTTGTAAAAGTCATTGAAACATAACCAAATGAAAAATGAAAAGTGAAAAATGAAAAGTGAAAAATTAACTTCTCTTTGCTGTAGCAATCGATTTCGCCGCGATATTCGTCAATTCCATTGATTCCAGCATAAGTTCCGCAAGCTTTCTATCTTCTTTAGGAACAGAGCCCGTTTTTCTGATCAAATGCAACCAGTAAGATGATTCGCGCAATTCTTCTAAGACCACCTACATTTTGTGTATGAAATCCGCCCGGCTCCCCGCAGCGCATGCTTCTTCGTAGTCAGCGCCTGCTGGAGTTCCTGATCGCATCAATTGATTACAGATATGACGCCCAGGTGCTGTATTCCTCAATTTAGCTACTATCTGGATGACCTTCGCTGAGAAGTCCAGTAGTCGATCTGATAGGTCATTCTTTCACATTTTGCATTTTTCACTTTGCACCCTGCCTGGTGTCCCTACTGCCCCCCCAACTCCAGCACTTCCAGCCTCACCTTGGCCGTTCCTGAACCTACTATGCCAATCTTCTGGGCTGCTCCATAAGAGAGGTCGATGATCCTGCCCTTGGCAAAAGGTCCTCGATCGTTAATACGGACTGTCACTTGCTTGCCGTTGTCCAGATTGGTGACCAAGAGCCAAGTGTTGAATGGCAGAGTTCGGTGGGCAGCGGTCATGGCGTACATGTTGTAAATCTCACCGTTTGCAGTCTGACGGCCATGGAACTCCGCCCCGTAGTAAGAGGAGATTCCCTCTTGTTCTTGCTTCGGATTCTCAGCTGGACTCTCCTCCGGAGGGCGCTTAGCGCTGGTGTATCGGGGAGAGGGAGTGCAGCTCATCAAGGTCAAGAGTAACAACATGATCCCAAGGTGTCCAGGCCAATAACATCTCATTTTCTCACCTCGGCAGGTTCGCCTTGCCAGTCTTCAGCTTTAACCTCATCATGAATTCCCATGCTCACCTCTCACTGGCCAGTCTATCCATCAGCCGCCTCAACCTGACTCACAAGCTCCCGAATGCTTCTCAATCCCCGCCGAGAGCAGACCTCTTCGAGCCCCTCGATAATCCTCAGGGGAGCCTGTGGGTTGACGAAATTTGCGGTGCCCACCTGTACGGCGCAGGCTCCGGCCAAAAGGAACTCCATGGCATCCTCGGTGGTCATAATCCCTCCCACCCCGATGACCGGAAGGGAGACTTTCTGAGCCACCTTCCAGACCATGGCCAGAGCTACTGGCTTTATGGCTGGCCCTGATAGACCCCCGGTTACGGTGGAGAGCCGAGGTCTCCCGGTGTTCACATCGATAGCCATACCCACCAATGTGTTGATCAAGGAAATGGCCTCCATCCCAGCATCCACGGCACTGTGGGCGATAGTGGCGATGTCCGTCACGTTGGGAGAGAGCTTCGCGATGAGGAACCGCTGGGTGACCTTCCTGACCGCCGAGAGCAGACGGCAGGCCGATTGAGGATCGCAGCCGAAGATCATCCCACCCTCCTTGACATTGGGACAGGAAATATTGATCTCCAGCGCATCGATGCCCGAATGCTCCTCCAAACGGTTGACCACCTCCACATATTCCTCAAGAGTGCTGCCGGCCACATTGACGATCACGGCTGTCTTCACCGATTGCAGAAAGGGTAGCTTTTCCCGAATAAAGGCCTCAACCCCCACGTTGGCTAAGCCGATGGAATTGAGCAGCCCGCAGCTTGTCTCGACAATCCGAGGGGGCGGATTCCCCTCCCGGGGATGCAGCGTTACGGCCTTGGTGATCAATCCTCCCAACAGGTCAGGATCAAGCAACCTTCTGTATTCCTGACCCCACCCGTAGGTTCCCGAAGCGACCAGAACGGGATTTTTTAGGCGCAGACTTCCCATTTCGATGGACAGATCGACCATTAAAGTCTCCTCAGCAAAACTAGTAGCCCTCCGTCCCTGCAGGGATTCCACTTTTTTAACTTCCTATTCATTTCACCCCTAAAGGTTTCTCAATCAGAACAAGGCACCGTTTGTTACTGTTTGACCGCCAGAATCACCAAGCGCTTGGCCGTGTGGTCATAGGGTGTGCCCTGCAAGCTGCCAAACTGCCTCACATCTGGAAAACCCGATTCCCGTAACAGCTGGGCCAAGTCCGAGGCACCATACAGTCGTAGGGACAGCTGAAAGGCTCTTATCTTTTGATTTTTGATCAATATCCACTTGTTTTCCATCCAAGTCCAATCCGGAGAAATTTGGCGTTCCTCCAGGAGAAAATCCCCTTCATCGGTGTGTCGCCAGTCTCGCTCCCGGAAGATCCTGGCCAAGACTTCGCGGCCCATCATCTCCATTATCATTTTTCCGCCGGACTTCAGGGAAGCAGACAAGTTTTCGGCAACTTGCTGATCTTCCTGGGGATCCTCGAAGTATCCAAATGACGTATACAGGTTCAAGGCCAGGTGAAAAGCGGAAGACCTCCGAAAGCGGCGCATATCTTCTTGGACGAACTCGATCTCCAAAGCCTCTTTTTCAGCCTGGATCTTGGCACGATCCAAATAATCTGTGTTTCGATCCACCGCTGTCACTTGGAAACCCCGTCGGGCCAGCTCCAGGCTGTGCCGTCCGGGTCCACAACATAGGTCCAGCACACGAGATCCCGCGGGGATCTCGGTAAGTCGGAGCACTCCGTCGACCTCCAGGGAGGCGTCTTCCCAGTGCCTTTGGGCAAACAAAGCCGGAGCCATGGTTCGCCAAAAATCGTTATCTTCGTGCCATGTCTTCATAAACCTCTCCAGAAGAAGAAACGCCTTGGTTGAACGCGCCACGCTGATCGAGATATAGGGTAATTGACGAAGTCAACTTTACAACTACGTCCATTTTAGTCCATTCAAGACCACATGTCAAGGATTTCTGACGTAAGCATAAAAAAAGGCCTCTCCTGAGGTCATATTCTCTTTTGCTCTGAATCGATATTTGAGCAAAACCGATCATCGACCTTCCTTCAGCCGGGCATAGAGCAATGAGGCGAAGAACAACATTCCCGCGAAAAGCACTATGGTCGCCCCTGAGGCCAGGTTCAACTTGTAAGACAGAATCAGTCCGGCTATGGTGGAGATCACCCCGATGACCACCGAGTAAAGAACCAGACTCCGATAGTTGTGCGTGAGTTGGCGGGCGGTGGCGGCTGGGAGCACCAAAAGGGCCGAAACCAAGACGATGCCGATGAGCTTAATAGCAATGATGATGGTGACGGCCATGGACAGCAAGAAGACATAGTAAACGGGAGATACGGCCACTCCACTCACCTGGGCCACTTGCTCATCAAAACTGAGGAAAAGAAGCTCTTTGAAAAGTGAAATGACCAGCGCGAAAACCAGAGGAGCCAACACCAGCATCAGCACCAAGTCGCCTCGGGTGATGGCCAGAATGTTGCCAAACAGATACCCAAAGAGGTCCACGTTATAGCGACGCGAGAGCCCGATGAAGACGATGCCCAGAGCCATGGTCAGGGCGAAGAAAATCCCGATAGCCGTGTCCTCGTGCAGTTTCCCCTGACGGTTGATGAAACCAATCAACAAGGCGATGGCCCCGGAGAAAAGGATGGCCGTTACGGTCGGGTTCATCCCCAGCAGAAAACCCAGGGCCACACCCCCGAAGGCAGAGTGCGAGATTCCCACCCCGATGAAGGAGAGGCGCTTCAGAAGAACGAAGACGGAGAACAGAGAACACAAGCAGGCGATGAGGACACCACCCATCAATGCCCGCTGCATAAATCCAAGCTGGAAAGGTTCAATCACGATGCTCTCCGATAACTCGATGGGGGATTTTACCGTGTACCAACATCTCCACCTCGCAGCCGTAAACCTTTTTCAGTCCATTGCCATCCAGCACCTCGGTGGACTTTCCGTGAAGGTGGAGCCTCTGATTGAGGCAGGCAATTTCATCGGTGTGATAGGGAACAGCCCCGATGTCGTGCGAGACCAAGACCATGGTCAGAGAGAGCTCTTTTCTTAGTCTGCCCAGAAGTCCATAAAAAGCTCCCTGGGCTTTGCTATCTATCCCGGAGGTGGGCTCGTCCAGCAACAGCATCTGGGGCTTGCTGGCCAGTGCTTGGGCGATGAACACACGCTGCTGCTCTCCTCCGGAGAGGTGCCCGATGGGTCGATCCCGTAGATGAGCCATCTCCACAGCCTCCAATATCTCCAGCACCTGGCGTCGATCTTCAATTGTGGCCTTATGCCACAGCCCTATCTTGGAGTACCGCCCCATCATCACCACGTCGAACACAGACACCGGGAAGCTCAGATCAGCAAAGGCCCTCTGCGGCACGTACCCTATGAGGCCCTTGTTTTTATGGTGTCCCGGAGGACGGCCAAAAACCCGTACCTCTCCCCTGTTGGGCTTAATCAAGCCCAGAATGACCTGCAACAGTGTAGTTTTGCCGCCACCATTGGGGCCGATGAATCCCAGAAATGTCCCCCTGTGAATTTCCAAATTGATTTCCCGAAGGATAAAATCGTGACCTAGAGACACCCATAGGTCTTTGATTTCCACCACAGACTCACTCACAGCATGGCCTCCCTCATAATCTCCAGGTTGTAGTCCATAAGGCCGATATAGGAATCTCGTCCGAGAAGGTCAGGTCCGCCTAAAGGGTCCAAAAAGAGCACTTTAACACCGGCCTCAGAGGCGATGGCCGAGGCAGCGCTGGGATTAAGCTGTGGTTCGGCGAAGACCGCTTTGATCCCGTAATCCTCGATAGCTTGAATGATCTTTTGGAGGTCTTTCGGAGTAGGCTCACGCCCTGGCGACTGCTGGATCACCGCCACCTCCACCAGACCATACCTTCTGGCAAAATAGCTCCATGCCGGATGAAAAGCCACGAACTCCTTGTTTGGGAACTGCCTCACCGTCTCTCGAATGGTCTCATCCAGACCATTTAACTTTTCCAAGTATCGGTCAAGGCGCTGACGAAGATCCTGAGCATGTTCTGGACTTAGTTCTATTAGGGCCAACGCGATGCGCTGGGCCAGTGATTCGGCCACCAGCGGGTCGAGCCAAACGTGCGGATTGCTCCCTTGGTGTTCGTCTCCCTCATGCGGGACCTCACGGTCTTCGGCCTGATGTTTTTGAAGCGCAGGGTGATTTTCGTCCACCCTGAGTAGGTGAACGCCGTCAATCGCTCTGACCACCACTAGATCCTCTCCGGCGGTGGCGGTGATCAGTTTCTGTGCCCAGAATTCCAGACCGGCTCCCACCATGACGAACAACCGTGTTTGGGCAAATTTGCGAAAAGCCTCAGGGGTGGGCTCGAAGACATGAGGGCTGGCTCCCGGGGGAATGAGCACCTCCACCTCAACCAGATCTCCCCCAACATTTCTGACGATGTCTGCCAGGGGAAATATACTGGCCGCCACTTTGATCTTATCCCCAAAAGGCGGAGGTTTAGAACAGCTCCAAATGGAGTTGAGCGCGACAAATAAGATCAGGACAATGGCGCTCTTCGCTCTCATCTGTATCGCATGGGAAGCAAGCATTTGAGATGCCAGGGGTGTTGACAGGTGACCGTGAATTTTGTCAGAACGAAGGGCTTCCCTCGAGGGAAATCGCCGATAATTTGGGCCTTTAGGACCATGCCCAGTTATGTCCTGGGAGTCGAGGGGGAAACCAGGAGGATGGCCATCCAACCCGGGATTGCTCTGTCTCTGAAAAACCCTGGGAACCTGTGGCTTCACTCCCTGAAGACAACCTCCTCCAGCCTGAACACCGGGCCGTCCACACAAACCCGACGATACGTCTGAACCCTTTCACGAGAGCGACACAGAACGACGCAGCCCAGACACGCCCCCAAGCCGCAGGCCATATTTCGCTCCATGGAAATCTGGCCAGGAATCCCAAATTGGCAGGCCAGGGAAGCCACCTTGGCCAACATGGCTTCAGGTCCAGCGGAGCAGATCAAGGTGGACCCAGAATCAAGGTTCTCCCGGCGGAGAAACTCCTCTAACAACTGTGTGACCAGGCCGGGAAAGCCATCGCTGCCGTCGTCTGTGGAAACCTGCAAATGGCTGCTCAAAGCCTGTAACTGATCCCGGCACAGAAGCTGATCTTGGCACCTGGCTCCCATCAGAAAATGAATGGAGATCCCTCTCCGCACCAGATCTTGAGCCAGAAAAAAAAGGGGGGCCACCCCCAATCCTCCAGCTACTATCAAAGCCGTGCGCGTTCCCGAAGGAACGTCAAAGCCCTGACCCAAGGGACCCACAAGGTCCAAATCCTCCCCGAGTCTCCTCCGGCTCAGCAAGTTCGTGCCCTTGCCTGCCACTCGGAATAAAAGGCTCAATACCCCCCTCTTACGATCTACTTGGAAGATGCTCAAGGGACGGCGTAGCAGAGGCTCTGGACCCTGTCCAACGCGAACGTGCAGAAATTGTCCCGGCTGAGCATGCATCGTTATCTGAGGGCTTTTGACTCCCACTAGGAACACACCGGCAGCAATCTCCTCTTTGGTGATCACAGGAGCTTTCTGCTGGATCACAGGAGAACCTTCATGGTTCTTTAGTCGGAATCCCTCCCGGCTCATCAAATTCCAGCTCCTCCTTGTCCAGATCAGCGTCCTCCTCCTCGGGACTCTCACTTTCCACCTTCTCAGGTTCCTCTATAGCCGGAGCCTGTTCAGTTGTATCAGTCGAGGCGACGCTGGTCGTGTCCGCTGAAAACACAGCTGTCGTGTCTTGGGAAACCTCGGTCGATAACGAGGCGATTTTCCTCTGCGCCAGGAGGGCACACTCAGAATCGGGATACTCTTGAGCCAATTGCTTGAAGATGGCCATCGCCGAGTCGGGATCGGCCTTCAGGTATTCTAGGGTCCAGGCGAGGGCACATCCGGCCTTAGGAGCATAGGGACTATGGGGAAAGTCCGTGACAATTTGACTATACAGAGCCAGGGCTCCGTCCACATCGCTCCCCTTTAACAACAAGTCCTCTGCCTCGCGGAAGCGCTCAGCGACATTTTGCATATTGCTGTCGACCGCAGCCGGCTGGCCCAGTCTCTCTCGAGCTGTCTGAGCGCTTGGAGAGAAGGGGTAGGAGGCGATGAGACCCTGGTACATCTCCCGGCTTCTGGCCGTGTCACCTAAGACGTTCTCCACAATCCAGGCTGCTGCATAGGCAGAGCGGGGAGCATACTTGCTGAGAGGTGTAAGCTCGACTACGCTCTGGTAATACACCAGGGCCGAATCAGGCCAGTTCACATCCAACAGATAAACTTCCGCCAAGGCGAAACGCGCCTCTGAATCCTGGAGACTGTCCGGAAGAGCCACCTTCTGCTGGTATTCCTCCAGCTTTTTAATCTGGTTCCCCCTCAAGGAGGCTAGTTTGGCCGCCTCAGACTGAGACGATTCTGAGCTGCTTTTATCGAAATATTCTTTCGCCTTCACCATGTCGTCAAAGCTGTTCATATGAATCAAGCCCAGCTGATAATACGCCCAAGCGGCTTCCTTGGTCTGGGGGCTTTTTTTAACGATATTGTGGTACTCTTGAATAGCTTGCGATGTGTCTCCCATGAGAAAATGTACCTCCGATATTTGAAGACGGATCTCTGGCAGGTGGTCCACATAGCGATCGGAACGAGCCAGTCGTTCGAAAGTCTCCAGAGCCTTCTGATGCTCGTTTAACTGTCGGTAGCATTCGCCTATGCGGAGCTCAATCTCGTAGCGCCTCTGCCCCACGAGTTCATACCGGTTTGCCTCTTGAAAAGCGGTCAGAGCTTCGCGGTAATTCTTCAGCTTGAAATAGCTCTCTCCGATGACGAACATGGCCTCTGATCTGAGCTCGCTGTCGGGATAATCCTCGGCCACTTTGGAATATTCCTGTAAGGCCAACTGGTAATCACCGTTATCGAGAGCCATCTCTCCCATGAGAAAGTGAGCATCATCGGCCCAGCGGTTTTTCCTGGCGGGATCGATGACGGCGCTCAGGGCATCTCTCGCTTTGGGTACCTCGTCCATATAGTACAGGACAGTGCCCAACAGATAATAGGCCTCCCAGCGAAACTTGCTCTGGGGATAATTGGCCAAAAGCTCCTCGAACTTGCGCCGGGCTTTGCCAAGCTCCTCCATGCGAAAATATGCTTTGCCCATGAGGAAGAGAGCATCATCCACATATTTGCTGTTGGGATGAAAGGTGAGCACCTTGGAGGCCTTCTTGATGGACTGCTCATAGAGATCCCTTTGGCTGCTGGTGATTGCAGTGCCAGGAGCGTTCTTGGCCGCAGATTTCTCCGCGCTGTTGAACTGCTTTTTGGCGTTATAGAAAGTGTTATAGTAGGCGCAGCTCAGCAAGGACAGGATCAGGACAGCGGATATGAAGACGAGTCGTCTCAAGGAAGCCCTCCGTATGAATCCGTTGGCACGTGTGTGGCGGCCAATCATCGTCTGGCACCAACTTACTTATCTTGAGCTTATTCGTGTTTCCTCTTCGGGCGGTGGGATTGCCAGCAGCGATGTGGGTCTGCTGAACAGCGCTGTCACAATTTAGCTTTCCCCAACCCTACAACCTATCACGACGTCCCTGGCCCCATCATCTTCACCAGCTGGGGTAAAACCTGCCCCGTCTTGCCTTGGATGAACTCACTTACTTGGTGAGAGATTGCTGTTGGCTCGATGTTAAACTCCACCACGTAAGCGAGGTACTGCAGGGCAATCAGAGGAAGGTATGCGGCAGGATAAACCACCGCCGAGGTGCCTACGCTAAGAAAGACATCACAATGGGCTGCCGCATAGAAAGCCTGGTCTATAGCCTCGGGGGGCAGGGACTCACCGAACCAGACTACATCTGGTCGTAAGAGACCATGGCACGTACAGGTGGGCGGCTTTTCTCTTTCCTCGAGGCTCACGTCCTGGTAGATCCTGCCGCAGTTCTGACAGCGGTTGCGGCGAATGTTGCCGTGAAGTTCCACCACCCGGCGGCTCCCCGCCCTCTGATGGAGTCCATCGATATTTTGAGTGATGAGGGTGAACTTCTCGAACTTCTCCTCCAGGTCTCGAAGAGCCAAATGGCCTGCGTTGGGTTTAACCTCTTTGAGTATCTGTCGACGATGCCGATACCACTCCCAGACCAGTTTAGGATTACTCAGGAAAGCGTCAACAGTGGCCAACTCCTCGGGTTTAAACTTCTTCCAGAGTCCCTCCTCGCCGCGGAAAGTGGGCACACCACTTTCGGCCGATATACCAGCTCCAGTGAGCACCGCCACAGATTTGGCAGATTTCATTTTTCTCAAAAACTCGTTGGAAAATAAGCTGTTTTCGGTCATTGTGCCCCCAAACTTAGAAAAATAACCACAAACCAGATGCAAGTCAAGCGAGTTTTACAGCCGGAAAGGTCCTGGTTGAACTTCGGCCACTTCATGACCTATAAAAATGGCTGGCGGTTTCATTTCCGGCCAGCCATTTGGAAGAAGCGCGAGTTCCACGCGCAAAAATATGGAAATAGACTCTTTAGTGGATGAGATGGCCGATACGATTCCACCGAATTCTCCACGGGCTACGGACGATATCGAAGACCAACACCCTGAAAAACGAGAAAACGAACCTTGGCAGGGCTCTAAAAATCGCACCTTCCCACTTAGACAACTCAGGATCCCCGGGCAGACGTTTCCATGACCAATATAAGATGAAGGCCTTCCCCTTGATCAGTCGTTTGTCCAGAAAACCCCAGTAGCGGCTGTCGCGACTGTTGTCCCGGTTGTCACCCATCATGAAGAGATGGCCCGGAGGCACTTTCACCGGGCCCAAATTATCCCGAGTGCTCAGGTCGCTGGCGTATGTTTTGGGATCAACAAATTTGCTCTGGGGCGGATTGGCAACAGATTTGCCATCGATATAAAGCACTTTGTCGATAATCTGGACCGTCTGACCCTCGATGGCCACACATCGTTTGATGAAATCGCGTTTCAGATCCTGAGGATACTTGAACACTATGATATCGCCTGGTTTCGGATCGGTGAACCGATAGATGAACTTGCTGACTAAGAGAAAATCTCCCACCAGAAGGGTATCTTCCATGGACCCTGAGGGAATTCTGAAGGCCTGGACAATGTAAGTTCTCACGATGAGGGCTAACACAACGCTGATGACGATAACCTCAACATATTCTCTGAACTTCGATTTTTTCCGCATCGCTCGGGCCATGGACAGACTCCTTCTGGGATCGCCGAAATCTTGAGCCAAGGTATGGTTAAAAACACTTCATATTTGTGTTTATTTTAAGACGTCCCTCCAAGGGGAGGGGTTTTCCCATTTCTCAGCATTTAGAAAAGCGGCGTACGCCGCCATTGGAACATACTTCGGCATAAAATAGCGTCTGAATTTAGAAATGTCAACTTAATTCCTGGTGAACGCCTTAGGGGTATGGTTGTAGGGGCTCAATATATTGAGCCCCCAAAATCATATTAATCCGAATGAAGCCCCGCCATGCTAGATAGTTTCAAGTAGTCCTCTCCTTATTTGAACCCCCCGCGGATTTGAAATCCGCGGGGGGTTTCTCACCTCTTCCACATTACATGGCGCCATATCTCACCTGTCCCGCAGAGGCTCCTGCCTCTGCGGCGTCGAGGTCAGGAAATCCCTCCTACGAAAATCACGACTTTCGGAAATCGCCTATTGGCGTTGACGCGGGTAATGGTCTTCGTCTATCGTCTTTCGTTTATCGAATCATCATATCACTGGTCGTACTGCTGCGATTACCGACCAGGTCATCTCAACTCTGTTGAAGCTCGAAGCACATTTGTCGGTGTCGAGATGCGTTGCGTTAATCGGTAATCAATGATCGGTGTGTTCGGTAATCGTTGCTCGGTGATCGTTAATCGTGCCATGAGAACTCCACCCCTAGACTTCCTGCTCTTACTGGCCTCTCATTGCCATTGCTATTGCCATTTTATCTAAAATCTCTGAACTCTCAAAACTCTCTCAACTCGTCCTACAAACGCAATATTTCTAATCCTTCCATTCGTCTATATCCTTCTTCCTCAACGTCCGGCGCAAACAGAGAAGCAATCCACCATAGAGCACCAGACAGCCGAAGACGGCCATGGCTATGGCTCCTGAGGTTAGGGCGCCCAGAGCGATGAGACACACGATGGCCAGCAAAATGCCCAGGGGCAGCCATCTCCTGTTGGCTAACAGGGCCAGGGCCAGTATGAGCAGAGCCACGCCCCACCCACCGATAACCAGCGCCCACTGGGGATAGTTCCCATAGGGCACTCTGAGCAAGTTCACGGTGCTCATCACCACAGTGATGACCAGGATGATGGGCACGATCACCTTGATGAGCCAATCCCACCAAACCCCCAGCCTGATTTCCGAGACGGAGTTGATGTACTCCCGCATCTTCCTGGTGCCAAACACGTAGCCGATAACCAGGCACTCGAAGAGACCTATCAGAACCAAGCCGAAGTTGTTGATGAAGTGATCGACGATGTCCAGCCAGTAGAGCCCCGCCTCCGTGCAGAAGATCAGACCCAGAATGAATGCCACGCCGCAGGTGAACAGGTTGACGGCCTTTCGGGAGATCTTCCAGCGATCCCGACCGGCAGCTACCGCCGCCTCCACCAGCGAGAAGGCGGAGTCAATGCCCAGGGTCAACAGCATCAGAAAAAAGATAAGCCCGAAAATGGAGGCTCCGAAGGGCAGCAGTCTGATCATCGTCGGATAGGTGATAAAGGCCAGCGAAATTCCGCTGCTGACCACATCGCCCACATCCTTGCCGGTGATGTAGGCCAGGTAGCCCAGAGTGCTGAACACGGCGAATCCAGCCAGAAAGCTGGTGCCGCAGTTCACCAGTCCGGTGATGAAGGCATTGTTGGAGATATCGGATTTCTTGGGCAAATAGCTGGCATAGGCGATCATCACCCCGAAGCCGATGGTCAGGGTGAAGAAGATTTGGCCGTAGGCGGCCAGCCAGACGTTGGGATCGGTGAGAGCCTCGAAATTTGGGGTCAGATAGTAGCGCAGCCCCTCGGCCGCCCCCGGCAGGGTGACGCCGCGGATGACCATGATGACCAACAGGAGGAGCGGCAGGGGCACGGTGACTAGGACCACCTTGCCCACACTCTTGACCCCTCTGTGGATGATCAGCAGGATGCTGATCCAGGTGGCCGCCAGGCCGGCCAACACAGGCCACCGGATGGACCCTAAATCGCCCGGTCCCGATGAAAGTTGGAGAAATGCGCCGTGGAAAAAAGACTCTGCGTTGGTACCCCAGGCAACACTCAGGGAATGGATCAGATACCCGAAGCACCAGGCCATGATGACCGCATAATAGGTGACGATGCCGAAGCCAGCAAACACAGCCCACCAGCCGACATATCCACTTTTTTCCGAGACATTCTCAAAGGATTTTGGCGCCCCGGCCTGCATCTTATGACCCAGAGCGTATTCCAGGATCAGCAAGGGGATGCCGGCCGTCAATAGGGCCACGAGATAGGGGATAAGAAAGGCACCGCCTCCGTTTTTATAGCAGATATACGGAAACCGCCATACATTCCCCAGCCCGACAGCCGACCCTATGGCGGCCATAACGAATCCGGTTCTGCTGTCCCATCGATCTCTCTTTTCAGCCATTCTCGTCTCCTTCCAATGGTAAAAAGATGTGAAGTCGCCATTCTTCAAATTGTTAAATCAATTTTAAGGATAATATCATTTTATCCTGCGATGTCAATCAAAATTTTCAGCAAGGAGGACTTTTTTAAAAGGCGGGGAAATTTTTTTATTGACAGAAGCCCCAAAATTCGTTAATATTTGACGCAAGATGCGAAAATGCACCAAAGTTCAGATCGAACCACTGAAAGGGGGGCGTGATGGTCAAACTCTATTTCGACTTCCGAGATATCTTCCGAGCAGCTCGTTTCGGCTTTAGCGGCAAGAAGATCGGGCTTCAATTCTTGGGGTTGCTCATAGGTTATATCGGATACGCCATTCTCACATACATCGCGCTTATTGCAAGCGGAATCGGTTTCGCAGCCAACTGGGCCTCCTATCGTCTGTTTCCCACCATAGTGGCCAACACGTTACCCTGGTATGGCTGGGTGCTATACGTGGCGGGTCTCGTCTTCTTTGTCATCATGTGGCTAGTCTACAGCACGGCTGCCGCCAAGGTGACCTACCAACAGCTAAAAGGGGACGACTTCTATACCGCCCGCGAGGCCCTTGGATTCGTGGGTAAAAATTGGAAGGCAGTCATTCTCTCTCCGCTCATGGTGATTGCCATAGTCGTTTTTCTGCTGGTGTGCGGAATTATCATCGGGCTTTTGGGCAAAATTCCCTATGTTGGAGAGTTAGGATTCGCCCTTTTAAGCATCCCCATCTTTGGTGTCGCCCTTTTCCTGGTTTTTCTGGCTGTCGTCTTTGGTGTGGGAATTATCTTGGGGCCGGCCATCGTGGCTACCGCCCGGGAGGACTCCTTTGAGACCATGATTCAGTTCTTCTCCAGCATTTGGAGCCAAACCTGGCGTTTCGTGGTTTACGACGTGCTCCTGGGGGCCATCACCATCGCCGGGGTGTATGTATTGGGGTCCTTCAGCTATTGGGCTTTAAAACTCGTCTACGTGGTATGCGGGTGGACCATGGGACCCAAGTTGCACAATATGGCCATGGTGGCTATCAACTGGTTGCCAACAAAATGGGCTATCTGGTCCCTCTGGTCTAAGGGGTTGTGGTGCGGCAAGCTGGCAGCCATGACCAGCTATATGCCCTCCCCTGTGACCTTGCAAAGGGCTGAATCGGTGGCCGCATTCATCATGGGCATTTTCCTGGTCTTGATCTTCGGGTTTGTCATCTCTTATGGTTTGTCCATCTGGTCAGCTGGCCAAACCCTCATTTACCTTATCTTGAGGAAGAGAAAGGACGACGAGAATCTCCTGGAACGGGAAGATGAGGAAGAAGAAAAGATAGAGGAAGCGAAGGTAGAGGAAAAAGAGGAGAAAGCCCCTCCTGCGGAGGAGAAAAAGGAGAAAGCCAAGGAGGAGAAGCCGCAGAAGGGTGAAAAGAAGAAGTAACCTTAAGGTGTTTGTTCAACTTTGAGAATAAAAGCCACGGGCAATGCTCGTGGCTTTTTTGTCTTGTAAAGAAAGGGCCCAAGGATTCAAGGATTCGAGAGGAAAAGGGAATCGGGGATCGCGAATCGAGACCGGAGACTCGGGAAAAAACCGGGAATCGGGAAAAACCAAACAGGCTTGTCATTCTGAGGTGATCCCCGCCGCTTACGCTCAGGTTCTGACCTCCAGAATGACACATAAAGAAAAGACCCTCCCCAATCTCCAGGAGGACTCTTCTCATCCTTAAAGAAGATCTAAACTCACCTCACCAGCACCATCTTGATGACCTTCCTGTAATCCCCAGCTTTCAGCCGGCAGAAATACAATCCACTGGCCATATCATGATCTTCGGTATTACGACCGTTCCAGAGAACTTCATACTCACCTATCACTCGCTCAGAATCCACCAGGGTTCGCACTTCCTGGCCCGAGATGTTGAAGACTTTCATTGACACAGGGCCATCTTTTGGAATCTGGTAACCGATTTTTGTGAAAGCATTAAAAGGATTGGGATAGTTCTGATTGAGAGAACAGACCTGGGGCACGGCAGAACTGACAGTGGCGGAGGCGACCTGTGACCACGTTGTGCCGCCGTCGAAGTCCACCTGTTTCAGCTTATAGAAGTAGGTCATCCCAGTGGTCACCTGTCGATCGACCCAGCGGTAGATATGCCCTGACTCCGAGGTTCCACAGCCAGGGAGCTCCCCGATTTTAGCGTATTCGCCTTCTTCTTTCACACAGCGATAGATCTCCCACCGATGGCAACTCACCTCTGAGGCAGAGACCCAATTCAATGTGACCAAATCCTGACCGCCGATGGCCTCGAAGTGTGTCAACGAGACGGGGACCGCCGCACCCAGCGCTCGGTATGCGTTGAGCCGCCCCCCACCAAGCCAGCCTTCATAGCTAGGATTCAACCTGTCGATGTCATCAGAGGTGGTCTGCATCCTGGTCTCGAACTCGTCGCTGTTCACATGGGGCTCTACCGATTTGAGCAGACCGGCTAACCCAGCCACCAGAGCTCCAGACAGACTCGTTCCGCCAAGCATAGTGTAAGTGTCATTCCACCAAGCGTTGTAGATCGGCGCGCCGGGGGCTGAGACGTCCACCCAACTTCCATAAAAGGTCCAGCTAAAAGCATTGTCATTCGAGTCAGTTGCGGCTACAGCGGTGACGTGGTTATACCAAGCTGGGTAATACAAGGGGCACGTGTCCGGCGGTGCGGTGGGGGGATCATTGCCGGCTGAGGCCACTAAAATCGCTCATTTGGCAAAGGCGCTGTCGATGATCTCCTGCTCGAATTGGCTGGGTAAACCACCGGAGTGCCCCCAACAGAGCGTGATGACATCGGCACCGTTGTCAGCAGCATATTGAATTCCCTCATAGCCATAACGAATGCCATCATAAGGGGTCCGGGAGACCTTCACCGGCATGATGGTGCAGTTCCAGGACATGCCAGCAACACCCAACACATTATCCGTTACCGCCGCGGCTATCCCGGCAACATGAGTGCCGTGAACGGGCTCACCCTCATCGGGATTGTTATCAGGAATAGTCATCCCACCAAAATCCCAACCATGCCAGTCATCGACAAAACCATTGCCGTCATCGTCGACGCCGTTCCAATCAATGGCCGTGAAACGTCCATCCCCGTTCACGTCCTCACCAGAATTGAACCAGATGTTGTCCGCCAGATCCGGATGATCCCAGTCCACACCCGAATCCACAATCCCGATGATCACTGCGCTATCCCCATGGGTGATGTCCCATGCTTCCGGCGCATTGACCGTGTTCAGATACCATTGCAGACCGTTCACATAGGACATGTCGTTGGGCTCATCACACAGCCGATGGATAGGACGGGGTTCCGCATACAGCACATGCCTGTCCCGGGCGAAATCTGTGGCCACCTCCCTGGCGTCATATTGATCACTGAAATCCAGCTGATAGATCAAATCCAGCTCAGATTCCTTATGCGGAAATATCTGCCCCATCTCATAGACACCGTATCTTTCCATCCTTCGGTCCAGTGAGGCCAGGCCCACGGATGTCACCCCACCTTGCTTGTGAGCAATTCTTTGACCCACTTCTGGCGTGAACTTGACGATGATCTGACCTTGGACGTATTGAAGCTCGCGGGCCACCGATGGAATCGCAAAGGCCACCAGCAACCAGATGAGCAGGCAGATTTTCGTCTTCCAATTCATACAGAAGCCCCCTTGAACCCGATTGACCAGCTACCAGAATAAAGATCACAGTCCTGTCCTTATAGTATGAGCACTGGACCTGTTTGTCAAGGAAGTTTTTCTGTATTTTATTGTGCAGAAAAGAGATGTATAGGAGCGCCTCGGTCCTGAAATCGGGAAACCTGGAATCCTGGGTTCATAAAAAGACTCTGTCTTCATCTGAACATGACTCTCATCAAAACTTTCGCCAAGCAACACTTCCTTTGCCTACTCGCTCAGCATCTCGATGTCGAACTCCCCCACGCAGTCCGACGGTGAAGACTCGATACCACCTACCACAGCGGTGACCGCGTAATAATAATTGACATTGGGATCGCCCACGATACCTGGATCACCGTCAGTATAGTTGGGATCGGCCAGATCTTTGGCCAACGGAGTGCCCGGTGTAAAACTTGGATTGGTGCCCCGATAGACGTTATATCTCGCATCGCTGATGGGGGTCCACTGGAATTGAATCTGGATGGCGCCGACCGCAGATGAGATGGAGGTGACCGTCGGCGCCTCAACGGTTCCAGGGATGCTGAAAAACGTCGTATCACATCCCATGGCCCCCGCCCAGTATCCACCCAGTCCGCTCTGATGAAAGCTCTCCTCGGTGAGGATGAGCTGCACGTTGTACATCCAAGGCGGCAAAACCACCTCGCCGGGCAGTTCCCTGCCGGGCTCCCATTCGGCATAGAGGCCCACCTCCCCGGGGGTCAGCGTCGTATCATAGGCGGGATTATACCCCCAGGCCGTGACCCAATGGGTGCTGATGGACGAATCGTGAGGACCCGGAGGACGGGAATTAATCACCGTGTTCCATAGCACGTGATAGCTGCTTTCCAGTGCAAACTCCTTCTCTGCCATGCCATATTCGTCCGTGGCGAAATAGTCGAACAGCAGATATCCCACGAAGATGTAAGTGGAATCGTCCTTGTGGGCCTCGTAATCGGCATCGTCGGTATTGCCAGGATTGGGTTGCTCCCGCCACCAGCGTCCCTCATACCCGATATACTCGTTGGATTGGTCGCAGCCGTCATCTCCCCACTGTTTCGTAGGCTTGCCCACCAGCTTCATCTGGTAGGCGAAGTTGGGCTTCAATCCAAAAGCGGTCAAACGACCGGTGAATGTCGAATCGTACGAATTGTACGCCACCATCACCCGCGGCTGGTCGTAGGAGAAGCTATCTTGATAAGCCTGGGCGTAAATATGGTCGGCGATGTCCTTCCACCGGTAGGGCGTATCCGGCCAGGTGGTCACATCTCCTATAGGGCTCAGGGGAACGACTTTCTGACCGATCCCGCCAACCTCAGCCAAACGGCAGGCGATATCATTGGTGAAGTCAGGGATGGTCACGGTGATGAACCCATCGGAGGGGGATTCCACCATTTGTTCCGGCAGGCACTTCCCAGTCCATGTGTCGTACCAGTCGAAAGACCACTGTCCCAGAGACAATCCGGAGAGGCCTATGGTCGCCCCGGAGTTGACCTCGCCGGGGCTTGTGTCCTGAATCCATAAAAATCCCAGCTCGTCCCCCAACATGCCCCATGCCTCGAACTCCTCAGCCATCGAAAGAGAGCAGGCCTCCAGACCTAACTGATCAAAGGGTAGGCCGAAGACAAAATCGGCCAGATACTTACCGTGGTCGTACATCTCGGGCGTCAAATCCCCCCAATCGCCTCCGTCATTCCAATCCAGGGGGGCGATGGCTCCTCCGGCGGCGAGGCCGGCCCAGATTCCATCGTGAAAGTGCTTTGTCGTCGGCGCTGTTCCCAACTGGGCGCCGAATTCGCCGATGAAGCTCGGCTTTTCATGGCTATCCCAGAGGATTCTCGTCTGTGACGCAATGGTGTTCGAAATCCCGACGCCGTCTTCATACACATGGACCTGTGGTAAGTCCATAATGCTAAAACCATAAGACCAATTCCATATGCTGCCGGCAGATTTAGAAGCCGTGGTCGGGTGACCGAAGGGATCGTTGTTTTTGAAAAAATCGTTGATTCCGCTGTGCCATGGATCGGTAGCGGCATCGTTATTATAGAAATTGGTCGTGCCATCGATCTCGCAGATGGTCTGCCACAGTCCGATGGCTCGGGAGTACCCCCATCTGGCGATGATGTAACGATAGAGCCTCTCCTGATACGCCCATGAGGTCGAGTCAGACATGAATCCCGTCGCATCCGACAGATCATGAAAGGGATTGAAGTCGTCAAAATATTTCCTCGGCCAGGGATGGCCAGCGCCTCTGAGTTCGTCGTGATTCCAGATGGTAAGAACCAGATAAATGTCATGTTGCTCACACTTCTCCACCACGGTGTCGATACTGGCGGCGTGATGCATATCGTAAAAGTCATATCCTGTATCCAGTGTGACCAACATATTATCCCAGCTAGGCATCCAATAGACCAGGATGTTCATTCCGTGAGCCTGTATATCGGAGAAGATGTCCGGCACGGCTCCGAGATCCCAACACCGACATTGGCCAATGCCCAAGAAGGAAGTGCCGTCGTCGTGTTGAAGATAGCGAGGATCTGCCATCGAGAGACGCAGCCAGCCGCGCTGGGCGGAGGGCTGGCAGATGAAAGTTCCCGGATTTGTGCTGTCCTGACCCGTTCCGTCGTCCCCATAAACGGTATAGTTCCACGATCCGGTGTCCCTGGCGGCAAACCGTATTTTCCAATGCGTCCCATCCCAAAAGCCATTCACATGCCAGTCCACCGAGCTGGGGGAGGTGAAGACCGCCCAAAGGTCGACATCCTCGGGGTCGAAGGGATTGGCATAGCTGGCGGTGAGATCAACCGTCAACTCCATCTTCTCGTAGCGACCTACAGGGTTAGGATTAATGGTGACGTTGCCGATGTTCGGTTGGGCCAACAGCGCCGACCCCACGGGAAGAGCCATCATGAAAGCGATGAATACGAAAACTGTGTGTTTGCATAGCCGAGCTTGCTGATCGCTCATCTTGGTCCTCGAATTTCTCAAGTTGGCACTTTTTGAAACAAAACGAAAGTGACGAGCCACGGTCATGGTCCCTTCACTTGAGAAGGGCATCATCTCTGATCCAGCGATCTTATGGAAATCTCATACTGCTTCAGAAGTTGGAAAAAGATTCTCCTCTCTATCTTCATTCTATCAGACTGAGGTTATCTTGTCAAGGAATATTTCCCTAACTGAAACTCCTCACGTGCTTATAGATATGGGGAGTGTCTTCCCTTCATCACAATAGACACGTACCGGCACACCAATTCATGTTGTGCCCTCTTAGACCTTCCTCTGTATCAACTCTCTATCCCTATGGCACGTCCCTATCACTTTTATAGCAGAGCACCAGACAGATATACTATAACCTCCCTGAGAAGTGACTTATCCTGAATCAAAAAGCCCTCCGGATTGCCCGAAGGGCCTCTTGTTCTCTCAGGTGCGTTATTATTACTTAGCAAGCACCATTTTTATAGTCTTACTGAATTCACCCACCTTTAATCGGCAGAAATACAAACCGCTTGACACCACATGACCGAGGTCATCCCGTCCATCCCAGAGGACAGAATATCCACCTGACTCTTGCTCGACATCCACCAGGGTCCGCACCTCCTGGCCCAGAGTGTTGAAGATAATCAGCACCACATGGCCATCCTCGGGGATCTGATAGCGAATCTCGGTGTTCGCATTGAAGGGATTGGGGTAGTTCTGGCGGAGAACGTAGGTTTTGGGCATCGCAGAGCTGGCAGTGGCGGAGACGACAGACGACCAAGTTGAGCTTCCCTCGAAATCCACCTGTCTCAGCTTATAGAAGTACGGCACTCCAACAATTACCCCTCGGTCCACCCATCTGTAAGTCTGCTCTTTCTCTGTGGATCCACGACCGGTCAAATTCCCAACCCTGACATATTCGCCATCTGCCCGCTCACAGCGATAGATTTCCCACATGTGGCAGTTGATCTCCGATGCGGTGACCCAATCGAGGATGATGCAGTCCTGGCCGCCAGCGGCCACGAAGCTGGCTAGCACGATGGGAACGGGATAGCCTTCCAGGTTCAACTTGGCCACAAAGAGATCCTTGTCGCCATTATGTGTACCATCGAAAGCCCCAGCTGTAGTGGGAAAGTCGGACGAAGCTGTATACCCAGTCACGTATGCGCTGCCTGAGCCATCTACGGCGATGTCCAATCCATTCTCGATCCACGACCCTCCCAGAAAAGTGCCATAGATAAGAGCACTGCCTGTCGGATTGAGCTTGGTCACAAAAACATCGTCGTGGCCGTTGTGCGTGGTATCAAAAGCCCCCAAAGTGGTGGGAAAAGTGGATGATCCAGATGCCCAAGTCCATCCGGTTACGTAAGCATTCCCGGCGCTGTCCACGGCGATGCCATTGCCCCCATCGACATCAACAGTTCCC
>SMTZ1_10001126_pt1 | contig 26367 bp, 27 predicted proteins | sample DeeMarSWOR136_30_FD_25667 | JGI IMG/M metagenome (IMG submission 25667)
GAGGTCTTGTCGCAAGAAGTAACACTTGACGATTTAAACGAAGAAAGGTTCAGCCAATATCTCTATACTGCGGGCCTTCCGGACCCGGATTTATTGATTCGCACCAGCGGCGAAATGCGGATAAGCAACTTTCTGCTCTGGCAGCTTTCCTACGCCGAGCTTTATTTTCCTAAAAAGTATTGGCCTGATTTTAATGAAAAAGAATTTTACAAGGCCCTAGAAGCATATCAGAGCAGAGACAGAAGATTTGGCGGTATCCATGCTTATTAAACGAATCGTAAGTTCCAGCCTTCTTATCATCCTCATTATTGTCGGAGTTCAGATCGACTGGCTCTGCGGTATCTTGGTCGCCCTATTTATCATCGGAGGGCTTTACGAATTCTTTACGATGCTGGAACACAAGGGGATCAACCTGTATAAATATTTCGGGGTGGGTGTCGGAGCTATCATTCCTTTTTCCCTGATTTTTCGTTTCGAACTCACCAAAAGCTGGGAATTGCTGTTTATCGTATTGGCCTTGTTGTTTCTCCTTCTTATGCAGTTTCGGCGCAGGGAGAATTCAGGTGTGATCGTGGGAATTTCCACTACACTCTTTGGCATTCTCTATGTCTCATGGTGCTTAAGCTTCCTCATCAGGATAAGGTATCTGGCAGGAGGTCTGGGTTTTATCAGTACCATCCTGTTGATCACCAAATTAGGCGATATCGGAGCGTATCTGGTGGGTTCTCGATTCGGCAAAAGGCCTCTCATTCCACACATCAGTCCCAACAAATCTGTCGAAGGGGCCCTGGGCGGACTGTTCTTTAGCATTCTGGGGGCGTTAATAAGCAGAGTTTTTTTAGGTTTTTCTTTTGGGCATCTTTTATTCCTGGGTCTCTTTTTTGGTCTCTTAAGTCAATTAGGTGATTTGTCCGAGTCACTGATGAAGAGGGATTGTCAGGTTAAGGATTCGGGAAAGATTTTTCCTGGTTTAGGAGGAGTCCTGGATTCGGTGGACAGTCTCCTGTTTACAGCCCCTGTTTTTTATTTTTACACGAGCATCATTTTAAAATGACGCCTATCCTACTGCTTGGCTCAACTGGTTCCATTGGTCAAAATGCGCTGGAAGTGGTACGGCGCTTTCCAGACAGATTCCGGGTAACAGGTTTAAGCACGCATTCCAATATTGAACTTTTGTCCAGGCAAATAAATGAATTTCATCCAGAGTTTGTTTGCGTCAAAGACGCCTTGGCCGGCCAAAGTTTAAGGCGCAAGAAAAAGACTGGACTTAAGATCCTGATAGGAGAAAGAGGGCTTGTGGAGTTGATTGAGAAGTCAAAAGCTAAGAAGGTCCTGTTGGCCATAAGTGGTTCTGAAGCACTTATGCCCCTGTTAAAAGCTATTGATGAGGGAAAACAGATAGCCCTGGCGAATAAGGAGGCCTTGGTCATGGCTGGCTCCCTGGTTATGAAAAAAGCCAAGAAGAAGAAAGCCAAGATTATTCCCATCGATAGCGAACAATCAGCCATCTGGCAGTGTCTGGCTCAAGATAAATGCAGTCCTCTAAAAACCATATATCTGACGGCTTCTGGCGGACCATTCAGGCAGGTACGTCAGAAAGATTTTAAAGATATTTCCATCAGGGACGTTTTAAATCATCCTTGCTGGAAGATGGGGAAAAAGATTACGGTGGACTCTGCTACGCTCATGAACAAGGGACTGGAGCTTCTGGAGGCGATGTTCTTATTTGATATGCCTTGCGAAAAAATAAAAATTGTTGTCCATCCTCAGGCTATTGTGCATTCCATGGTTGAGTTCCTTGATGGTGTTATCCTGGCGCAGCTTTCGGCTACGGATATGCGCATTCCTATACAATATGCCCTGACATACCCTAAGCGTCTTTCCAGTGTTTTTCCTCGAGTGGATTTCTTTAAACTAAAAGAGCTCTCTTTTCAGCAGCCTGATTTCAAGAAGTTTCCCTGTTTAGGATTAGCCTATCGGGCAGCCCGCACCCTTGGGACCTTGCCGGCTGTCTTGAATGCCGCCAATGAGGCTTGCGTGGATGCGTTTTTAAGGCAAAGGATAAAATTTATTTCTATTCCTAATATTATTGAGAAGGTCATGGACAGGCACCGCCCTACCCGGAATCCTGATTTAGGCGAAATTTTACAGGCGGATCAGTGGGCGAGGCTGGAAGCATATAAGGCTATAGAAAGGATGAATTAGATAAATCCAAATGTCAAAATCCAAATACTACAAAATAAATCCAAATTTCAAAATCCAAAACTTGACATTTGGATTTGGGATTTTGCCTGCCTGCCCAGGCAGGGATTTATTTTGGATTTGGTAGTATTTGGATTTGGGATTTAACCGAATTAAATTAAAAGATTTTAGACATGTTAACATTTCTTATCTTTATACTTATCTTAAGCACGGTCATTGTCGTGCACGAATTCGGTCACTTTATAATGGCCAAAAGAATGGGTGTGCGCGTGGAGAAGTTTTCTTTGGGATTTGGTTCTGTGCTCCTGAAGAAGAAAAAGGATGGGACAGAATATTGTCTGAGCGCGATTCCTTTGGGCGGTTACGTCAAACTTGCCGGTGACAATCTGGAAGAATATCAGGGGAAGAAGGATGAGTATCTGGCGCAGGCACCGGGCAGGCGGTTTCACATTATTTTCTTTGGTCCCCTGCTTAATTATATTTTAGGATTGTTGCTTTTCTGGGTGATATTTGTTGTGGGTTATCCATCCCTGACAACCAAGGTGGGCGGCTTGCTGGATGATTTTGGCGCTCAAGCTGCAGGATTGCAAGTGGGTGATGAAATCGAAGCCGTAGATGGAAAAACGGTGGTTCTCTGGGAAGAACTGCAGAAGATCATCCAAAGCAAGAAAAACGCTGAAAAGGTTAAGCTTGAGGTTCGGCGCGATGACCGGACGTTTGAGTTGGAGGTGCGCATAAGAGAAAAAAGCATGAACGACGTTCTCGGCCAGAAGCGTAGCGTTGGCTTGTTAGGCATAACGCCGAGCGATGAGATTATAACGGTAAAGCATGGTATCCTGAAATCTTTGGGCCTGGGGGTCATGAGGACATGGGAGCTGACCCTCATGACATATAAGGCGTTAGGGTTTATGATCGCAGGCAGGCTTTCTGTGCGTGAGTCGATCACGGGTTTGCCCGGAATGTATTTTATAACCTCCAAAGCAGCCAAGATGGGGGTGGCAGCGCTTTTGCATCTGGTGGCTGTTTTATCTTTGAGTCTGGCCATATTTAATCTTCTGCCTCTGCCTGTCCTTGACGGCGGACATATCTTTTTTCTGGGGATAGAAAAAATAAGGGGTAAGGGTTTGAGTTTGAATGCGGAACGTCTGGTCACGCAAGTTGGAACCATGTTGATTCTGACTTTGGCCTTATTCGTAACCTATAATGACCTGGTGAGGTTTTATGGAGACAAGATAGATAAAGTCTGGAAGTGGTTTGTCAGGTGAAGACGATGAGGATCTCAAGACGTAAATCCAGAATAGTGAAGATCGGGTCTGTTCCTATCGGAGGCACGCTTCCAGTTGCCATCCAGTCTATGGTTAAAACCAAGACCTCTCGTATTGAAAAAGTGGTGAAAGAAATACAGGAGCTGGAGGAGGCCGGTTGCGAGATTGTCCGCGTTGCGGTCAAGGATTCATCCGATGCTGTAGGGATCAAGAAAATCAAGCAAAGGGTGGGCCTTCCGATTGTAGCGGATATTCATTTTGATTGGCGTTTAGGCATAAAGTCTATAGAGAGTGGAGCAGATAAGATCCGGTTGAATCCAGGCAATATCTATAAAAAGACCCAGATCAAAGAAGTTGTGCGTGCCTTAAAGGCCCATGGGGTGCCTTTACGTATAGGCGTTAACTCCGGCTCGGTAAGGAATCTAAATGATAGAAGATTGAGTATGGTCGATAAATTAGTGACGAGTTGCCTAAATTATGTTAGGATAGTAGAAAAGTTGAAGTTCTTTGATATCGTGCTTTCCCTTAAGGCCTCCAGTTGTTTAGACACAGTGGAGGCTTACCGAAAGATAGCAAAACTTTGTGATTATCCTTTACACTTAGGAGTGACGGCCACAGGCCTATCCCTTCAGGGAGCCGTCAAATCCAGTATCGCCATCGGCTCCCTTTTATTAGATGGCATCGGAGATACCATCAGAATATCCTTAACCGATGACCCTCGTCAGGAAGTGAAGGTGGCACAGATCATCCTGGAATCTTTGGGTCTTGGTACCTTTAGGCCGGAAATCATTAGTTGCCCTACCTGCGGCCGCTGCGAGGTGAATCTGGTTAAGATAGTAAAAGAATTAGAGAATCGACTATCGAATATCGACCATCGACAATCCAGCCGACCTCTCAAGGTTGCTGTGATGGGTTGCGTGGTGAACGGTCCTGGGGAGGCGAGGGAGGCTGACGTGGGAATAGCCTTTGGCAAGAAAGAAGGGTTATTGTTTAGAAACGGCAAGCCCATAAAAAAAATCGCTTATGCTCGAGCCGTCACCGCCCTGCTTAAAGAGATGGAGGTAAAATGTTGAATAAAGACTTTAAAGAAAGGATCAGGCGAAAACTCATCGCTGATTATCGGGAAATACTCTCCAGAGAGTCCATTGATCCCAAACAGCTTGAAGGGGCTATCCGTTATATCTGGGAGGAGATGATCCGTCGGGAGGGTGTTGCGGTTTCGCAAGAAGAGAGGGCAAAAATAACCACTGACCTCATCTATGAATTCGTAGGGTTCGGGCCTCTGGAAAGTCTGATGAAGGATGCCGCCGTCACAGAGATTATGGTTAATGGGCCGGAGAAAGTGTATGTGGAGCGTAACGGTAAGACGGAACTGACTCCCATTATCTTTGAAAGTGAGCGGCAGCTTACGCACCTTATAGATAAGTTCCTCACCGCCACCCGCCGTCACGTAGATGAGACCTACCCCTATACCGAGGTTGCTCTGAAAGGCGGCTTTAGGGTTAACATCATTATCCCTCCCTTGGCTTTAGATGGGCCGACGCTGACCATCAGAAAGCTCACCAAAGAGATAAAGACGGTTGATGATTTGATAAACCTGAACACCTTGGATAAACGTATCAGTGATTTTCTCATTGCCTGCGTTAAGGCAAAGATCAACATCATATTTTCGGGTGCTACGGGCGTGGGAAAGACCACGAGTCTCAATGTTTTTTCTTCCTACATCAATAATGAGGAGCGCGTCATTACTATTGAAGATACGGCAGAATTGCGCTTGGAACAGGACCATGTGGTGCGCCTGGAGGTCAAGCAGGCCAATATCGAAGGTAAGGGTGAGATCGGCATAAGAGAGCTTTTTAAGAATTCTTTGCGCATGCGGCCGGACAGGATTATCCTGGGTGAAATCAGAGGACAGGAAGCCCTGGAATTACTTCAGTCCATCTGTTCCGGGCACAACGGCTCCCTTTCGGTCATTCACGCCAATTCACCTCAGGATGTCATCCGTCGTATAGAGGTCATGATTTTGACTTCAGGGGTGCCGATCCTTGAGCGGGTTATTCATCGTCAGGTCGCTGCAGCCATCAATCTGATTGTCCAACAGGAACAATTGATGGATGGTTCGAGAAAAGTCACCCACGTCACTCAAATAAACGGCATGAAAGACGACCAGGTCGTCATGGAAGATATCTTTCTTTATACAAGTGAGGAAATGGGCTCAGGGGTTCAGGGTGCAGGCCGATGGAAGGCTACGGGTATCATCCCGGTGTTTTATCCTAAATTTAAAAAAGCAGGCGTCGATTTACCAAAAGAGGTATTTAACAAGGATTAAATATGTTTTGGTCAAAGACACTCATCCCCACGTTAAAAGAAATCCCGCAAGAGGCGGAATCCACAAGTCAAAAGTTGCTTCTGCGTTCAGGTTGCGTGCGGATGCTTATGGCAGGGGTCTACTCCTATTTGCCTTTGGGTTTTAAGGTCTTGAAAAATATCGAAAAGATCATACGCGAAGAAATGAACAGGGCAGGAGCCAGTGAACTGCTGCTTCCGGCTTTGCAACCTATCGAGATCTGGCAACGTTCAGGTCGCGATAAGGATTTAGGTGAGGTGATGATACGCTTCCAGGACAGAAGAGGTAGAAGCGTGTGTCTAGGCCCCACCCACGAAGAGGTCATCACGGATCTCATGAAGAACCATGTTTCCAGTTATAAGCAGTTACCCCTGATCTTGTATCAGATCCAGACGAAATTCCGGGATGAGGTCCGGCCGCGTTCCGGGCTCATCAGGGCCTGTGAGTTCATCATGAAAGATGCCTATAGTTTTGATGCGGATTCAGCAGGTCTGAATAAAAATTATAAATTGATGCTGGAGGCTTACAAAAAGATATTTAAGAGATGTGGCTTGGAAATCCTGATCACCGAGGCAGACCCCGGGGTCATGGGAGGGAGCGTCTCTCATGAATTTATGGTGCCTAGCCGCGAGGGAGAAGATATGATATGGTTATGCCAGAGCTGTAAGCGCGTCAAGTCACCTAGCCCGGCGGATACGGATTCCCAGGCACCGTCCCCTGCAGCGGGGGAAGAGAGAGAAAAGCACACGTGTGGCTGCGGCAGTGTGATGAATCTGATCAATGCCGTTGAAATCGCTCATATTTTTCAATTAGGCACAAAATACAGCACAAGCTTCAATGCCAATTTTCTTGATGCTGAAGGAAAACTTAATCCCCTCGTCATGGGTTGTTATGGGATAGGGGTCTCGCGACTTGTATCCGGCATTGTGGCGCAAAATAATGACAAGGATGGCATAATTTGGCCCAAGGAAGTCTCTCCATTTCAAGTGAGTATCATTGTTTTGAGCGCAGAAGACCGAAAGTTGATGGATACAGCCCTTTCTGTTTATGAAGAACTAGAGAAACTAGGGTATGATGTGCTAATGGACGACCGGCCGCAAGAAAGTTCGGGCGTCAAATTCAAGGACGCGGATCTGCTGGGGATTCCTCTACAGATAATCATCGGGAAGCAATCCCTGGAGAAGAACCTTTTAGAGTTAAAAATAAGGCACTCTCAGCAAAAGTTGATGAAGCCGAGAACCGAGATTACAAAGGAAATCGAGAAGTTTTTCCATGGATAGGCAGACGCTTATCGAAGAATTAAGAGGCATGATTCAGGAGTTTCTTATCCGTAACCAATTTGATTTAGTCGACCTTATTTACAGATATGAAGGCCGGGATTTATGCTTAAGGATTCTGGTGGATAAGCCGGAAGGCGGAATCACGCTAGAGGACTGTGCACATCTTAACAAAGAAGTCAGTCTGTTGCTGGATGAAAAAGATATAATGCAGCAAAAATACATCCTGGAGGTTTCCAGTCCAGGGCTGGATCGGCCCTTAAAGACAAAAACTGATTTTTCACGCTGTATCAATAGGAGGGCCAAATTCTTTCTTAACGAAGCGGTCCAGGGCCGCTGGGAGTGGGAGGGGCTTATTCAGCAAATCGAAAATGACAGTATCATTATTGAGACAGGGGACGTAAACGTCAAGTTGCCCTTATCAAAAATAGCAAAGGCAAAACAGGTTATATTATAGAGAATGTTTAGAAATTGGAGTCAAGATGAGTCAAGAGTTACTAGCTATCATTGAACAGATTGAAAGAGAAAAAGGTATCAAGAAGGAAGTTTTGATAAGTGCTGTGGAAAGCGCTTTGCTTAGCGCTGCCAAAAAAGTCATTGATGTTAAACCCGATGAAGAACTTAAAGTCGAACTGGATGCCAGTTCGGGGAAAGTCAAGGTTTTTAAAAACGAGGAAGAAGTTCGTTCTATTGATTTTGGACGGATAGCTGCTTCGACAGCCAGACAGGTGATCATCCAGAAGATGCGCGAGGCAGAAAAGGATGTCGTTTTTAATGAGTTCCAGGGCAGGGTCACGGAGATTGTCAGCGGCACAGTTTACCGATTTGAAAAAGGCAATATCATCGTGGATCTTCTGGGCAAGGCCGAAGGTCTACTTCTTAAGCGCGAACAGTCTCCCCGGGAAGAATTCAGGCAGGGCCAACGTATAAGGGCTTATGTTGCGGAAGTAAAAAAAGATACCAAAGGACCGCAGATCATACTCTCCCGGGCTCATCCGAACCTGGTGAAAAAACTGTTTGAGTTAGAGGTCCCGGAGATTTACGAAGGAATCGTCGAGATCAAATCCATTTCCCGCCAGGCTGGAGAGCGCACGAAGATAGCAGTATGGTCTAAAAACGAAAAAGTGGATTCTGTGGGTGCCTGCGTGGGCGTGCGGGGAAATCGAGTGAGAAATATCGTGAATGAGTTGCAGGGTGAGAAGATCGATATCGTGCGTTTTAATGAAGATATCAGGGAATATATAAAAGCTGCGTTGTCTCCTGCAGAGGTTTCAGAGATAAAATTGGATAAAGATAATCTTAAAGCCCTGGTCATTGTGGACGATAGCCAGTTGTCGCTGGCCATTGGCAAACACGGACAGAACGTCCGGCTTGCTTCCCGACTGATAGGCTGGGAGCTGGATATCCGCACGAAGACTGCCCTCTTAGAAGCCGAGAAAGCTGCGCAAGAGGCAGAAGCGGCTGCGTCTTTACAAAAAACAGAAAAGAGAAAGAAGAAAGAGGCTGTTTCCCTGGAGGAGCTAACAGGGGTAGGAGACAAGATCCTAGAAAACCTGAAGGCAGCTGGCATCAAATCTATTGAGGATCTTTTGAAGACAGATAGTAAGGACTTGACCAAGATAAAAGGCATTGGCATTAAGAGAGCACAAAAACTAATTGAAGAAGCCAAGAATCTCAAGGCTTAAGCTAAACGAATCTGACTTATGGCGAAATTAAAGGAAAAGAAAGTGGAGCGCAAGAAGGTCAAGGCCGTAAAACAGAAGACCAAGAAAACGGTTGTTGCCAAAGCCGTTAAACCCAAGGTTTCTTTAAAGCCCAAACAGAAGGCTGCGGTCAAGCCTAAGAAGGCCCTTGCGGTCAGACCAAAAACAGTCAGAAAAAAAGCGGAAGTAACCACAGCCCCTCCTGCGGCTCAAACCTTAGCTCAGGAGCCTCGGGTAACAACAATAGCGCCCCCACCTCAAAAGTCTACCCCTGCCATAGCAAAACCCGCTCTTGAAGAAGTAACCGTTACTCCACTAAAAGAGCTGGAACTTGAATTTCCTATCACTGTAAAAGATTTAGCGGTTAAATTACAGGAGAAGCCCTCAACATTGATTAAGATGCTTATGGATATGAGGATTATGGTGGGTATCAATCAGAGCATAGAGGAAGCCATTGCCAGCAAGATATGTGAAAAATATCATTATACGATTAAGATAGCTCCTGACCAGGAGGAACTGGCTTTACGTCTTCATAAACAGACGGATACTCCCGAAAATCTAAAACCCCGCTTTCCGATAGTGACCCTTATGGGCCACGTGGATCATGGCAAGACGTCACTATTGGATGCCATTAGAAAATCCAAAGTCGTGGATTCAGAGCATGGAGGGATTACCCAGCATATCGGAGCTTACAGAGTGATTCTTCCTCACGGCGAGATAACGTTCCTGGACACGCCTGGCCATGAGGCCTTTACGGCAATGCGCGCCCGTGGAGCCAGTATTACAGACATCGTCGTGCTGGTGGTGGCTGCGGATGACGGCATCATGCCTCAGACAGAGGAGGCCATTGACCACGCCCGTGCGGCTGGCGCTCCCATCATCGTAGCCGTCAATAAGATGGATAAGCCCCAGGCGGATATCGACCGCGTAAAAAAGCAACTTTCCAAGCATGAACTGACAGCAGAGGATTGGGGCGGAAAGACAATCACAGTCCCCGTGTCAGCAAAGACAGGCCAGGGTATCGATGATCTGCTCGAGATGATTCTTCTGGAAGCCCAGATGCTGGAGTTGAAGGCCAATCCTGACCGGCCAGCTTCCGGGGTGGTTATAGAATCAAAGATGGCCAAAGGCAGGGGGCCGGTAGCCACTTTACTCATTCATAGCGGCACGTTGCATCTCAATGAAAACATCATCGTCGGTACTCTTTACGGCAAAATTAGGGCCATGTTTAATGATAGAGGTCAATCCGTGACCAGCGCAGGTCCCTCTTCTCCTGTTGAGGTCTTGGGGGTTTCGGGTATTCCTGCGGCAGGAGAGCCATTTTTTGTGATCGAAGACGAAAAAGAGGCCAAGGAACTGGCTGCCGTGCGCATGGAAAAATTAAGGCTTCGCCAGATGAAGTCTGTCAAAAGAGTCAGCCTCGAGGATCTCCATGCGGAAATAGAGGCTGGAAAGATCAAAGAATTAAAACTCATCATAAAGGCTGATGTGCAGGGATCTTTGGAGGCTATCAAGGATACCCTAAGTAAGATCCAGGTTTCTGAGATCAAACTTGATGTCATTCATACGGGAGTAGGCAATATCAATGCCTCGGATGCTATATTGGCTGTTGCCTCCAATGCCCTTATCCTAGGATTTAATATTACACAGGATGAGCGCGCCAAAGAAATCGCGGCTAAGGAAGGCCTTGACATAAGGATATACAACGTCATCTATGAGCTGGCCAATGACATCAAGGCAGCTTTGGAAGGTATGCTTGAGCCTAAGATCAAAAAGGTCTTTGTAGGCAGGGCAGAAATAAGGAAGGTGTTTAAGCTTTCGAAAGCAGGGACGGTAGCTGGTTGTTTTGTAACGAAAGGTAAAATCAGCCGTAACAACCTCATCAACTTGGTCCGAAACGGCGAACCTGTCTTTGAGGGAAAAATATCTTCTTTGAAGCGTTTCAAGGACGATGTTCGGGAAGTCAATGAGGGGTTTGAATGCGGATTGACTTTAGCCGGATTTGATGATGTGCATGAAGGAGACCTCATCGAGGCGTTTGAGATAGAGAAGATAGCACGTAAACTATAGTTAAAATAATGTTAAAATCCCAAATCCCAATTTCCAAATCCCAAATAAATCCCAAATCCAAAATCCCAATGATCGAAACCTGCATGTTTGGAATTTTGGTCATTGGAATTTGGTGCTTATTTGGAATTTGGTGCTTGGAATTTGGAATTTAAAGAGCTATGAAGAAGTGCATATTAAGCGGAATGCGTCCGACGGGTAAGCTGCATCTGGGCCACCTGGTGGGCGCTCTGGATAACTGGGTCAAACTGCAGGAGGACTATCATTGTTTCTTTATGGTCGCGGACTGGCATGCCCTGATGTCCGAATATGAAAACACGAAAGATCTAAAAGAGAACATTCTGGATAATGTCGTGGATTGGCTTGCCTGTGGCCTCGACCCCAAGAGGAGCACTCTATTTATACAGTCCGAGGTCCCCGAGCACCTGGAATTATACATCATTTTTTCTATTATTACGCCCCTGGGTCTACTGGAGCGCTGCCCGACCTACAAAGAGCAGCTGCGGGAACTTGCGAATCGGGATTTGCATACTTACGGATTTCTGGGTTATCCTGTTCTTCAGGCAGCTGATATTCTCATCTATAAAGCTGAGATCGTTCCTGTCGGAGAGGACCAGCTTCCCCACCTGGAACTGACCAGGCAGATCGCCAGAAAATTCAATCATCTTTATAAAAAAGATTATTTTTCCGACCCTCAGGCGCTTTTGACAAAGACGCAGCGTCTTTTAGGGCTTGACGGAAGAAAGATGAGCAAGAGTTATAATAATTTTGTTGCGCTATCGGAGGAACCCTCTGTTATCCGAAAGAAAGTTGCAAACATGTTTACCGACCCTCAGAGGATTAAGTTGAGCGACCCCGGCCATCCGGATAAATGCAATGTGCATAATTATTATGCGGTCTTTGCGCCTGAGCGAAAGAAGGAAGTGGATGAGCTTTGCCGCAAGGCCCGGATCGGTTGCACGGATTGCAAGAAGGAGCTCAGCGAGAGGCTCATCAAGGTCTTAGAGCCTATCCAGAAAAAAAGAGATAAACTTCTTAAAGATAAGGGCGAGATCTTTAAGATATTAGAAGAGGGCAAAAGTAAGGCTCAGTCCATTGCACGCAAGACCTTGGCAGAAGTCAAAAAACTAATCAATTTATAAATGTCTTATAAAATTAAACTAGAGATATTCGAAGGTCCGCTTGATCTGCTCCTGTATCTGGTCAAGAAAGACCACCTCAATATTTACGATATCCCCATTGCCAAGGTCACCGAGCAGTATCTTGAATATTTGAATCTGATGCAGCTTCTGGATCTTAATATCGCTGGAGAGTTCCTGGTGATGGCAGCTACTCTCATGCAGATTAAGTCCAAAATGCTTTTGCCTGCCGAGCCTCAAGAGGTGCAGGAAGGCGAACCCGAGGACCCCCGCGAGGAATTGGTGAGGCGGCTACTCGAATATGAAAGGTTTAAAGAGATCGCTGAATCACTGCGTCAGAGAGAGACTGATCAGAAAGAGGTGTTTAAGCGGCCTAAAACACAGATAGAGAAAGAGCTCCCCGGCCAGGAGGGTGAGGTTTATTTTGAGGCAAGCATCTTTGATCTGATTAACGCTTTTACCAAAGCGCTGAAAGATGTTCCCAAAGAAGTTTTTTACGAAGTCATCAAGGATGAATTCACCATCGAACAGAAGATCCATGAGATCCTGCATCTTCTCCTGGAGAAGTCAGTCATCCAGTTATCCCAGCTGTTTGAAAAGTCAAAAAGCAAAATGGAGGTTATTGTTATCTTCCTGGCTATCCTGGAGCTGGTCAGGATGAAAGAGATTATCTGCCGGCAAAGAGAGCTGTTCCAGGATATCGAGATTTTAAGGAATAAGGAGAATATTATACCTTATGGCCGAAGAGACCAGAAAGACGCTTCTTAAGGGTCGAACCGAACCTTTCGTTCATAAGCCTCAAGAGACAGAAGAGGATGTAGTTCTCAACATTTCTTTAAGGCCTAAGAAATTATCTGAGTTTGTTGGTCATAAAGAGATTGTGGATAACCTCAAGATATCCATTCAGGCGGCAAAACAGAGGAAGGAGCCCCTGGAACACGTGTTATTAAGTGGCCCACCGGGATTAGGCAAGACATCGCTCGCCCACATTGTCGCTCATGAGATGAGCACCAAGATTACGGCCACATCCGGACCAGCTATAGAACGCGCTGGAGATTTGATAGGGATTCTCACGAACCTGGAAAAGGGGGACATCCTGTTTATTGACGAAATCCATCGGCTTTCTAAAGTGGTGGAAGAGTTTTTGTATCCGGCCATGGAGAGTTTTCAGATTGATTTTGTCATTGATAAAGGCCCTTATGCCAAGACTATTAAATTTAACCTTAAACCCTTTACGCTGGTGGGAGCTACCACGAGAAGTGGCTTATTGGCAGCACCCCTACGCGGCCGATTTGGCATATTTTATAATCTGGATTTTTATAAGATAGAAGACCTGGCAAAGATCATCAAGCATTCGGCCAAGATCCTGGGTATGGATATAGAAGAGGAAGCGGCTTTTGAGATCGCCAGACGCAGCCGGGGAACACCGCGTATTGCCAACAGGCTTTTGCGCAGAATCAGAGATTATGCCCAGGTCGCCAAAATAGCCACAGTCAACGCCGGATGCGCAGCCAAGACCTTGGACGAACTGGGGATTGACAAGGCAGGCCTGGATGATTTGGACCGTAAGGTGCTGAAGTTGATCCTGGAATCTTACTCAGGAGGGCCTGTGGGTGTTGAGGCCTTGGCAGCCAGCCTTAATGAAGAAGTCGATACCATCGCAGATACGGTTGAGCCGTACTTACTGAAAGCCGGATATCTCAAGCGAACCTCCCGCGGACGCCTGGCCACCAAATTGTCCTTTGAGCATTTCGGCCTCAAATACGAAAAACAACCAGAATTATTCTAAAGCGTTTCTAAACCCAATCTCAAAGCGTTTCTAATGTTATTCGTAAAACTGCTCTTTTGTCATGATAGGCGAATTTTGTGGGTCCTGCCCCCGCAGGAGACGGGGCACCCGCCGTTCCGATACGGCGGGGTGCCTTGGATTTTTTCGAAGGCCAGCGGGTCCTGCCCAAAGGTGTCATCTCATGGATCCCTGCGCCTGGTATCCCTGCGCCCGGTGTGGAGTTGACATCCTTTGGTCACTCGCTGGCAGCGTGAGAGTGCCTTGCTCGAAACCAGTCCAAGTCACCCACAAAATCTGATGTGTAATAAACAGGATAATTGGTTTTGAAAGCCCAGGAGGCATTATGATCAAATACATTGTTCTTGTTTTGGTTATATTTTGTTTGGCTTTTTTTATAATCACGTTCATCAGTGGGGTTTATAAGACCCGTTCCGTTATGAATATTTATGTGAATGAAATTTCGGCATTTGTCAGTTGTAAAACGATATATGAGGCAATCGATACTTACCACAAAGTGCACGGTCAATATCCGGCCAGTCTAAAAACCCTGGGTTCATCAAATTCTCCCTATATCTGCGAGGATTTAGCAGAAGGGAAAAGGCAGGGATACCGATACGTTTATGAACCAACTTCCTTGAAGTTTTTTGTTATGGCCAGTCCTCTTCAGTTTATCACTACGGGTCGTTTTTATTTTCATATAAACGAATTGAAGCGGATTACCATTTGCGATCAGGAGGGAAATTGCATGACGGAAAATCAATATTTGACTTACGTGAAAGGTCTTGTGAAAGAATGAATGGCTACGACTTAACAGGAGAATAGAATAAGAAAATAGGGGACGGTTCGATTTTTTACGGCTGGATTGGTTTGCACCTTGCCTTAAAGGAAAGGATAGGCAAGTGCCACCCTTCTGGGTGGATTTCGAACGGGGCGTGAAATATGAAGCATTCATTAAGATTAAAAACTATTGCCTGGATTATGGTATTGCTGGGTATTCTTTATGTGTATGCAGCGTTTTTAATCAGACATAGCGGCATTGATATAAGTAGCCGATACTATAAAATAATTTTATTTGAGAATTTAATTATGGGTATCAGTAATATCGTATTTGGTATCGGGTTAATAAAATCGCAGAAGTATGCGGTAGTTGGAACGATCCTTTTCGGCGCATTTGCATTCTTTTTGTATCTTTCCAAGCTGACCTTTTTTGGGGGTTTTAGGTTTATTCTGCTGCAGATATTTTATGCCTTAGCCTTTTATTTTGCGGTGCAAGAGGCAAAACAAATCCGGCCTAACAAATAGAATTGCTAATCAGCTCCCTTGAGCTAGGAGCCAGGAACTCAAGAACGTTAACTATGCACTTACTATTGCATACCTGTTGCGCGCCGTGCATGATATATCCTCTGGAGCGTTTAAAAGAGAAAGGATACAACGTGAGGGGATATTTTTACAACCCTAACATCCATCCCTTTAGTGAATACAAAAATCGTTTGAAAGCGGTAGTAGATTTCAGCCACAAGCATAATTTGGAGATGGTTCACCCGGAATACCATCCAGAGGAATTCTTTCAGGCCGTGAATTTAAAGGAGGAGAGGCCCGAGAGATGCGCTATATGTTGGTCCTTAAGACTTCAAAGGTGCGCTTTGGCTGCAAAAGAAATGGGCTGCGCTTATTTTTCTACGACCCTGCTGGTCAGTCCCTATCAGGACCAGGAGAAACTCAAAAGCATAGGGAGTGAAATCTCCCGCGAAACAGGAGTGGGATTTTTTTATGAAGATTTTCGGCCGGGTTTTAAAAAAGCGCATGAGCAGGCCAAGAGTGAAGGTATCTATTGCCAGAAATATTGCGGGTGCCTTTATTCGGAAATAGAGCGATGCAGGAAATCGGAAAAACATTAATTGTCTTCGGAATTATCTTAATAGGCCTCGGGGTTTTATTAACATTTTTCAACAAGATGCCTTTTTTGGGAAAACTCACCGGAGATATAAATGTCCCCTGGAAACTTCCAGGAGACATTTATATCCAAAAGAAGAATTTCACTTTTTATCTTCCTATTATGACATCCATATTGTTAAGCCTTATCCTTTCTCTCGTATTTTGGCTATGGTCTCGCCGATGAAGTCTGTCTGGAGAATCCTTTTTCTCATTTTTATTATTCAGGTTAGTGCCTCAACCTTTCAGTATGTAGCTTGCCAGGAAGAGTCACGTTACGTGCGCGTAGCTGTTTTTCAGGAGGAGCGTAGCCTGCGCGTTAAATTGAAAGCACCCTTTGAAATAACGGATTCTTCGGGGAAGGTTATCTTAAGTGGGAATTCCTTGAGAACGACGGTGATTGCCCAAAAGGGTGGGATCGCTTTGGCAGGAGAGTTTTTTAATGTTTCTTCCCTTATCATTCGGGTCGACGACCACAGCTTTATCAGCGTGAATGACCGATTATTCCGGGGCGAGATACACTTTTTAAGAGGCAAGAAAGACACCCTGACCGTGGTCAATCGCATTGACATAGAAGATTACGTCAAAGGGATCCTCTATCACGAAGCCTCACATTATTGGCCTATGGAGGCTTTGATGGCCCAGGCCGTAGTTTCTCGGACATATGTTTTGTATCAGATGGAGAAAAATAAGGCGAAAGATTTTGATGTCACCAGTGACATCTATTCTCAGGTTTACGGAGGCAGGACCTCTGAACGCTATCGGACCAACAGGGCTGTGGAGCAAACGAAAGGAAAAATTCTTAATTTTAAAGGAAAGGTTTTTCCGACTTTTTTTTCAGCCACTTGCGGGGGGCACACGGAAGCGTCTTTTGCCCTCTGGAAGATAGATATTGCACCTCTTAAAGGTGTTGTGTGCGGATTCTGCAAAGACTCTCCGCATTTTAGATGGCATTACGTTTTGACGCTGGATGAGATCCAGGAAAAGTTAGAGCAAGGAGGTATCCAGACAGGCCCCATAAAATATTTGGCGATATCAGGACGCAATGAGTCTGGAAGGGTCAGAGACCTTAAGATCATAACTGCCGACAGAGAAATGAAAGTTGCGGCCAAGGACTTTAGGAATCTGATCGGCGTAAATATCATAAGAAGCACCCGTTTTAACGTAAATGTTGTCAATCAAGACGCTGTCTTTGAAGGAACTGGCTGGGGGCATGGCGTTGGACTCTGTCAATGGGGTGCTTATTTTATGGCCAAGCAGGGCCGCACCCATGAGCAGATCCTTAAGTATTATTATCCGGGTTCACGAATCAGCCATTACTGAATGCCAATGTTAGAACTTTCTAAATTTGATTACATCCTGCCAAAGGGGTTGATCGCTCAATATCCCCTTAAAAAGCGCGATACAGCAAAGCTGCTGGTTTTAAACAGAAAGAAGGGCACCATCGAACATCGTGGCTTTAGGGACATCCTTGAGTTTCTGCATAAAGATGACCTTTTAGTCTTAAACAACACCAAGGTTCTCCCAGCGCGACTGCAGGGGTTTAGATCAACCAAGGGGAAAGTGGAGGTTCTGCTCCTTGAAAATCTGGCAACCAATCGTTTTAAGGCTTTCATCAAACCTAGCCGGGTCAAGGTAGGAGAAAAGATTATTTTTGACTCTGGAAAGGTCTCTGGTGTAGTATGCGGGAAGAATGAGATTGCCTTCAATATCCTTGATTCAAAGAGCATATACGAACTGGGCGTGATGCCACTTCCACCTTATATAAAAAGAAGGCCTGAGGAATCGGATCGTATCTCTTATCAGACGGTTTACGCAAAAGTCCCGGGTGCTATCGCTTCTCCTACGGCCGGATTGCATTTTACAAGAGAATTTATCGGTAAAATAAAATTGCAAGGTGTACGTGTCGCTCATTTGACTTTGCATGTCGGCGTGGGGACATTCCAGCTGGTCAGGGTTCAAGATATTACGCAACATCAGATGGAACAAGAGTATTTTAGGATTCCTGAAAGAACCCACCGACAAATAAAAAGAGCTCGCAGTTGCCAAAGTCATATTATGGCCGTAGGCACAACCAGCCTCCGCGCCCTGGAAACCTATGCATCCGGCAGACAAGAGGGGTACACCGATTTATTTATTTATCCAGGTTACCGATTCAAGCTGGTGGATTCTCTTTTGACTAACTTTCATCTTCCCCGTACCACTCTCTTTATGCTGGTGTGCGCCTTTGCTGGGGAGAAATTGATTAAAAAAGCCTATCAGGAGGCTATTTCTAAGAAATACAGGTTTTATAGTTATGGTGATGCGATGCTAATCGTCTAGTGTGATTATGTTTAAACTCCTTCATCAAGACAAAAACAGCAGGGCGCGGCTGGGGAGGCTAATTACGAGCCGCGGAGAGATTGCCACTCCCTGTTTTATGCCGGTTGGGACGCAAGGCACAGTCAAGGCCTTATCCGTTGAGGAATTGGAGGAGGCGAAGGCACAGATTTTATTATCCAATTCGTATCACTTGTTCCTTCGGCCAGGGATGGAGGTGATCCGAAAAGCAGGCAGCCTCCATAATTTCATGTCCTGGAAGAAACCGATATTGACGGACAGCGGAGGTTATCAGATTTTTAGCCTAGCGCTTTTAAGAAAGGTCTCTGATCCGGGGGTTGAGTTCCAGTCGCATATCGACGGTCTGAAGCATTTTCTGACTCCTGAGGATGTCGTAAAGATCCAGAGAGATTTAGGTTCTGATATCATGATGCCGCTGGATGAATGCGTGCATTATCCTTGTGCCAAGGATCATGCTGAGATAGCCATGCGGCGCACCTTGGATTGGGCCAGAAGGTCTCTGGCGGTTGAGCGCCCCAGAGAAATTCAGTCTCTGTTTGGGATTATCCAGGGAGCGACGTATGAAGATTTGCGCAAGGTTTGCATCGAGCAGATGCTCGAACTGGATTTTGACGGTTATGCCATAGGTGGAGTTTCGGTTGGCGAGCCGATGAATTTAAGATATAATATAGTCAACCTTGTCGTTGATTTACTACCAACGCAAGTACCCCGATACCTGATGGGTGTTGGCGTGCCCCAGGATATCATCGAGGCTGTCGGTGTTGGCGTGGATATGTTTGACTGTGTTGTGCCCACGCGCTACGGCAGGAATGGTACGGCTTTTACCAGTGAGGGAAAAATCACCATCCGTAATGCTCCCTACACAGAAGATTTCAGTCCTTTAGATAAAAATTGTGCTTGTGCCACCTGCAGGAATTACAGCCGCTCATATTTACGCCATTTATTAAATGCGCAAGAGCTCCTGGGCTTACGACTCGTCTCACTGCATAATATCTATTTTTATCTGGAGCTCATGCAAAAGATTAGAGAGGCTATCGCCCAAGACAGGTTCGCAGAGTTTAAAAAGGATTTTCTGGATAAATTTAACAATCAGACATGAGAATCGATATCATAACAATCTTTCCTAAAATGTTCGAGCCCATACTTAATGAATCCATTGTCAAGCGGGCACAACAGAAGGGACGCGTCAAAATTTACATACACAATCAAAGAGACTATACGCGCGATAAGCACAGGAAGGTGGATGACCGTCCCTTTGGCGGAGGTTCAGGCATGGTGATGACCTGCGAGCCCATTTTCAATGCCGTCGAAAAAATCAGATCTCGAGTCACAGGACGGAAGGCTTGTGTCATTTTATTATGTCCGCAAGGAAAAAGATTCAATCAAAAAATGGCCCAACGTTTAGCCAGGGTGCGGCATCTGATTCTGGTGTGCGGTCACTATGAAGGTGTTGATGAGAGAGTCAAAAAATATCTGGTTGATGAAGAGGTCTCCATCGGAGATTATGTCTTAACGGGAGGAGAGCTGCCAGCCATGGTTTTGGTCGATTCAGTCGTCAGACTACTGCCTGGCGTGCTGGGTGATAAAAATTCCTTGAATTTTGAGTCATTCAAAGGTAATCTATTAGAATATCCGCAATACACGCGGCCGGCAAATTTTAAAGGGAAGGCCGTGCCTAAGATTCTTTTATCCGGTGACCACAAAAAAATCGAGGCTTGGAGAAAAAAGGAAGCTCTCAAGAGGACAAAGGAACGAAGGCCGGATCTTCTGCCATTAAACTCTAAGAGGAGAGAAATAAAGCATGAATAAGCTAAAGTTGATTGAAGCCGAATTTACCAGAAAAGAGATTCCTAAGTTCAACGTGGGTGATACAGTTAAGATCCTGGTCAAGATCCCTGAAGGGCCTGATAGGGTGCGTCTGCATCCTTTTGAGGGTGTGGTCATTGCCAAGAAAGGTTCAGGCTTAAGGGAAAGCTTTACCGTAAGAAAGGTTTCTTATGGAGAAGGCATCGAGCGCGTCTTTCCAACCTATTCACCCAGTATTGAGCGTATCGAAGTTTTGCGTTCAGGTAAAGTCAAGAGGGCCAAGCTTTATTATTTAAGAGGCAAAGTCGGCAAACAGGCCACGAAAATCGAAAGCCACGAAGAGTAGGGTGCTTTATTTCGAGAGAAAATTTAAAAAAAAGGGATTTGATTTAATTATCGGCGTTGATGAGGCAGGCCGGGGCCCTTTAGCCGGGCCTGTGGTGGCAGCGGCCGTCAGCTTAAGACCCCACCGTTTTAAAAATCGCATTGATGATTCCAAAAAACTAACTTGTTTAGCCCGGGAGAGAGCCTTCCAGGAAATTATTCTTAATTGTGTTTTCGGCATAGGCGTTGTCCCCGAGGCCATCATTGACCGCGTGAATATCTTAGAGGCCACGCGCTTAGCCATGCAAAAAGCTATCAACCATTTGATAGCGAAGTCAAAACCCAAAAGTGAAAGCCGCATTTGCGTTTTAGTGGATGGGAATTTGACTTTGGATATAGACGTCCCTTATACGGGCATTGCGAATGGAGACTCTAGGTCCAAGAGCATTGCCTGCGCCTCCATCCTGGCCAAAGTAACGCGGGATCGTATTATGGTTTCCTATGACAAAACCTACCCTCAATATCGATTCATTAAACATAAAGGCTATCCGACGCAAGAACACCGAGAGATATTGAAAAGAATCGGTCCTTGTTCCATTCATAGAAGGAGTTTTTGCTATGTCTAAAAGAAATGTATGCCTGGGGCAAAGGGGAGAAAATTCAGCCGCTGGCTTCCTGAAAGAAAATGGTTATAAGATTCTGCTAAAGAATTTTAAAACCAGGCTGGGAGAGATAGATATCATTGGCATGGATCAGGACACGTATTGTTTCATTGAAGTAAAAACGAGGAACTCTCTCAGGTGCGGCCAGCCACAAGAGGCTGTTTCCCTTTTTAAACAGAGACAGATGTCAAGAGCTGCGCTCCTGTTCCTTAAGGAGAATCAACTTCTGGATGCTAAAGCCAGATTCGATGTGGTTTCCATTATCTATTGCGATAACGCACCCAAATTCGATTTGATAAAGAATGCCTTTGAACTGGAGGAGACTTATGTTGTCTGATATCAAGATCGCCCAGAAAGCAAAAATAGTCCCGATAGAAAATATCGCCAAAAAATTAAAGATAGATAAACGATACCTCGTGCCTTATGGTAGGTATATGGCCAAGATCGATTTGGGTATCCTGGATAAAATTAAGAATAGGAAATCAGGAAAATATGTTTTGGTGACTGCCATAACACCTACACCTCTGGGGGAGGGTAAAACCGTTACTACCATTGGTCTCTCGATGGCCCTGAATCGATTGGGTCGGTTAACCTCAACCTGTATCAGGCAGCCGTCGCTGGGGCCTGTCTTTGGTATAAAAGGAGGTGCAGCCGGCGGAGGGTATTCCCAGGTTTTGCCCATGGAGAATTTTAATCTTCATTTTACCGGAGATGTACATGCAGTGGGCCTTGCCCATAATCTCGCAGCTGCTTTTCTGGATAATTCTTTGTTTAAGGGGAATAAGCTTCAGATCGATCCTGAGAAAATAACTTTAAGACGCGTGGTGGATGTCAGCGATCGTTCTTTAAGGAACATCAAGACCGGTTTAGGTTCCAAAGACGATGGGTTACCCCGCGATAGCGGATTTGATATAACAGTGGCTTCCGAAATCATGGCTATTTTGGCCTTGAGTTCCAGTTTAATGGACTTGCGTAAACGCCTGGGGCGGATCGTCGTGGCCCATACCCAGGACGGCCGACCTGTCACCTGCGAAGATCTGCAGGTCGCGGGATCCATGGCCGTTCTCCTGAAAGATGCCATAAAGCCTAATCTGATTCAGACGATCGAAAACACCCCTTGTTTTGTGCATGCCGGACCTTTTGCGAATATCGCCCACGGCAATAGCTCCATATTACAGGACCGTATAGCGCTGAAGCTATCCGAATATGTGGTGACAGAGGCTGGATTTGGAGCGGATTGCGGGGCAGAGAAATTTTTTGATATAAAATGTCGCGCAAGCGGTTTAGCTCCCCATGCTGTAGCTATGGTTTGTTCTGTCAGGGCCTTAAAAGCGCATAGCGGTCGATTTAAGGTTGTCGCGGGCAAACCTTTAGATCCAGCCTTGACTCAAGAAAACTTAGATGCTATAGAGGAAGGAGCTTGCAACTTACAGAAACAGATTGAGAATGTTTCTCTCTTCGGTGTACCGGTGGTGGTTGCCGTTAATCGATTTACCTCGGATACAAAAAAAGAAATAGAATTGGTAAAGAAAAAAGCGCTGGAATTCGGTGCCTTTGATTGCTGTGTCAGTGAGGTATGGGCCAAAGGTTCCTCAGGGGGACTTAAGCTCGCTAAGAGCATCATGGCCGCCGCCAAAGAAAAGAGCAATTTTAAACTTCTGTATCCGTTAGATATTTCCATAAAAGAGAAGATTGAGACTATCGCGACAAAAATATACGGGGCCAAGGATGTCGAATATGCAGGCGCAGTCGAAGAAAAAATTAAGGTTTACACCGAGCAGGGTTATGATAAACTACCTATCTGTATGGCCAAGACGCATCTTTCCTTAACACATGACCCTAGCCTAAAAGGAAGACCTCGGGATTTTACGCTTCCCATCAGAGATATCCGGGCATCCATCGGAGCAGGATTTTTATATCCTCTTTGTGGCGAGATGAAAACCATGCCGGCGCTGCCCAGCCACCCCGTGGGAGAGAAGATTGATATCGACAAAAAAGGCAATATCGTAGGTCTATCGTAAGCCCTTCTCGATTGATGGTTACTTTTTTCGAGATAACGAGTCAACGAAATCATGTATAAAAACAGTTCACTTAAACAATACTTAGATGATTTAGCGGCAAAGTTGCCCGCTCCTGGCGGAGGTTCTGCGGCGGCTTTAACAGCAGCGCTAGGAGCCAGTCTTATCAGCATGGTGGTGAACTTTACTTTAGGTAAACCCAAGTACGCCTCCTTCGAAGCGGATTTAAAAAAAATCCTAAAAAAATCGGAGGAACTGCATGGCAAATTCTTAGACCTCGTTGATTTAGACGTATTCGCCTATAAATCCAAGAGTATAAAGGACGCCCTGGATATTCCCTTTATGGTGTGCCGCCTTTGTTTTGAAGCAATCAATTTATGCCCGGGTCTCATCAAGAAAGGCAATGTCAACTTGATAAGTGACGTCATGGTGGCTGCAGTTCTGCTGGAATCAGCCTTTGCTTCGGCAAGCGCTAACGTCGAGATAAACCTAAAATCATTAAATGATAAGTCGTTAACCAAATCCGTAAGAAAAGAATTAGAGAAGAAGGCAAGACGGATGAAAAAAATCCGCAGAGACACGGAGGTTAAAGTTGGCAAAATTATTAGAGGGTAAGCCATTAGCGGAGCAGATCAAAGAAAAAATTAAGGAGGAGATTGCTGGTTTGAAAAATAAGCCGGTCCTGGCGAGTATTATGGTAGGAGAGAATGCAGGCGCAGCTAGCTATGTAAAATCGCAAACTAAAGTAGCAGAAAATTTAGGGATAGTTTATCAATTGCATAAATTAAGCGCTGATACGACGGAAGGTTCATTAATTGAATTTATTCAGAAATTAAATTCTGATAATTCTGTGCACGGCATTATCGTCCAGATGCCTTTACCTGCCGCCATCGATTATAAAAAAATAAGCCAATTCATCTTTCCTGAGAAGGACATTGAAGGGATGCATCCTGCGAATATGGGTAAAATTATTTTCGGCAAAGCAGTACTTGCGCCTTGTACGGCTCAGGCGGTGATGGAATTGCTGAATGCAAGCGGGGTCGATCTTTACGGCAAAGAGGTGGTTATCGTAGGACACAGCGAGATAGTCGGTAAACCTTTAGCCCTCCTCTTATTGGATAAATTTGCCACAGTAACAGTATGTCATATCGGCACAAGCCAGGCAGGAAAATTAGAGGAGCATGTCAGAAAGGCGGAAGTTTTAATCGTAGCCGTAGGCAAGGCAGGCCTTATCAAGGGAGAGTGGATCAGAGAGGGCGCTGTCGTCATAGACGTAGGGATCAATCGTATCGGTGATAAAATCGTAGGGGACGTAGAGTTTGAAGGTGCCGAAATGCGTGCTTCTTGGATCACCCCTGTTCCCGGAGGCGTTGGGCCTCTGACTGTTACCATGCTGATGCGCAACCTCGTTGAAGTTGCCAAGGACCAAAAAGCAACCAGATGAAAGAAATATTTAAGTATTTAGGTACAACTATTAATAAGTTCATGCGTAGGAAGACTACCGTTGAGTATAGTTTTCTAGAGAGCGGTTACGGTTTCTTTCTCTTTTATAATCAGGCCAAATTGGATTTAAGGAAGCTGATTCAGAAGTTTCCAGAGATTATCGAAGGCAGGCATCTGCTTGTCACCTCCATATCCTCGGGAAAAATCGAAAAGCAGATGTTTGATAGTTACATCGCTAAAGGGGTCTCTTGCGAATACGCCCAAGGCAATATTATTGTCAACCCGGAACATACAAAGGATTTCATCCATTTTTTGTTCTCCCATGGCCCGGGTGGCAGCACAATCTATTTTCTTCATCACAAGCCCCATGCTGCGGATATGGAAAACAAAACAATTTACGGGATCCCGGCCCTGCCTGTTAGCGTTAAAATATTAAAAGCTCAAAGAATCGACAAGCCCTTGCTGGATATACTGCTTAGAGAAATAGACAGCATGGGGGTCTCTTTTTATTATGATAATAACTGGAACGAGGCTATCTGTGTCACGAGACGAAAGCGTCTGTTTGAAGAGATAAAAGTCTATTTTCATTACAACAATTACCTCAGAGAGATTCACTTCGCTTAATGACATTCAAGGAAAAAATCCTAGCAGGTCAATTTTTGCTTACTTCCGAAATCGGTCCCCCCAAGGGTATTGAAACAGGTCAACTTCTGGAAGACGCTGAACTCATTCGTTCAAGGGTCGATGCGATAAATGTCACGGACCTTCAGAGTTCTGTGATGCGGCTGGGTTCCCTTGCGGTTTGCAGTCTCCTAAAGCAAAGGGGTTTTGAACCGATATTCCAGGTGACTTGCCGCGACAGGAACCGTTTAGCCCTCCAGTCAGATATTTTATCCGCTGCTGCCTTAGGCATTGAGAATCTTTTGATTCTAACCGGTGATCATACGACTATGGGCGACCATCCTGAGGCAAAGCCTGTTTTTGATCTGGATTCAGTGCAGCTTTTAGGAGTTGTTAGAAAGCTTCAGGAAGGTTTGGACATGAAGGGTAACAAATTAGAAGGCCGAGCGCCTAAATTCTGCGTAGGAGCAGTGGTTAATCCTGGAGCAGACCCTATCGAGCCACAGATTATCAAGATGGAGCAGAAGATAGAAGCTGGCGCGGAATTTTTTCAAACCCAGGCCATATACAATGTTAAGATTTTTGAGAATTTCTTAAACAAAATAAAACATCTTAAGACTACTATTTTAGCTGGAATCGTATTATTGAAATCAGCGGGTATGGCAAAATACATGAACAAAAATGTCGCCGGAGTAACTGTGCCGGATAATTTAATCAAAGAAATGGAAGAAACCAAAGATAAGAGTGCAAAATCAGTTGAGATAGCTGCCAGGTTAATCAAGGAGTTAAAACCTATGTGCCAGGGGATTCACATCATGCCCATTGGCTGGGATAAAAAGGTACCGCTTGTGTTAGACGCCGCGGGATTATAGATGGAGGAATGTATGTCAAGTATTGAACAGAAATCCATAGATAAAGCTACGCAGGAGGCTTTACAGAAAGCGCAAGACGAAAATATCAAGACAGCTTGGGACAGGCTGGAGGTGCAGCAGCCGCAGTGTGGATTCGGACAACTGGGCATCTGCTGTACTGTCTGCAGTATGGGACCTTGCCGAATTGACCCTTTTGGTGAGGGAGCTCAGGTAGGCGTCTGCGGTGCTAATGCCGATACCATTGCCGCAAGAAACCTGGCGCGTAAGATTGCGGTCGGCGCCTCAGCGCATTCAGACCATGGCCGGGATGTGGCACACACCCTTTACTTATTATCCGAGGGCCACGCGCATGATTACGACATTCTTGATATTGCAAAATTCAGGAGTTTGGCTGAGGAGTTCCATATTGATATCAATAAGCCCAAAGAAGAGGTCCTCAAAGAACTTTCCAAAAAATTACTGGAAGAATTCGGTAAACAAGAGGGGGAATTAACGTTTTCTAAGCGCGCACCCAAAAAACGCCAGCAGATCTGGAGAAAATTAGGTATCATACCTCGCGG
>SMTZ1_10015391_pt1 | contig 26359 bp, 28 predicted proteins | sample DeeMarSWOR136_30_FD_25667 | JGI IMG/M metagenome (IMG submission 25667)
CAGATAATTTGGTTGTTTCTGGGGTGATGGCAGTTTTTGCCATTTTATTTGCATTTATTGCAAGTGCAATAGCAGGTTATATGGCTGGTCTTGTTGGCTCATCAAATAATCCAACTTCTGGAGTCACTGTTTCAGTCTTACTTTTAACAAGCCTTATTTTGCTTGGGTTTGGAATGTCAGGTGATGTTGGTGCATATGGTATCGCTCTTCTTATTGCCGCAGTTATTGCCTGCTGTGCAGCAATTTCTGGTGACGTACTGCAATCGATGACAGCAGGTCAGATGATAGGAGCGACCCCTTACAGACAGCAGCTTGCTGAGCTTGTTGGAATAATTGCAGCAGCACCAATTCTTGCAATTGTGGTATCTGCTCTTCACAAAGCCTATACTATTGGAAGTACAAACCTTCCTGTACAAACCTTCCTGCTCCTCAAGCATTTCTAATGAGTGGTGTTGTACGTGGCGTTCTTGGTGGTGAAATGGTATGGCCATTTGTTCTTGCTGGAATGGTTCTTGCATTTATTCTAATTCTAATAAATATTCCAGTTTTACCTGTTGCAATTGGTATTTATCTTCCTTTTACTTTAGGTACCCCTATTTTTTGTGGTGGGGTAATTAGATATATTACTAATAGAATGATAAAAAAGGAATATGGTACTGGTGAAGGAGAACAGGCAAGTGAATGGGAGCTTGCAATTAAACAAACTGAAGTTAAACCAAAGGATAGAATTATTAGAACAGGTCTTTTATTTACAGCAGGTCTTATCGCTGGTGAGGCATTGACTGGAGTAATAGTTGCTTTTATTATAATTGCAGGATTAAATATTGTAATGTTTGAATTTCCACCTATTTTTCCAGGTCTTATTTTATGGTTGTTTATTGCTCTTCTAATTTTTTATATTCCGTTAAGAGAACTATTAAATAAAGATAGTTAAATAAGAAATGATTTTATAAAATCTTACAACCAATTAAACTACTGTTAATATTTCAAAATATAGAACATTTATATACACTTAATTTGTTGTTATTTATTGAGGGAGGCAAATAGTATAATGTTAAAATCCTCAAATATGGTTTATAAACTACTGGTAGTTGGAGTTATAGTTCTTCTTATATTGACATGTTACTCTGTAATACCTGGTATAAGTGCCCCTAATAATACTAAGAATTGTGGATGGGTACCTCCTGATAATAAACCACCAGAAGCACCAACAATTGATGGTCCAGCCAATGTTAAACCTGGAGTTGAATTATGCTGGACATTCCAGTCTATAGACCCTGATGACGATGATGTTATGTATATTATTGACTGGGGAGATGAAACTAGTGATGAAACAAATTATATCCAAAGTGATACACCAGTTGAAGCATGTCATATATATAAAGAAAAAGATGCTTATTTAATACGAGCTAGAGCAATAGATATCTATGGCTATAAGGGTGAATGGTCAACTTATTATATTCCAAAAAACGAAGATGATTGTAAAATATGTCAACCTGTTAGTAAACCGTATTCTGTCTTAATTAAGAGTTTATTGATTAGATTAGAGAAATATGACATTCAATTGTTAGAATTATCTAAACAATACCCTGAATATGAAAAGAAATACGAAGAATTATCAAGTTATTTTAATTCAGATGACCCTAAATCTATAAGACCTTTATGTATATTTTTAGGAATTCTAAGATATCTTTTTATGGATTTGGCTGAATATTTTATGGAAAAAATAGTGCATTTTCTACCAGGCCCACCAACACTTCCGTTTTATATAATTTCATTTATCACATGTACTATGATATCATTATTTATCGATATTATTGGCACTTTTATTTTTTGCTGGAATGGTCCACCTTTCTCAAATATAATTAATAATTTGATTATAGATTGATAGCATATGCAGAATGAAATCCTTATAAGCCTTGGAATAACAATCCTTTTTCTGGGAACATGTATTACTCCATCAGTTGCAATTTATAATGAGAAGAAATCATCTAAATTAATTAGTACTGGTAATACTCTTTATGTTGGAGGTTCAGGAGAAGGAAACTACAGTAGTATTCAGGATGCAATTGATGATGCATCTGATGGTGATACTGTTTTTGTTTACAACGGGTCTTACTATTGAAATTTAACCATATATAATTTGAAAAAAATACCTGTTATAGCCTTTTTTTAACTAAAAGATTCCTTTATTCTCTCAATTGCTAAATCAATATTTTCAAGAGTATTTGCATATGAAAAACGCAAGTAACCTTCACCATATGGTCCAAACGCAGTGCCAGGAAGACAGGCAACACCTGCATTATATAGCAAATGCTCAGCACATTCTTCAGAGGTTAAACCGGTTTCCTTTATGTTTGGAAAGGCATAGAAAGCACCCCTTGGGAAAAGACAGCTAAAGCCAGGAATAGTGTTAAGGCCTTTAACAATTTTATCTCTTTTTTCCTTAAATCTTTTCATCATCTGGCCAATAAAACTCTGATTTCCAGTAAGTGCCTCTACACCAGCCCATTGAGTGAAATCTGCAGTACATGAAACAGCACTTACAAGGAAATTTTGTAGTCTTTCTGCCATTTGAACCGGTGCAATCATATATCCAAGTCTCCAACCTGTCATTGCAAAATATTTTGAAAAACCATCAAGCAAAACTGTTCTTTCCTTTGCCTCGTCTCTTTTTGTTAGAGTAAAATGGTCTGTCTCATAGGTCATCTTTGAATAAATCTCATCCGAGACAATAAAAATATCATATTTTTCAGCAAGTTCTGAGATTTCCTCACGAAACTCGTTTTCTTCAAGAAGTGGGACAAGTACCTTTTTTGCTCCTAGAAACGATGTAACGGACCCATAGGTTGGATAGCCTGGGTCCTGGTAAATTACCTCATCACCAGGATCAACTATTGCAAGCATTGAAAAAAATATCCCTGGTTTTAGACCAGGAGTTATAACTACTTGTTCAAGCTCGGGTCTATAGCCTCTTGTTTTTTCAACCTCATCTTGAACTGCTTTTCTAAGCTCTAAAATTCCATTTGAAGGAGTGTAATGGGTTTTTTTATTTTTTATCGCTTGAATTCCAGCTCTGGCAATATTTTCTGGAGTTTCCATATCTGGTTCGCCGATTTCAAAATGAATTATGTTTTTACCTTGACGTTCTAGTGCTTGGGCCTTTCCAAGTACTTCAAATGCTAAGATCTGCCATTTCAAATCACCATTTTTTCAATACCTAGTTCTTTTAATTTTTCTTTTGTGGGAATTCCTTCTTTATTCCAACCACGAAGAGAGTAATATTCTTCAAGGCTTTTTTGAAACTCATCTTTTGATAAAATTATTCCTCTTGCAGGACCTTTTGTAAATGAATCCTTAAATATCCTACCCGGTAGTTTGTCATCAGATGTATCATGCCCCTCTCTCAGGTTAAAAAGCCTTATAAGGTTCCAAATCCTCTCTCCACACTTAAGATAGCTTTCAACAGTATAGTTAAATCCTGTGGATGAGTTCCACATATCAACACAATTTTCAACAGAAATTGGAGCAAAATCACATAAAACAAGGGAGAAAAAAGCAGCTCTTTCATCTTGAACATCTTTTACCATTTGTGCTTTATCCTTAAAACTAAATCTTTCAAGGTCAGGTGAATAAAGCTCAGCTCTAACAGTCCAAGCCCTTTGGTGACATGCTCCTCTGTCTGATGTTGCATAGGCAAGGCCCATTCCAAATGTACCTCTTGGATCATATCCAGGAATCTCCAGACCATTAACATGTATAGCAAAGTGTTCAGAACCTTTTCCAAGTCTCTCAGATGCCACCTTACTTCCTTCAGCTAAAATGTCTGCAACTTTACCATTACGGTATGCAATATCTTCAATTAATTTTGCAAGTTCCTTTGGCTTTCCCCATCCGATTTTATTGTTGTTAAGGTCCTTACTGGTTATAATTCCTCTATCATATGCCTCTATTGCAAAACCTAAAACTCCACCAAGTGATATGGAATCCATCCCAAGCTCATTACACCTGTGACATATATATGCAACATCCTCGATAGACTTCATGCAGAGATTAGAGCCCATAAGTGCAATTGTCTCATATTCAGGGCCTATCAGAGTTATTCCCTTAAATGGACCTGATTTAATAGATGATTTGTTCCAACAGGCAATAACGCAGTTAAAGCATGCACCACCACCGTCTACAATCTTCTTTTGCATAGTTTCAGCATTTATTTCATCGGCATCCTCGAATTTACCTTCCTGAAAATTTTTGGTTGGAATGAAACCTTCCTCATTTATTGGTTTAACCCAATAGGGAGTTCCATACTTCCTTCTTTTTGGAACAAAATCGTTTTCCTGAATCTGCCTTAAAACCTCTTTTGCCTTTTTTCTGAATTCTTCTTCATTATATAGTGGAATTTTTTTATTGCCAGATAATAAAATACCCTTGAGGTTTTTAGAGCCCATCACAGCCCCTGTCCCACCTCTACCTGCATGTCTGTGGCCGTCAATTGTTATTGCTGAGAATTTAACAAGATTTTCACCAGCAGGACCTATTACTGCAGTTTTTACCTTTCCCTCTTTTTTTTGAAGGGCGTTGTGGGTTTCAAGGCATTCTTTTCCCCAAATATCAGAAGCGTCCTTTAAATCAACTGTGTCATTTTTTATTACAATATAAACAGGGGTTTCAGCACGATTCTTTATAATTATTATATCCCAGCCTGCTTTTTTCATCTCAGCTGCAAAAACACCGCCAAAATGAGAATCAACAAAAAGACCTGTTTGAGGGGATTTTGTAACAACTGTTCCACGCCCTGATGTTTGAGCAATAGTACCAGTAAGTGGACCTGTTGTAAACATCAATATATTTTTAGGTGACAAAGGATTTGTTCCTTTTTTTAGTCTATCAAATAAAATCTTTGCTCCAAGACCCTTTGCCCCAATGAAATTTTTTGCATCAGAAAGGTTCGTTTTTTCAACACTGGTAGTTTGATTCTTTAAATCAACAATGAGCGTTTTACCAGTGTATCCACCATTCATTTCATCAACTTCTACTTTGAGGATCTCCTATTGATCTCCAACAAATCGATAAGAAGAGCAAAACCAGTTTCACGTCGACCGGCACCAGGTCCTACAATTGTTACAGGGCCAAGTTCATCAGTAAAATAAGTCAATGCATTTGTTGCTTCAGATACCCCCGCAAGTGGATCGTTTAGGGGAAGCTTTTCTGGCCAAACCTTAGCTTTTACTGTTCCTCCCTCTTGAACTTCAGCACTTCCAATAAGTTTATATCTTTTGCCTTCAGATTTTGCCTTTTCAATATCCTCTTTTGATATCCCCGTAATACCCTTTATTTCTACATCTTGCCAACTAATTTCTGTATCTAAAACCACATTTGTTAGAATCACTACCTTACCAAGTGCGTCAAGTCCTTCAACATCACTTGTGGGATCAGCTTCTGCATATCCAAGCTCTTGAGCTTTTTTTAATGCATCCTCATATGACATTCCTTCTTCCATACGAGTAAGAATGTAGTTTGTAGTTCCATTTAAAATACCCTTGAATCCAGTGATATTATTTCCAGCAAGAGTGAATTTTGCAAGATTAATTGCAGGAGTACCAGATAAGACGACACCTTCAAAACCATAAAAAACGTTTTTAGATCTTGCCAGTTTTGTAAGATCAGCAGCAAGCTTTACTACAGGTCCTTTGTTTGTTGAGACAACATTTTTTCCGGCATTTAACGCAGTTTTTATGTGCGTAAGGGCAGGCTCACCAGTCTTTATATTAGTATATGTAACCTCGATAATTACATCTGCATCTGTTCTTGTAATAGTTTCAATACTGTTCATTCCTTTAAATCCAGAGGGATATTCATCTAACTTCTTACCTGCTTTTACAAGTTCAAGAACCTTCTTCATATCAAGGCCATTTTCATTGCTAATAGAACCTTTATTTACATCAGAGATTGCTACGACAGTCCATTGAAAATTGAAATTTTTTTCAAGAAAATCCTTTTTATCTAAAAGAATCTCAGCAAGACCTTGACCTACAGTTCCAAATCCAATGAAAGCTAACTTGAAATGCATATATTAATTCCCCCTATAATGAAGATTTGGTGCTGCAATAAATGACAAACCTTTTTCAGTAAGAGCACGAGCTGTGTTGTTAATAGCCTCATGTTTATCCATATAGTTCTGTATCATATAATTCATCTCACCTTTCTCCTCAATTTCTTTTCTAGGTCTAAAATAATCAAGAATATCTGTTGGATGCTCTCTTTTTGAATCTACTGCAATTTCAGCTCCTTCATGTTTAGCACTGATATTTTTTACTTTTGACGCAATTTCTAAAAGTTCATCTCTCCGGTCATACGGCTGAATCACGATACTTTTCCATGTTTCAAGAATATGATGCTCGAATCTTACATAACTTTCAAGACCCAGAGATTTTCTAATCTCATCACTTAATTCGATAGTCCAATTGTTTACTGAGTTTGAGAAATTAAAACCAATTAATGAGGTTGAACCATCCTCCCTTGAAAAAAGTCTTGCAGCCATAAGTGTCCAAAATACTGCATAAGGATTATCATTACCAAGATATACTGAAATCTTGAATTCTATATCAATTCCAATTTTGTGAAGAAGATAACCTAAAAAAATTGTTCCAGGATTAATATTTAAAACCTGTTTAACACCATAATTTGTATAATAATAAAGAAACTCTTCCACCCATTTTATTGGATAATCATTTGGTTGGCCTACACCACCAAAATATCCAGTTATTGTCTCAGGTCCGCCAAGATGAATATTTGAACCATCAGTACCTTTTGTATCAAGCGTTTCACACCAACTAGCCCCAAGTATTTGCATTGCAGCAGTCATTGCAAGTAGATCATCATCTTCCTCTTGTTCCTTCATGCGACGTACTCTTATAAAACGACCAGGCATGAGTTCCTTATTTTTAAGCGCCTGACGAGTTTCAGCCATAAAGGCATAAAAATATTGGCAAGCACTTATCTCTAAAGTTACAGCGTAATCCTCTTTAAAATCCATACTATCTGCTTTATCTCCCAAAATATTTTTTCGGTACTCATCAATTGTTATAAAAGCACCTTTATCTCTTTTTTCAATTAGCCATTCTAAATCTTTAAAATATGAAGGATTTTTTTCCTTTAATCTTTTCATCAGATTTTCTAACTTACCTGACTCTTTTGCTTTATTATTTATCTCTTCGGGACCACCATATTTTTCAATAACAGCTAAAAGGTCATTGACAAGTTTATTATTTGGATTTATCAAAAAATTATTAATTTCTTTCAACCTTATATCATCTATTAACAATTTATTTCGCATATCAACTGACATAGACAGTTCCTCTCCCATGTGACCACTACATAAGTGGTAAACAGCAAAATGGTTAAACATCTTAATAATGTTTGGTTTTAAAAAGATAAATTAGAATTACATTAAATGAGGAGATAAAAATGATTATTTCACAACTAAGTATAGCCCCTGTAGGAAAAGGAATAAGTCTTAGTAAATACGTTAAAATTGTTCTGAATGCCCTTCTAAAAAATAATATAAAATTTCAGACAAATGATATGGCAACAATTATAGAAACAGAAGATTTAGATACATTATTTAACGTTGTTAAAGAGGCACATAATGCTGTATTAAAAAGTGGTTCAAAACGAGTTATAACCGAATTAAAAATCGATGAAAGAAGAGATAAAAATGTAATTCTAGGGAAAAAAGTAGAATCTGTTAAATAATTATAAATTTCATTCAAAACAGTTATATGCAACATTTTCATTCCCAGATTCGGGAGTGTATCTTTGTGGCATCAAGAAAGCTTGTTGAAATAGTTTTTCATGGACGTGGTGGCCAAGGTGCTGTAACAGCTGCAAATTTATTTGTTGCAGCAGCGCTGAATGATGGAAATAAGGGTGTCCAAGCATTTCCATTTTTTGGGGCAGAAAGACGAGGTGCACCAGTTAGAGCATTTGCACGAATTTCTGAGGAAGAAATACATCTGAGAAGTGAAATATACAATCCTGATATTGTAATAGTTCTTGATGAAAGCATTATGGACATAGTTGATGTATTAAAAGGATTAAAAAAAGATGGTAAAATATTGATTAATACAAGAAAAAAACCAAATGATTTTGATTTTTCTAAAAAATATAATGTTGCAACTGTAGATGCAACAGGTATTGCAATAAACCGTGAAATTCTAGTTGGTGGAATACCAGTTGTAAATACACCTATTCTTGGTTCTATTCCTAAATTACTGGATAGAGTTACTCTTAAATCGATTCAAAATATTATAAAAGGAAAATGGAAAGGAGACCTTGCTGAGAGAAATGTGAAAGCAACTCAGGACGCATATGAACAAGTTGAGGTGAACTCTTGAAGAAATATAAGATTTCAACTACAATATCTTATCCAGTAAAAGGTGCTATGGGAAAAACTGGTAATTGGAGGGTATTTAAACCGATATTGGACAAAGATAAATGTGTAAAATGTCTAAGATGCTGGATTTATTGTCCGGAAGCTACAATTATTCGAAATAAGGATGATACTATTGATATTGATTACGAGTATTGTAAAGGCTGCGGGATTTGCGCAAATGTTTGTAAAGTAAAGGCTATTATTATGGAAAGGGAGAGTAAGAGAAAATGACCTCTGTTATGATTGATACGGGTAATTATATTGCAGCAAAGGCTTCTGTGATGGCTCGTCCTGATGTAGTTGCAGCTTATCCAATAACCCCACAAACTACCCTTGTTGAAGGTATTGCTAACTACCTTGCAAGTGGAGAGTTTAAAGGGGAATATATTTGTGTTGAAAGTGAGCATTCCGCTATGGCTGCATGCATTGGTGCTAGTTCAACAGGTGTTAGAACATTTACAGGAACCTCTTCTCATGGTTTGTTACTTATGCATGAAATGCTTCATTGGGCAGCTCTTGCACGTTTACCAATTATTATGTGTAATATTAATCGTGTAATCGGACCAGGTTGGAATATTTGGCCTGATGAAAATGATTCAATATCTCAGCGTGATACAGGTTGGATTCAGTTTTATTGTAGTAGTAACCAAGAGATTTTTGATACAGTAATTCAAGCTTTCAAATTAGGAGAACATGAAGATGTATCATTACCTGTTATGATTAGTTATAATGCATTTATTTTATCCCATACCTCAATGCCTGTTTTTGTTCCTGATCAAAAAGAGATTGATGATTTTCTACCCAAGCGCATTCCAAAATGGAAACTTGAAGTTGAAAATCCAATTACTTTTGGTAATATAATACTTCCACATGAATATGAAAAAGTAAGAAAAGAGATGCAAAAGGCCCAACAAAATGCAAAGAAGCTTATTCCCGAAATTGCCAATGAATGGAAGAAGAAATTTGGACGACACCATGGGGATTTGTTTGAATATTACAAATGTGACGACGCTGATTACATCCTTCTTTCTATGGGTGCAATTGGTGCTGAAAGTAAAGTAGCTATTGATAATCTTAAAAAGAATGGTAAAAAGGTTGGTCTAGCAAGAGTTCGAACTTTTCGTCCGTTTCCAGAAGAAGAATTATTGAAACTTAGTAAAAAAGCTGATTTAATAGTAATAGATAGAAACATATCTATAGGATATGAAGGTGCCTTATTTAATGAAGTTAAAGGAGCTCTTTATAATAAATCTGATTCAAAGGTGTTTGGTTTTATAGCAGGTCTTGGCGGGAAGGATGTAACATTTGGTGACATTGAAAAAATGTGCAATAAAGCAATGGAAGGCAAAGTAAAAGATCATCAGGTTTGGTATGGACTTGAGGAGGTGTAGTTTTTGGCAATAAAGGATTTACCTCGTGAGGAATGCTACATACCTGGAAGCGCTGCATGTCCGGGATGCCCTGCGACAATGGCAATGCGGATTGTTTTTAAGGCAATTGGTAAAAACATGGTTATGATTGTTCCTGCATGCTGTACAGCTGTAATTGAAAGCCTTCATCCAAAAACATCATTTGATATTCCCACAATGAATATTGCTTTTGAGGCAGCTGCTGCTGGAGCAAGTGGAGTTGAAGCAGGTTTTCGTAAGCAGGGTAAAACAGATACTACAGTTGTTGCATGGGCTGGTGATGGCGGTACATATGACATAGGTATTCAAGCTCTATCTGGCGCACTTGAAAGGCAAACCAACTTCATTTATATTTGTTATAATAACCAGATTTATTCAAATACTGGAATTCAGCGAAGCGGAGCAACACCCTATGCTGCTTGGACTACAACAACTGTAAGTGGAAAAACAGAATTCAGAAAGGAAATGGGAGAAATAATTATGTCTCACCATATTCCATATGCTGCTCAAGCGTGTGCAAGTTATCCGGAGGATCTTTATAATAAGGTAAAGAAAGCAAAGAGCATAAAGGGACCAAAATACATTGAGATTATGGCACCATGCCCACCTGGTTGGCGTTTTGGAATGGAACGAACTGTTGAAATGGGAACAATGGCAGTTGAAACAGGTGCATGGGCTCTGTATGAATATGAAAATGAAAAAATGACATTTAATGGAAAAAGTAAGCTTATATTAGAGGGAAAAAGAAAGAATAAAAGCAATTGAAAAACATATTGATCTGATATGGGAACGATATAGATCATGTTATCTTTAGACCAAGAGTGTGATTATAGAATGGAGGTTGCTTTAAATGTTTGCAAAGGAAATGGTGAAGCAGAGCCTCCCCCTAATCGTTTTCTGCGGTTTGGGTGCTGTAGTTGCGGGAAGTACTGTTCCAGCAATAATTGCCCTTCGTGGAAATATTTCCACTGCTTTTGGTTCACGTCTTGGATCAGCCTATCATCTAGGTATAATCGGTAAAGATAATCTTTGGAACGAGGAACTTAAACAAAACATTTTAGGTTCTTTTATACTTAGCTTATTTGTATCAATAATAATTGGATTGCTTGCTTATCTAACATCCTTTATTTTTGGAGTTTATCCAGATGCTGTCAAATTAATATCAATTGTAATTCTTGCAGGAATAATTTCTGCCGTGATTCTAAATTTGATGACAATTGCAATTATCTATCTTGTCTTTAAACGTGGATATGATCCAGATAATATAACAGGTCCTGCTCTTGCCACATTTGGTGACATTGTTACAATGCTTTCTCTTTTCGGAAGTGCCTTTCTAATCGAGGTGTTGTTATGATTTATAGCTGGAAAAAGATAGTAAAACATGGGCTACCACTTCTAACAGTAACAATTTTAATTGAAATATTTGCTGGTCAAATACTTCAGGGCAAGCAAGAATCTCTGCTCCTTTTCCCTGTATTTCTTATTTCTATTCCAGTTATTAATAGTATAAGTGGTAATATTGGAAGTGTCTTGGGGGCTCGTCTTGCCTCTGGTTTACATGTTGGGTATATTAGTTTAAGCTTGAAAGATAAAGAAATGCATGATAATCTATTGATATCTATTCTTATAGGATTGATTACATATCTTATTCTTGCGATAATTATTTATTTCCTAGCATTATTTGGTAATTTAATTGAGGATATAGCCTTGATAGAGTTCGTTGCTATAATAGTTTTAACAGGGTGGTTTCATTTATTAGTGTTTTAACTGCATTTATATCTTTTAAGAGAGGATTAGACCCCGATGATATGGTAGCACCAGTTGTTACAACAGTTGGAGATGTTATGGGTATAGTCTTTTTATTTACAATTATTGGACTTGTTGGAGTTGGAATATGACCGAACAAAAGAGAAGAAAAATATTTGGAAGATTGCAGAGAACACCTAAATGGAGAAAGGAAGAATTCAGCGAACTAGAATATGAACCTACCTCTGTAAAAGAATTATTAACAGAGATGAAAGATATTTCAGAATTAATAATTGATCTAGCATATTCTGCGGTTCTTTTTAATAATGAAGAGATGGCAGAAGAGGTAAGATTCCTAGACGTTAGAATGGACAAATTGAATTATGATATTCGAATGATGGCTATGATGGCTGCAAGAACAAAGGAGGATGCTGAAGAACTTGCTGGAATTTTACAGGTTGCTGAAGCAGCAGAAAGTATCTCCAATGCAGCTGGAGAAATTGTAAATCTTCTTTCTAAAGATAAATCTGTACCAATTTTACCAAAGATACTAAAGCAAGCAGATGAGGAGCTTTTTAGAATAAAAGTAGCATCTGCATCAGAAGCTTGCGATAAAAAAATTGGTGATCTTAGGGTTGAATCTGAAACAGGTATGAGAATAATTGCAATAAGAAGGGAGGATTGCTGGATATACAATCCACAATCTGATACAACAATAAAAGCTGAAGATTGGTTAATTGTTAGAGGAACAGATGAAGGATTTGAAGAACTAAGTAAGTTTTTACAAGGCAAGCTGAGGGTACTAGAATGAAGAAGAAAAGTGTTGAAAACATAGTTCTTGAAATTAAGGATAAATCTGAGCTGATGGTTGATCTTGCATATTCATCACTTTTATATGATAATAAAATCATTGCAAAAGAGGTGTATGACCTAGAGGATTTCATTGATAATCTTTATAGAAATCTACAGAGGCAAATCCTTGAAAACGTTGAAAATAAGAAATTAAGTATTACTGATGCATTAACTGTTTTAAGACTTGCTGAAGCAGGGGAACAAATAGCAGATGCTGCTCAAGAAATAGCAGATGTAGAACTTAGAGATGTTGAACTACACCCAATATTAAAACTAAGTATTCGTGAATCTGATGTTGTTTTTACCCGTGTAGAGGTTAAAGATAATTCTATTCTATGCAATAAAACGCTAGGTGAACTGAGGCTTGCAAGTGAAACAGGTATGATGGTTATTGCAATGAGACATGGGGATAAATGGCTATATGGTCCAACAAAAAATACAAAAATTGATCCTGGGGACATACTTTTTGCAAAAGGTCCTGAAGATGCAGAGAAACACCTTATAAATCTTGCAAATGGAAAAACAAAGAAGATATAATGTTTTTTATAATGAATAACTAAAATTCAATATTTTTTTATATTTAAGGGAAAATAATATATAATTCATTAATTAATTATTTAATTAGATTTTAGTAGATTGGAGCATATATGAGTAAAAAATTGATCAAATATTTATTCATTATAATTACAATTTTATACATTATTATAGGAGGATTGCTCTTTATAAATATTCAAGTATTGGCCGCACCGGAGATAATAATAAATGTAGAAGTTGCTGAGATAAATCCTGAGGAAGCAGTTATCCATACAGAAATAAATATTGACAACCCAAACAGCTTTGATGTTTCAATAAAAAATCTTAAAATTATTACTACTACTTCCGATGGTTATCAGGCTGCAAATGTGGAAATTGCCGGTGGAAAAATTGCATCTAATGGAAAAAAGACTTTTACAAAAGATATTGTCATCGCGTTTGCAGGTCGCAGTCCAGAGCTACTCACCACTGTAGTTTCTGGCGATGTAGGAATGAGTGTATTGTTTATAGAAAAAACAATTCCCCTTAATATGGGTGTAATAACCTCTCTTGAGAAAATAATGAATGAAATAGTTGCCCCAAGTATTAGTGCTACAATTGAAATCAAAGATATTACAACAGAAGAATTACAAATATCAGCAATAATAGATGTATATAACCCTAATTCACTTGAAGTTAATATTGAAAATATTACTGGAGAAATAATAACTGAAACAGGTAAAAAAGTTGGAGAAATTGAAGTAATTGGAGGAACTCTACCTGCAAAAGATTCTTTGATTATTAATACTACAGGGTACATACTACTTGAAGCCTTCAATTATGAGAAACTCACGCTTAATATTAATGGAGCAGCAGGAGCAAAAATCGCTGGCTTTGAGAAAAATATTACATTTGATTCTGAAACATATATAATTGTTCCAGATTTGGAAGATCTTATTTTTTCAAAAGATAAACCTACACTTTTGTCAATAAAGGCAAATAATAAATTATCAATTAAAGGACTTGTAACTGAGATATATCTTGAGGTAAATAATACCTATAATGTTGATCTTACTATTAACGATATAATTTGCAGATTATATACAGTTAAAAATGATGAAAAAAATCTACTAGGGGAAAATACAGTAGATGAAGACCTCATAGCAGAAACAGGACAAACAGGTTTTGTATTATCTGAAATAATAATTCCCTTTTCAAAAATATTTACAATCGACCCATCTTCTGAATGGCTAATGGTTTCTGTAACAGGCAGATTAACAATAAAAGGAATTGACCCATTGGTTTATATTGAATTAAGGGGTTATACAGATATTCATATTTTTAGATAGGTCTCATTCTATTACTCGTGCTCCAAATTCGTCAACATTGCAAAAAATCTTACCAAATGGTGATAGAGCATTACATAATTCATCTGTTTTTCCTATAGAGAAAATTGAGTTACCCAACATGCACATGCTAGCAAGGCCAAACTTACTTGCAGCATCTATTGCATCAAGGACCTTTTCTTCTGCAAGATTTGTATTTTCAGTAAAGGCCTTTGAAAGTGTAAAAAGATTTTCAACAGATGGTTTTTCAAGTATTTTCTTTGTACAATATTTACATTTTTACAGTCTTATTTGTGTCCTCCAATATTTTCTTTGTTTCAAGTTTTTTACCAACCACACATAAAACAAGTTCACCTTGACCAGGGATATGCTCAATTATCCCCCATGGGGGAAGACCTGCACTTTTACGTATCTCTATTCCACCAAAAGAACTGGCAATTGCATCTCCCAGACCAGTTTTGAGTTGTACCTCAGCAAAATGAGAAGCTCTTAATGCATCATTTGAGGAAATCCTGAGGATTTTTGCTAATGCATAAGTTGCACTGAGGGCACCAGCAGCACTCATACCAAAGCCCTGTCCAACAGGCAGTTCGTTTTTATTTTTTATAACAACTTTAACAGGACTATCCCCAAGAAGATACTTTAAAGCAAGCCTTATAACAGGTGCACTTGATTTTCTATTATTAATATAAATTTCTAAACCCTGTGTTGTGGAGCTTTCACAAGTAACCTCTGATACTGACCCAAAAGTGATGTTGATTCCAGCACCGCGAGAGCCAGTGCGATTTATATCCTGATTATATATTGGTTCAAAGAATCCTGATATGTGACCTGGTGCAAAGGCAGTTGCTTTCATAGGTGTTTCCTCTTATCTAACTACGTCTAATATGTAATCAGCTAATTCACATTTATTTCCTTTTCTATGGTTACTTTTTCCCTTTTTGTCAATTATCCATATCTCATTTTCATCTTTACTAAAACCAGATATTGTATTTGCAATTACAAAATTTAGATTATTTTTCTTTAAAAGACTAAATGATCTTTCATATAGTTTTTGTTTTTTCTCTTCTACTTTAAAACCAATAATTTTTGATTTAGGTGCATCCATTCTAAGTTTCGAAATAATTTTTTGTGCTGGAGTCATCTCAATAATTAATTTTTCTTTTCCAGAGGGTATCTTTCCAGGTTGTTTTTTTGGGATATAATCAGGTAATGCTGCACAGAGAATAATAATGTCATATTTCTTCAGATTATCTTTTTTTAACAATACAAGTAAATCTTTTATTGATTCAAAACTTTTAAGATTAATAAAATCTGGAGGTATCTCTTTACCAGAACCATACAATAGTTCAACACTTGCACCTCTATAAAAGGCATTTTTTGCAAGCTCGATTGCTGTTTTTCCAGAACTTCTATTACTAATTACTCTTACATCATCAATTGATTCAGCAGTTGGACCACCGATTATCAATATCTTCTTTCCTAACAAATCCTGTTTACTAGTTTCTCGAAAAACAAAAGATATAATCTCATCGATTTCTGCAAGCTTTGCTTTGTTTTTTTCAATTTTTGGTTCAACAAATTTAATACCTAATTTTTTGCATTCTTCAATGTTTTTTTGAACTATTTTATGTTTAAACATCGAAAAGTGCATTGCCGGAACAATTATTATTGGAATACCTGACCCGATAGCAGTTGTTGCAAAAGTGGTAACTACAGTATCATCAATTCCGTATGAAATCTTTGATATTGTATTTGCTGTACATGGACATATTAGCAAAAGGTCTACTGGATCTTTAACTTTCCCACAAAAATATACATGTTCTGTTTTACCAGATAGTTCAGTTATTGGAGTGAGACCTGTAGCAAACCAAAGAGCATCAGGATGAATTATCTTTTTAGAAGAAGGAGTCATAATAGGGATTACAACAGCTCCATGCCTAATAAGTTCTCTTGAAAGTTTAATAGTTTCTACTGCTGCAATACTACCCGTAACTCCTAGTACTATTCTTTTTTTAGCAAGTTTTTTACTTTTAACTCCGCGTATCTCATCTGCAGGATGCATTAAGACCACAAAAAATATGATTATCTTACACAACCTTATCTGTTACACTACCTAGTAAAAACCTCCCCTCTTTTCCATATCCCTTGTAACCTACAACGATTATATCTGATTCATATTTCTTTGCACTAATAAGTATTTCATCTGCAGGGTCTCCTGATTCAACTGCAATATTTACCTTGCTTACTTCGGGTTCGATATGTTTAACTAACTTTGTTAATGATTCCTTTGCTTTTTGTTTAAAACTACCAGATTTTACAACGTTACTTAGATCAATAGTCGGTAAAAGCATTTTTGTAAATGATGATTCAGAAAGTTCAGCAGGAACAACTGTTAAAAGAGTTATTTCATCATCTTTATCAGCACACTTCAATACAACATCTATTGCTTTTTTTGAAGCTTCAGATCCATCATAGGCAACAAGCATTTTTTTCATATCAATCAGCAAGGCGTTAATATGAAACAGTTCTAAATATGTTTCGTATCATTTATAACATAATTACCTTTTTTACTCGTAGTAAGTTTTGGTAATCTTTTATGTAAGACACTAGATCTTCCCTCAAGACCATTGATATCCATTGTAAAAATTCTCCAAGAATCACCACGTTTACCCTTTGTTCTAAATGCATAAATTGGTAATGACTTTGTTTTTTCACAGATATTTTTCATGGTTTCAGCCTGTTCTTGTAATTTTCCACCAATACTACTAAAATGAATTGTATCATCAATACTGCTTTTTACCTCAGTTAGAAATGAAATATCTCCACGTGTTGCTACTAGATCTACACCAAAAGAACCAGCAGCTCTTATAACCGCAAATGGTTTCTCAGATATTTTTAAATAATTCATTTTTTCTATAACTGAACATGTTTTTGTTATTTTTGCAAGTGTTTTTAGCTCTCCTTCCAAGATATTTTTAAGTTCGCGTTCATATTGTCCTGCGTTCATATAAAAAAGGTAAAATACAGCGAAAGGTTTTAATGTTTGGGCTTAGTTATTTTATACAAGACCAAATAGATTGGTGGCAGAAAAAAATGGGCAGGGAAGTAATCGTAAAGGAAGCAATGAAAACAAACCTAGTGATAGTAAATCCAAATGTGTCCGTCTTAGAAGCAGCAAAACTTATGAAAAAAAGAAAAATAGGTAATGTAATTGTTGTTGAAAAAAAACAGCCAATTGGTATTTTAACTGAAAGTGATATTTTAAAAAAGGTGGTTGCTGAAGGTAAAAATGCAAAAGATGTTATAGTAAAAGATGTGATGAGTACACCAATTATCGTAGTTGATCCATATATTACGCTTGAAGAAGCTATGAAAACAATGGGCAAATGTAACGTTAGAAGATTACCTGTGATAGAAAAGGACGAATTAATAGGTATAATTACACAAAAAGATATCTCTATTATGTCCCCTGTACTACATGAGATATCCCGGGAGTGGTATGATATAACAGTAAGAGATGAATCTCATCTAAAAAAGCAAATCTTTTCTGGCAAATGTGAAGATTGTGGAACGTTATCTGCCAACTTAAAAAATGTTGAGGGGCGTCTTCTTTGTGAAGACTGCATAGATGCTTTGAAATATGAAGAATAACATTTTGTTTTATAGGGGTGTTTTATTACAGTAAGGGATGAATTAAAATGAAGGTTAAAGATGTGATGACAAGGGATATTATAACAGTTGATAAAGATGTGGATCTTAAACATGTTCTAAATCTTATGAAAAAACATGAAATTACAAAAATTCCAGTAGTTGAAGATAAAAAATTAATTGGAATAGTAACTGATAATATAATTGCATATAAGCTTGGTTCAATAAGAAAAAAAGGTATTCCACCTTCAAGATTGCATGCATCTTCAGTAACTGAAAAAAATATTGAAATAATTCCACCAGATACAGACATTAAAGCAATTTTAAAGAAGGTTGGTGAACCTGGACCAACCATGCTTTGTGTTGTGGATAATGATAATCTTTTAGGAGTAATAACCAAGGCCGATTTATTACCATTAGTAAAGAGTAATAAACACATTAAAGAGATTATGAATAAGAAGATTCACATTGTTTCTCCAGATGATAGGGTAATACATGCCCGAAGAATAATGATAAACGAAAATGTTGCAAGGTTACCGGTTGTTGATAAAGGTACACTTGTAGGAATTATTTCTGACAATGAAATTGTGTTTGCATTGGCTAATATAAAAAAATCATATCCCATTGGTAAGCAAAAACATCAACTTGACGAGCTGCTCATTAGAGATGTTATGAAAACACCAGCATATTGGACCGAGCCACATATAACTGCAACAGAGGCAGCAACCTTAATGTTGAAAAACAACATTGGAGCATTACCAATCATCGAACATGAAAAATTGATAGGTATTGTAAGCAGAACTGACTTGCTTAATACAATACCACGCTAAAAGAGTTTAAGTAACCCATGATTGATTCTTTTTTTCAATGCACTATCACATACCATCTGATGACCAAGTTTTAAATAGTTTAAAAAAAGTTTTAAAAGAATATAGAACAGTTAATTCTCAAAATAAATTAAAAAAGTTAGTTTCAAAAGAACTTTCTACAACGAAAAAAAAATTCAATGTTAGCAGCTCAAGACTCCGAAATATCGCAATTAATAGTGATTTTGTACAACTTGAGATTCATACTCGTGAAGGAGATCCCAAAAAATTGATGGTGAAATGCCCTGTCTGTGGTATTACCCTTAGACGAGTCAAAAATCTTACTATATGGGGAGGAGAGGTAACAATAGAGTTTAATTGTAAGAAATGTGGCTATTGGACCGGTAAGAAAAAAAGAATTCCAACAAGATATGTTTTTCATTTTAAAACAAACTAATTTTTAAAATATTTTAAAAAAATTGATTTTTATAAATTAAAAAGATAAATATTTATATTAAGTATTTATATAAATTGTAATATGGGACGGAGGCTATCAAAAAGAATAATTTGTTTTATTGCAGTCCTTTTTCTGATTTTTAATAATTTTTCTTTTTTTACCTCAATTCTGAAAATTATGGTAATGGGTATAGATATAATATCAAAGGTTGGATTTATCTACACATAGAAGGAGAACCTCATGAACGTGGATATCAACATGGTTACCTTCTTGCAAATGAAATTGTTGATATGTTAAATAGATGGAGTCATACAATTCATTCTCATAAGACTGTATCAAAAATTAGTAAACATCTTTCCGAATTTAGATACCATAAAATTGCAGAGAGATGGTGGGAATTTTGTAGAAATCAAATTGATAGATTATATTGGGATAAGTTTCCAAATGAATACAAACAAGAAATAAGAGGAATTACAGATGGAGTAAATGCCCGTGGAATAAAATTACACGGGCGAGAGATCGATTACAAGGATATACTAGCAATGAATGAAATGTATGAGTTCATGTCTAAGTTAACCTCACTAAGAATGGGAATCCATCCTTTACGAACGTTTCTGCATCAGTTGCAAAAAATTGAGCCGGTTACTGAATCTATAGGTTTAAAAGAATTTATTTCAGGATTTTTTAGCAATGACCCTCCACATCACTGTAATGGTTTTATTGCAACAGGTGATGCAACAACAGATGGTCAAATGGTTTTTTCTCAATCAACTATTTGTGGCAGTTCAACCTGGTGGTGGAATTACTATATATCATTAAGATGGAATATATTACTTGATGTTCAACCAACTAGCGGTAATAGGGTTATTATGTCTTCCTCACCCGGAATTATTTGGAGTGATGAGGATTATTATCAGAATGACAATGGTATATTGTTATTAGAAACCACAGTTCCACAAGGACTTTTTGACAATAAAGGCCTGCCACTCTCAGTTAGAGCACGTATGGCAATGCAGTACGGCAATAGTATTGATGACGTAGTTTATTATCTTAGAAATAGAAATGATGGGGCAATGAATGCTGTTTGGCTTGTCGGTGATACAAAAACAGGTGAAATTGCGCGGTTTGAATTGGGTTATTCAGCAAGCGCAATCTACAGAACAAAAAACGGTTTTTATTGGAGTGCAAACAATCCATTGGATTTTAGTGTAAAGTTGGAGAAATTTAAGATAGATAAAACTTATCTTATAAACCTATTTTTATGGATTTTAATTAAATATCCAGGATTAGGTTATTCAGCTGTTCGCTATATACCAACCTTGAGAGATTCTAAATTTGAAGAGCTTGGGAATAAATATTATGGACAAATAGATACAGATATAGTTAAAGAGATAATGTCAGATCCTGTAATTAGCAAAGCTATCACTGATGTAAAACTTACAGATACAAAATTACTTGAGCAAAATGGTTTATGGGCATTTTTTGGCAATCCTGGAAAGATTTTAAATTATACAAATTTAGATACTACCTACCATGAAACTGAAAGCTTGCATCCTAATGGTTGGGTAAGAGTATTTGGTATCCCAAAAAAAAGAGATTTTTCCTTAATAAGTCAAGATAATTATTATGGAAAAGAAACAGAGGTAATATGGAAATTTGATACAGAATCCAATAAAAATGAATTTGAATCATCATCTGTTGTTATTGATAATATTTTATATTCCACAACATCTGATGGAATGATATATGCACTTGATACAAACAATGGAGATTTAGTTTGGAAAAAATTTGTTGGGGGGAACCCTACCAAACCAACTGTTCATAAAAACTTGATATATGTTGGACATTCTGAAGGTGTATCAATTCTTGATAAGCATGGAACAATAAAACGAATATCAACGATTGACGAAGTTGTATCTAATCCAATAATTTCTAACAATATGATAATATTTGGTGATAATATCGGAAAGATTTATTCTTATTCAATTGACAAGAAAAAAGAATTATGGAACATTGAACTATCTGATGAGATATATATAGCATCAGGATATGATGATAACATATATCTGACTTCAGGAAATAGTTGTTGTGCTATTTCTTTAAAAGATTTAGAGGTTATATGGCAATTCAATTCAAGCGGAATGATAACTTCTGCCCCTATCTTTAAAAATAACAAAGTTTATTTTGCCTCCTGGGACAACTTTATTTATTCCTTAAATGCAAATAATGGAAATCTTAATTGGAAACATGAAACCGGTTGGGGATTTGATACATCACCAGTTTTATCTGGAGAACTAATCTTTGTTGGATGTAACGATAATAATCTTTATGCATTGAATGCAAAGAATGGAACTTCTAGATGGGTGTTTACATGCAAAGCAGGAATACATTCATCACCTGTTGTCTATGGTGATTTTGTATTTTTTGGAAGCGATGATGGCAGATTTTACGCAGTAAATAAAAAAAATGGAGATGGAGAATGGTTTTTTGGTCCAAATTTTACGATTGGAAATAGTCTTTTAAATTACATTACAACACCTATAGCTTCTAATCCAACTGTTTATAACGGGACTGCTTATATTGGAGTTAAAGGAATTATTTATGCACTAGATGCTCAGACATTCGAACAATCTTATTTAAAAAAAGATGAAAAAGGAAATAATATTTTCTTTGAAGCATGGAGTTTTATAGTTTTATCTTTGCTTGTTATAATAATTATAACCATTCTTTATCTATATTTTAGCAAGAAGCGGTTTAAATGAGTATTTTAATACTAGCCTTTCTTATTTATTTAATAGTTCTTGTAATAATCGGTATTTGGTCTTCTAGATTCAACAAAACCCTTGATGATTTTTTAATTGCAGGTAGAAAACTTGGCACTTGGCCTGTAGCAATAAGTGCTGAGGCATCTGATATGAGCGGTTGGCTTGTACTGGGACTTCCAGGTAGAGGCTTTGTTTATGGTATCGGTGCATTATGGACTTCAATTGGTGCATCCTTAGGTACTCTGTTTAATTGGAGTGTTATAGCAAAACGTCTCCGAAGGTTTACTGAAAAATTACACTCCATTACAATACCTGATTTTCTTGAAGATAGATATAATGATAAAACCCATATCATTAGAGCGATTTCTACAACAATTATAACAATATTTATGGTTTCTTATGTCTCAGTTCAGCTTGTAGCAAGTGGAAAGATAATAAGTGAAGCATTTGGATGGGATTATCATTCCGCTCTTATCTTAGGATTTGCAATTATTACATTCTATACTCTAATGGGAGGCTTTTTTGCGGTTGCTTGGACAGATGTTTTTCAGGGAATCCTTATCGTAGGAATCCTATTAATACTACCAATTATAGGTATAATACGGCTTGGGGGGTTAGGATCAATTTTTTCAGAGGTTGGTAAAATAAATACAGATGCGCTCTCTCCAAGTTTTGGATATGGTGGACTGCTTTTCCTACTTTTTGCATTTGTAAGTATGTCATGGTTTTTTGGTTACCCTGGTCAACCACATATACTTACCAGATACATGGCAATAAAGGAAGAGAAAAAAATATGGAACAGTACCTTGATTGGAATGATCTGGGTTATTATAAGTCTCTGGGGCGCTGTGTTAATTGGTATTATAGGTTTATCTTTATTCAAAGGATTACCTGACCCTGAGAAGGTAATGCCCCTTCTTGCAATGAATCTTCTACCTGAATGGGCAGCTGGCATCGTAATAGCAGCAATAACTGCTGCAATTATGTCAACTGCAGATTCCCAACTACTTGTTGCATCATCTTCAGTTGTTGAAGATGTTTACCATAAACTAGTAAATCCAAATATAAATCAGAAAAAACTTGTATTCTATAGCAGAATTTCAGTTCTTTTATTATCTGTTATTGCTTTTTTATTAGCTCTTCAGGGAGGAGTAATCTACTTTTTGGTAGCCTTTGCATGGGGTGGACTTGCTGCATCTTTCGGTCCACTTATCATATTGTCCCTTTGGTGGAAGCGTACAACAAAGTGGGGTGCAATTGCAGGTATGGTATCAGGTACTATTACTGTCATCATATGGGATAAGTTTGGAGTTGCAAATTTTCTTTCTAGTTCATTTTCATCAGAATTAGTTATTCCAGGGATGATACCAGCATTTTTTATTTCACTTTTTTTAGTAATAATTGTAAGTTTATTTTCTGTTCCACCTAAAACAAATGTTTTGTTTAAAATAGGATAATTTTTTTTAAAAAAATTATAAGAGAAGAATTTTGATTCTAAAGGATATTTACAATAAAGTTACTTATGCGAAATCTTAAAGAATAGAGAGTGCCATTACTTTCTTTGGAGGGAAGCCGTGGTACATAGAAGGCTGGGAGTAGAATCCAAGGATGTCACTTTTCAGTAAGTTTAAAAGAGTTCAGGAGAGATTCAGTAATATAAAAATACCTAAGAGAAAATCTGAAAAAAATATATTAAAGACCAGTACAAAAGATGAACTGCAAATATTACAAAAAGAGTTGGAAATCAGAGGAAAAATAATAGAAGATATTCATAGACAATTACAAAATAACCTGGTTCAATTAATAGAAAAAAGTGATTTTGCAAATAATTTAGAAAAAGAATTTGTTGAAACAAAAAATATTCTTAAAATAAAGGAAGAGGATATTACACGACTTAGGGAGGAATTGATGGATAGAAAGAATAATCCTGAATATATAAACACTCTTTTAATTAAATTATATGAGGAGCTAAAACAAAATAAAATGGAAAAAATTCAAAAACAGCAGGAGATAGATGAACTAAAAAGAGAATTTGAAAGGAAAGAACTAGAGCTAGAATCATTACACAACGATCTATCATCAAGAAACATTATAATTCAAGGTGTAACCCAACAATTAATCGATAAACAAATGCATTTTGCAGAAAAACACTCAATTGCAGAGGATATTAAGAATAATCTTGACAAAAGCATAATGTTGTTGAATACAAAAGAACAAAAAATAAGTCATATACAAAAAGAACTCGAAGATAGAAAAAATGAACTTGAAACAATGAGATCAGATATAGAATTAAGAAATAAAATCATAAATGAAATAAAAAACCAAATGATAGAAAACCAACATAAACTCACAGAGAAGAATCTCTTGTTCAATGAACAGGAAACACTCTTAAAAACAAATAAGGATAATATAGAACAGCTACAAAAAGAAATAAAAGAAAAAGAAAAAAACATAATGTATAGAAATAATTTAATAAGTAGACAGCAAGATGAAATTACAAACTTGACTCTAGATTTAGAAACTATAAAACAAGATATTGGTAATAAAAAAGAAAATGTTCTAGAACTTCAAACAGAACTTAAAAACAGACAAAACGATCTTGAAGCAATGAAATTAGATATCGATCTGAGAAATAAAATCATAAACGAAATCAAAAACCAAATGATAGAAAACCAACATAAACTCACAGAGAAGAATTTACTTTTAAATGAGCTTGATGATATAAAAATAAAACTTCAAGACAATAGATCTGCTCTTAAGATGGTAGAAAATGAACTTGCCAGAAGAAAAGCTGAGCTTGAAACTGTTACGCCACCTCAGCAGGACATTGGTGAACCTTGGAAGCAAAAGCTTTCTACAGATGAAGAAATCGACAGATTCCTTGGGAATTCAAATGATAATTTAAAAACAAAAAAATTAGATTTTGAAGGCGAGATTGATAAAGATTGAAAATTTTAATCAAAAGATATTACTGATTTTATCGGTAAGGGTGCCTTTAATTCTACAGTTCTAGTAATACCAGTTGAAGGGAAAAGGGTAACAGTTATTTTTTCATGTTTACCTAAAGTCATTGATTCTGGAAGTTTAAAAACAACATATGCATTATCTGAACAATCGTTAAATGAATCATAATTTGCCAGTGACCCATCCATATCAACAATTGAAATAAATCCAAAATTGCTACCATTAATATTGTTCCAAATTGGATTTTCAAATAATGAATACTGCCCCAGAGCAACTGAATTATTTGAGTATGCAAGAAACAAAACACTTTCACCATTGTTTAGTTGAATTGTGAGCTGCTTTACATCTATTTCCTGAGTTATGAGTGGGCTTAACCATAAAGCAATTTTTTCAATTTTTAGTTCACCGTCAATTTCTATAAATTTACCTAATTGATCCTTTATTAGGATATATGTTGATAATTCTTCTATTGTTTCCTCTGTCATTTGTTCAAGTTCTTGCTCTGAAATGCTTCCTGTAGTCTCACTAGTTATTACATCTGCTACAGTAACTCCGATTAAAAATAGAGAAACTATCAGTACTAAACCTGTTAATCCAGTTGTAAATAATTTACCCATTTTAACCCTGTTTACAGGGTAAATTTAGGAATAAATAATATATAAATCTTATTATACAAATATTATCTATAAAGATAATAAACCCTATTTTAACCTATTAAACATAGATTTTGAAAAAATGTCAAATTGTGATTTTTTCTTATAGCCTTTTTTTCTTTTTGACATTCCAACGGGTTAGCTTTAAATATTGTCACTTGAGAACACTATACATGAATATCATTGACGTGTTATGAAATAACACGGAAACGAAAGAAAGGTGGTGAAGAATGGAAAAAAAATATATGGAAAGGCTGGTTGGAAGATACTGCAAAATTGTAACAAAAGAACCTGGCGATGATAGGGCAAGTGTAGTTATTGGCACCCTTGAGGATGTAGATTACAAAGATGGTTTTATATTAATAGATTCTGAGCAAGGATTAGGCTGTCTTAGGATAAGTACAATTATTGCTATAAAACCTGCACAGAAACATAAAAAACATACTGAAAAAAGATTAATTACAGAAGATAACAAAGCAATGGTTGGTATTGGTACACTTATTGTATTTATCGCTATGGTACTTATTGCAGCTGTTGCTGCAAGTGTGCTTATAAATACCAGTGAAACCTTACAATCGAGAGCAAAAACAGTTGGTACAGCAACAATAAGAGAAGTATCTGCAGGAATTGCAATAGAGCAGGTTACAGGTTATACAAATCCTAGCAAATCATTAATTGAATATCTAGCAATACAAGTAAGACCAAGAGCAGGATCTAAAGATATTGATCTAAGTTTGTGTACTTTATCAGTTCTGCACAACAA
>SMTZ1_10001127_pt1 | contig 26354 bp, 42 predicted proteins | sample DeeMarSWOR136_30_FD_25667 | JGI IMG/M metagenome (IMG submission 25667)
GTACCATCACAATGGCCAACACTCAAGCAAGTCAGACATGGCCAATTAGATGAAACATCTCTCAACTGTTTTATGCGTTCCTGCGCCGCCTCTCTTTCTTCCTCGGGAATTGAGTCCACAATCGGCTCAGCAGCGGGTATTTCTTGAGAAATACCAACCGTGGCCTGGCGCTCAGTTTCAACTTCGGCAACTTTAGTCAGGACCTCTTCCTGTATCTTTTTCTTGGCCTTGGCTGCTCTCTGGTCCTTATGCTTTTTCTGATTCTTCTCCCAGCACTTGGGATTAGAACACCACATGCAAGTACGCGTCTTAAATGGGTGGGTTCTGAACATTGACTTACATTCTTTGCAACCCGCTTTATCCACATCAAAGAGCACTTCGTCTCTATAATATCCATAGTCGTTGCCGGTACCAAGGGGCTTGAAATTACTCTGCACAACACCGTGGATGGATTTTTGCATACCGTCGACCGAGCAAGGATGGTAGCCATAGCGACTTTCGGCGCTGGGCGTGATAATATGCTTGATTGCCTCGAGCATCAGCCACTTGCTGTCTTTGGCTATATCGATATATCCATTTTCTTTACGACTATATCGGCTTTCTTTACCGGTTGCCGATAAGCCCTCAAAGATAAGCAGCTCCCGGGCCATGGTGAAGGTAATTCTGCCTTCGTCTATCTTCGCTAGGACCTCTTCTGGCAACCTCATCACTCGCCTCATGTTTGAGACATGTCCCTGGGTCATGACCAGCTTCTTGGCCAGTCCTGTTTCCGTGGTTTGGGGGAAAACCTCGAAGTACTTAGTCACCGACCTGGCTAGGTCAATCGGTGTGATATCGCTACGCTTAAGATTCTCCTCGAGCGCGAAGACGACCATTTCATGATCACTTATCTTCCGGATATCCACTGGCATTGTAGGCCACTTCTTCGGGTTTTTCTTCTTGAGCTTAATGAAACCCCGTTTCCTGATATGGCCAAAGGCCAGCTCAATATCTCCATTATTTCGGCGGCCCATGGGTATCTCAAGGAGCCCGTTCTGCTCGATTGACGAAGCAAGTTCCTCAATTTTTCTCGAGGAATAGCCTCTCCGCGGCTGGTATGGATTGTCTTTAATCTTCTCCGGGTCAAAGTATTCTATTGCCATAATCTCCTCCTTTCTATTTATGCTATTCGTTTGGCAGACAATTTTTGTGACACGATCAAAAGATTGGGGCTCGTATCTGCATTTCCTTGAATATTCGGGATAGCCGGTCCGACCACCAGGGTGGCAATTTATTGCTGCACTGAAGGAAAGCAAAGTGTTCCATATCCAATACCAGGCAGGCTTTCTTTTGCTGTGCTGGTCCTCTTATTTCCTTGAAGAAGTCGTAAGCTTTGGTGGTAAAATCGGCCATTTCATCCCGTTCAAAGAGCTGGTGGGCATAAGTAGGGCGCTTCCACATAATGCGATGGACAGCACTACAGACATTAAGGTCTAATTTTCTTGAATAATGGCTTATAAAGATTATGAGCTGCTCCCTTTGCCCTGCAATGGCCAGAAGATCATCCAGCTCGATAGCATCACCACTTTGACTTCTCCGGGCATGTGCTGATTGCGCAGCTTCATCATAAATTACCACTGCACCATCCTTCCACTGGCTCCTTTTTGTAGTCACCTTCATCCAGGAAGGCACAAGGCGCTGCACATCCTTTCTCAATTTTTCATCTGCCCGTGGTAAGTGGAGTAGTGCCGGCATACTTCGTTTAGTTTGCATTTGATTGGCAATTTCGTGAGCCAATCCTGTTTTGCCGGTCCTGATATCACCCATGACCATCACTACTCCTGGATGGGGTACTACGGAGTATAGAGTGGTTTTTCGTGGAGGTGATAAAATCACCTTGGCATATTGATTCGCTTTTTCCTGTCGATACTTTTTGAGCTTATTAACTTGATTTTCTCTTTTTGATGTCAATTTCACCCCCCTTTCGTATTTTTCTGGCCATCACGACATAGTGAACAAACGGATTGGGTCGATGAAATCCCCCAATCCTATTTAGATGAATCCATATTGCCGCCCAGTAGCCAAAGTTCATAAATTTATACTGGGAGAGGCTCTTATGGGCTTTTTCCTCGGCTTCATCGAGTGCTAATTTGAGCCTTTCCCTAGTGGCAGCCGGCTCTTGTATCACATGTGGCGATGGAATACTTTTGATTTTACATTGATGGTCCATGATTATCACCCCCTTCATAATGATTCGCAGCTCTCCTTATCCTGCTATTGCATTTACTCTCTTTAATTACTTTCACCTTCTCCACCTTATTCCAGGGAAACTGTCTAACCTCTCCACATTCCGGATTGGCACAGGTACCTATATTCTCACCATTTATAAGCCACTTGTGATGCGTGCATATTTTAGGTTTACCTGCTAAGAGCCAGACGATCTGTTGGATATCTACATTTCTTCCGAGTAATTCTCCACAATAATAAATGATAAATTCCTTCAGATCCTCTGCTTCGATATGCCAGCTAGACATGCCTTCTTTGCACGGTTTTCTGCCATAATGCCAGGTTGCTTTTAATGCCCGGCTATCAATCCATTGCTGAACCTTTTTATGGTCGACTCCGCATATCTCGGCCACCTCAGACTTGGTATACCAACTATCCCTCAATCTGAGATTGAGTTTTAACCTGGTGGCTTTTATCTTTACAGCATTTGCAGACCGTTTTAGCTTTTTGGCTATCTGCCCTACAGAAAGCCGGTGTATCATTTCCTTGAGTTGCTCTATTTCCTGCGTTGTCCAAGGTGGGCTTTTTTGCTGCAGTATTCCCATTTTGGCAGCTTGCCCCTTTACACCCCATTTTGAAATCCCTAGACGGTCACCTATCTCCACGGCGCTGGCATTCGTGCCTTTATAGTCCCGACGTACTATAGCTCTTTCTTCATCGGTCCATTTATGTTTTGGTGAACTTCCACCTTTAACGCCGGCTGTAGACAAAACTTCCTGACTCAGCATATTCACCCCCTTTCTTTGGAAATGCAGTTTTCAATTTTTTGATTGGCCAAACTCACCCCCTTCCCTTATTTGATTATTTGCTTGGGAGGCTAAGGCCCAGGCGACCGCTTGCACAAAACGGTTATAAGTTTTGCAGCGCTCGCCTCGCTCACATCTCCTATCAGGGCAGTGGGAGCATACCTGTTCCTTCACCCTTTCGGTAGCAATAGGCTTGTACCTTTCTAAGGCTGTCTCGATAATAATATCGGCTTTATCCATTTTTGCCCCCTTACTAAAGCTATTCGATTGACGAGCAATTTCTGTGACATGGCATATTTTTGGGCAGAATTCCCACTAATATTTTTGCAGCAAATTACCAAAGTGGGTGGACTTCTTAGAAAATATGCCAAAAATTATGCCACTTTAGCTACAAATATTGGCCAAAAGGTGGTAATAATATTACTACTAAAAGGACAAGGGAAATTGTTAGCCCATGGATCGGGCATTTTGTCAAAAATATTACTATGTCTGTTTTCAATTTAACTGCCCAGGGAAGGGCCGGCGTTTTGTCCGACCCTCGGCCTGGATAGTTAAGTCACCATTGCACGAACATTGGCATAAGCACGTGAATGGTACCATTTTGCCTGACGACTCCTGGAGTTTGGGCATCTCTTAACCGTAGTATGAGCTGTTCGCTTGCCTTGGCGAGTACATCCCGCAGGTAGTGAATATTGAAGGCGATTTTCGCCTTCCCCTTCGCCGGCACCTTGACCTCAGTTTCCCCCGTCTCTTCATGCTTTGTTGAGACGACCAGATTGCCCCCTCGGGTATGGAGGCGAACCGCATCGTTGTCGGGCAGGGTGATTGAGACCACGTCCAGGGCATTCTTTAATGCCCCCTTGTTCACAGTGAGCAGCGAGCCGCCTTTGGGAATGACCTGCTTGTAGTTCGGGTACGTTCCCTGAATTATCATGGCAGTCAGCACTAGCCCCTCACCGACAAAGCTGATATGCGGATACTTGGTAGATTTTCCATTCTTTGGCCTGTGAATGGACACCTTCCCAGGCATCAGCTTCTCAATGAGCTGTACCGCCATGGCGGGCACGATCGTCTGCTCAAACTGCCCCTTTGCCTTGACCTTTGTTTCCGCCAGTCTAAAGCCATCGGCGGCAGCCAGCACCACTGTACCATTTTCGGGAGTAAAATGGACACCTTCGAGAACTGGGCGCCCATCCTCTTTGGCCATAGCGTAGCTGATTTGCTTCAACGCATTGGCCAGACCGGTTACCTCGACCGCCTTGCCCCTGACTCCCTGCACTTCAGGAAAATCTTGAGGCTCGAAGCCCTCGAGAGTGGTGATGGCTCCAGCCTCTACCATCAGGAGTTTTTTATTTACCACAGATAGAGTGACTGTTTCCGCCTTCACCGCCTTGAGGAAGGCTTCTAGTGTCTTAGGCAGCACTGCGATTGCTCCCTGCCGACTGACATTGGCCTTGCAGCTTCCTGTCAGTGCGACTTCCAGGTTGGTACCGGTCAGCGTTACTTGCCCACCGCCGGCCCGGATGAGGACAGCACCCATCACTGGTATAGTGTGCTTCACCGCAACTGCGGACTTGACCTTGCCCAAGGTCTCCAAGAGTGTCCCACGTTGTGTCGTCGCTCGCATAGAGCACCCCCTTATTAAATTATTATCCCCGTTAGCGCCACCCAGGCTGCACCACTTGGAGGTGGGGACTTGCAGCCCTGGGGAGATTGACTCCCCTATTACTTTAGCTCAAAACTGATTGCTGCCCCGAGTAGCTCCTTTGCCTCATTCAGCTCCTGAACGACAACCTCATCACCGCTCCTCATTTCCTGCAAATCAGACAGGATACTTGCAGCATACATGAGGCTGCCGACAACTACACCGAACAATCGCTGGTAGATTGTAATGTCTGCTCTGTGCTTTTCAAATACTGAAACCATAACACCCCCTTTACTAAAGCTATTCGTTTTAGCTTGAATTATTGTGACATGCCTTATACTCGGAAAGTGGCTGGCAGGTTAATCCGCTCCACTTTCCAGATTTCAGCTTTATAGGCTTTCCTATCCAATAGACGCTTCCTGTAGGACTCAGCCTCTTTATTAGTACTGAACCGTTTGCCGCCTGTGTTTGAGAAGCTATACCGATATCCCCGTCTGGTATATTTCACCAGGGCATTGTAGCCATCAGTCAGAACAAAGTAGTGGTCTTGCTGCACTGGAGTTTTATCCCTTTTGGCTTTCCTGCGAGCTTCCCTGTTTGGTCTGCGGAGCCGCTCCAGCACTGTATCGGTGTCGTGAGGATGGAAACCTAGATAGAAGCTCTTTCCGTTCCCATCCTTCCAGGCTCGCCACTTCGCCAACTCGGCAAAATACTGCGGCTCGGTGATAATATCAACGGACTTCGGTATTCCATCAGTGGACTGCTCTCCCATAGTGATAGTGCAAAAGTAAAGATGTACCCCAAGTTTGTCCAGTTCCTCAATGGTCAGAGCATTCTTGATGCCATTGGCAAACTGGCTGCGCCAGGCGTTCCAGGATGTGCCTCGAGTGCCTCTGCCGCTTATCGCTACAGAGGCATAATAGCCCCAGCGATTGCGGATATCGCTCGGCTTATCCTCTTTATGATAGCGATTGCGGATGCGCCGATTAAGCTCGGCATCGAGGTTCTTCAGGATAATATCGGGTTTCTCACTCAGTCTTTTGCCCTTGCGATTGTACCAGGGCGCATTAGACCAGTCCCTAGCCCGGCGGCCTCTCGAGTGGCCATAGCTCGGACAGTCGTAGCAGTTATTAGAGCCAGCGAGTATCATAGGAATAACCTCTCGAGTGCGGCGGAGCTTCACAAACTGCTTACCATAGATTATCTCATAGCTCAATTTTCACCCCCTTTATTTAGATTTTGCAAACCAAACTGTCTTTCCTTGACAGTCACAGCCTATTAGCTGCAAACCGCATTTTGGACATCGCTCGACGTCACAGCCGAAGTGATGCACTCCGCCATGCTTTATGCCGCAGTCATGACAGCGGCCATTAGGCTCGTCAAAATGTTCTCGGCTTCGTGTATAGCGCTGTCCGTTCTTCTCGAAGAGAATGAGGTCATAAGTGCAACTATCGGCCTGCTGCATCTCTTGGCCACATTCTTCACATATAGCCATGTTCACCCCCTAATTGAGATTTGAGGCTGAATGCCTCACGGCTAGGGACAAAGTTACCCTTGCCCCCAGATAGTCAGGCATTTAACCAGTACTTTTACTCGTTGATATAGTTGTCAGTGTAGCAATCTAGTGTGTCCCAGCTTATACCTAGCGAGCAATCTTGCTTGCGGTCTACCAGGTCAAGGATGCCATCTGCTTGTTCCCTTGTAAGCGTTATGCCCCGCTCCTTGGCACGCCCAATGACATCTTCTATACACCATATAGCTACCGCAACAAGCTCCTCGGGCTGGTGGTCTCTATCGAGCCTCTCTTTTAGTTGCGCTACTGTAGGCATAGCTCACCCCCTTTACATTTATTTGGCTATTGAGCCATCTGTGGCGATTTTTTCAGGAAGCTGGGTATCGTCTTTTTTCATCCAGCACCGCTTATGGCGGATTTCGTTCTCGATGTCGTAACAGTCAAACTCCACAGTCCCATCAATTTCCCTGTAATAGCCACCGCAGACTGTGGAAACGATTACCCGCTCGCCATCCTTAATTGGCTGACAGCAATCAACACATTCTGCATCTGTATATAGTCCCATATTGCACCCCCTTATTTAGTTTTGAATTTTCTACGCCCTTGCACGTAGGGTTTAGTCTTATCACCCGTTCGGATATAGAATTTGGCTTTCATATTTGCCCCCTCTTTTATTCAGGACTAATCGACCTGCGGCTGAGGGCAAAGTTACCCCTTGCCCCCAGGTAGCTGAACGATTAGCTCTTGCTTTTGCCATTTGGAAACAGCTTGAGGAATTCACGCACGTTGGCCACAGGCACTAATATACCGCTAGTGTAGCCTTTGAATTTAGGCGTGTTTATGAGCTTGCTGATGCTGTATCCGACCAGCTTGCCAACCTTCTCCACATTGCTGACTGCGAGGCTGGTGCTCTCTGAGAGCTTGACAGTCCCTCTTAGCGTGAATTTCGCCTCTTCTTTACGTGTAGCAACCTTTGGCATTACTGCACCCCCTTTATTTATTTCGCAAAACTCAAGCATAGCTTCTTGAGCTTCTTGACTTGTTCCCTGGTAAAGCCTGGGCAGTATGTATCAAGGTTTATCAGCCTTGACTTTGGCAGCTTCTCAGGGTCACGTGTGATAAACTCGGTCTTGAATTTGTCACCTTTGCCATCATTAGTGCCGTCCTTATGCAAAGCAATCGTTATCCCCCGATAGGTAACGTACTTGAACGGCTTTCGTGGACGCTTGCGACGTCTATCCGCCTCTAGCTGGCTTTGGCAGTTATTGCAAAAGCCTTGTTCGGTAGAGGCAGGGCGAACACCGCAAATATGGCATTTGCGAACCTTTACTTTCGCCATGCTTCACCCCCTTGTTGATTATTGAGGCTTTTAGCCCCACCGCTGGCCGTCAACAATTGCTGGCAGCCAGACGTGGAATTAAAAACATAGCTCCCCCAACCGCCAAAGTCGGGGGATCTGAACCCGGCGTCATTCTCCATGTACCGGTCCTCACAACCACCACCTCACGATAACTCCACCTGGGACTTTTGCAGGCGGACTTCTCTCATGGGCGGTAAGAGCCTTCAGGACTTGCTACTGTCCCTGCCAGCGACTAATCATGCGCCCCGCTTGCCCCACGTTGCCCCTCTAACTAGGGACGTAGGTAGAACGCATGGCCAGCTGATGCTGACTGCACTCTGTACTCTTGGGTCTGGGGGGAGACACCCCCACAGCCGTGCCATGAGCTAGAGCTACCGTGCTGATGAACCACCTTTACGCAGGCGCTTCACAGCAATAGCACCACAGCCCTCTAACGGTGAGCAAACCGACGACTGCTTCGCACGTCGCTCGCTAGACTGATTTAGGCCAGCCAGTCCCCGTAGCTTGCCTACCTTGATGCTGTCGCTGGTAGATTGCCTATCACTACGGCTAGGGCTAAGACTAGGCCTTGTCCCGAAAGGCGTGTTTGGAATGCCCTACGCTTAGCGCTTAGACCACGCACAAACGGTTCGCCACGCTTATTCAAGGCGCAGCTTTTATACCTCTACCTTTGGCTTTCGCACCAGGTGTCCACGTCCCCCACCTCATACTGAGGTCAGCCCCGAGTAATTCGAGTGTGGGCATGGATTGAGTTTGCTAGGCCAGCAATAGAGTATTGGCCTACAATAGCAAAGAGGGATGGCTATATAAGCCATCCCCCCTCACTACCGCTCACAATCTAGCAATTCGGATAACTGGCAATTATTGTGACATTTAGCTACGATTTAGCTTTGAGTAATTTTAGTTGATTAGTAGCTTGTAACCTTCGGTTTTAACGTAGCGATTTAACCTTTGACGCTCGGTAGCGTTCAAGCTACCGCTATTCTTTGGTCTGCCAGCTTTGCGCTTTCGAGACGCTCCGAGTGGCTTTCCCAGCAGTCTCTTTGATACTAGCACTTGTATATCTGCTGGTATTTGCTGCCATAGGCTTTGAGCGTCCAGCTTGTCAATTTGCTTGCGCTCAAACTCGACTTCACCTACTAGCAGTTCTGCGAGTTCTGTTTCCTCTCCATCGCTATTTAGTATCACGTCCGACAAATAGCCAGAGTAAAAGTGATTGCGTACTTTGTAGCTGCGCCAGAAGTCCTGCCAGTCTCTACGTGCTATCGTATAGGCAAAGGCGGGATTTTCAGTTCCAGAGTCAAGGATTGCTATGACTAGCTCTTGGAATAAGTCTTGACGTTCGCTCATAGGTACTTTGCGACTGAAGATATAGGCTGCCTCGACTGCCAGCTTTGCATTTAGGCCCAGCTTGTCAAGCTGTCTTGCTGTTGAGTTTACTAGCTCAATATAGACATTATCATCATCAAAGCTAGGCTGCCCTATAGCAGCTCGTGCGATTTTTTGATAGTTGGCCTCTGTGATTATTGGCATTTAACACCCCCCATTTATGTGATTTTGTATTTAGCCAGCTATCCGATATTGCCGATTGCTATATTAAGTTTTTAACGTGCGATTTATTGGACATAATCATTATACAGGATTATTGCCGAGCTTGTCAAGATATTAGCCAATATCAATAAAAACTATATAGTATCTTAGCCTATTTGGCCTCAACCACTCTATATTTAGCTACAAATAATGATTGATATTATATCATCAAAGACGACGGTGCCGTCGTCATTGCGAGCGAAGCGAAGCAATCTAAAGATTGTGAAGGCATAAAAGCGTGAGAGATAGAAGAAAGTGAGCTAGAACTAAAGGGGTGGAACTAGCTGGTTGGAACTGGATGGAAATAGCTGGAACAAGGGCTAGGGTTAAGCTTTAACCCCAGCCCAGGCGCTCTCTTACCGCGGCACCGAGGTTTAACCAGGCGCCCTCCTCGGCCATGCCAGAACCTGTGAGCCGGTAGATTACCCGGGTGGCTGGAACCACTTCGCGATCGCGTATAGAGAGTAATGCCTCGCCGTCTGGCGGATACTCGAGAGGAGCCTCGTGGTCCTTCTCAATTAGACCAGCAGCCCGGGCAAATTGACACTGCCTCGCAAAGCTCCAGTATGTCGCAGCTCGGATCATGTCAGCTCGGCTCCGGAGGCCGTTGATTTCTTTTACCCTCTCTTTATATACCCGGTGCATTTCGGAGATCCCCATTGGGCGCAGCTCGAGGCATTGTTTGATTATCAGCCCTGGACGGACCGGCGGGTTTTTAGACATTACTCTCCTTTTTTCGCTTTTTTTCTTTGGTTTACTCTTTCAGAATGGCTCGCTCGCTAACCTTGGTTTACTTGCTTGTGGTGGCTCGCTCCCAGTGGACGGGTTGCTCCTTCTTATCGGCTCGCTCCTAAGTATTGGTTTTCTCGTTAATCATGGCTCGCTTTTACAACGTGGTTTTCTCCTATCTACTGGCTCGCTTTGTATCACCGGTTTACTTGTAGCCTATAGCTCGATCCCATATCATGTTTCCTCTTCTTTGAAAGCTCTTAGTTGCCTCTATTGGGTCCTCCCTTTTATTCATTCTCTGTAGAATGTCGCGTTATTTCTTTCATCACTATTTTTCGATTCTTTTCAGCGTGTTCTCGAATAAAAGCCTCCTCTGGGGAGCAGTAGCAGCCTTCAGGGATATAACCTAGTTTCTGAACTAGCTCCCTAGTCTCGGCATCAAAACTGAAATATACGTCCTTATTCATTCTCAGGAGTTAAAATATAAATAGGTATTCCCGGTTTTATGCGATAACTGATTGATTCATCGTAATGTAGTATGTAGCCCGCGTCAACTGCATTAGCCTTTAATGCTTCAAGATTGGTGCCAAGTGCTACTGCGATTCCTTTAGGATAGGGATTTTTATAAATAAGCTCCTCGCCTTCCACGAGTTCTATCTTAATAATATTCATGTCTACTCGTTTACTTTCTCTGGCCCACATATAGGTTGCTTGTATTGTTCTTGTCGGCTATTATCGAAATTCTCTGGCCTTCAAAAGTGGGGGACCAAAATTCTCCAGGAGCCAGCATCATATACTCTGTTTTGACTTTCTTACTGCACCTCTTCAAAACTCTGCCTTCAAGGATGAGAGTTTTCATTCAGGCCCCTTCTTATCTTGTTCCCTAAATTTCTTTTGCACAATGGCTTTGACTGCCTCAACAATCTCCTCTAACAGTGATTCCCACTCCACCTCTATCGCTTCTTCTGTACCTCTTTTGGTATGCACTAATATGACTTTCATTCGTCCCTCCTGCGTTATTCCTCTAGGAATGTCCATCATCGAACATAGTATGCGTAGGCAAGAGCCAAAAACAAAATAAGTAGCAGCACTATTAAAAGTTTATATTCCTTCTCCATGCTTTTCATTAGCTCTTCCTATATTCTTGATGGAATGTAAAGGGTCTCCAGTGGTATAACATCCCTTGATTATACATTCACCGTCACCAGTAGATCTACTGTAACCTTGATAAACTATAACGGGTCGGGCATATGCTCGTAATTTCCTTACAACATCAATAGTATCTATAAGAGGGCGAGCATCTCTGCGGAAACTCGGATTGATGATAAGTTTAAGAATAAATTTAATCATATTCTACTCCTTACCTGGCCCATCCGGCTAATCTTCATCGACCATCGCCCACGGGCTGACCAGTCCGTCATGCCCCAGCTTATCTATAGCATAGGGCTGGGTCGGGGGCAAGCCTTCAGCTTCCCTCCAGACGAGGAACAGGCACAACTGGAAACTCTTGATCATCTTCCTCAAGGCCATGTTGTGGATATGCCCATCGCTGATCATGCCGTCTGGCTCGTACTTTTTGCCGTCCCTCTTTGGTAGTTCGCTCGCTGGCACTATGGTCCAGCCCTGGTTCAGGAACCGCTGTATGTACTTGGTCTTTTCGTCCAAGTAGTACTTAGCGAATTTGGACGTTCCCACCGGGATGAACTCGGCGTCCACACACAGATGTGCCTTGGCACTCTCCCGGCTCACTATCTTATTGCATTTTGAACACCTTTGCCGCAGGCCAGCCTTCAGCAGGGAGTTGCCGAGTCGCCACCACATGGAGCGGAGCTCGCTGTTGTACGCTAGGGGCTCGCCCTTCTTCGGCCTCATCGCCCTGTGGTCCTCGTCTAGGCCGTAGCCGGTGTATCCCCAGAAGTCCGAGACTTGGCTTGCGTAGGAAAGATCGACCAGCTCCAATTTTTTCGTTTCCGGGTTCTTCCGGTACCCCTTTTCTGGCTTGATCCGGAGGGGGCCGATGCACTTGGCGATGTTCTCCGGCCCCACTCCCTTCACCTTGCTGAACCAGGGGTAGGCGGGGTGCTGCTTGATGAGGCCTATGATCTGCTCCTCGATCCAGTGCTCTGTCTCGAGCAGTTTGTCCCTCGCCCCCGCCGTGTGCGTGCACTGCCTGCCCTGCAGGGCCAGGTGCGAAAGCCTTATGTCGCACCTGACTCTCTGCCTCTCTATCGCCAGGTCCACGTCGACCAAACTGCTTAATACATCCATAGTTCACCTCCTTGTTGTTCGCTCTTTTATCTCGGTTTTCTCGTCCGTGACGGCTCGCTATCATATAATGGTTTGCTAATACTCACTGGCTCGCTCCTATCTCGTGGTTTACTCATAGAAAGTGGCTCGCTTTGTATCACCGGTTTACTTATAGCCTCTGGCTGCTTTTTAAATCACCTCCTTTCTTTGACGCTTATATTCAGCGGGTTGCTCTTTCCCATGGCTTGCTTTCCTAAACTAGGTTGCTCTATTATTCTGGCTTGTTCCTTTTTTTATTCTGCGAGGAATGTCATCTATGCCCGAGACTCTGGCTTTCATCTCCAAGATAAGCGATTATTGTATTTAATCGTGCCATAAAATAGTTGAGTTCAGGTTTCAGCCGATTAAGGATATGAGGCTCCACCAATACCCCAATAGTTTTATCTTGTTTCCTGGCCTCTTGCTGCGCTTTCCTTTTTTCTTGAGCTTCATGTATCTCTAGATATTCAGCTTCCACCAGCGCTTTTATATCACCACCCAATGCGTCAAGCTCATTTAGTATAAATTCCTCTCTTTTCAATTTGCCTCCTTTTTTCTCAATATTCCTTCAAGAATGGCTATGTGGCTTTTCGGCTGCTGCCTTTAGCAACTTGGCACCAATGGGGCAAAGTTCAAAAGGATGGTCTCTACATTGCTGGCAGACGTCCAGATGCGCATGAAATTCATTTACTCCGCCTGGTGTGATATCGATCACTAAGGTTGCGAGCTCGCTTTCATGCACAAATTCGCCCTCGCCTGTGCCTTCAATGTAGCCATAATAGGTTTTCCCTCTCAGCAGTTCGGGGTTCCCTTCTGTTAATGCCCGACCAATATAGAGAAACGTGGGTGGGCTAGAAGACTTATGAAAGTCCAGTTCCTCCCGGATCTCGATTACCGGATAGGCATTTCCATATTTCAATTCAAAGTATTTCTTGGGCCCCTTCAAGCGGAATTTCTTTCCAACCTTGTAATCGATTGCCACTTTTACCTCCTATTCATTCTCCGAATAATGTCGTAGCTATTCATTCACCAGTCATAAGAGGCGAGGAAGGTCTTTTCCATAAATTCTACAGATAGCTTCATGGCCAGCAACTCCTCTGACGGCGGGATATCATCAAGGCTGGCACAAATATGGCTTCGGGTTGGGAGACAATATAAAACCCCGAATTGCTGGCAGCTTGGGCTCCAGCGGGAGGTAATGAGATACGGGTCGCCACTCCAGTTTCCCCGGGCCACAAATGCCTTATAGTCTACGAAGTCTCTCCACTGTTGGCCACCCAAAAATTCACGCAATACTGCTTGAGCTTGCACCTCAGCCTGTTCAAGTGGAGTGGGCAGTGGGCATCCTCTCGAGGGTTTTTCGACAGACACGCCAGCCTCAAAATCCTTTACGGGAAATTCCTGCACTACCTCTACTTTACCACCCTTGAACTTCACTGCATTTATAACCTTCTTGCCACCCTTAAAGGCTTTGAGAAATCTCTTATGAACCTTTTTGAAATTATCAGGCAGCACAATTTCAGCCTTGGACAGAGCCGCGTCCAGCTCCAAATGGTAGCTTTCCAGAAATTGCCTTAGCTTCTCTCTTTCAGTCTCGTTAAGCCTCTCGAATGACAGTAGTGTTTGCTCGTCTTTGGGTATTAGGCTGATGTCACCCAGGTGTGTCGGTATGTATATTTTCATGGTCTTCCTCCTTCAAAAGTTGTTTGAGTCTGTCTTTTACTGCTGTTGCTAATTCCTCGTCGTAGCCAGGGGCATCAGGATCTCTCACCTGTGTATAAGTTTTCAGTAACGAGGCTAAGCTAGATACCGAGTCGCTGGCGAATTTCCCTTGGATTAAAGGTACAAATTGCGGTAATATTTCAGAGAGCATCCTTTCCGTGCTTGGTGGACCATATGCTTGCACTGCCACCGGCCTTACCCTCATGGGTGAAGTTCCCATTTCGCCCACCTCGCTTACCATGGTGACCGACGATGCTTCTATCTCGGTGGCGATATCAGCCAGCTTTCTCACTGCTACAAAATCCACAGAGTCGCTCTCCAGCAGAGATTGGAGATCTTGTTTAATTGCGCTTAATATTGCTTCATAAGGTCTTTCCCTCCTCTTTTGCTGCACTTTCTTGACAGCGTGGGCTATTGTGCGTTCAACGCCATCCGGCGTGGTAACATCCAAGAGGTCACCGGGCATGATTTTTTCATTGAGCACCTTCGTTTCGATCCAGATATCACCCTGGTACGGCCGGCAGTCCACCACCCTCCCTTCGTCGTCAATGTCCCACTCCAGGAAATCCTGTCCCTCATCTACGAAAAATACTGTTATCATCGTTCACCTCCGTTATTGTTTAGCCGTTCTACTTAGACCGTTATTTCTCAAGAAATAATATCCACCTTAAAAATCTACAAGGTAGCGTGCTCTTTCCTCTGCCCTTAAACTTCCGTATATTTTCGAGGTTGTGTCTAGCTTACGGTGACCAGCTATCTCACTCACACGTTCTATGGGCACCCCAGCTTCAATCAGGTGCCGGAGCCGGCTGTGCCGCAGAATATGTGGGTGAAAGTGAGATAGTTTTGCTTTCTTAGCTGCGACCTTTAATCGATAATAAATATTGTTGTAATTGTAATCCATGAATACTCGCTGGCTGTTGGATTGACGTGCTTTCAGCCAGGTCCTTAGTGCTTCTGTACCCTGGTCACCCAGGGGGACTCTTTGCCGCTGGCCACCTTTCCGGGTAACGGTCGCCACGCCCTTGTCCAGCTCAAGATCATCCTTGGTCAGATTCAATATCTCTGAAATTCGGCAGGCCGTACTAAACATCAATATTATGATGGTCTTTTCGAGAAGAGTCGGCGATTGATTGATTAAATTTTTCAGCTCGTCCATCGTTAAGTATTCTGGCTCGAGCATTTCAATATTCGGGATTGGTACAGATATGTTATACACCCTCCGTATTGCACGGCCGGCCACGCCGATGGTGTTCCGCTTTTTACCCTTTTCTTTTAAGCTTTCCAGGAAGGCTTCGCCCTCTTTCAGTGTCGGCTTCCGACCTTCAAGGAACTTTTCAAAGGCTCTAACGTATGCTGCGTAGGTTTTTTGTGTATTAGCTGATAACTCTTGCATTATTCCCGCTCTCAAATCATGGTTTACTACTTTTTATTGGCTCGCTCCTCCAATTTGGTTTCCTTCCTGTTCTTGGCTCGCTCACAAAGTGTGGCTTTCTCATTCCATCTGGCTCGCTCTAAAAAAATGGTATACTCCTTTTCAATGGCTCGCTCGCTCTGGATGGTTTTCTTATGTCTTGTGGCTCGCTCTTATCTTGCGGTTTACTTGTATTCATTGGCTCGCTCTCAAGTACTGGTTTTCTTGGTATTGATGGCTCGCTTCCCCCATATGGTTTACTTACTTTCGGTGGCTCGCTCCGAAAAGATGGTTTACTTCTAACTGATGGCTCGCTTGCGAGAAGTGGTTTTCTTCTTTTTTGTGGCTCGCTCTGTATCACTGGTTTACTCGTAGCCCATGGCTCGCTCATCTGAACTGGTTTTCTCAGCGTTCATGGCTCGCTCCTGATTCATGGTTTTCTATTCAGCTTTGGCTCGCTCGTTCGCCATGGTTTCCTTATCTTCGCTGGCTCGCTCGTTGTCAATGGTTTTCTCTTGCATCATGGCTCCTTTAATTCCAACTGCACTTGCATATATTATACAATAACTGTAAAATATATGTCAAGGGGGGGAAGGAAGAACAATGAGCGATTCAAAGGCTGGCCGGGTCACTAGGGAGGACGTCCTTGTCATCATAGAGAACTACAAGAAGCATGGGCGGGACACCACGGAACTGGAAAATTTTCTCCAGGAAGCGTTTCCGGGAACCTCCAAAGACGAGACCGCCTCGGTGGACCAGATGGTAGCTGAACTGCGGGAAAAGTCACCGGTGACGGAGGGCAATTGCTGTGTCTGCGGATCCGAGGGCACTCTGTTCAGTGGTGTTTGCGAGACATGCTTCGTGCCCTGGGCAACGCAAGTCGCTGAGGCGAATATAGCGAGGGTGAGGAAAAGCAAACAGAGGGAGAAATTTTAATCTCCCTCTGTCTTGCTGTTTACGGTTGCGCGGGAATTACCTATTTAGCCTTCCCTGCACAAGCTTTTGCCGCGGCAGTGAAAGCACCCTGGATACGGGCATCCTTCTGTCCGCCCATTCCGGGAGCCGGGGTCGAGTACGTCTTACCCCTTAGTTGTGCGCCAATGCAGGAATTGAAGGCACTGGGCCTGTGAGCAGGAATACCAACCATGCGTCTCAGTGTTCTGACCGGTAATCCAGCAACCTGTGCCATTCTGATCTTGGCCATGCTTCTCTCCCTCCTTTCTTAATATTTGGACGGTTCAGAAATAAAAAACGCCAACTCAAAGTTGGCACCGGATTCTCTGTCCCTCTGTCCCTATTAAGTGGGCACTTAGACTTTGCGAACCTTCTGTCCAGTTGATACTATTCTCTCATACATCTCTTTTCCTGTCAAGTTTTTCTCCGCCGTCTTCCCTAGAATAACAGTGAACACCTTGCAGTTCTTGCACTTGAGGTAGATCTCGCCCTCCTCGATGTGGCCTATCCCCAAAAATCTCCCGCAGTTGGAGCACCGTATTTGCCTCAGTTCCGAAGCGTCATTTGACATCTTCTTCCCCTTTGTAGAGCTGGGCGTGGCAGTCAAATTCCTTTAGCCTGGCTCTCAGCTCGGGTGAAACTTTGCTCTTCACCTCGTCAAGCTTTGTGGCCAGTGCCACCTCTCCACCGTCTACGGCCCCCTCCAAGTCCGTGGCCAAACCCTGCATCCCGGCTGTTCTAAGGGCGTCCATGTACCACTGAGTTACCGGCGCCAGTAAACAGGGCCGGCATGTTCCATCACCGCTTGGTTGCTGCAGCCATGTGCCCATGTCTATTACGGAGGCACAGGGGTCATTTTTTGGAGCCGAAGCCTGTTGTGTCTGTTTGGGAGCCTTATTGCTGCAAAGCTGGGTTGCCTGCTCCCTGGTCTGAGCTTTGCCGGAGCAGATCTTCGCACCGACGCAGAAGTCGCTCTTCCGCTGTTCCTTCGGCTTGCTGCCGACCATGTAGGGGCGCATACACTCGTTGTATTTTGCCCTACTCGTCACATTGGCCTCCCTTAACTTCTTGGGCCGCTTCTGCACTCTCTTCTGGCATTTCAACTTCCCCACCTAAATTGGCCGTGAAACCATATTCGTTTAAAATCTCGACTGCCTTAGCAGCGTCCTCGTTGCTTTCGTAAAGGAGAACACCACAATCAGCCAAACAGGGCTTTGGTAATTTCCCTTGGGCCTTCATCATCTGTCGAGCCTTTTCCTCCTGCACGGGGTCAAATATCTTCAATAAGTTTCATTAATTACACCTCCTATCTATTGTCTGGTCCCTTGAACTTATCCCGCGCCTCATCAATTAGTTGCTTCAGCTCATTGGCAGCCCCTATTATTTGGCCTATATCTGTTTTGATGTCCTGGACCAGCTTGTCGCCCGCTTTTAACGTCCTGGTTATCCTTTTAGTTAATTCGCTCTCTTTGGCCATTTAACACCTCCCTATGTTCTAGGCTTAGCACTCCCATATAGAACGAGAAAGCCGCCTCCTCCATCGTCCGCCATTATTCTAGCTCCCTCGCCCACAGGAATTTCCGTTATATCGGCCCTGGACATTCCCTCGCTTAAATACTCCTCAGCATCTTCCAGGGTCCTGGTAACCCATATAACTTCACTGTAATGATATTTGTCAAGCTCCTTGAGTAAATCAGGAGGTACCTCGAGAACATTCCCTAGTTCCTCTCGTTCAAATCTCACAACATCGGCAGCAGTAGCGCGACTCGGGATCCCCCAATTTGGAATATCGACCCGGTATGCCTTTCCTTCAAATAGTGGTTGCTTGCTGATTAAATCTGACATATCACTTAATCTTAACATTCTTCCCGAGCCAGTCTATTATGGCCGGTATTCCTAAAAGAAAAGTTATACCTACCACTCCGATAAGAACTTGACGTCCAGATGAAGGTGGCGGCTCCTCTTGACTAATCCCTTGTTGAACTGGGTATTGCTCTTCTTCTCTTGGTCCCATCTCTCACCTCATATCAATCTAAGTTTTTCTGCCTTTACCCCTTCCTTCTCCCGAACTTCAACCTGCCTAATTATATCCAGGCAATCCACGTCCTCAGCGAGCTTACATATACGTTCAATGCGTGGAATATCCCATGCAGCCGGACGACCTTCTGCCTCTAGCCCCAGTATAATCCCTTCAGGCGGGCACCTATCAACAAGATCCTTGGCGGCTTCTTTCATTTCCTTTTCTTTCTGGTCAGCAAGCTCCATGCACCAACCATAAGGGTAGGTTGTTTCCTTCTTTAGTCTCTGGCAGGAATCGCGGATAGTTTCTGTGAAGTTATTTCCAGATAATACATTGTAAGGCCACCTGGTACATGCGTATTCTTTTGACCTCTTAATTGCCCAATCTATTTGTCTATCTAAGGACTCAATATCATTTCGGAATCTACGTTCCTTCGGTTCCTCCCTGCGCTCTCTTTCCTCCTCTGACTCATACACCCGGCCAGTACACTCCATTATCTCTGACATATCGCGAATCCGGGTCCAGGGTTCCTCCCAAATTCTATCTTTTGGCTCTATCGTCTTTAATTCTTCAGTTTGGCGCTCTATAAGCTCAAATGACATTGGGATACAATCTCTTGCCATCAAGTCTACATCTTTAAGCTGGGAAATCATGAGCGCTAATTCCAAAATTTTATCGTCAGGGATGTCTGGAATCTTACATCGGCTGATTGTTCCAGAGGTTTCACATTCACCACCTAACTTTTCCACGTTCATAACAACCCCATCCTGTCTATAGTACCAGTTTGAGTCCCCTGATTCCACGTACTCCATCTCGACATTATGACCCTTTTCGGTCGGAATAAATTTTATAGTATTAGCATGATTTTTGGCTGAGCCTGGTCGATGTTCTACAGCATCCCCCCCACCAAGTATCTTTGCTGTCCTATCATATCTTTTCAATGCGCCTTCGCAATATTTGAGTACTCCCGTGTTTATCGAGCTTATATCCTCAACGTCCTCTAATATCTCACAGCCGCAGTACTCATCGCGTGCCTCTATAAGGCTCATGCCGGCATGGTGAATTTGATTGGCCAGGCGATTGATGTCCTGGGTGATAACATCTTTACCAGCCTCCGGGGTCATAACGTAATGCGGAGTCGGTCCAATAAAGGCAATATCCTCAGCAACCCACGACTTTCTTTGTACCTCATGCAGCGGATATTGAATACGCCTAATAAAGGGAGAGCTCGGCTCTATATCTTTCAAAATAGCTAATGCCTCATGGCCGAGGCGAACAATTTCATCGTAAATTGGCTTTGATAATAAGGCGTAGTTATGATTGCCTCTCTTGGTGCGCTGAAGATCAAACCACTTTGTGTGGATCCGATCCTTGAGCTTGATTATATCTCCGCCGGTTGATTTCATTTGATAAAGTCCAGGAGTTCATCAAGGTTATCAATATGATATCCCAAAAGTAAAGGCGTTGCCTCGGTATGCCGTCCAACATCAGAACAATTAGCCGCGCTATCATCCACAAAGAGTATCTTTTTGCTATCTACACCTTGCCTTTTAGCAATCTTCTTGACCATCTGGTCCTTCGATGTATACCAGGTTGACTCAATATCAGCAATTTGGCGTTTCAGGCCAAAAGCTTCCAAGTATTTCTCTATTACAGCTTTATCATTATTCGATGCTACAGAAACAGGTATGCCTTTTTCCTTCAGCTTATCCAGTGTAGAGCGGAGTTTTGGGTCGAGCTTGACAACACCGGTCGGGGCTATCAGGTCCCAGTATGAAGGGAGATTTGCCACCTCGACAGTATTTAGCTTTATTGGAAGAGTATTACCATTGGTGTGACCGATGGGGGTACCTAAGCTGGCAACTCCCCAGGGGTCAATTTGCCACATAGTATCATCAGCGTCCAGTATTACGTGCTCAATTTCTTTGGGTTCTGCCGGCGGCGGGTATGCCTGGCGCATGGCAGCCATCATTTCCTCAAAAGAGTAAAACATGGGCTCTGGCTCAGTATCGAGATAGCCATTCCTGGTTTCATGCAGATTGCCTTCAGCTGGCACTTAGTTGCCCTCCTACTTGCTTTGCTCTGCTATTTTCTGTTTTATAAGCTCCTCCGCCATGCTGCGCTGCTCCGGTGTCATTCGCGTTAATCTTTCCCTCATCCAGCTGGTTCCTATTTCCTGGCGGGTTCCTTGAGTTTTAGCTGCAATTCCCTCAAGTTCTGGAACACTGGATAAGCCCTCGAGGTCATGCCTTAATGTGCGACTCAATTCAAGTGCCTTATCAGCCAATCCCTTTTCCCAATCGGGTAAGCCGTATATCATCTCAGGGCGGAGGTCTACCCTCTCCATGGTATTAAGCTCATCCAGGCACATATTTACCCGGGTAAGTACCTCGTTAGAACTGACGCCACCATCTCGTGCAAATCGCATAGCCTCGTTGAGCAATCCTGAACAAGTACCTAAGTGACCGATAGAACATGGGACACACCCGGTGGGGATAGCCTGAGCTCTCTCTGAGCTCTCGGGTGCGCCAGGTTGGGCTTCTTCAATTTCAGGGGGAGCCACTGGAGTTTGTGAAGCCCAGAGTTCTTGAACATCAGCCTCGAGGTCCGCAAAAGTAGGTATGCTTCCCTCTATATTGGGCTTTCTCTTTTTTATGGCATAGGAGAGTAAATTGAAGAAACTCTGTAAGCCAATATCTTTGCTCTCTTCCACATTTTCAGTGTAAACCACAGACCCCTTTTCGTCAAGAGTCCAATGCCTTTTCCAGATTTTAAGTTCCATCTTGACAAATGACTTGCCTGGTAATAGAATAATCACGTGGAACCGTGGAACCCTGGAACTTAGAACTTAGAAATGAAGTCAAAAATTGTCTGGACGGACCTGCGTAGAGAGATTGCAGAACTAGCTGCTCAAGGCAAGGAATTTAATGAAATCATCGCCCTGGGCTACAGCAAAAACACGACCAGCATAGTTTTGAACGCATTAAAAGATGGCCAAAAGCCGAAACCAAAAGATAGTGGAACTGAAGATGGGGATGGAACTGATGCTGGAACTAAGCCACTGGTGGCAGTTGTTGGACCCAAGACGGCTCCAATAATTTTTTCCTTTGAGCAGAAGAAAATATCTCTTGACCCCCTCGAGCTACATGCTCAGTACCGCTATTATTGTGACCTGGCCAAAAGAGATGGTGGCATTACCGAATCATTCTCGGAGGTTTTAACATTGGGCATGCAGGTGTTGTGGGTCCTGCATCAGAATATCCCCATGACCCCCAACATGTTAAAAGCAGTCTTCACCGGATATAAATAACTGAGAAAGGAGCAGCGCAATGGGAAGTATTAAAGATGAAACAATAGCAAGACTCTCTGGTCAGCAACAAGACCCGGAGGCCACCGTCAACGGTGTCAAGAAAAAGGCAGAGGACATGGATGTCGTTAGTGGTGCAATACATACCGCTAGGCAGCTATCTGGCGCTAATGAGCTCGAGAGTGAAATAGACCGCAAAGATAAGAAGCTGGAGAAGGTGGAAGGGGAGCGTGATAAAGCAATAGAGGACAAACATAAAGCTGAGATTGAGACTGTCAAAACAGAGTTGGGCGCTAAAATCGACAACTTGGCCAAGGCTTATGCAGGTGGTGCCTCAAAGGATAGCATTGCTGACCAAATTGCCGAAATCAAGAAGGCAGCCAGCGAGCTCAACATGGGCGGCAGTAGAATCTCCGAGATCAAGGACATGATGAATCTCATTACTACTCTAAACCCTCAGAAGAGCCTGATAGACCAGATTAAGGATGCCAAAGAGTTGATCGGCTCAATAGCACCAGCCGCCGATAGTGGAAAGGAATTCGCCATAGGTGGCATGCCGGCAACTGTAGCCCTTGAGCTGAAGAAGATGGATACCAACCTGCAGATCACCCTCGAGCAAATGAAAGACGATCGGCAGAGAAGGGACCAGGAATTTAAGCTAACATTAAGAAAATATGACGACGAGCATTTGACGCGACAACAAGAAGTCGCTGGTAAACTTCAGGTAGAGAGGGAACGCAACGAACTCATAGCGGGAGGACTGGAAACAGTCGGAAGAGCAATTGGCAAAGGATTTGCAGAGGGCGGAGGGGGAGCAGGAGGAGCTGCACCTGGTATAGCCCAGAGGCAACAAGGCCCGGCTCAATCTTTTCATCTCGAGATTGCTGATGGTGAAGCTGGTGAATTTGCATGTCCTACCTGCGAAGCAAAGGGAATGCCAAATGCCATGGTTAGAGTGGAACCTACTTCTACTGAAGCGGCATGTGCTTGGTGTAAAAGTAAATATCCTATCATTAGACATCCTGCAACAACGAGTGAACCTGAGCCTCTACCAACGTAAGAAGGGTACAAATAATGGACAAAATATCAAAAGAAACCTTCAGCAAATGGTTAAAGAAGCATGACTGGCTGCTATTTGGTGAGGGAGCGACTCCTAATGGCCGCCAGGAGAATTATTTAACACCTGCAGGAAACGTCATATTCATTACATACGATCTGGAGGGTAAATACTTATACACAATCGGTTTTCCCCAACCAGCGGCAGCACCACAAAGTGGCCTTCCACTTATCGGTAAGTAAGAGTTAGTGCATGTCTGATTTACTCGGTAGAATAAAACATTACGGAGGCATTTTCGGCAGGGGGCTCCTGCTGGAGGCAGTCCCTGGAATGGCGGCTGGAGCCATAAATGGGCTATTTCACCAGTGGAATGTGGATGTGGACACAATTACAGAGTATGTTCAAAATAACAGGTCCCTGCTGGAGGAGATGTCACCTGAAACAAAAAACCAACTAGCTTTCGCGGCTCAAAAAGTAGGAAATCTGGACTTTATCACACCCATTTTTTTCCTCAACAGTATCAAGAAAGACTTTCCAGAGGTGGCAGCATTATTCCTACGTTGGCCAGAGGCTGCAGAGTGGCTGGCCAAGCAGATTGACGAGCTCAAAGCTGGTGTTAATGGCACAGACCTGGAGAGCCATTGACAACATCTCCCCTGCGTGCTTAAATTTAACCAAGAGACCATCATTCTCCGGGAGGCAATATGAATAGGGAAGGTGCTCTTGGAATTTTACTAATAGTGGCATTGCTGGGTGGAATAGTATTGTTTGCCCGCCGGCCAGCAACTTCCAATTACTCCGCCCCACAGCAGTACCACGGCTCGGGAAATATTAAGATTATCCCGGTGCAGCAAGAATCGCGGCGCTATCAGAATAAAGAGATCCGCCAGATCGAGTATAATGAGGATAATTTACCCACCAAGATAACAATTACCCGGGATTACGCTATTACATGAGGATATTGTGCCAGAAGAGCTTCAGGTGCCAACCCTGCCAGACGTAAAAATCGTCGACCAGAACGGCAAGCCCCTCGATACCAGCGCCATCGATAATTACGATGAATTTATGTCCTTCCTTATGCAGGCCTCGGCTGCCGCTAACCTTGCTAAAATCAGGAAATTTTATGATGATAGAAGGTCTATTGGAAGAGCCCCAAGTCTACCTATAAACAATATAACACCAACATCTCAAGAGATCCGCTGCCCTTATCCTTGCCAATCTCTTTATTTATTAAACAATGGTCCTGGTCAGATATTCGTCAATGTGAATTCCCCAGGCGAAACTCCCACACCAATCATAGCCGGCAGAGCTGCTTACTTTCCCTTTGAGACGCATGTAATAGAATGTTTTTATGTTTGGAGTGCTCCAGGGACAGTAGCCACGGCCACAGCTATCCTTAAATATTAAGAGGCTCTGATGTTACAACCAGATTACGTAGAGATGATACATGGAAATATTTTTCCCGCTGTGCCATTTGAGCGCCAGCTCTTTTACCGAGACGATCTCCATATATGGTTCATCTATAATGGTGCGGCCTGGATCGATCTCCAGGCACCCGGTATGGTAGTTCATGGCAATCTCTGGCACGCCCCAGCTTTTGCCACTGAGGCTGCCTTATTGGCTCATATAGCTGCCACTGCCCTGGGCATCCATGGTTCGTCTGTTGCTGCCGTCATCAATACTCTAATGCACCGAGACGCAGCCGGCAGGGCACAAATAGCTAATCCGGCAGCCGCTCTCGACATAGACAACCTGGGCTCAAGGATTGCCGCTATTGCCGCCCATGCCGCACTTCCTACCATCCACCAGGATGCACCTGCAATAGCTGCAGCCTTAATCGCTGTCCATGCCGCACTTCCTACTGTCCACCAGGATGCCCCCGCCTTAATCGCTGTCCATGCTGCCTTAACCACAGGTGTTCACGGCGTAGGAACAGGCACTATTGCCTCTGTCTCTACAGCTAACAAGATAATCTATGTAGACAAAGAAGCAACAGGAGCAGGAGATGGCACTTCTTGGGCTGATGCTTTTACCACGATACAGGATGCCGTGGATTCAATGGAGGATATTATTATTCATGCCTACACAATTTCTATTCGTGATGGCACAAAGAAAACTGGAACTGCCGATGCCAATATTTTGAATAAGCTGCACGATACTGGAGAGTTTCCAGCTGCTACTGTCTGGGCAGGGCGGAGGGTCTTCAACGTTAGCGGAACTGGCCCGGGCAATAACTGGGGAGTGGTGAGTGCCAGAGATAGTGATGACCAGCTTTCAATTGTGGATACTGCTGGAGCTCCTCTTGATCTTTTCCCAAACGGCAACGAGGACTATGTTATAGAGCCAACGCCTTACCGAGAAACTATTTATCTGAACTCCGATCCGGCCAGTTACCCTGCCCATTTGGTTTTAGGTAGCGTAACTATCGAGGCAGAACACTATTGGTATGGAGATTGCGAAGTGAATGTTAACGTTGGAGAAATAAAAGATACTACTGCTGATTTTTCCAATGTTGAATTAGGAGACAGAGTATTTGCTCTTGACTTAAACGGTGCTAATAATAGGGCACAGGATTATGAAGTCGGAACTGTGGATGATATATCGCAGATAGGCGCTGGTATTGTCAGAACTAACTTGACGAAAACACCAACGACTAACTGGGTATATGTAATAGTAAAGACAGAAATTAGTGGTTCAGACGATGGAACAGATGGTGGAACAGCAAGAGATTATTGCTTTAATTTGGCTATTATAGATAAAGTTGTAATAGATGGGTTTTACTTTACCTTCAGTGATGATGCTCCTGTTCTCTTAGCAGCGGCAAGATACTTTGATTTGCTAGATTCGATAATCGAGGATTGCGATAGAGGAGTAAATGTACGGGAGGATAGCTATTTCGCTGTTTCACGCTGCTTTTTTGAAACTACGGTATCGCCAACATTTCTTGTGGGTTCTTCTAAAGGGGGAATTTCAAGATTAGCCTTGACAAGCACAAATAGCGACCATCTTTTTGTTGTTGACACAATGTCACGAACCACAATAAGCTATAGTTATCTTGATAATGGGAATAGAGGTGCTGAAGCAAGGGCTTATTCCTATATTTATCTCTATAGAAATACAATATCAGGTAATGTAGCTACAGGTATTTATGCTAGATATAATTCAGCAGTCAGGGTTTTGCAGAATACTAATAACGCTATCATACCAGAAGACCCAGCAGGAACAGTAGAAGGGGCATACATAGGATGATAATTCTATATCTAAAAAGTAATAATCAGTTTCTGCAAGCGATTATGGGCTTTCCTAAAGTGAAAGAGGAGACCAGTAAGCTGCTGTTTGCTAACGGCAAGGTGATAATCAATGACCTTACAAAAGCTGGTTGGGGATACTACGAAGACAAGATAATAGAACCTCAATATACAGATGAAGAAGGGGAACTTGTAGAGAAGCCTATCTATATGAAAGACCTTGACCTTACGCCTATAGCGGAAAGGCCCCCATCTCTAAAAGAGGAGGTTGACCAGCTCAACGAGAGGGTTTCAAGCCTCGAAAAAGCAGCCACACCCATAAAATAGTAAGGCTGATATTGACAAACTTTCCTCATTTCTGAATTTGCCGGAGATTGATTAATATTCTAGTAGGAATAAAAATGGTAGCAAATGGTAATTCAAATGCAAGATGGTTGACAACCTTTTCTCCCTGTGCTTAAATTTTAATTGGATAGGGGCCGCGTGCCCCTAATTTGT
>SMTZ1_10008981_pt1 | contig 26340 bp, 29 predicted proteins | sample DeeMarSWOR136_30_FD_25667 | JGI IMG/M metagenome (IMG submission 25667)
CCTCAAGCCTCCCTTCCAGGGTGTTGTGGTAGGTCTTTGTGCCTTCCTTGTTCCTGACGACGACGCCCCCCATGACATCGAGGGGGCTTTCGTCCAGCGTTACCGTGCCCCCGGCGAAAGCCCTCTTCACCTGAGTGTTGATCTTTCTGAGGTTCTTCCCCAAATACGCCAGGTCTCGGTCATTTGCAGATACTATGAACTCGTCCCCTCCTATCGCCGTTGCGGACTCGACCACTAACTTCATCAATATCTCACCGTAGTCGGCGCCCTCCCCCTCGGCTGTCTCCCTGAGCGTCTTCTCGGCCTCGTCGAAGACCGTGGAGAGCAGCTCCTGCCTTGAATGCATCAGCATCTTCCGGCCCTCCAGATGGGCCCTTCCGACGATCCTGTCGTTGACCGCCCTCAGCTCCGAGCTGACGAGGGACAGGATTTGCTTTTCGGATTCCACCCTGATCCTCTCGACTTCTTCCTCCGCCGAATTTATGATCCTGTCAGCCTCCTCCTTGGCCTGGGCTATGAGCGCGTTCCTTTTTTCCACGGCGCGCTCTATGAGCTTAGTCTCGAGTTCGATGGATTTTACGCTCACTTGGGTAACACCTCCTTCAGCACGATGGTAACGGCCTCATCTATCTTCTCTTCGGTCACCGTCTTGAGAGCCTCGGCCTTCGCTTTATAGTCTTTCAAGCTCTTTTCGGCTTCCTTCTCGGCCTTCTCCTCCGCTTCTCGTATGAGCTCGTCTATGCCCCTGCCCCGCTGGGCCATGTTCCGCCTGCGTTCAGCCTCATGTTCCGCCTGCGTTCAGCCTCAGCCTTGGCTTTGGAGATCATCTCGGCGGCCATCTTCTCGGCCTCGGAGACTATGGCCTCAGCGTCTTTCTCCGCGCTGTCTAGAAGCTTCTGGAGACGCTCCCCCATTGACAACACTCTTTCGATTCCCATTATACTACAACTCCAGTCTCGTTCCTATCGCGAGGGAGACGACTGTCTGGAGCTCCTCCATCCTCATCCCCGTCTCCATGGTGAAGTCGGGGATAAGGGCGAAGACTGGCGTTATGTCCCCCCTGTTCATAATGCGCTCCCGGACGGGTCTGGTTTCCTCTGCGAACCGTTCGGGGATGATAATGAGCTGGAACCCCCCCTCTTCGACGAGGTGGCTCAACGTCGCTGCCACGGCCTCCCCTGTGCCCGCGTCGAAGCCCTCCGCCCCGATGAGCTCGAAGCACGTGATGAACGAGGAAGGTCCTATGACAGCTACGCTCATTTCCTAAATGGTCACGTTGACTGCATTAAAAAAACTTGTGTAAACCTCCCCGCGTGCATGTTGTTCATGTGCATATGCACAAAAAAAATTTGATATATTATAATTCTCCCATTTCTCTGCATGCTCTTCCCATGGCTTTTAGTAGTTCAACGACGATACCAACTCCACGCTTCATGTCTTCGTCTCCAAGAGCGGACAAGAGGCCCCATAAACCTGGCTTCGGTGGGTCGAGCAGGGCCTTATCTAACTCTGGGTCCATAAGGCACCGCTCAAGAATGTCTACTAGGTCGGTGCTGGAGATTGCATTGACCAGCTTCAAGAGCTGTGAGAGTAAACCAGATATATCTTGGATCGCCTGGTCGTTGAAGAAGGTCATCAAGAGCTCAATGGAGTCCACAAGCTCTACCATTGACTTAACGGTTTGAGGCTCTAGGTTTAAGCTAGGACTCCCTTTTCCCCCTTCCATTGACACACACATCACCTACATTATAGCCTTCGCCGTCAGGTCGAAGTAGATGTAGTAGTACATCCTGTAGATAAGCCATCCCAGCCTCGTCGAGTTGAAGGGCTTAGCGGGGTTCCCATAGGTCCACGTGACCATGTACGCTTTTCCATCCGTGTTCGGCGTGTATGAGGACTCGACAATCGGGCATCCCTGCTCTCCCTTGTAGATAGACTTAACACCGTTCCCATGGTAGTCGTTTACCAGGTTCTGACCGGTCTTCAGGGCTTGGAAGTGGGCGTTGATACCCATCTTATTCATAGTGATGGGGCCGCAATCTCCTATAGCGTAGACCTCATCGTACTTTTCCGTCAGAGACTTTTGATATTGAAGAGTATATTTGTTCGTCGGTATCCATCCCTTGTCATCGCCTATACCAGAGTCCTGCATCGCCTTAACGCCTCTATGGGGTGGAATAGACACCAGAAGATCATATCCTACCTTCTCTCCGTTCATTGAAACGACCTCCTTATTCTTGGGATCCACCTCCTTGGTAGCCCATTCCTTACGGTAGTCTATACCCCTCTCTTCGAAGCTTTTTACCGCCTTTGCGTTGTACACTCCAGGGCCAATATTGGGTATTGGCCACAGAAATGTTATGTCGACATTCTCCCTAATGTCCCTAACGTGCTTGAGATAGTCGTCTAGGAGAATGGTGAACTTGCTGGGTGCCCCGGGACATGCAATAGGCATCTCCGGGGTAGTCACAACGATGTGGCCCTTGTCGAATTTGCTTAGAATGTCCCTCATAACGATAGATCCCTCTATCGAGTAGAAGGTATTGTAATCCTCAGACAGGCCTGGTACGACATCTGGTGCTAATCTTGCGCCCGTCCCGATGAGGAGGTAGTCGTATTCGTATAATTTTCCATCCTTCACCTTCACCTTACGGTTCGCAAGATCCACATTAGTGACTTCTCCACCAACTCCGAAAGATGTTTTTACCCTAGGACTGAGGACCATGCTCATGGGCCTGGTCATGTCTTCTGGGGCTAGGAGATGGAAAGGGATAAACGTATATCCAGCAGGGTTCCTATTTACCTCCTCCTTATCCAGCACGGTTATTTCATACTTGTCTCCGGCAATATCCCTTCGAAGTTCCCTTGAAACCTTGTTTGCTACAATTGAGCCGGTTGCACCGGCTCCCAATATTAATAGCTTCGTAGCGACCATATTTTTTCAATAAGAGTAGATAGTAGACCGTATAAAACTTTCATATGTAAAAAATTATTTTCTAACGAGCGCCGGGCGGTGCGTGTCTATATGTTCATCTTGACTGCATTAAAATACTTGTGTGAACTAAAAAAGGGTCCAATCCAAGGTTAAGGCTGAGTCGTAACTGACTGGTTTTGCCTTCTAAAAGAGATTAGTTATAGATAGATCAATGGTGGATGGCGGGGGTTGTCTATAAGGCATGGACGAAGAAGGAAAGGAGGTAGTCGGTGACGAACTTCGGGTATATGCAAATGATGACCGCAAAGACTGCGTTCACAAGAAGAGGACCTACCATCGTTAAGGAGGCCTCCTTCATCACGCCCCCGCCCTAATCAGTTATCACCACGGTAAATGTTCAAAGAACACATCCAGAGGTTTCGTTATGATCATAGGCCATATGCCGAATAATATTGATAGGGCGCTCAGCGCAAGCAAGGCTACGATCATCGAAAGTGGTACTTCCCTTATCTCCTGTAATTGTCTCGGTAACTTGCCGTAGAAGACCCTCCACACCGTCCTGAATTCGTAGGCAAGCGTTATCACGGTGGCTACCGTCGCTGCAAGTATGGCAACCATCAACTCGAGTGGGGAGTGCAGGAAGGCTCTTTCGAAGGCGCCGGTGAGGAGTATGAATTTCGACTTGAAGCCGACCGAGGGTGGGACGCCCCCGATGGTCAGGAAGCCCACTATGGTTGCGATTATGGAGGAGGGCAACTTCGCCGCTAGTCCTCCGAGTTCATTCATGTCTCGGGTGCCTGTCCTGTACAGGATGGCTCCAGCCACCAAGAAGAGAAGGGCTATGGCGAGCCCGTGGCTGATGCTGTATGAGACCGACCCGAGGACGCCGTGTTTCATGTAGGTGAAGACGCCGAGGAAACAGTAGTTCATCTGGCTCATGCTTAGGTAGGCTACTAAGCGCTTGGTATCGCTCTCCACCAGGGCCATGACCCCGGCGTAGAGGATCGTCAGCAGCGCCCAGAGTTCAAGCCAGCCGCTGATCCCGAACATCACCTCACGGAAAGGGACGAGCAGCCTGGCCAGGGAGTAGGTCCCCAGCAGAACGGACGTGGCGCCTAGAACAGCACTGACAGGGGTAGGGGCGTCCCCGTATGTGTGTGGGAGCCAGGCGTGGAGCCCGAGGGCGCCAATCTTGACGAGGATTCCCAGTGTGATGGCTAAGCCGATCCAAGATCCTATGGGACTTTCTGATATCCTCCATAGATCAGCGATTTCGAAGCTTCCGATGTACCGGTGAGCTAATAGTATACCCGCCAAAAGGAAGAGGGCTCCCACGTTGGTCCAGATGAAGTACATCAGGGATGTTCTCTCCCTCTGTCCATAACCGTAGACGAAGATGAGGAACCATGAGAACATCACAGCACACTCGAAGAAGAGGTAGAACTCGATGAGGTTGGTTGAGAGGATGGCGCCCAGAACGCTCCCCGCATAAAGCAGATAGAGGGCGTAGTAGACACCGTACTTCCCGTCACTCTCCACGATGTCCCCGTTTTGCATCCGACGTCTCATGTAAGGAACGGAGTGCAGCACGGCGAATGCAAAGACGAAGGCCATTGTGAAGAGCACGGGAACGCTCATCCCATCGCCGAGCAGGCCAAACGTAAGTTTCACCGGCGTTGTCGTCCATAGGTATTCCTCAAGGATGTTGTGTTCATGAGCCGTCAACACAAGGGGAGCGGTTATCATTGTGATAAGGAGCAGGATGATGAACGGCCCCCAATCAAGGCTTTCACCGTATCTTTTCCTCAGCACATAAATGATGGGCGCAGATATTATGGGTAAGAAAACAACCAGGAGCAGCAAACCATTAATCATGTCTCTCCATTCCTCCCTCATCACCCTTGGACTAATGCTAGAATATTCTGAATTAGGGGGTCTAGGATGACCCTCGGATAGATGCCAGCAACCACCGATAAGACGCTGAAGATGATTAATGGGACCGTCATCGTAAGCGGTGCCTCCTTAACATTCTCTAGATGTTCTGGTGTCGGACCAAAGAAGATGCGTCTTATGGTCCATGTTGTGTAACCTATTGTGAGCGCGGTCGCGATTAGGGCCGCTAGGGCGACAGCCAGATCGAGGGGGGAGGTCGCCAACCCCCGATTAATGGCACCAATGAACACCAACATCTTGGACATGAATCCTATCGTCGGTGGTATGCCGGCTATGTTCATGCACCCTATCGTAAAGGCCACAGCCGAGATGGGCATCTTCCCGGCGAGCCCTCCTAGCGACCTAATGTCGCGTATGCCGCTCTGATGCATTATTGCCCCCGCAGATAAGAAGAGAGCGGCCTTGCCTAATCCGTGGCTGATATAGTGTAGCATGGCCCCCGATATCCCAAGGGGCGTGTTACTCGCTATGCCGATGATGATGTAGCCCATCTGGCTGATACTCGAGTAGGCGAGAAGCCGCTTTATGTCGTTCTGAGCTAAAACCATAAGACCGCCATAAACCATGGTCACAAAGGCCCAGATCGATATCACCCCGTTAACACTCTGGAAGGCGCTGTGGATCGGGACTAGGAGCCTGACCGTAGCATATGCAGCCAATCCGATCATGGCCGGGCTCAGGAGGGCGCTGATGGGCGTGGGCGCCTCCGTGTGGGCGTAGGGCAGCCATATGTGTAAGCCAAAAGCCGCCATCTTGATGAAAAAACCTAAGATCATTATTGCCACTATGAACGTTGACATGGGATGGCCGTTGAGCCTTCCCAGATCTGAGATCTCGAAGCTATGTAAAGTGGCGTATGCTGTAAGGGCGCCTGTGACGAATAGCACCGCTCCGACTATGGACCAGAGAAGGTAGATTAGAGCTATCTTCTCCCTCTCCCCATATCCGTATATGTTGATCAACGCCCAGGAGGGGATTATCATCAGCTCGAAGAACAAGTAGAACTCGAACAGATTTGTCGCGAGGGCGACCCCCATCATGCTGGTGGCGTAGGCCAAGTAGAGGGCGTAGTAGGTCGCATAGGCCTTCTTGTTCTCCTCGTGGTAATCCTCGTGAAGAGAGGATGGCCACTGTGAGGACGATGGGAAAGCTCAGGCCGTCTAGAAGTAGTCCGAACCTAATCTCCGGTAGCCAGTAGAAGTACTCGCCAAGGGGCGCCAGAGGGACTGTGGGCATGAAGCTTATGAACGAGGCCACGCTGTAGGCGAGGGGGATGAAGGCCACCCAACTAACGTTTTTGCCGATTCTACGTCCTATGACATAGACGATCGGCATGAAAAGTGTAGGCGCAAGTACCGCTCCCCATAACGATCTAATCATCATCCACCACCAAAAGCACTAGCGATAAAATCGGTGACTAGGCCAGGAAAGATTCCGAGGATCAGGGAAGCAACGGCGAGGACCAGAGGGGGAACCGTCATGATGAGCGGAGCCTCCTTAACCTCCTTCAGATGCTCCGGGAGGGGGCCGAAGAAGATGCGCCATATGGTCCAAAGGGAGTAGCCCAAGGTGATCACGGTCATGACAATGGAGATGACTGCGATGGCCAGCATCTCCATGGAATGCTCAAGCGCTCCTGTAAAGAGGCCCAAGAAGATCACCCATTTTGACATGAAGCCGATCGTTGGAGGGATCCCGGAGATGCCGAAGAAGCCAATGATGCAGAGGACACCGGTGAGCGGCATCTGGCCTATCAATCCTCCAAGCTCTTTGATGCTCCGAGTCCCCGCTTGGACGATGAGAATACCGGCGATAGAGAAGAGGATGCCCTTCGCGAGGCCGTGGCTGACATAGTGGAAAATGGCCCCCGAGAGGCCGTAGGACGTTGCACTGCTGAGTCCGAGGAAGATGTAACCCATCTGGCTCACGCTCGAATACGCAAGGAGCCTCTTTATATCGTCCTGAGCCAGGGCCATAAGGCCCCCATAAACCATAGTGAAGAGGGCCCACAGTGAAAACACCAATTTAAAGTTGATGAAGACCTCGAGCATCGGGATGACAACGAGCCTCACGGCAGCGTATGCGCCTATCCCGATCATCGCCGGGCTCAGGAGGGCACTTATCGGCGTCGGGGCCTCGGCGTGGGCGTAGGGGAGCCAAATGTGAAGGCCAAACACTGCCATCTTTGTGAAGAACCCGATTAGGATTGCTAGGGCTATCCAGCCTGCGATGGGGCTGCCGACGACACCGCTGAGGGCCGAGATCTCGAAGCTCCCGGTGATCCAGTAGCTACTGAGAAGGCCGGCTAACATTATCACAGCGCCTACGTGAGTCCACATGAAGTACATCATGCCGATGCGCTCCCTCTCGCCGTAGCCATAGTTGTTGATGAGGACCCAGCTCGGCACAAGCATGAGCTCGTAAAACAGGTAGAACTGGATCATGTTCGTCGTTAAAACAGTACCAAGCATGCCAACGGCGTAAAGCAGGTAGAAGGCGTAGTAAGAGGCATAGGCCGAGTTTGGGGTCGGGATTCCAGTTTGGTGCTCCTCCTCATGGAACACATGCTCCATATACCTCACCGAGTAAACGCAGATCAAGAGGCTGAGGATGTTAACGGTGAGTAGCATCCATACGCTCAAGCCATCGGCGAGCAGGCCAAAGGTCAGTCCCGCCGCCGGGGCCCATGTATAGCTTTCGTCATAGGATCCTCCCCCATGTATCTCTAAGGCTACACCAACCGCCAGCAGCAGGGACACCAATAATGGAAGAGCTGCGAAGTACCCCACGTTCTTACCCATCTGCTTACCCAGGAAGTAAACGACGGGAGCGGATACTAGTGGTACCAAAAGCACCAGAGCCATAGAGTACGGTATTGCCAACTCAGAAGCCTCCATACTGCATATACACGAAGCCTACGATTAGAGCTAGGAATATTATGACCATGTAGATTATGTTATAGGACAAGACGCCTGTCTGGAGCTTCTTGACCCAGTTGTGGAACCCTGTCATAGCCGCCGGGACCCCGACGTTCAACCCCTCATCGACGACCTCGGTCTCTAAATCCTTGAACAAGACCCTGCTCCCCTCCACAAAAATAGACAGGACGCCTGTGTTGATGAGGGGGTCGTAGACTTTGGCCTGGAAGACGGAGAGCACCTTCCCGAAGGCGACAGCAGCTCCGCTGAATAATCCAGAGATCTTGTCGAAGACCAAGCTCTCCAAAGTGGAAAACATCGCCTTCGCGAAGTCGATGAGACCGTAGACGAAGACCGCATAGTATGTGGAGTTCATGTACCAGCGGTTCCAGAGGAAGGTGTGGATGCCCTTCAAAAGGGGATTACCGGAAACGAACTCCCACGAGTCAACCTTCTTTGCGAGATAAAAAGTCCAGCCCAAGACGCCGCCGATCAGGAGCATAGCCCCGGAAGTGCTCCAGGCTGTCAGGGTTGTGGAGAACTCCGTATGGTGGGTATGCAGCGGAATCTCCATGTGGTGGAGCATCTCGTGGAGCTGGTGCTCAATGAACAGCTCCGGAGAGTATTCGGGCGCGAAGAACCCTACAAGGCCAAAGAAGCCTACCACACAGACGAGGGCGACGAGGATAGCTATGGGCACCCACATCGTCTTCGGAGACTCATGGGGGTGGTGACCGTGGTGCTCCATCTCCTCTATGTGGTGACTCTCATGACCTAGGAAGGTGACACTAATGTACCTAATGCTGTAGAAGAAGGTCATCGCTGCGCTGATGGCCCCCACGGCCAGAAGGGTCATGGATAAAGGCGTATTGGCTATCAGGCAGGCTAGGAAGACGGCGTCTTTGCTCCAGAACCCACTAAGTGGCGGGATACCAGCGAGAGAAGCCGTCGCGACCGTCATGAGGAGGAACGTTATGGGCATGTACTTCTTCATCCCGCCCATGTTGAAGGTATAGATCGTGTGGATTGCGTGGATAACCGAACCAGCGCAGAGGAAGAGCGCTGCTTTGAAGAGGGCGTGACTCGCTAGGTGGAAGATTCCTGCGGTTAGGCCGGCGACGTAGGCGCCTTCACTGAGGCCGGAGACGCCGAGGCTCAGCATCATGTACCCGATCTGACTAACAGTCGAGTAAGCTAGGATCTTCTTCAGCTCAATGGAGACCAGGGCCTGGGAGGCAGCCATGAAGCATGTGAATGCGCCTACGCAGGCGATGGTGATGAAGTAGATTTGGGCCTCAGGTAAGTGCATCTCCCAGGTGCCTAGGTAGAAAACCGGGGACATCCTCGCAACGAGATATACACCTGCCTTTACCATAGTGGCTGCGTGGATGAGGGCGGAGACCGATGTTGGGCCAGCCATCGCTTCGGGGAGCCACTCATGAAGGGGGAACTGGGCAGATTTGCCAATGGGACCCCCTAGGAAGAAGATAGCGGTCACCGCTAAGAGCCCTGGTATGGCCGCTAGATGTGGAAGCCACTCGTGGGCTGACTCGATGAGCTCGAGATAGTTAAGAGTTCCGGCAAAGTTGAAGATGATAAAAATCGCTGCTAGGATGAAGACGTCGCCGATCCCTGTTACAACGAATGCCTTCATACCGCAATGGGAGGGGGGGAACATCTTTGTAGGCGGCGGGCCCCCAAGCCACCGCTCCTTCTCGTCCCTAAAATAGTAGCCAATGAGGCCATAACTGCAAACACCGACGCCCTCCCATCCGATCATGGTCTGGACGAGATTATCCGATAGGACAAGTAGGAGCATGCTCCCAATGAAGTAGAGGAAGAAAAACCAGAACCTCATCAAGTGGTGGTCGCCGTGCATGTACTCCGTAGAGTAGACGACGATGAGGAAAGAGATGAATGCGACCACGTTGCAGATGATGATGCTGAGGGGGTCGACGAGGACGCCGACCTCGAGAGGGTGCCCGCCTGGGAATGTGATCCACGTCGTGAGCTTGATGTCACCGGGGTAATGGCCACTAAACAGCCATGGGATCATGGATGCAGCAGAGATCACCGACATGAACGCCCATGCAACGGCCGCGTTGTCCCTGATCTTGTGGCCGAGCCTCTCGAAGATGGGCATGGAGAGGGCGCCTATCATCGGTAGTATCCAAGCAAGCCACGGACCTGGGTACTTTAAAATGACCTCGAGGGGGGTCATCGCCGGTATGGGATCCATCACACATAACCTCCTGTCAAATCTCCTACCCTCTTAAACATCCGGTTAATAGCGTTTACGTAGACTCTCAACCCAGCACCGCCCCGATATACATGGAGAGCCCTTCGACGAGGGCACTGGATGCTTTGGTCGCCAGGTTAATGATGGGGGCAGGCCAAACCCCGAGGATAATTATGATGGCGGCCATTACGAAGGTCACCGCAACCATCAGGACCGGCGCCTCGTGGACCTTCAGACCATCCTCACGCGGTGCCAAGAGCACTTGCATTATCCTGATGTAGTATGCCATACTGAGGGCACTGTTGAGAACCCCCATAACGCCCAGCCATGCTAGATCAGAGCCGAAGGCCGCAGCGAATAAATGATATTTGCTTATGAAGCCGTTGGTGCCCGGGACGCCACCTAGTCCGAGGAGGGCTATGAAGAGGGAGAGGGATGTGAAAGGCATCATCTTGCCGACTCCCCTCATGCTGCCTATGTCTCTCGTGTCAGCCTCGTGGACTAAGGAGCCCGCGGAGAGGAAAGCCATCCCCTTCATCATCGAGTGGTTGAAGATATGGAGGAATGTGCCCATTACTCCATATGCAGTTCCTGAGGCCAGACCCACGAGCATGTATCCTATCTGCGCGATGCTTGAGTATGCGAGAAGTCTCTTTATATCGCTCTGCAAAAGGGCCATGACGTTTGCCAGGGTCATAGTGAGGACCGAAAGTAGCGCTATGGGCATCTTAAAGACTCCTGGATCGAATAATAGGTAAAGTACACGAGTCATGGCATAGAGGCCGGTCTCGATGACAATGCCAGACAATAAGGCGCTGATTGGACTCGGGGCCTCAGGATGGGCGTCTGGAAGCCAGGTGTGGAGAGGGACGATCGCCGATTTGACGCCGAAACCGACCACGAGCGTACTGAAAAGGACGAGAAGCCAGGGAGTAGTAGCTGCCCCTTTTAGGCTATCAGCTAGCATCGCGAAATTCAGCGTTCCGGCCATCCCGTAGATGAGGGCCATGCTTTTAACCCGGCCTCGATTGGCCCCCAACGAGCCTTCAGAAAGGCGACAAGGACATAGCTCGATAGGCCCATCAGTTCCCAGAAGATGAATAGGGTGAAGAAGTCTCCCGCCATGGCGATACCGGTCATACCGGCCATCATGAACGTGACAAGAGTGTAGAACTCGGTGAGGCGGCTCTCCCTCTCCATATAATGAACAGAGTAGATCGCTACCAAGAAACCTATGAAGGCGACACTCCCTGCCATATAGATGCTGAGGGCGTCGATCTCTAAGCATCCGCCGAGGGGTGGATTTTGCCCCCATATGGCTATGACTCTGACCGCTATATCACCCTCCGACGTCGAAAGGTCTTGGTACAGCATATAGTTGGAGACGAATGCAGCTCCCGATACGATGACCATCCAGGCCTCTCGCAGCTTCACAAGCCCAACCTTCTCCGCGAGTATGCCTATTAGTGGTGAAATGATGCCCCCGACAAGGAGAACAAATAGTGGGAGGGGTAGGTTGATGCCCTGCGATATGAATTCCTGAGCTACCATCTTAGACGCCTCAGTTTCCTTATGTCAAGGGTCTTATAGTGCTTGTATACGTTGAGCACCATGGCAAGACCGACAGCTATGACCGTGCCATCGAGTACTATGGCCATCATAACTACTGAATGAGCGAATGGATCAACGAAGCCTATGTTCTGGGTCGAAAACGCTATGAAGCAGAGATTCGCAGCGTTGAAAAGGATCTCGACGCCTATAAGGAGCCGGACCATGTCCCGCTTGATCATGAGGCAGCCGAGGCCGATGACCAACATAAGGGCCACAGAGACTAGGAAAGGCGAGAGCGGCAGCATTAGCTTGCTCCCTCCTCTGGCTTTAGCAACGCTAGGCAGCATATCACAGCCGTGACGATAACGAAGGCTTGGCCGGTGAGGTCTAGAGCCCGATACTCCCATAGGAAACGGCTCACTAAGGTAGCGATCCCATCATATGGCTCCTCGGGTGCAAGCGGCCTCGTGAGTTTGCTCGATGCGTATTCATTCGTTGGGAATGGAACCTCCAAGGTGAGCCACGAGAAGATGAAGAGGCTCATAACTATAGCGAGGGTAGCGGCGGCCGTTCCGTACTTAGCCATTCTTCTGCTCATGCTTCTGCCTCCTCAGTGATCTCCATTCTCCCTGCCTTGGTGAACATGATGGTGATTACGAAGAAGACGACTACGGCGCCCGCGAATATGGCCAGCTGGAAGAGGGCGACGGTGGGGGCCCTCATCATGTAGTAAACAATGCCTAAGGAAATGTTGGTACAGAGCAGGAAAACGACGCCGTACACTATGTTAACGCTCGAAACGGCGAGTAATGCAAAGAGGACTGTCATGGCCAGCGCAAGGAGTAAGGCTATCATTCCTCCTCCACCCTCCTGTACTTCAACTCCTTGTCCGTAAGGTACATCTTCGTCCTCCACTTCATCATGGGAAGCACTTCCTTCAGGTCAGGAACCTCAGACAAACGCTCTGGAGAGTAGACTAGGTCGCTGCGGTCACTCTCTGAGAACTCGACGAAATCGGTGAACTCAAGGGCTTTCGTCGGGCAGAACTCAACGCAGTAGCCGCAGAGGCTACAGGTCTGATAGTTGATCTGAGGATACTTCCCCTCCTTGTCCTTCACTTCTACTAGCTCGATGGAGTTGCATGGGCAGACTCGTCCGCAGGTGTTGCAGCTGATGCACCTGTCGAAGATGAACCTGTGGCGTCCCCTGAATCTCTCCGAGAAGATCGGCCTCTCCGTGGGATAGGCCACCGTCTGGGAGTTCCTGAGGACATAGGGGGCGACGACCATGAAGGGCTTGAATATCTTCTTCAAGAAGCTCATCAGAACACCCCCAACAACTTCATCGCAAGAACCAAAACGAGGTTAAGGACCGCCAGAGGCGTGAGGTATCTCCAGCCTAGCCTGAGCATCTGGTCTATCCTCAGCCTAGGGAAGACGCATCTGAGGAGGACGATCAGGACTACGAGGATTGCGAATTTAGTTACGAGCCAGAAGATATGGCTGTACATTGGATTACCCAAGAAATTAGGCCCGTTGAAGCCACCAAGGTACATGGTGATGAAAAGGAGGGCCCAGGCCTGGAACATGACATACTCTGCCATCATAGTGAAACCGAACAGGATGCCGCTGTACTCTGTCCTCCACCCAAAGACGAGTTCCACCTCGGCAACGGGGATGTCGAAGGGGGTCCTCTCGGCCTCGATGATGACCCCTAGGAAGAAGATGATAAATCCTATGAACTGGGGTATGCAGAACCACATGTTCCTCTGGGCCTCGACTATCTTAGTCAGGTCAAAGCTTCCCGCCATGATGGCGACAGAAGCGCCACAGATTACCAGTGGTATCTCCGCTGAGATGTACATGTAGGCGACCCTGAAGGCGCCTATGAACGTGTATTTGTTGTTGGAGGCCCAGCCAGCGAAAATGGGTAAAAGGGGAGCGATCCCGGCTATGGCGAAGAACATGGGCATGCTCAGGTCTCCGACATTCCACAGCACCCAGTTCTGGTCAAATGGTATCAAGATGAGGGCCAGAGCGGTCCTTCATAAAAAGCTTAAGGAAGTCCGCGAAGACCTGAAGCACCCCGGAGCGCTTCCCACAGTAATAGGGACCGACTCTCAGCATCGCCCTGGCCAAGAACTTCCTCTCGAACCAGACGGCTATGATCGCAAAAACGAGGATGAAGGCGAGGCCAGGGAGTATGAGGACCTGCAACAGGGGCTTGGTATTGACTATGAGGAACTCAATCGTGTAAGCTGGTAGGTTAAAAAGGATATCCATGGAAAGGTCGAACAAGTCGCCGACCCACTTCAATATCTGGTCGGTGGGCAAATAAATACAGGTATACACCAGCCTCCAAATAGCAACGAAGATGTCCATTTTCAGGTTCTCACCTCTTCAACCATTAAACTCACCTATCAGAGTCCAAGTACCAAGGGTCGATAGAGTTGATCACGACTGGCACATCGGCCACTAGCAACTCGTCGAGCTCAGCGAGCCTCTCAAAGACATACATGTTCCTTAGGGTGGGGGAATTGATTTTCACCCTGTATGGATTCATACCGCCGTCAGTGAACATATGGACCCCAAGCTCGCCACGTGCTGTCTCGACCCGGCTTAAGGCCTCCCCAGCTTTTGACCTCGCGAACAGGGGCACCTTCTTCCTTATGGGACCCTTGGGCATCTCGCAGGCGATCTGCTCCATCATGTTTAAGGACTGAACTATCTCTCTGTACCTGACTTTAGTACGGGCCATGACGTCGCAGGCAGACTCGGTGACCACCTCGAAGTCGATGTCGGCGTAGGCAGCGTACGGCTCATCCTTCCGAACATCCATTGCGACACCTGATCCTCTGAGAACCGGCCCCGTCGCTCCTAGACGGATGGCATCCTCCGGCTTGAGAACCGCCACGTCGTTGCATCTCATCTCGAAGACGGCGTTCTCGACCATGGCCTCCCAGTAGTCCTCGAACCTCTTCCTCAGGTATTGGGCTCCTTTAACAACTTTGTCCTCAAATCCTTCTGGGAGGTTGTTGTGGACACCGCCCGGCATGAAGAAATTTAGGCTCCACCTAGCGCCTGTCAGCTCCTCGAAGAGGTCTAGGATCACTGCCCTGTCGATAGTGGTCCAGAGGAAGACTGCAGGGAAATAACCAGTAGACTCGGCTTGGAGGCCAAAAGCGTAGAGGTGACTATTGATCCGAGCCATCTCACAGAGGAGAGAGCGGATCCAGTTGGCCCTCTCGGGCACCTCTATCCCCAGGACCTCCTCTACAGCCATGACGTATCCGAGGCCGATGTTGGGGGTGTCGGCCATCACCATCCGCTCCATTGGAATGATGCCTTGGAGAAAGGTGCGTTTCTCAAGGATCTTCTCGATGCCCCTGTGGGTGAAGCCCAAGTCTGCTATGATCCTATGGACCTTCTCGCCGTCCACGTCAATGATGATACGGGTCTGCCCACTCATCGGGTGCTGGGGACCCCAGCTTATACGCATGATGTCAGGCTCGATTACAGGCTCCGTCACTCCTCGACCCCCTCTCCCTTAAAGTCCTTCCTGAGTGGGTGACCCCCCTTCCAGTCGGGAGGCAAGAGCAAAGGAACCATATTAGGGTGGCCCTCGAACGAGATGCCGAACATCTCGTGAGCCTCCCTCTCGTGGAAGCTTATCGCCTCCCAGACCGAGGTCATAGAGGAAAGCTTCAGGTCGTCTCTTGACAAGTCCACCCCGTAGGTAAGCATAAACCTAGATTCTGGGTTCATCAGGTAGTAGATCATCCTCATCCGGTTCTCTCTGGGGTAGTCCAATGCTCCTCCCGAGACGGGGTGAGTGAACCCGAATTCATCTTTCAAGGATTTGGCGATTTCTAGGAAATGATCCCTCTTCACGACGACTGAGACCCTCTTTGGCCTGAGTACTTCAGCGGAAATTATGGCATCTGGATAAGTAGCCTTAATCGATTCCACGAAGGCTTCCTCAGGCGTTTCGGACACCAATCCTCCTCTCCTTTTTGATCTTCTCCTGGAGAAGCATCATCCCGTGGATGATCGCCTCGGGTCTGGGGGGGCAACCCGGGATGTAGACATCGACTGGAACATATTCGTCGACGGCCACTACTGCGTACGAGTCGTAGAAGGGGCCCTTACCCGTGGGGCATGCCCCTACGGAGACGACGTATTTGGGCTCGCCCATCTGCTCATAGAGGTACTTCACCCTAAGAGCCATCTTCCGGGAAACGACGCCGACCACCATGATGCAGTCGCACTGCCGGACACTGGCAAAAGGCAGGACGCCAAGTCGTTCCATGTCGTACTCAGACCCACTGGTCTGCATGAATTCAGGGCTACAGCAGCCCGTCACGAAGTGTATAGGCCAGATTGAGTATTTACGGGCCCAGCCGGCGATATAATCGACGATGTTATAGACAATCTTTGAACCTGGCACCCAGTCGAAGTTCCTTATTAACTCCTTGGCCTCGTCCTGCATTTACCTCACCAACTTTCTGAGTTCAGTTAAGAAGTAACCAACGCCGATTAGGACGATGAAGATGTAAACTGAGACGATGGCGATCGCCTCTACAGTGAAGCGAAGTATCGAGTTATTCCTAGGATCTTATAGTCGCTAGCATTGCCGAAGGGTTCTTGACCACACTCGTAGATTGTCTTCTTGATCTTGTTCGGCTGTTTAGCACTTATCAGCCATGCGGCGAGGATGGCGAAGAGAAGGAAGCCGATCTCGATGGATGCGAAAGCCCAAAAGGCGAGGTGATCGCCTAGATATATCATCCCCAATCACTCCCCATAACTCTATGGATGCCATTATTAAGTTTTCACATGGACTGTTAGTTTATGAACATTAACAGTCTTAACTGCAATTAAAAATAAGCAATGTTTCAGATCTGAGATATTTTCAATTTTTTACACATGACCACTCTTCAAGATCTCCTTTGCTTTATCTAGTGCTTCTTCGGTGTCAATGTCGTAGAGCGACAAGAGCTCGGGGTCCATCACCATCAAAGTCTCGATGGGGACCATTTCTACGTCCTCCATGTTGAGCAGTATTAGGCGTAGTTTGAGACTCCCCGAGTTGTAAAGGCGGAGCGCTCGATCAAGGGATGGTTTGATCCTATATATGGCTATTAGAGGTTCTACCCAGCCGTTAGGCCATCTGAAGACTGCTCCATTGCGCCCTTCCCCAGCATTGAACAAGTATTGTATTACCTTGTGGGATATGAAAGGCATGTCGCAACCAGTGACAAGAGCGTAATCACCTTTAGCCTCACTGAATCCAGTCAGGGCTCCAACAAGCGGGGACCCATCATCGTAGAGATCGATGACGACTCTAGCTCCGTCACCAACTATATCGGAATATACATCTTTCTGATCTTCTGAGCCTACAACTACCAATATCTCATCCACGTGGTCTGAGACCCTATACATGACATGTTTCACGAGTGGTTCTCCGAATAATTCTTTGAGTCCCTTGTCCTCACTCATCCTAGTTGATTTGCCCCCTGCGAGGATGATGGCGGAGCGCGCCGACGACATTAAATCTTAATCATGTGAATAGATTCAAAATTATATCCTTATCGAACAGGAGTTCATATTGATGCTCATTCGATTTTATACAGTAATTTTTACATTTTTAGAGAATAAATATGAATGGCAAAGCAGATTGATGGATTAGAGGTATAATCAAATGTCTGAGCATGAGACAAAGAGTAAAATAAAGATAAATGGTCGCGTGGTTGACGAAATAGGAAGACCAATTAGCGGTGCTAGGGTAACTTGCGACGGAACGGATACACTGACGCTTTTCAATGGTACCTTTCAGTTTGAATATGAAAAGCCTGAAACTCTTATGGTTGAAATTAAAATAGATGGGTACAGGAAACAGAGACGGCAATTAGATTTGGCAGAATGCGAATATGACGTAATAGAGTTCCAACTCGAGCCGGACATAGGTAGTTCGAGGATATATGGTTACGTATTAGATAAAGAAACGAATAAACCCATCAAGGGAGGTGGTACCGTTTATCTATATCGACCAACCTCTAACGTTAAAACAATGATCGACCCAAACTCGGGATTCTATGAGTTCGAAAACCTCCCGCCTGGAACAAACAGCATCTGGACTTCTGTCCTCGATTATCAAGAACAAAAAATGACAATTACTCTTGGAGAGAGTGAGGAGACGAAAAAGGATTTCCTGTTGGATAAAGAAGAGGAAGAAGAGGTCCCGTGGGGTTAAACGATCTATATACGTTTCAGGCCAAACTCGGGACCCTCAGCTATGATATCAAGTTCGCGTGTGAGTAGGTCTTCAAGACCTTGAGGGATCTTTCCCTCAAGTCGGTCTTCATAGAGGACTTTAATGTAATGTTTGCATTTCTCACAATAGTTTAGTTCGCACCCGGGACTTGCCTCGAACGATATGAAGCCCATGGTAGTTGGCTCTTTGTTGTTGCAGTTGACGCACAAGAAGAGATCGACAAGATACTGGACTCCGCAATAGGTACAAACCATGTAGCGCTTTCGTTGCCTCATCCTAGCCACTGTGGACCCCCTCCCACAGATAGGACAGAAAGGTTCCCACCAAGTCTCTATTATGTCTTTTTCAGCCCTACGTGCTAGTTCCTCGAAGAAGGGGCGAAGAGGTTTATCGAATATGAAAAGTATCAATGATGGCTCTATTTTGTACCTTTCGCTTAGATGCAAAAACCATGAGGTATCCTCTCTTATTATCGCATCAATGGCTTTCTGGATATCGACATCGCCTTGTTCTAGTGCCCTGAGTAAATCTTCAAGCTCGATAATTGTCCCGAAACCTCTGTGAATCAATCGCTCAATGACCTTTTTTGCTACAGAAAGGACACTATCTGGGTCGAAAATTCTAGCATCCAAGAAGCTTATGATCGGTCTCTTCGATGATATTGCCTTCTGCAGTAGGGTGTTTAAACTTTCATCGCTAAAAACTTCCTTCATGGCATTAGTCTGTGAAGTCCCTGTCGTCAAGAGGATCTCCAAAATAGATTTGTGGAATAAAAGTGAGTCAAGGTATTCAGGGTGTATCTGAGTTGCTTGTTCAATTTCTTGTATTTGTAGTCGAATATTCGATCTGGCCATACAAATGACCTCCTTTAAAAGCCCCCTATGCGGTTTGAATACTTTTCGATATTTACAAATAGTAAGTATTAATAAAATAATTCAATAATCTGGGTCAGGGAAGACACTTTTATATATTTATCCTTGATATTGATGAGAGGAGAATTATAAAATGTCATCAAACATGGATGCTTTTACTACAAACCGAAGGGACTTTCTCAAGCTTTGTGCAGCAGTACCTGCGATATTGAGCCTCCCACAAACAGAAGATACGTTCCTAGGACCAAAGGCTTTCTCCAAGACCGTTGGAGAACAAAAGATGGACTTGTATAAGATTGGGCGCCGTGTCCCGTCCATCTGTGTATACTGCGCCGGGGGATGCGGAGTTATACTGACGTCTGTTAAAGGCAGGGTAGTCGAGGCTGAGGGAGACCCCTATCACCCTATCAACAAGGGATCAACTTGTAGCAAACTCGCCGCTTATATACAACTAGTAAACAGTGAACGTCGGCTTCTCAGACCAATGATGAGAACTAACCCCAACAAAGGTGTAGACGAAGACCCTAGATGGACCTACATTTCATGGGATCAAGCCCTGGAGATGATCTCAGAGAAGGTAGTCGAGGCAATAGAGACCCACAGTGTCGTACACGATGAGGTTGTCGGGGGTAACATGGTCACTAACTACTATAGGGCGGGAAAAGAGTCCCCAGTAATGTGGCATGGTTCGTCTTACTGGAACAATGAGGAATGCTACCTTGGGAAGAAGCTGATCTCCCTGCTCGGATCTACGAATGTCGAGCACCAGGCCAGGAAATGCCACGCCTCAACGGTAGCGGCTTTGGCGAATACCTTCGGATTCGGAGCGATGACAAACCATGTGATTGACGCGAAGAACTCGAAGTGCTTCCTGATAATGAGCAACCCCGTCGAGAGTCACACCATGGAGTTCAAGTGGGTGATGGAAGCGAAGGACAGGGGCGCAATAATCATTAACCTCGATCCGAGGTTCAACAGAACATCTGCTAAAGCCGATATCTACGCCAAATATAGGTCTGGGGCCGAGGCATCGATATTCGTTGGTCTGATCCACCTTCTGGTCCACGAGATGCCCCAGTATATCGACACAGATTTCGTGGAGACAAGGACCAACGCCCCCTATGACATGAACGGCAATTTCTTGTCAGATTGGATGACGAACCCTAACTCAGTCTTCAGCAAGCTGAAAGCCCTTGTCATGGACTACACGCCTGACGAGGTTGAGCGGATCTCAGGCGTCAAAGCTGAAAAGCTCCGAGAGATCGCCCAGACATTTTTCTCGAACAAGCCTAGCAATATATACTACGCCATGGGTACAACCCAGCACACCAACGCCACCCAGGCGATTAGAGCGCAGGCGATACTCCAGCTACTCCTAGGAAACATGGGAGTCCCTGGAGGAGGAGTCAACGCACTTAGAGGGATCAGCAATGTCCAAGGCTCCACAGACATGAATCTTCTTTCACACCTGATCATGGGTTACAGGTCTCCTCCGAGGAACCTCGTCGACGTGAGGAGATACCAGAAATGGAAGAACTCTGATCCGGCGAAACGACCAGGAGGGGTGGAGGGAGGAGCCATCTATTCGCCTGCCGACAAGATCGAGGAAAGATGGGACGACAGGCACTTCGGAACCTGGCTGAACCTCGAGCATAACTGGGGAATGCAAATCGGCACCGTTCCAGGAATGGATCCAGACAACGAGCCCGTTGTCTGTGACATGCCGGTTGGGTCGGGGAACGCGACCACCCAGTTGTTTAGGGCCATACTGGACGGTAAGATCAAGGTCGCCATAATTGTCGGTGAGAACAATGCCGTCTCGAACGCTAACGCAAACATGATAAGGCAGGCGCTAAGTAAACTAGGCGTTTTTACTGTGGTCAACGAGATCTTTGAGACCGAAACTGCACACTTCGCCGACATCGTCCTCCCAGGGACGACGAGAGCGGAGAGGGAGGGAAGCATCACAAACACTGGCCGCTGGGTGCAGTGGCACTGGAAAGCATCGGACCCACCAGGAGAGTGCATGGACGAACTTTGGTTCGCTTCCCAGCTCTTCAAGAGGATTCGGAATAAAGGGTTCAAGATGCCGTCCGAGCTGTCACCCTACGAGTTCCCCGCGAATGTCGACGCCGTCTGGCCCACACCGTATACGGCTGAGCTTGGTGAGACTGCGGAGGCGGTATACAAGGAGATTGGCCATCCTACGCTATGGGGTAATGTCCTCTACAAGACCTCTTGGGACGGAGACCTTAGGCCCGACCTGGGGGGCGTACTCGCGAAGAGAAGAGACCCAAGACCCGTCAGTGACCAAGACGCTCAGTATGGATTCCACAAGAACTGGGCCTGGAGCTGGATGCTAAATCAAAGAGTACTCTACAACATCAACGAGGATCCCGCTGGATTAAAGACATTTTTTGTCTGGTGGGCTCACAATCAAGATGTATGGCTGGGGCTCGATAGAGCCGCCATCTGGTCGAGAAATCTATTCCAACCCGATGCACCTGTCTGGAACCCACTTCACCATGGAATGCCCCTCCATAACGAGCCTCTAGAAAGTCCAGACGAGGACTTAGCAAATAGGTATCCCTCGATGTGGGATGACCGATTCCCGGTCGTTGTTGGTAGCTCAAACGATTACCCATATGTGCTGACGACGTTCAGGCTTGCGGAGCACATGCAGGCGGGGGCTATGACGCGCAACCTTCCTTGGCTCGTCGAGGCCCAACCTGAAATGTTCGTGGAGATAAGTCCCCAGCTCGCAGCCGAAATCGGCGTCGAGATTGGGGACTATGTGAGTGTAAGGACAGCCAGGAATCCAACAGGAATCAGGGTGAAGGTCAACGTAACAGAGAGAATACTGCCGATAAGGGTTAACGGTAGAGACGTTCATGTGGTTGCGATGCCTTGGCACTGGGGCTTCAAGGGTCTCAGCACGGGCCCAAGCGCTAACGAGATAACAATTGACGCAGTCGACGTTTCTGCTAACATTCCGGAGGTTAAGACATGCCTCTGCGACATTGTGAAAGATTAGGAGGGTGAAGGATGGCAAAAGCCGTATTGGTGGATTTGAGGAGATGCATAGGGTGCAGGGCCTGTCAGGTGGCATGTAAACGCTGGAATGACCGAGAGGCGACTGAAACTGTATTGAACTCGGACCCTACTCTGGAATGGACTAACCCCCCAGACCTCTCGCCGCAGACGTACACCTATGTAAAGTTTGTCAAGACGGGCTCGGGGGAGTCGCTCAAGTGGAGCTTCGCCAAGATCCAGTGCAACCACTGTATCAGCCCTCACTGCGTCAATGCATGTCCAACAACAGCCCTTAAAAAGACCGAGAACGGTCCGGTGATCTACAGGAAAGAACTCTGCATTGGATGCGGGTACTGCATAAACGCGTGTCCATTCGGCGTTCCAAAGTTCGATGAAGAGAACAGTGTGATCGAGAAGTGTACTTTCTGCTCTGAGAGGTTAAAAGAGGGTTTGGAGCCTGCCTGTGTACAGGCCTGTCCGACGGACACACTAGTGTTGATGGAACTCGATGAGGCTCAGAGAAAGGCAACAGAGGCGGAGGCCCGGGGGCTCCACACCTATGGCCTACATGAGGTCGGAGGGACCTCATGGATCTACATATCTGAGGTGCCCTTCTCTGAACTTGGATTCCCACGTCACTCCTCAGCCGGACCGGCCAATCAACAACTCGACATATTGACCAAGTTCGTTGGGACGGGGATATTTGTCGGAGGTGCAATCTTAGCTATAACGAAGCTATACTCGCAGAGGCGAGAGGAAGTGGCACAATCAGGAGGAGGCGACTAGCATGGCTGAGATATCTTGGGGCATAATGCTGGCGGCGTATCTCTTCGTGGGAGGAATGGCCGGTGGAGCTTATATGGTAGCTTCATTGGCAGACCTCTTCGGAAAAGGTAAGTACAAGGTACTATCCAAATCTGGCACTTACATCAGCCTGATATCCATACTAGTAGGTTTAGTCCTGCTCGTGCTGGATCTCGGTCGATTCGACGTGGACCCTCTTGGGGTGTTAAACGCCTACATCAACTTACCGACTTCGATCATGTCAGTAGGGACTTGGATCGTCACGGGCTTTATGATCGTGTCCCTGATAACGTCCGTACTGTGGTTCTTCCAGGGATCAGGTTTGGTCAGGAAGATACTCGAGATAGCGGGTTTAGTCCTAGGATGCTCGACAGCCGCCTATACAGGATTACTCCTGGCGTTCGCTAGGGGAAGACCTTTTTGGGCATCGCCGTATCTTCCCGTGACATTCATCGTCTCTGGAACTCTGACCGGCCTAGTACTGGCGCTGCTGCTGATACCGATCATCGCGTGGTTCATGCCACGCTTCTTCGAGGATTTCAAAGAACTCTTCGAAAACCGTGAAAAGTTCACAGAGATTTTGATAGAGGGTCAGAGATACATTCTAACTTTGATAGTTGTAGAGTTGATTCTGGTGATAATCGAGCTAGGTACGGGCCACGGCGGCTCTCTGCTGGCTATTGGAAGCCTATCTGTGCCATTCTTCGCCTACATCGTTTTAGGCCTATTGATACCTTTGGGAATCGCATACTACACACAGAGGGCCGAGTACGTCGTGAAATACAGTGTGTTAGTGCCCACCTCTCTAGGTAGCTTTGTACTTGTACTGATCGGTGGCTTCCTCTTACGATACGTCATTCTCTTTGGGGGTCAGCTAATAGCATAACATCTCCCTTTTTTCCCGAAAATCTAAATTCAATAGTGTTCCCGATTTGTATACTAGTATGTTCGCATCTCAGCAACTATATATTAAAAATATCATTGCTTTATCATTCGCTAGCAATCTTTTTATCGTCAGGAGTTTAAACATACGGAGGAGATTCGAGTAGTCATGTTCGGACTAGGAACTCCTGAACTCATTGTTGTCCTCTTTATAATTCTCCTACTTTTCGGTGGAAGGAAGCTCCCAGAACTGGCCCGCTCTATGGGTAGCGCAGTCAGAGAGTATACCACGGCGACTAAGGAGCCTATAAAATACGTTGAGGAAAAAACCAAAACAAAGGAAGAGGAGGAAAGGGAGGCTATTCTTGAAGCCGCCCGCAAGATGGGCATCGAGACCGAGGGGCGGAGCATCGCGGAGATAGCTCAAGACCTAGTTAAAGCTACTGAGAAGAAAGAATCGACGCCCTAGATCATAACTTCCGGTGCCCTCGATGTCAAACGCCAATGAGCTACCCATATGGGACCATCTAGAAGAACTAGCCAATAGGCTTCGCAGGGTGCTCCTCGTCGTTGTCGTTGCCACTATCATCATTGCTACATTTCCTAGTGACTTCAATGAGATTCTTAAGCTCGATTTCTCGAACTACAGGCCTTTCATCTCAATAGCCTTAGAGTTTATCCAAGAACACCTTCTTCCCGATGGAGTGAGTCTCATTGCCTTCAACTGGCTCGACACCTTCTACATATACATACTCATATCGATAGCCCTCGGAGCGTTCATCACACTGCCGTACATCATATATGAGATCTACAAGTTTGTCAGCCCCGCCCTCTATCCGCATGAGAAGAAATCCATCTACACCTTCGTGATAGTGATTACCGTCCTTTTTTCTATAGGCGCTGTATACGCTTGGTTCATACTTCTTCCCACAACCTTCAAGGTACTATATCGGTTCGTCTACCAGAGTAGGGTGATACCCTTCTTCTCCGTCAAGGACTTCTACAACATGGTCACGTTCGGGATCCTCGGATCAGGGATATTCTACACGTTCCCCATAGTAGTCTGGATGCTTGTCAAGGCTGACCTAATCGAGACCCAGACATTAAAGGAAAGCCGGAAGCAGCTCTTCGTGGCTCTAATAATTGTCACCGCCGTGCTTACCCCAGACCCGACGCCCTTCTCCATGCTCCTCATGTCAATACCTTTCTACCTACTTTATGAGATAACCATCCAAGTGCTGAGTAGGACACACAAAAGGAAGGAGCCTGATGACAAGACACTAGAAATAGGTCTCAGGGCTTCTAAGGAGCTGTTGGCTAGAAGGTGGGAGAGAGACACTCAGAAGGAAGCTCAGCTGTCGAAAAAAGCATAAAGACTGCGCGCATGTCGAAATCGACCAGATCGGTCGCTACTGTTAATCCGGCCGTCCCTAGATCTCTCAGCTCTATGTTATGGGGCATATGAACCACAGCAAGGAGAACAATAACCCGTGGCCCGAAACCGTCGTCGTCCACAAGTCTTTTACTAACACCGGCGCCAGGATTTTCCCAACCAGCCTCTCCTAATTTAAACATGTAATGCATTTTTCAACATGAGAGCGACCATAGAAATGTTATTCCGTGAGGTATTCGAGAGCTGCCCCTATCTCTGAAAAATTCTGTGAATTATACGAGTGATATCTATCTGATCGATTACATCTAGACCTCAAAGATCTAGAAACATAACTCCCTAAGACATTGAGACCTACACGCGACATGGATCGAGATGGAGGTCAAAATTAAATACGTCGATTCCTGTTGAGTTAGGACTGTAAAGATGCCCCGACCCGACCTTATATTGCTGCATGCACCAAGTGTATACGATTTCAGAGAGAGGCCCGCCATGTACGGGCCTATTAGCGATGTCATACCATCGACCCCTGTCTTCGAAATGTATCCCCTCGGCTTTGTAAGCATAGTCGGTTACCTAGAGCAGCGCGGCTACCATACCAGAATCATAAATCTGGCGGTCAAGATGCTTAGGAACCCAAGCCTCGACGTAGAGAAGTTAATATCAGGGCTGGATGCCCAGGCCTTCGGGCTCGACCTCCACTGGCTAGCCCACGCGGCAGGAAGCCTTGACATCGCCGAGATCGTAAAGAAGCACCACCCCAACACACCAGTCATCTTGGGAGGACTTTCGGCCTCATATTTCCACGACGAGATCATACAGCATTTCCCCCAAGTGGATTACGTCCTACGGGGAGACACGACAGAGGAACCACTCCTTGAACTTATGAGCTGCATCGAGAAAGGCTTGGAGCCCGGGGAGGTCGAGAACCTAACCTGGAGAGGACGAGACAGCAGGAAACGGATTAACAACCTGAGCTTTGTGCCCGAGGACATCGACGAACTCTCGACTGATTACGCAGAAGTCGTTAAACTCGTCGTGAGGCACAGAGACTTAGAGAGTACCCTACCTTTTGAGAACTTCATGGACTACCCTTTCACAGCCCTACACACGTGCAAGGGCTGTAACTACGACTGTTTGACTTGAGAAGACAGCTTTCAAAACACCAGAGAGGCTCGTGGAGGAGATGAGTGCTGTCAGCGAGTACTTCAAGGCCCCTATATTCCTAATCGGGGATCTACGTCAGGCAGGGAGGAAGCGAGCCGAGGAGGCCCTTGACTTGATAAGAAAGGAAGATTTCGACAACACAATAACATACGAGCTCTTCGATGCCATCCCCGATGACTACATGAATAAGCTTGCCAAGAGCACAGATTCGTGGACCCTTGAGATATCTCCTGAGTCCCACGACGACCATCTGCGAGGTATAATGGGCAAGCCTTACACCACCGATGAGATGGAGAAGACAATTAGGAAAGCCTTGGAACTTG
>SMTZ1_10004758_pt1 | contig 26306 bp, 25 predicted proteins | sample DeeMarSWOR136_30_FD_25667 | JGI IMG/M metagenome (IMG submission 25667)
AGATAACCTGGAAGATCCTACGATAATGGAGGATCTTATTAAAGTATTAGGGGCAGAACCTGTAGATAATCCGTATAAATCAAAGTGTTGTGGAACTTTTCACACAGTAGATAAACCCTATCTTGTAGCTAACTTAGCTTATAAAATCTTGTTCTATGCACGGAGAGCTGGGGCAGAAGCGATCGTTTTAAGTTGTCCTCTCTGTGCTTTCAACCTTGAAAACAGGCAAGAGGAAATCAAAGAACTTTACCCTGATTTCCAAAGGATGCCTGTCTTCTACTTCACACAATTAATGGCTATAGCCTTCGGTTTAGGAGATTTATGTAGCTTTGAAACAAATTATGTTGACCCCTTACCCCTCTTAAAAAGTAAAAACATCATCAAAGTGAAAGGGTGAAAATGAAGGAGTGTTCAGTTGATGACAGAAAGTGAAGAACAAGGAGTAGATGGTTTACGGGTTCGTGTTTTTGTTATAGGCCGTGAGTATAAAGTTCCACAAGGCTTGACTATCATGAAAGCCATGGAGTATGCAGGCTATCAGTTTATTAGGGGAGCTGGTTGTCGTGGAGGATTTTGTGGAGCTTGTGGAACAGTATATCGCTTAGAAAATGATTATAAGTTGAAGTTTGGTTTGGCATGTCAAACAACTGTGGAGGATGGAATGTATCTTGCTGTTCTACCTTTTACACCCGCTGAAAAAGCGATTTATGACATTGAAAAATTACATCCCTCAAAAACCGTGCTTTTAGAATATTACCCAGAAATCGCTAAATGCGTTTCTTGTAACACCTGTTCAAAAGCTTGTCCCCAAGAGTTAAAGGTGATGGATTTTGTTCAAGCTGCTTTAAAAGGCGATATTGAGAAGGTTGCTCATCTTTCTTTTGACTGTATTCAGTGCGGTTTATGCGCTATGAGATGCCCTGTAGGTATTGTTCCTTATCATATAGCCCAGCTTGCAAGAAGGCTCTATGCAAGATACATCTCGAAACCTTCCCCCATTGTGCTTTTGAGGATTAAAGAGTTAAAGGAGGGAAAATTTGACTCTGAATTTGAAAAACTTTTGAGCATGAAATTAGAAGAATTAAAACAGTTATATGAAAAAGTAGAAATGGAGGAGTAAAAGGGAGTGAAGGAGGTCTAAAAACATGGTAAGCACACACAAATATCCAGAAGCGATGCAAAAATCAATAGAACTCGTCAAAGAAACAAGAACAAAAAGGCAAGGCGTTGAACCAAAGAAAATGAGCTTAGAAGAACGAGAAGAAATTCTTAAAAAATTTCACCCAGACTATAAAGAAGGAGTAAAAAGACCTGTTCTCATAGGTTCAAATAAGGACGATTTAATGTCGAATGAAGTTGCAGATCTCCTTGAATCAGAGCCCCTAATTAATGTTGAAGATATTGATCTTAGTCGGATAGATTATGATGTTGATATACTCTTGATAGGTGGTGGAGGTGCTGGGATAATTGCTTCCCTTTGGGCTCATTATAGCGGCATTGATCTGGAAAACATTTTGCTGGTAACTAAGTTAAGGCTTGGAGATTCCAACTCAAAAATGTCTCAAGGAGGCATACAAGCTGCAGTAACCCCTGATGATAGCCCTGCAATTCACTATATTGATGCAATAGGAGGAGGGCATTTCACAAACAAACCGGAAATAGTAGAAACTTTGGTGAAAAATGCGCCAGAAATAATTGCTTGGCATGAAAAACTCGGCGTAATATACGACAAACATGAAGATGGAACATTCCTCCTCAATCCTGGAGGAGGAACCTCAAAAGACCGTCTCCTTTCGTGCAAAGATTACACAGGGCTTGAAATAGTCCGCGTGATCATGGACGAGTTCCGTAACACGGAAATACCCTTTTTAGAGTTTACCAGCGCAGTAGAGCTCCTAATGGACGAAGAAGGCAAAGCAGCTGGAGCAATCCTTTACGATATGGAAACAAAAGAGTATTTCGTAGCAAGAAGTAAAGCTACAATCCTTGCAACAGGAGGTTTTGGAAGGCTCCACATCCAAGACTTTCCCACAACCAACCATTACGGAGCTACGGCTGACGGCCTCGTTTTAGCCTATCGTGCAGGGGCAAAACTTAGGGATCTTGATGCTGTACAATATCACCCCACAGGATCAGCTTATCCTGAACAAATAGTAGGTTTGCTTTGTACGGAAAAACTAAGGGGAATGGGAGCCCAACCTGTTAACAAGAATGGTGAGCTTTTTGTACATCCTTTAGAACCACGTGATGTAGAATCCGCTGTATTACTCAGGGAATGCTATGAGAAAGGAAACGGTTTAGAAACACCCACAGGCATGATCGGATTATGGCTTGACATCCCCATGATAGACATTTTAAACGGCGTAGGTACTATTGAGGAACGATTTTCAGCCATGTTCATTAAGTATAAACGTTTCGATATCGATATAACCGAAGACCCTGTTCTTGTTTTTCCCACGATCCATTACCAAAATGGAGGCGTAGAAATAAATAAACAAACTGAAACAAATGTTCCAGGCTTGTTTGCAGCAGGAGAAGTTACAGGTGGAGTTCATGGAAAAAACAGATTAATGGGAAATAGCATTCTAGACTATAATGTCTTTGGAAAAATCGCAGGCATCAATGCATCAGAATACGCAAAGAAAATAAAGATTGGCAAACTCACCTTAGATCATGTGAAAAATTGGAAAAAAACGATGGAAGGAGAAGGAATAACAACTCGAAGAAAAGCTCCTATGCTCTTACCAGAGTATCGTGGTGAAAAAACCCTCTCAAGATTAAAAGAATACCTATAAACACCAAAAACTTAATTAATTGTTTTTATTTTTTGATTGGTAAGAAAAATATCTATCTGGGAGAGTGGAATTTGGATAAAAGATGTGGTTCGCTTATGGGGATGGGTTTGGTAGTCCTAACACTTCTATCGTTTCTGCCCACAACTGACGGATATCTCTTGTTTACTTCAGACGCAAATTCAGAACCTCCCTTTTTATCCAATGTTGAAACTATGCCCTTTGATAAGGACTGTTTCGATGATGTAAAGGTTACTAGTTCCATTTCAAGAATAGACCAAAATTACGTGGGAACTGGTCACCCTATCAACGTTCCAGAGGGGTATGTTGCATCAAATATCTTTTCTACCGCATTGGTGGCTCCCTGGGATCTAGTCTTTGGACCTGATGGTGATCTCTATGTCGCAGAGTTTACCGCTAGTAGAGTCTCTAAGGTAGCTCTTGATGGCTCCGTATCTACCTATGTAGAAATACCTGAGGCTTTTCTAGGTCACGCAAAAAGCCTTGTATTTAGCCCATCGGATGATTTGTATATAAGTATATCAAGTAACGGAGAGGGGGAATTTGACGGAATTCTCAAGGTTTTTCCTAATCGAACAGTAACTGTTTTTGCTGAAATGTCCGGTATGAATCAATTGGCTATAGGACCTTCAGGGGATATCTTTGTTGCTAATACTAATCAAGGTGAAATCTCTAAGATTACTCCGGAAGGAGTAATGACAACTTTTGCATATGGACTCTCAGAACCTTTGGACCTTGAATTTAATTCTTCAGGCTATCTTTTCGTCTTTGAGGCGGGTTCTGGCGAGATCTCTAAAATCACGTCCACTGGAATAGTAACCCCCTTTGCCTCAGGATTTACTCCAGGTGAAGCATACATGGCCTTTGACACTCAAGGAGACCTTCTCGTGGTTCAGTGCTGGCCCTTTTATCGTGTTTTTCCGAACGGTACTGTAATATCCCTCGAACACTTCCCTGACCCGGTGCCTGATTGTTACAAGGACATAATCTTCGATTCTTTGGGAAACTTGTATGTAGCAGGTGGAACAGCTTCTAGGATCCTCAAAGTCTTCCCTGACAATACTGTAAATATTTTGGTTGATGGATTTGAGTCAACAGGTTTATCAATAAGCCCTTCAGGTGATATCTTTGCTATCAATACCGCATCTATACGAGGAGATCCCCCCTCTACAGATATCCTTAAGTTGTCGATTAATGGCACAATCACAAACTTCGCAACCGTTTCAGGCATAGCTTCAGATATAGACTTTGATGCCTCTGGAGATCTATATGTTACAATTTATGATGAGGGGAACATATTAAAAATCGATCCAGAGGGTGAAGTTAGCACTTTCTTGACAGGACTAAACGATCTTGGTAGCCTAGCTTTCAGTCCTTCAGGCAACCTATTTGTATTAGAAAGCTATACTGGAAACATAATAAGGATAACCCCCACTCTTGAAAATTCGATCTTTGCTAACGGTTTCATAACCTCTACAGGTTGGTGGAATCCAAGTTTGGCTGTTGATTCCATGGGAAACGTCTTTGTTGGTTATGAGGGAGAGAACAATACTGTCTATAAGATCTTTCCAAATAGAAGTGTGACCATTTTTGCTACCGGTATTAGTGATACAGGATTCTGGGACCATGGGGACATTACTATATCACCTGATGGAGAAATCTTTGCAACAGAAGCTGGCCCGGGCAAATTATATAAAATCACTAAGGAGGAGGTTACTACCTTCGCCACGGGACTAGTAAATGACCCTCACAGCATAACTTGTAATCCCTCCGGTGAACTTATCATCGCCAGATCAGGTAGCATAGTAAAAATATCCGAGCTTAGCGATAGTGGAATAAATGAGATCTCATCGTTTTTCTGGACAACAATAGTAGTAATGTTTGTAATTATGGTTTCTGAATTAGTTTTACGGAAACGAAGATTACTAAGAATAAAATGAATATAGAACAGCTAAACTTTACTTCAAAATAGAATGAAATAGTTAGAAAAACAAGAATAAATATTCAAAACCAGAAAATAAATGTTATATTTTAACATATTTTATTTTGATTTATTTATCAGTGAGATATAAAATATTAATGCATGTAAACATGCTAAAAAATAATTAAGACTGTTAAGATCTTTATTTTTTTTCTGTTTTTTAGTTTGTTGGAGTTATTTTTCTTGGTGGCAGAAGCAGCACAATACGATGCTTGGTATGAGTCAAAAATTGGACAACAAACATATTATATTGAAAGGAAAAACCTGTTAAAGCTAATCCATCCCAAAAAAGGCGATTTGGTTCTCGATGTTGGTTGCGGAACTGGGCGTTTTTCCCTCCTCCTTAAGAAAAGAGGATGCAAGGTTGTGGGATTAGACTTTTCTGAAGAAATGTTAAAATTTTCGAAGGATAGAGGGCTAAAAAACGTAGTGCAAGGAGACGCATTACATCTACCTTTCACCCAGAATACATTTAGAATGGTTATTTCACTATTTGTTTTAGAGTTTCTAAAAAACCCCGAGTTAGCCTTAAAAGAAATGATAAGAGTCACTTGTAAAGGCGGAAAAGTTGTAATAGGTGTCCTAAACAAATGGAGCTTATGGGCACTACGTACCAAACTAGGACTAGGATGGCGAGCATCAAGGGATTATCATCCATTCACCCCCCCTGAAATGCAAAAAATGACAGGGGAAAAAGTCAAAGGTTGTATACTATTCCCTCCAAAATACACTTCCATAAACCTCATATTAGAAAAAGTGTTACAAAAAACGCCACTCCGCCTTTTCAGCGCCTTAATTTTTGCAGTATACGAAAAGTGATTCACTCTAAAAAATAAATTATAATAGGTTTGAAACAAAAGAGTAAACGTATGAAATATTTCATGTAAAAATATACGAATTTTGATTTTTATTAAAAATTCTACTATAAATATTATTCTAGACATTATTTTAATAAGAAAAATTAATAAAAAAATAGGAAGGGATTAGTGTTCATGTTTCACTAAAACTTCTCTTAAAAACACTACTACTATGCTTATCACTGCGAATACTATGAAAACAATAACAATTGGAAATTCTGGATCTATTTTTCTTGGCCAACCTGCTTCATCAAGCATTTCTTCTGCCAAATCTGGATTAGGTGGATAGTAGTCCTCTACATCAGGATTATGCCAGAAATCAAACGCTTTATACAAAGGTCCTTTTCCTATGGATCCATATCCAAAATAAGCTGAGTCAAGAATTGCTTGTTTATCAATTGCCCAACAAATCGCTCTTCTAACATTCATATCATCGAAGGGTGCACGTCGTAGATTGAAAGCCATGAATTCCATAGCTAATTGTTCACCAATAAAGACTTGGACATTAGGGTCCTCTTCTAAAATTGGGGCTAAACTAGGAGTTATTCCAGCTATGTCTATTTCTCCTGCTTGAAGTTTGAGGGAACTTTCTTCATATGTGCCCATTTTAGTATAAATTATTTTGTCTATTACGGTCGGATTCTTTGCTTGCCACCACAGGGGGAAATTATCGTTGCGTACTAGTTGTACTTCGCCTGTAGTAAGATCCCAACTATCTAACTTCCAGTAACCAGAAGTAACAGGAGTCTCTAAACCGTTGTTTTGTGGATCTCTGTTTACTGAATCCTCTATCCAACGCCAATACCAGTAGGAGTTGGGAAAAGAATTGATCTCAGTATCATCTATACCAAATAAAACTTTTATATTATCCTTAACTGCATCCAAATCACTATAATCAGAGTGTTCGGTTGTGTTAAATATATGTTCTGGGATCATGTAATGTCCTAGATCTACAAAGCCGGGAACATAACCGTCCGGATATTGTAAAAGGTCAACGGTTACATTGAGCCAGAATGGATTACCTCCAACCAAATATGCTTGGTCTATCCATTCTGCTATAAAGCTGTATGGAGATTGGCTAATGGAGTATTTGTCTGTTGCGTGCTTTAAAAGCTGATATGTGAATAAATGATCTTCAGCTGTAACTTGTTGACCGTCAGTCCATTGCCAACTGTTATTAAATTTAAATTCGAAATATTTCCCACCTATGGTCCAATTATCCGCAACTTGAGGGTAATAATTCATATTATTATCATAGAAGACTACCTGTGGGTAAAGTGGGCCTAAAACGCTCCATTCTGTAGCATCAACGGGAAGTACCGGATTTATGTTACATGGACTTCCGCCAGACATGATTAATGTATTGGATCCATCATTCGAAGTTACATTCTTTATAGACCACCATGATAGGTAACTAAGAGGTTCTGGACCTGGGATAAAGCCTTTCCAGCCTTTATAGATACCTATTATCTCTTGAGGGTAAACTAAAAAGTCACCAGGAGCTTCATCAGAAACTATTTCCTGGAACTTATAGTATAGTTCTTGGCGTTTTGTAACGTTTGCTTCGCCACGTGCATCTATTAATAATTGATCTACTTGTGAATTATTATATCCAAATACGTTCCCTTCAAAGATACCAGTTTGTTCAGAGTTAAAACCTATATGACAAACATCAGGATCAATTCCGCCAACCCAACCACAAATTAAAGTGTCAAAGTCCTGCCCTAGAAGGTTTTCATAAACAAAAGTGGACCATTCTACAAGATGAATGTTCACGCCTATTCCAACGTCTTCCAGGTTTTCTTTTATAATATCTGTAGTAGTTATCCTAGCTAAATTTTCATAGTTTGTCTTTAAAGTTAAACTAAACCTTTTTCCATCTCCTGTTGCAGGCGTTATTATGCTAATACCTGCAGTGATTAAACTTAATACCATTATGCTAACAAGAAATGCTGATTTGCTTCTATTGTTTTTAAAACACAATATTTTAATCTATAACACCATCCCCATTATAAGTCAACAATTTGTTTTACTGATTTAAGCTCTAAAAAAGTTAATTTAAACTTTTTGTCAAGTTATAACAATTATAATTAATTAAAATATATAATCAATCCTTGGATTATCTTTTCATTAAGGAAGGAAAAATGTCGTGAAAGGTTCATTTCACGCAAAAAATAAGAAATTATAAATTTATGAAACTAAATCGTTTATTATTTGTATTTCTCTCTTTCTTCCAGGTTTAGTTCGGTTTCACTATCCCAAGGCACGTTTAATGGTGTTAGTGCAACGATTATTTTCTCATATTTTTTTTCATACTTTTTCGATACTTCTAGATTTTTTAATTTATTAAGATAACTCATTTCATAACCTCTCAAAATACAATTTAGAGACAAAAAAGTACAAATTTCAAAGATATCTTTGTATTTTCATAAATATTAGAGGAGAGAGAGGTCTGAAAAAGTAGTTATGGGACATGATTAATAAAATAAAGAAAAAAGGTTATTTGGATGCGCAGAACGCGCAATTTTTAGAATTATAAAAACCCGTAAAATGTTAATTTCAAGTCTTCATCTTGGACAATTCCGATTCCTGCTTTAAAGTATTTATACTCTTGGTCTCCATCTATTGGATTTGTTTCTTCTACTTTTAGACAGTTTTCAAATGTTCCACGAGGTGTTTCAACCGTTTCACTCATACTTATAATTTCAGCTCTGTCCATTGCAACGCCTGGGGCTATTTCTTGCTGATATCTAGCGCCTAAAAAGATCATTCCTGGCATCATCACACCTGGCATGGCACCATCTTTAAACGCTTCCCAAGCACCTTCATGGCTGACAATTACTCCATTTTCGTAAAAATCTACTTCTTCACCAAAGTAAAAGACGCTGTTTGTTTCATTGTTTATTGCGAAGTAGTTTCTTGATATTTCATATAATTCACCGTCTAATGTTTCATTTTCTATTACAATCCTTGTTTCAATACTAACCGCTTTTCCGTTTACAGTACCTGCGACTATCTTTGTTTTATTTGTTACAGTGATATTAAGAACAAGTGTTTTGCCTTCATCTTCGCCTTCTAAATGTATTTGATATCCTGGTTCTAAGATGAAGTGGTCATTTCGTCCAATAGAAGAAAAGTTTAAGTTTTCAATGTTAAATTCCTCTGTCCATGTAACATCAGGTTCTCCTGCTCCATCTTTTTCAATAATGTAATGTCCAGTAATAAAGCCTACAGAGAAAAAAAGTCCAACCAAAACGATTGTAATTAATTGATCTTTTTCCATAGACTCAAATCTCCATTATACCTATATATTTAACAAAGATTTTCTTTAAATAATGCAGAATAGAAGATAAAAAAAGCTTTTGTAACAATATTTGCAAAAATTAAGCCGTTGTAGTATAATTAATTGTTTTTCTCCCCATTCAAGATGTAAAATAATATTTCATTAATCGGTTTTTACATTATTATGCTTCAATATTTTATGAAAAGAGTTTTATTAAAAGTTGTTTGGAAACCTATATACGTAAAGGCGTAATTGTTTTTTTATTGTTTTGTGGTTTTTTTAGGCGATGTAAGCAATGAAAGATCTTAGGATCGGGGTTTATGTTTGCAAGTGTGGAGGAAATATTTCTGATATTATAGATGTTGATAAATTGGTTTTAGAAGCTTCTCGTTGGGAAAGTGTGGCGAAATCTGAAAAAGATACTTATCTTTGTTCTAAGCCTAGCATTGAACTTGTTAAGAAAGCTATTTCTGATGAGGGTTTGGATAGGATTGTTCTTGCTTGTTGTACGCCTAAAATGCATAAAAAGAAATTTGAGCGAAATTTCGAAGAAGTGGGGCTTAATCCATCTCTTTTAGAGATTGTTAATGTTCGTGAACAGGGTTCTTGGGTTCATTCTGATGATCCTGAAGGTGCTACTTTAAAGGCTTTAGATCTTCTTCGTGGTAGTGTTGCGAAGGTTGTAGAATCTGTTCCTTTAGAGTGGGAGGAGGTTAGTGTTGAAAGATCGGTTATGGTTGTTGGTGGTGGAATAGCTGGAATAATGGCAGCTTTACGTTGTGCAGAACATGGTATCAAAACGTATCTTGTGGAGAAGAGTTCTACTATTGGGGGGCATATGATCCAGTATCCTAAAGTTTTTCCCACACTTGACTGTTCTCAATGTATCCTAACTCCCCGGTTGGGTGATATCGCTGAAAATCCTAACATTGAACTTTTCACTCTCACAGAGATTGATAGTGTTTCAGGTTATGCTGGAAATTTCAAGGTTAGGTTAAGGAGAAATCCTCGTTACGTGGATTTAGATAAGTGTACAGGGTGTGGTGACTGTGCAGAAATTTGTCCTGAAGAGGTTGAAAACGAGTTTAATGGTGGTCTTGATAAAAGAAAAGCAATCTATAGACTTTTTCCCCAAGCCATACCCCACGCATACGTGATCGATAAGGAAGCCTGTTCTGAATGTTTAAAATGTGAAGATGAATGTGCCACAGATGCAATCAACCATGATGAAGAGGAAACTTTTGAAGAGTTAGATGTGGGCGCCATAATAGTTGCTACAGGCTATGATCTTTATGATCTTAGCTCTTTGGGAAGATACAGGTATAAAAAGCATCCAAACGTTATAACAGGTCTTCAAATGGAAAGAATCTTGGATATCATGGGTCCTACAAAAAGCGCCTTAATTAAACCAAATGATGGAGAACAAATAGAAAAAGTTGCTTACGTACTTTGTGCTGGTTCAAGGGATGAAAACGAAGGTCTACCTTATTGTAGCACGGTTTGTTGCCTTTATGCCATAAAAGAAGCGATATTGCTGAAAAAAAGAAACGTCGATGTTTGGCTCCATTATATAGATATAAGGGCAACAGGTCCTGAATATGAAGCATTTTATAATGAAGCCCAAGAGTTAGGAGTTCATTTTGTAAAAGGTAAAATCGCTGAAGTAATCCCTAATAGTGATAGACTCCTTGTAAGAGCTGAAGATATGTTGGTAAACAGTATTATTGAAAATGAAGTGGATCTGGTTGTCTTATGTCCACCGATAATTCCAAGTACGGGAGTATCAAGCCTTGCTGAAAGATTAAAGGCTCCCCTTGATGAGCACGGTTTTTTCCTAGAAAAACACCCGAAACTTGATCCTTTGTCGACAAAAAGGGAAGGAATTTTTGTATGTGGTATGGCTTCAGGACCAAAAGATATACAGTCATCTGTTGCAGAAGCAGAAGGCGCTGCTCTTAAAGCCATAAACTTTGTGCAAGAAAACGTAATATTAGAGCCAGAAAAAGCTTTCGTTAAAGATTTAGATGCTTGTGATGGTATTGGTGAATGTGTCGAAGTATGTCCTGTAGATGCTTTAAGTATAGAAAATGGGAAGGTTGAAATCCACCGCCTTGTTTGTAATGGGTGTGGAGCATGTGTTGCTGCTTGTCCTCATGATGTTTTAGATCTTCAAGGTTTAACGGAAGAACAACTGTTCGCCCAAATAAAAGGCATACTCGCTGATTCTGAAGCAGAAACAAAAATCTTGGCTTTTATTGAAAAAGAGATCGTATATACTGCAGCAGACATCACTGGAGTTTCAAGAATCAATTATCCCTCAAGCATAAGAATTATCCCTGTACCATCGGTAAGCAGGTTGAAACTTGATCATATCCTTTATGCTTTTGAAAATGGCGCTGATGGAGTAATGCTTTTAGAAGCCCCAGAACACGAAGGACTTCTAGGAAAAGCACACCTGATAGCAGAAGAAAAAGCGAAAAAATATATGGAAGAGATAGAAGAACACGATATAGATGAAATGAGATTATGGTTTGGAAGAATATATGTTTCTGACTGGAGAAAATTACCAAAAACATTTGAAACCTTCGATACAGTCGTAAAAAGATTATAATTATTGTAAAAAAAGATGGAAGTGGTTGTAAAATGAGTGAAGAACCAAAAAAAGCGGTTCCCGTGGAACTTGAAGATTTTAAAGACTTTATAAGAATGATCGCTTCAACTGGTAGGGGATTCGCAGATCATGCTGCCCATGTTTTAGTCTATAAAGATGGAGAAGATTATATTTATAGCACGTTAACTGTCTTACCTGCTTATTATCATCTTAGAGGGTTACCTATCCTAATTTATGTGCGGACAAAAGAAGAACCAAAAGGATCTTTCGTAAAAATCAAAGTAACTCCAAAGGAGGAAGTAGGGTTCAGTTCAGAAACTACAGACACAACCTATAGCTATATCCCCATTATACGTGTCAAAAAATTACCAGAATTTCTCAAAATATAACAAAAAAAGAACATTTTTTTAATTTTATTCTAGTTCTTTTTGGCTTTTTATGGGTAAGAGGTGGAGGTTTCCAACTTTCACCCTGTTTAGATACTTTTTAGCTGTTTGATAACATTTTTTCACCTGTTCAAGGGGAGTGATGCCCATATCAAGGAAAAACAGTTGAGGATGAAAAACAAGGAGACTATAAGGTATGTCGGGATTTAAATCAGCAATAAACTTTGCAATATTCTCTACCTCAACTACATCTACATAGCCGGGAACAAGGAGAGTAACTCCTGTAACAACAGGTACGTCCTTCCTTTCCTTATAGAACTCTTCGTAAACCATGCGGAAATTTTCATAACTTTGGGAGTTATCAACACCGCTCAAAACATGAGAAAGATTTGGATCAAAACATTTTAAGTCAAATTTAATGTTCCCCCCACTAATAAAACAGAGTTCTGCTGCTCTTTTCTGAAGGCTAGAGTTACCCGAACCGTTCGTCTCATAGCATATTTTTAGCTTTCTTTCAGGGCATTTCTCAAGGCTTAACTTAGAAGCTTTGAGGGTAAAAGGTAGTTGTGGGGTTGGATCCCCTCCAAAATAACAGATACAACTAATCTTTTTATTTTGACGTACTGTTTCACTAAACTCTTCCACTGTAACTGGAGGTGTACCCTGTAACCGCTTATGGCTTGGATTTTGACAGTATAAACAGTTAAAATTACAACCAAGCATAAAAACAGCATAGTTAAAATAACCCCTATCACCACTTTCAGAAGAATAACAATAACAGTTTGTAGGATGCGGATCAAGATAAGCTTGGAGAAGCCCCTCATTAGACCCCCTTGTATAAATGTCTACCAATTTCCCTTCTTTTACAGTTTTTAACCCGCAAAATCCCCTCTCTCCTTCCCCGATTTTGCAAGCATTGCCACATATGCCACACAACTTTCCATCAGGCGACTTTGGAACTCTCTCAGGTAAACTGTATTGAATCCTCGCTTCAACGTGGGTTTGTAAAGCTATCTCTTTTGCTTTTTCAGGCTCAGAACGAACACAATCAACGCAAACCTGCAATGCTTTCGCTATACGAACGCTTGAACGCCCACATAAAGACGCTGTTTTAGCTTTATTGGGTTCATAAAGCGCCATCTCAAGACAAAAATCTAAAGACCTCGATACAAAAGAACTTGAACATCCACAAACAACACAAGCAGAACTCCGCAAAGAATCATCAACCACCATAAAAAAGCACCACAATAAAAAAAGTCTGTAGAATTTTTATAACCATTCTTTTGATCTTTTTTTTAATCTCATCCTTAGAAATGCCTAAATATTTTTGAAAACAAGTTATAGATAGGTAAACATTTCTTTTAACCTTTCTTTAAAACCGGTTAAGACTTTAAACTGTTGGAAAAAAGAGAAAGGAGGAGTTATTTTTTGTCGGAAAGAATAATGCTTTCAAGACTTATAGTCCTGGTACAAATGATAGTGATACCGATATATTTCTTTGCATTTGTATGGATTTATATGCCTGAGGTTTCTATACCTTCTTTAAGTGATGAAAGTTCAAGTTTCTTGGTGGATGGCCTTGCCCCTATATTTTTCTCACTTCCATGGCTTTATGGGACGTTTCTATATCGTTATAAATTTGCTGATGCATATTCTCATATGGGTGAGGCTGTAGGCCAATTACCACTAACTTTCCGTATTTTCTACACTTTCAACCTATTTTTGGTACTCATATACTTCATTTTCCCCCTATTTACACCACTTCTTGCCATAATAAGCGTGATATTACTTTCGTCCTTCATTGCTAGAATGATTTCTAAAGATGAAGAGCAACCCAATAAATTGGTTCGTTTTCTTCTTCTAATCCTACTGTTTCCCTTAATAATGTTGATATCAATCGGTTTTTACAGCGAACTACCTGAAATATGGGACGTTTTAGGAGATAGTTGGTTCGACAACCTGGATACATTTTTTGGAGCAGGCCTAATACTAGCTGATGCCATAGCTATTGGCAGTTTGCTTTGGCTACTCTACGAAGGAGCATCCCAAGTAGATCCCACAATAACAATACCAGAAATCAGAATCTCCTTCATTGTGGCAATTATATTCGCCATTGGAAGCTATCTATACTGGTATACTGAAGTCAGCGTTGATCCCCTCCACCTTGTTGGCCTAACAATTGCTAGTTTCGTCTTTCTTGTACGATGGAAAAAAGGATTAAAAAAAGAGACAACGAAAACAACCATGTCCATAATAGGACTCCTCACAATGCCTTTATTCATAGGCGCAGAATTTCTACGCCGTTACAGCGATGTTGCACGTACTTCAGTAATCGCCTTTGCAAGCATCATATACTTCATAATCTTCCTCATAGCATGGAAAAAAGCACAAAACATCCCCTAAAAAAAATAAAACAAATGAACACTAAAAAGCAATAAAAAAGGGGAGATTTCTTTTCTCCCCATATATCTCCGTTCTGAATTCTCTCTTGTTTGTCGATGAAAAGCTTATAATAAAAAACCTAATATTTTTCAAACATCAAAGAAGTTCAAGAGGTTAACCTATGTTAGAAAGTGTAGATAGTGTTAAAATAACAACGATTGTCGACAACGATACAACCAGGTCTGGGTTAAAAACCTCTTGGGGTATATCTTTTTTTGTAGAGCTTTTCTCCTCTGATCCTCCGCAAAAAAACACGGTTTTAGTTGATACAAGCGGTTCCTTCGAAGCTTTTGTTGATAACGCTTCAGAACTTAACATTGATATTTCCCAAATAGAGGCTATTTTGATCACTCATTGGCATAAAGACCATTGTGGCGCTCTCACAAAAGTATTAAAACTAATCCCTAAAGAAATCCCTGTTTACACTCCTCTAGAAACTCGTAAAGAGGAAAAAGCTATTAAAAAAGTAAGAGGAATCCCAATACCTTCAGAAAACTCTCAAACAATCGCTAAAGGTTGTATAACTACAGGTAGAATAAAAAACGGAAATGGAAAAATCATCGCAGAACACAGCCTGATAATAAACGTAAAAAATAGGGGTTTAATGATCCTTGTAGGATGTTCTCATCCGGGAGTATGCAAAATAGTTCATCAAGCACAAAAAATAACCGAAAAACAACCTGTATACGGGGTTACTGGAGGATTCCACATCTCTTCTAGAGAAGAAGGAATAAGAGCAAGCAAATGTCTCGAAGATGCAAACCTCAAACTAATTTCGCCGTGCCATTGTACGGGGAAAACTGCGAAAAAAACCATGAAAGAAATACTGGGAAAAGAGTATATGGAGAATGGCTCAGGGAAAATAATAGAAATCTAAAACAAAAACCAAATATTATTCCTTTCTCAAACGGTCTCTTTTTCTAGGTTTTTCGTTTGTTTAATAAATTTTTTATAAATCCTTCATAATCATATTATAAAAATGGTGTTTTTCTGGGGTAGATATGTATAGCTTGGTTAAGGTTTTTATTACAACGCCTTTGAAGGCTTCAAGCGAGCTTACTGCCCAAGCTATGAAAAGGGAGAAATATGATGCACTTTTTTTAACTTTTCACAAAGATCTCGAGTCCTATCTTTATGATTTGGCTGAAGGAGAGCCATTCGAAATCATTGTAGAGAAAATTTTGGAAAAGAACTTAATAGCCGAACCTTCTGCTGCTTGGCTATATTGGGCTGAACCCGTGTTAAAAGCTATTGAAGGCTTGTTTAAAATCAATCCTCGCTTGGAAATTTTATGTGTAGAAGAATCTTATGAACATGAATATGCAACAACTTGTAAGGTAGATCTAGCCGTTTTAGAGTTCAAAGCGATACTGGGCCAGATTGATATTGAACAATGGAGGAAACTCTTAAACGAGTATATTCTTTTTTCCCTACGATCTTCTCAGAAAAAAGTGGATTTCATAGCAGAAGAAGCAAAAAAGCACAAAGAGAGTTTATGTATCAGTTTTAATAGCGGAAGCATCAAACACCGCTTTAAAATACTAGGAATCAAAGTTCAACTTAAATACACCATGAAACCCTACTTCTTTTTACCTCCACAAGTCTTACAAAGGACTATAAAAAAAGAGATAATTCAGGGAGAAACTATACCTGATAACGTGCTAAAACAGCTAATAAAACAGGATATTGACTTTATAAGCAACTACTTACAGCCCTCTAAAAATATTGACGAAGCATATAAAAAATGGATTAATAATAAAAGACCAAAAAAACTGTTAAATTTCTCACATTTCCCAAACCGGAAAAACTTCTTAAACGAATAGTATAAAAACAACGTCTTTTTTTAATTTTGATTGTATATACCTTTATTATTTTGGTTTTTTGAGCTTTGTTAAAGTTTTTTTATGGCGGTTTATGTTTATGGGTAAAAAAGTTGAAAAAATAGAGGTTGATGGTTTTAGCTGCGAGGTTCGTTATGGTGTAACTTCTAGGATTAGGCAGCGTCTTACAGTTTTAGATCATTTCTTTCGGCAGTTTATCGAAAAGAAGCCTTTAAGAGAAGCTGTTGAGTTCATTTTAAATCTTAAAGGATTTGAAGACTATGTTCGTAATAGCGTTAGAGAGTTTGTAGCCTACCCTGATGATCGTATAATTGTTATAAGGAGTTTTGGTGATCCTGAAAAGGATGTTATTTTTCAAAAACGTTGGAAAATAGCAAAAGATATCGGATGGTTTCCCCACCCTACTTTTCTAACCGTGGAAGAGAGCGATATAAGCGCCTACGTCAACAAAAAAACTTCAGTCATTGAAAAACGAAAAGAACTGCTTGAGAAAATAGGCGAAAAGGTTTCAAGTTATCTTATAACACCTATAACTTTTGAACCTATAATGAACAGCCCAAGTAAAAACTCTCTCCTTTTAAAAGCAGGGGAAATAAACATCCTCTTAGACTGTGGATTTGATGAAGAAAAAGCAAAAAAAATGATTAATGATACCATTAATATTAGTAACATAGACTTAGTTTTAATTTCCCATGCTCACTTAGATCACATTTATGCGCTTAAATTCTTATTTGATGAAGGATTAAAAGCACCCATTATTACTACCCCATTAAGCGTTGATCTCACTGTTTTAGGGAGCGGTGTTAAAGATTATTCCATTTTTAAACCCTTTTTTACATACTTTATTCCGGTATTTTACGATGAAAAAATCCAGATTGGCAAAGTAGAAAAAGAGGAAGAAAAAGAGAAGGAAGTTAAAAAAGAGGAGGGTGAAGGGACTCCTTTAGAGATTACCGCGCTGAAAGCAGGACACATCCCGGGTTCTACCATGTTTCTGTTAAATTTTAACGGTTTCAAGATACTTTATACAGGTGATTATTATCTTTGGGATCATTATCCTGTTGATGGAGCCCTTCAAAAAATCAACGAAATTAAAAAGGAAAGGCAAGAGATAGATGTTTTAATCCTTGATGCTGCTTTTGCCCATAAATCTACAGCTCCTAAGGATGAAATTAAAGAGACCCTTCTAAAAGAGGTGGAAGGAGTAATCAAACAAAAGGGTAATGTCCTTATAGGCGCAGATTCTTTAGGATTGTCCCTTGAAATTGCAACCACCTTTTTTGACCACTATCCAGATGCTTCAAAAAGCCCCCTAATATACGCAGAACCTATAGTTTTTGAATGCATCAAGTGTGTAAGATCAAGATTGTTAAGTCTAAGTAAAACTTTTCAGGAAAGAATTTTAGACGAACCAGATCCCTTTTCAAGCGCAGTTGTTCGAGAATTAAAAACGATAGACGATCGTATAAACGCCATAACATCCCCTTCCATAATTATAAGTGAACCGAACAACTTTTCCAACCTTCCTATAATGACCTTTCTCCACTACCTTGGAACTGGGGAGAAAAATCTCATAGTTCTTACAGGCCTGCAAAAGAAAGAACCAGGAATCTTAATCGAACAAGGTAAAACTGAAAAAATAATGGTAAAATACACACCCCTTGCCCTAAAAAAACTAAAACTAAAAAAAGAAAAAAAGAAACAAGAACTTACAAAAGAAGAAGGTTGGGAAGAGGGTTTAGAAACAGCAACTATAGACATAAAAGCCCAAATATTTAACCTTAAATACCCTGATAAAATATTGAGCTTGCACCCAGACAAAGATCAGGTGATAACCACAATAACCACAATCAATCCAAGAAAAACAATACTCTTTCACAACAACTATGAAAACTTAGAAAAAATAAAAAGCGAAATAGAACCGATCGTCAAAACTCCCCTCCTAATCGCTAAAACAAAAACACAAATAACACTAAAAGAATAATAAGATCCTACTCCTTCCCTTTACTTTCCTCTAACATGACTGTAATTTACTAATCATCCTATTTTTATTCACTTTCTTTTAGTTTGTTATACATTCTTTGCAGTTCCAATATAAGATTTGCAAGAGCACCTCCAGGTACATAAAGCGTTTCACCATACTCTCTTTTCCCATCCTCTAAGATGCGTACTTCTTGGATGCTTATATTACCGCTAAATTCTTCCCCTTTAACCTTGCGTTTACCCCAACGCGCTATGGATATACCTCTACTATCTGAAATTCTTATATAGGAGCTTTCAACAGGCTTACTCAAGGAAAAAACCTCCTTTCTTTTAATAATGATTATTTAATAAGGATTATTAAATAAGGGAGAGAGGTCTTTAAAAGTAATCTACCAAAAAATATCCTTTAACGATTGAAAGAATAAATCCTTACTCCTTACTTGAACTTTATGGAAGTTAAGAGGTGTTTTTATTATGAGCTTGAAAAGTAGAGTCGTTGCTGTCCTTGCAGAGAATGGTTATGAGGACCTTGAACTTTGGTATCCTCTTCTCAGAATGAGAGAGGAAGGAGCAGAAGTTGTGGTTGTAGGCCCTGGAACAAGCGATGTTTATCTGAGTAAACACGGGTATGAGGTTAAAGTTGATAAAAATGTAGAAGAGATAGATGTGAAGGATTTTGATGCTGTTTTAATCCCTGGAGGTACTGCCCCCGACCGCCTTAGAAGATACCCTCCAGTAGTAAATTTTGTAAGAGAAGCTTTTAAACAGGGGAAAGTTGTGGGGGCTATTTGTCACGCAGCTTCAGTCCTGGTCTCTGCTAAAATATTAAAGGACCGTACAGTAACCTGTTTTATGAGCATAAAGGACGATGTGGAAAACGCAGGAGCAACTTATGTTGACCAAGAAGTGGTAAGGGATGGAAATCTAATAACTTCTCGAGTTCCTAAAGATTTACCCGCTTTCTGCCTAGAAATAATATCAACACTAATAGAAGAAGAACAATGATAAAAAATTAGTTAGAATAGGGTTTCTATTTGTTTTTTTTAGAAAATGAAATCGATTGTTTTCATTTAAGGGGTTAACAGCTTTTGCAAATCAGAGTAATAATGTTGGTGGACTTGGACTACTTCTTCGCCCAGTGCGAAGAGATAAAGAACCCATCCATCAAAGACAAACCGGTAGTTGTATGCGTATATTCTGGCCGTAGTGAAGACAGTGGAGCCGTAAGCACAGCAAACTACATAGCCAGAGAATATGGCGTAAAATCCGGGATCCCCATCTATTCAGCGAAAAAGAAACTAAAGGATAAAGATGCTGTTTTCCTACCAGTAGACCATAAATTTTACTCAGAAACCTCAAAGAACATAATGACAATTTTAAGAAACTATTCAGACCATTTCCAACAAGCTGGAATAGACGAAGCATACCTGGACGTAACTCAAAAAGTTAAAGAAAACTTCGAAGAAGCAAATAAACTAGCTCAAAAAATAAAAAAAGAGATCAAAATCCGGCAAAAACTCACCTGTTCCATAGGTATTGGGCCAAACAAGCTTATAGCAAAAATTGCTGCTGATGTTCAAAAACCAGACGGTTTAACCATTGTCAAACCCGAAGAGGTTGAAAACTTTTTATCCCCTCTACCAATCAAGCGCCTTCTCGGCGTTGGAAGAAAAACTGTTAAAAAAATGGAAGATTTGGGAATTGAAACTATTGGTGATCTAACAAAGTATGACGTGCAGAAATTAATAACGCTTTTTGGGAAAAGTAGTGGCATTTATTTCCACAATGCTTCAATGGGAATAGATGATAGCCCTGTCCAAGAAAGGGAAGAAGCCGAATCTATAAGCAGGATTCACACCCTGAAAGAAGACACAAGTGATTTGAATATCATACTTGAGAAAGCAGACCATCTGTGCGAAGAAGTTAATGAAAGGCTTGTAAAACGAGGTCTTAATTTTAAGACTATCGGAATAATCATAATCACAACTGATCTAAATATGCGCACCCGATCTAAAACCCTCAAAAACCCTACAAATGACTTTGAAACTCTCAAAAAAACTGTAAAAGAACTCTTTGAAAAAATTATAACCGAGACTACACTTGAAGCAAGAAGGGTAGGCGTTAAAGTTTCAAACTTTACTAAAGAAAAAAAGAAACAGAAACAACTAACGGATTTTATAGATATTGCTAAAAATTGAAACTCTATGCGCTATACAGCCATTATTTAGGGGGAGAAGTTTTGAAAGGTAGTCTTTTTATAGATATCTATTCGTTACTTAATCGCTAAAAGTAATTCCGTGATCGACATGAAAATAGAAGAAAAAATTTCATTCGAAATAAAAGAAGAAAGAAAAGAAATCGAAAAATGGAAAATAAGGGATATAGAAGGCATAAAAATAGCTGGAAAATCATTTGCTAAACGTCTAGAAGAAACAAAAGGTCTCTCAGACATATTTGAACTTGTTAAAAGAGGAGTAAGAAAAGTCTTAGGCTTCGGAAGAGCTGGTCTAAATTTAGCTCTAAGCGACTTAGGAGCACCACAAGGAGGCTTCATAGGAGCTTTTTACCCTGTAGGCTCAAACATCATAGTAATGAACAAAACACCCCTAAGGCGTTTGAGAGAGACAAATCCTGTACTCTACAAACCCTACTGTTTCCACATTCTTCTTCATGAATACGTTCATTCTTTAGGCATAACAGACGAACAATTGACAAGAAAAATGGCCTATGAAATAAGTCATAAACTCTTCGGAGAAAACCACATAGCAACTGAGATGGCTAAAAATATTGTCAAATTTCTACCAAACCTAGTATATCCTGATGCTTCATGGACTCCCCCCACAATGGGTCCTGTAGAACTAGTAGAAAACTTCGATAAAAGTAACATAACATACTATTCTTAAAAGAATAAAAAATAAGATCTAATTCATAGCAAAGAGATTTCTAAAAATCTCTCTCTTTTTAACTTTAAAAGTATAGAATTAGAAAAATAAAATAGGAAAGCTAATATTTTTCCTAACTTTTTCTCTTTTCCGCTAATTTATTCAAGTCTTCTAACAAGGCATCTAAATCAATTTCGCGGGAATATGCTACAGCATCAAGTTTTATTCCCCGTGAAATAAAACAATCTAAACAAATATCATATTTTTCAAGGATCTCTAATCCATCATCACCAAATTCTTCAAAAACCATATGCATATTCCAATCCTTTGTAACTGTTTTAGTCATAATAATCCCCTATATTTTTATTTTATAATAAGGTGTCTTATGCTTGTTTTAGTTTGTTCAAGTCTTCTAAAAGAGGATTCACATCTATTTCTCTACTGGTTGCTAATAATCCTATCTTTAAATCAACTGTGACAATACAACTAACACAAATTCCATGCTTTTCAAGGACCTTCCGACCCTCTTCACCATATGTCTCTATAATATCTCTAAGCCTCCAATCGGCTGTTACTTTACCTTCCATCTAAATTACCTACCTAATCCCTTATTTTTATTTATTCCTTTTACTTTTCCTTTAGTTTATTTAAATCTTCCAATAGAGCGTCTATATTAACTTCTCGTGCAGCCGCAATGGTTTCAATCTTTAATGAACCTGTACGAATACAACTTACACAAATATCGTATTTTTCAAGAACCTTGTTTCCTTCTTCTCCAAGAGTGTTAACGATACTGTTAAGACTCCAATCTCTTGTTATTTTACCTTCCAACAAAAACACCTGCACTAGAATTTTTAGTTTTCCTTTTTGTTTTTAATAGCTTCATTTAGGTCTTTAATTAAGCCTTGAACGTCCATTTCGTGAGCTTCTGCCCCTTCTTCCACGGTTTCATGGTCGGCTACAATACATCCTATACATCCGAAACCATGGCTTTGAAACACTCCAATTGTCTCAGGATACCTATCTATCACTTCTCCAATAAGCATATCTTTTGTGATTTTTTCTTCAATTTTTTCAACCATTTTAAACACAACACCTTTTAAAACTTTCTTAAAGTAATTAAGTCACATAAATAAACCGTTTAATTGTTTAAATATTTAAGCTTACCAAGGCGTTACTTAATTACGTAAAAATTACCAAAACTATGATAATAATACAAAAAATCACTAATAGTAAGAGAACTTAAAAAACTATAACCTTTTTAAAAGGTTAGTTAAAATGCCAAATCCTGAAATAACTGAAAATCTCCTTGAAAAAGGAAACCGTTTTTTTTCTCAAAAAAAGTACAAAGAAGCCTTAGAATGCTACGAAGAAGCCCTTAGGATAAATCCCAACTCAGCGAAAGCATGGAGTAATAAAGGAATGGCATTGCGAATAATGGGGAAGGTAAAAGAAGCTTTAGAATGTTATAAAGAAGCCTTAGAGCTCGATGAAAATCTATTAGAAGCATGGCTAAATAAAGGAAATGCTCTAAGAATCCTTGGAAGATTTGATGAAGCGTTAAAATGTTATGATCATATTTTGAAAATAAGGTATGATATTCCACAAGTTTGGATCAATCTAGGTGCAACGTTTAGGTCAAAAGGTATGTTTGATGAAGCGTTAAAATGTTATGATCATGCTTTAAATTTAGATCCATTTAATCCTGATGTTTGGAATAATCGCGGGAATGTTCTACACTTGTTGGGCTTAAACGAAGAGGCTTTAAACTCTTTTAATAAAGCGATTGAAATCGATGAAAAAATAAGCGAATCGTGGTTTAATAAAGGTATAGTTCTTTACAAGGTTGGAAGGCTAGAAGAAGCGTTAAAATGCTTTAATATGGCTTTAGAAATTGAACCCGATTTTGTTGAAGCTCTGGTAAATAGCGGGGAAATATTTCAACTTTTAGGCGATTTAGAAGAATCTTTAGAATATTTTAACCGGGCTTTAAAAATTAACCCTAATGATGTAAAAGCGTGGATAAATTGTGGTGTTACTCTTTTTCATCTTAAAGAGTATGAAAATGCGCTAAAATGTTTCAATCAAGCTTTAAGATTTGAGCCACAAAACAGCAAAATTTGGCTTAACTTAGGCGTAACACTTTACACAATAAAACAGAAAAAAAGAGCAATGGGTTGCTTCACTCGGGCAATTAATCTCGACCCCTCCATTGAACCTATGATTAAGAAAGCAGGTTTTCTTCCAATAAAAAAGAGATCTAATAAAAAGTAGAATTTCTTTTAATTATCCTTTAAAGTTGTTTTTTCGGGCGAATTTATTTTATCTTAGTTAATGGGACGATCTTTAGCTTTAAAATATTAAAAAAAGCGTTAATAATTCTCAATATACTACTTTTCAGTTTCACCCATCTCTCTCTTATTTTTTTAATTATTAAAACAATATTGGAGAAAAGAGTGTAAAATAGATCTTTTAAGATAAAATTAGACCAGATAAATCACATACCTAAATACGTAAATTATTAAAAACTATATAAATATTTACTTCCTATAGAATTTAAAAGGTTAAAATATATATTTGATTTCAAAATATGTACTATTTAAGGGGAAATAATATGGCAGCCACAACAGTTCAAACAAAACTTTTCAAAAAAATATTTTCTGACGATGATCTCGTAGAGGAGGCTATGTTTGGGAAATTATGGCAAAGGGAGGAACTCCTTTTAATAATGATCCCCTACGAAAACAAAGCATTATCCTTAAAAAGACTCTTTGAAGAAATGAAAAAATTTGAAGAAATATTTCCAGAAGAGAGCATTATCGGTATTTTCACGATGTCTGCGTTAATACGTCAACTAATGGGCGCTATTGAAGAAAAAGAAGTCAAAACCATAGGTAACGGATTTATTCTCGAAGAAAAAAGCTTTACACTTACAGAAAAAGGCCTAGAAAAAGCAAAAGAAACAATAAAAAATCTCGATCTCCTAAACCTAAAAGTATCGTGGACAATGTTCTTAAACAAAATTTAACAAATTAGGCTACTTTTCTCGAAAATTTTCGAGTTCTTTTTTCTAATTATTTAAAAAATTCTAAAAATCACTAATAAAACAACTATTGTCAATAATAATAGAAGTAAAAAGTCAAGGAATGTGGGCTCTTCGGATTCTTTTTCACTTCCTCTTATTCTTTTTACTGCTCGTTTTTTGACACCTATAGGAGTGTGAAACTTTTTGTAATCTTGTGGCCCACCGGCTCCCCATTGGATCCTATCACTAGCTCTAAGTTTTTGGTCTAAAACCTCTTGCGCGGCTTTCGCCTCTTTTATAGTTTGGCGAACACTTTTTAAAGCCCGCTTTCCCGATCCACCCTTTCGTCCTTTTTCTTTTTTCAATTTTACTCAAGAGTAATAACTTTTTAACTATTTTTAACTTTTTTTAAAGAAAATAATATGAAGAACTAAAGATATAGAGAATAATAATTTGAATTAAAGTGAGTTATGATGTCTCATTATGAAGTTTTACCTGATATTATTAGGGTTAAGGGTAGCACCGGGCCTGCAGGAGAGGCGGAGTCTGCCTATGTGGTTTTAGGTGAAAGTTCTGTCGCAATAATAGATTCAGGAAACCCTGGTTCAGGTTTTCACTATAAGATTCTTAGGGCTATCGAAGATACTCCAGATTATTCTTTGAAGGATGTAAAGTATCTGTTAATAACTCATGAACATTGGGATCATATAGGCGGTTTATCTTCTTTGAAAAAACAGCTTAAAAACGCCCAACTTCTTGTCCATGAAAAAGCAGTGGAAACAGTTGAAAATCCAAGGGCTATGATGCAAACTAAACATTTCGAAGTAGGTCGGAGAAAACGCTTATCTCTCTCTATGTTTGAAGATCCTTTTAGAAAGCTTGAAAAGGTGAAGGTTGATGGTGTCTTGGGAGATGATGATAAGATCGATCTTGGTAGCACGAAACTTTTCATAGTCTATACTGGAGGTCACTGTGGGGGTCATATTTTTTACCTTAGTTCAGCTCATAGAGCTCTTTTTGTAGGGGATGAAGTCACCTACTATCCGGGTGACTATAATCACTATTTTATAGATCTTACAGGTAGCGCTTCTGCCCGTGAAAAAGCATTAGAATCCGTGCTAAAATTACGTTTGGAAGCCCTTTGTCCAAGCCATGATGAACCTTTCTTAGGTCAAGAAGCTTATACTACTGTTAGAAACGCATTAGAAGCCCATAAACGTCGAGAAGAAACTATCCTTGAGGTTTTATCTTTCAAAGAAGAAACAATTCTTGAAGAGATAGGTATGGAGGCAAACGCTCTCCTTGGGGTTAGTTGGGCAGAACCTCTCAATACCTTTCTGGATCATACGACAACCCTTGCCCACCTCCTCAAACTTGAAAAAGAAGGAAGAGTCTCAAAAATAGAAAAGGAAAAAACTCCGCCAAAATGGTTTTTAACACCATAAATTAATTTGGCGATCTAAAAATGCGAATAAAAGAGTTTAATTCCCTTTTTAAAACTGAAAAACCAATCATAGGGGTTATCCACCTACTACCCTTACCCGGCGCCCCAAGGAACTTAGAAAAATTAAAGAAAATCCTTGAAAGAGCCCTTGAAGATGCAAAAACACTTGAGAAAGGAGGGATTAATGGCATCATTGTAGAGAATTACGGTGATGTTCCCTACTACCCTGAAAGTGTGCCTCCAGAAACCGTAACTTCTATGACTGTTATTTGTCATGAGATTAGTAAAAAAATAAGCGTGCCTTTAGGAGTCAACGTTTTAAGAAACGATGCAAAAACCGCCCTTGCAATAGCCTTGGCAACTAAAGCATCTTTTATCCGCGTAAACGTTCATATAAGCGCCATGCTCACAGATCAAGGACTAATCCAAGGAAAAGCCCACGAAACCCTAAGGTACCGCTCTAACCTAAAAATAGATACAAAAATCTTTGCAGACATAAAAGTAAAACATGCAAAACCCCTAACACCCCCTTCTCCCATAGAAGAAGAAGCAAAAGAAGCAAATTACCGAGGACAAGCAGACGCAATAATAATCACAGGGGAAAGAACAGGAATCCCCCCAAATCCCGAAAACATTCTAAAAGTCAAACAAGTCCTACCAGAAACACCATGTCTTGTAGGCAGCGGAATAACTCAAAAAAACGTAAAAGAAATGCTGAAAATAGCAGACGGATGCATAGTAGGAACAAGCATAAAAAT
>SMTZ1_10004197_pt1 | contig 26305 bp, 27 predicted proteins | sample DeeMarSWOR136_30_FD_25667 | JGI IMG/M metagenome (IMG submission 25667)
CCATCAAAATTTGGGCAGGCGATTTCAACATTGATGCCTACACAACCGACCCAGTAGATCAGGGCATCTATGCTGACATCACTGCTTTCCTCAACGATTCCTTTGAAGTAGCCCTTTCCCAAAATGGTAATTTAACGTGGCCATCAACCGCACCATATCAACGAATTGATTACGTCTTTGTTACATCATCAATTACGGTTCTATCTCATTCAGTTCCTTCCTCACTTGCTTCGGATCATCTTCCAGTTGTAACTCAACTTCAACTCCCTGGATCACCATTTCGAACCGCCATCCAGAATCAAGAACTAATCCTTGATATCCAAATTTCTGAAGAAGAAGGATCCTAAATAAAAGGTGAAGGGAGTCCAAGCCTCACCAGCGATTCGCTCGTGCGCTTGGCTCCCAATTGATTGAGAGTTGTTTCAGATTCTGAAACCTGCTACTATTGCGTCGTGATCAGAGCTGCACAATCCAAGAGATGTATCGTCACGATACAATGGAAACGGAAAGTCCAAGTTGAAGTGAACGATAAATACTTCGGAATACGCCTCCTCCAAGGACGGAGTGATGAGGATATGATCAAGTACCTGCGAATAACCGAGGTAGTTGTATGTGTATCGATTTTCCTTCTCAACATCCCAAATCAGAGCTCGTAATCCACCAGCCTCGAGAACCCCGATAGGATCGCTATATTCGAAGTCGTTGAGATCACCTGCGACAATCACTTTTGCTTCAGGATCCCCTTCTTGAATTTCATCGACTAGACTGCTAACCCACTCAGCTTGCTCAATACGACGTGGAAGTGTATCTGCAAAGTATGGCTCATACACGGATTTCGATTTGAAGTGATTTGCAATCACCCAGAGTTCTGTTGAAGCGCCCTTCTTGCCTAGAACTTCAAAATGAACGACTAGCGGAGGTCGTGAGAACAGTGGGTTAAAGCCTGGATCGCATGGAAAATTGGGATCATAACCGGGTCCATAACCATCGTCAAGGTCTGTGCATGTCTGTCGTACTGCAAAATTGATGAGATTAATTTTTTCTGTATTATATAGAACTGCAACGTCGATTTCTCGTTCATCTGGACCGTCAACATGGACGATGCCATAGTCCACTTTGATTGGAGCTGTAGCTACTAATTCCTCAAGCACCAACGAATTATGGACCTCTTCAAGCACCAGAATGTCTGGTTCGCGGAAGTAACGATGGATTGCTTGGGCATGTTTTGCTTTTTGCGTTTCAAAGTTATCATAGTAAGAGAAGAAGTTGTACATGTTGTATGTGGCAATAGAAAGTCCCTTGACCTCAGCTCGTCCTTGACCAATTCCTATGCCAGAAGACGACTGTTTAGGGATAATTTTAGGCTTTGAATTCCTTGGAGGTATTACTTTGTAATCACTAAAGGTATAGTCTAGTGGACCTGTAAGGCCATAAACGAGGTTCCCTGGTCGAGCAATGAGATCGAATCCACCAGCATCATCTACAACGATAATCATGCCTTTTTCTTCATCATCTTCAAAGACACGATCAATGTTATGGTAAATACGACAACCCGCAGTTTCGTCATACTGGTTGCAGGCATCGATTACCTGCATATCAGGAATTGTAACCAACATGCCTTCCAGTTTTTCATAGTATACATCAGAATCATTGTCATCGCTTGGTGGATCAAGTTCTATGGGTTCAGGAATTGGATTACCTGATGAAAGTATCACGGTTTCAGATTCAGAGATCTCAGTCAAATTATAATATTCGTTGATCCAACCTCTAACACGAACGAAGTCCCCAACATCAACTTGATGATATCGTTCATATACGAAGATACCATCGGATGTATCCGGATTGCCATCGCCAGTAGGATCTTGAATGAAGTAACCACGTTGAGATTCTTGTACATAATCTGCAGTCACTACTCCAGTAGTCCACACGTTCATACCCTCATAAGGAGATTCCCACGAATCACCCTGAATTTGCATGATTGTATATTCTGAAGTTGCTGAGACCATATTCAGGGCCGGCGATAAGCCACCAAGAAATATTAGTCCAATTACTACGCCTACAACGAATAGTCGTTTATTATTTGCCCGAGTCATTTTTACCTTTCCTAATTAATTCGTACTTGATGACATTCACGATTCTTAGTGTCTGTCACCAGCAACTAAGTGACGGCTTCTGCTATTTATATCTTGAAAGATTTCAGGCTCAAATCATAGTGGAAAAATCTGCGAATATCCGAATTTTTCCAATTTTATTGGCATAATTGGAAAAATCGCCCATGTTTACTAGCAGGTTGTGAATCTATATTAGGAGACAATCAGAAATCTTCTGTTATGAAGAAATACGATGTTATTGTGATTGGCTCTGGTTCAGGTGGAATCATCTTGGATTCTGCATACCGCGCTGGTCTTAAAGTTGCGTATGTGGATCGTGGACCGCTGGGTGGAACCTGTTTGAATGTCGGTTGTATTCCGTCCAAGATGCTCATTTATCCAGCTGATCGTATCGTGGAAATTCAGGAGGCCAATCGACTCGGTATTGATGCAGAAATCAAGAAGATCGATTTCAAAGCGATCATGGCGCGTATGCGACAACCCATTGATGATGGTCTCAGCCACATGCGTGCAGGTCTGCAACATGCACGAGACCTAGACTTCTATGAAGCTGAAGGTTATTTCATTAGAGATTACACAATGGAAGTGGCAGGTGAGAAAATCGAGGGGAAAAAAATCTTCATTGTTGCAGGTGCCAGACCTTCCATTCCACCCATTAAAGGACTTGACCAGATTGATTATTTAACAAATGAGACGCTTCTTGAAATCACTGAATTACCCAAAAGTGTCGTCATCATTGGTGGTGGATATATTGCTGCGGAATATGGGCATTTTCTTGCTGCTATGGGTTCTCAAGTGACAATACTCCAACGTGGACCACGTTTAGTTCCGAATAATGAACCTGAAATCTCAGAAGCCCTCTATCGAGCCTTGTCAAGACGGATGAAGATTTACCTGAACACCACGGCTAAGGAAGTGAAACGCGCTGCGAAAGGAGGTATGGTCATTGGTGAAAACCGCCTAACTGCTGAAGAACAGGAGTTTTTGGGTGAACGTATTCTCGTCGCAACAGGTCGCCGATCAAATGCCGATGTGCTATGTGTGGAAAAAACGGGAGTTAAAACTGATGATCGAGGGTTCATCGTTGTTAATGATTTCCTTGAAACCAGTAAGAAGAATATTTGGGCACTCGGTGATGTTACAGGGCGCTATATGTTCAAGCACGTCGCGAATCGCGAGGCTCAAATTGCATGGAATAACGCTATGAATGAACATAAGCAGAAGATGGAGTTCCATGCCGTTCCCTATGCGGTATTTTCGTACCCACAAATTGCCGGTGTCGGACTTACGCAGGCTGAAGCTGAAAAGTCCCATGCTCTCCTCCTCGGCACTGCACAATACTCCGATGTGGCAAAGGGTGAAGCCATGGTCGAAGAAGACGGATTTGCCAAAGCGATTGTTGAAAAGGAATCCTACAAGATTTTAGGATTTCACATCATTGGTCCATACGCACCCATGCTGATACAGGAAGTCGTTGACATCATGGCGATTGGGGGCAACATGTGGACCTTGGCTCAAGGGATGCACATCCACCCTGCCCTCACCGAGCTCATCGTGACCACTTTGGGAAATCTCTATGATCCATCACACTTTCATGAACATCACGAGCATGACCATGGCTAGAGAGGAGGCCAATAATATGGGTTCAAAGATTGTAGTAATCATTACCTCAAGTGAGAAAGCTGTCGTTGAAACAGCGCTATTGTATGCGAAAAACACGTTGAAATATAAGTGGCTTGAGGATGTGAAGACCATCCTTTTTGGACCCTCTGAGCAATTGGTTGCCAATGATTTGGAATTATCGAAAGAAGTGCAAGAGATCTGCTTAGCTGGAGAAGCCATCGCTTGTAAATTCATTTCAGATAATGAAGGCACCTCAGAACCATTATCGAAATTAGGCGTGAAAATTGAATACGTGGGAACCATCATAGCAGACTTAATCAAGCAGGGTTATATTCCCATGGTTTGGTAATTCGATTAATAACCTTTCTTGCTAGATTGCGATACAGGTTTCTGTTCGTGTAACACCATCGATACTGTGAATTCCTTCCATTAACTGTCGTAAATCCTCAGTTGACGGAAGGACAGCATACGCAATCACATCGTAAGGTCCAGTGACCACGTTTGATCGGTCAACACCCGAGATTTTTCCAATAGCTTGAGCGACATCCCACACTTTACCAGCTTCAACCCGAATCAAAATGTAGACAACAACAGGAATTTTAACCACCACCTCAAGATATTATTGTATCCATGATATTAATCTGATAGATACACATCAAAGAACCTAAAATCCACAATAAGAGTGATTCGAAATGTCAAATCAAAATCAACGGGTATTTGATATCATGCTCAATCGACGATCAATGCGTCAATTTCTCGACAAACCCATTTCAGATGAAGTATTAGAGAAAATCTTGAAAGCTGGATTCCAAGCCCCCTTTGCAGCACAATTATGCAGCATCATCTACACTCGCGATTCAGAAAAAATTACTGAACTTCAAAAAATTGGCGCCTACCCAACCACACAAGTTCTCATGCTGTTCTTAATCGATCTTCGACGAATCGAAAAAATCATGACAAAACGAGGACATAGCTATGATGCAGATGATGCTTTTACCCTATGGCTTGGGGTTCAGGATGCCAGTTTAGTTGCCGAGAATGTCATTCTTGCAGCTGAAGCACTCGGATTAGGATCTGTTTTTTTGGGTGCAATTCCACACTTTGCAGAGCCATTAGCCGAATTATTCAATATTCCAGACCGAGTATTTCCCATGGTGGGATTGTGCCTGGGGTACCCTGACCCAGCAGAACATACCGAAATTCGTCCACGATATCCACTTGAGTTTAGTGCCTATAAAGACGTTTACCATGATCATTCTGACGAGGATATTCTTTCATGCATGAAAGCTATGGATGAAGGTTACCTCGCGCAAAACTACTACATAAAACGAAGCGCGAAGATACCACTCAGGAAAGGCAAAGATACAATCGATTATGACACCTATTCATGGTGTGAGCACATCTCTCGAAAATTATGTCAGGGCGGTTGGGCGAAGCACCCCCTTCTTGCCACTCTTGAAAAACAAGGCTTCACATTTAAAATCAAGCCCAAGAAATGAAATGGCTAGTAGCCTTCAGCGTTTAAGAAAAGCCTGTTCCAGAAAGAACGGGGAACTGGTCCATCCGTTGTTTTAGCTCACCAAGCTTATTCAAAAGTTCCTGATGCATAGCTTGGATGCTCATAATCACAGTGGCATCTAGACTTCGCTTTTCCGCGAGCATCCCCGCTTCTATTTGCAGACGTCCAGCCACAGCAATCATGTCAGCTAACCGTTGAATCATGCTTTTCATAAGCGTGTCTGTATCACTGATGACAACGCGATCAGACCGGAAGAGATTGCTGACATTGAATCCACTGAAGCTCAATGGCTGGTTCTTATACTTGTCGATAACCTCAGGTGTAAAGGATTGAAGGAACATCGAACTAAACCGGTTGAGGGCATGGTTGAGTTCGAATTCATCATGATCATTGGAGCTTAAGATAGCAAAGATGAGGTTTTCAAACACATTGAACGCCATTTTCACTTGTAATAGCCGGAGTCGTTCTAAAGCACCAGCATTCCTGAGCACACTGACAATCGTCACAGCAAGTTTGGAAAATACAGGGGCGTCCATACTCATCTCCGTGAGCTTACTTTTACCAGCAGGAATAAGATGAAACAGTGGGACCTCAGTCTGACGATGAATAATCAAAATATCATGAATCATTCGAGCCACAGCTTCCTTCAATTAATTCTCTTAAATCAAGTTAAGAGAGTCCAAGATGACTTGTGAAAACAAACCTCTTAAATCGATTGCCTCAAAGTCTTCAAATACCCCGCCTTCTCTTGAAACCGTAAACATAGATAAAAGGAATCGACACACCCATAATCAACAATACCACAAAACCAATCTTCCAAGGGATAATCGCAGCAGATGGTACATCAGTGAATGAAGGAAGCACAAAATTCAGAATGAGCTCAGTAAACGGAATACCCACAGCCTCTTCAGAATTCACAATTGCAATGAGGTCATAATCTGGGAAGACAAAGATACCTTGTCCTCCAGCTCCAAAGGCAGCATAGGCATTGAAGAGCGGGTATGTAATCCAGTGATAGCCATATCCATTCCCGTAGACTAGCATGGTATGGGTTTGCGTTGACTCAGCTATCCAGCCGGACGAAATGATTTGATCGCCATCCCACATTCCTTGGTGTAAATGTAAAAAGGCATATTTCGCGGTATCCCGTGGAGTAAGGTCTAACCCAAACCCACCGGGATTGATACCTTGAGGATCGGTTTGCCAAGTCGATTGACCAATACCCAGTGGTGTGAAAAGATGTTCTCGGGCAAAAGAGAGGGTTGAATTTCCGGTTGTCTGATTAATCAACGCTGAAAGCAGATGTGAAGCCCCGGTGTTGTAGTACCATTTCTGGTTCGGAAACCTAGCCATAGGACGGTCGAGGACAAACTGTACCCAATCATCGCTGTTTTCCATCTGAACAAACGAATTTCGTGAATCCCAATAGGAATAACTGCCTTCGTCCCAGAGCATACCTGTCTTCATTGTCAGGAGGTCACGAATCGTCATCATTTCTTTCAAAGTATCAACATTCGCAATGGTCCGGTCAGAGAAATAGTCGATCACACGATCTGAAAGGCTACCAATGTATCCTTTATCCAACGCAATGCCTATCAACCCAGCCATGAAGCTCTTGGTGACTGAAGCCAAGAAATGGGTTCGATCTTCGTGATACCATGGATCAGGATACTCTTCGAAGACGATATAACCATGGCGAATCAGGAGAAATGATTGGACATTCAAGTCTAGTTCATGAATTGTGTCCATCAATTGCGTCAACAACTCTGATCGCATACCCTGTTCTTCAGGTGTGGAAACTAGCCAATCATCGGTGGGCCAGTAGTCTGGCTCTGGTACGGTTGATGAGCTCAGCGGCGATTTCCTCAAGAAACTGACTGGAGCTACTAAGAGCAAGGAAAAAAGGATCAGAACCCACCGTTTAGTCACTAGCACTGTGCCTCCTGTCAGCCATCACCCTCACAGGTTCTGTTTAAAAACTGACACGATACAGGCAATGCTTCCTAATGAACAAAAACAGTGTCAAATTTCGGCTTGAACGCGCCGCACATACTCATGATAATTCTGATCCTCAAAAGGACGGGAGTTACGTGCAGCCGCCGCAAGCGCAAGCCGGAGGCGTTGCACCTCCTGATAGAGCCCCAGAATCATGGACATGAAAATCGCCTCAGAAGGACAGGGGCGGGCCACCGCGCTGGCAGCATCTGCATAGGTCCGAGCATAGATGAAGAGATTATCAAAGGCAGGTTGTTCGTCCGCCCGAAGAGCTGTGCGAAAAAGACCCCAGCGGCGGCGCTCCTTTTCCAATTGCAACCGATAGGTAGGTACCGTGCGTCCCAAGGATTAGTCACCAAAGGCTAACCGTCACATACACCTAAAAAGAGCTGAACTTCACGTGCAAAAAAAATCCTGTCAGAGACACAGAAGTAGCCATTTTCTTTCATCGGTACAGCGAATGAAAACGATTGAAAAAAGGAGAAAGATGGATGAGTGAGTGCAAAAAAATGAGAGGAGGGTAGGATAAATCCTACCGTCTTCGTAGCAGGAAGTAGGCGAGACCAATTACTACAACGATGACTACCACTGCGACTCCACCAATGAGGATGAGATCCATCGGAAGCGGTGGCGGTCCTGCTGGTTCTTCCATGCCCCACATGACTGCTTGTTTTATGAAGAGAGAGCCAGTAAGTTCGGTGCCTTTGGATTCGTCGAACCACATTGCATTGTAGCCGCCAATAGGAGCTGCACCAGAAGCAATCAATCGGTGTGTTGTACCACCGATACCCAGTTCAGCAGCAACCATAACAAAGTTGCCTTCTTCACCATTGGTGTGGGCGTACATTACATCTAACGGTGTCGGATCGTTAATGATACCGGCTGCACCTGTCATTAGAATGGGGTACACATTGGGCAAAGTTGTATCTTCGAGAGCAACGGGAGTAGAATCTTGCATCCCATAGAGGAGTGTTGGGCTGTGAGCCAAGACGTCAGTAACGTTTGCCACAATACTTGCTACCATAGGATCAGTAGATGTTGTGTTAAGTATTGGACGATATGGCCTATCACCGGTATTATAGTCAGGATCTTCAACGGATGTTGGTTCATACCGTAATTGCGAACCGAGAACCTCAAGAATCATCGAAGCATTATTGGATCGATAAGCATCAGCGTAACCAGCGTATGTAAATGATGAGTCAGAACTTGACCAGAGGAAATGGTGACCTGTCGTGGTGTTAAGGAACCAATCTCTCACAGCTTCAGCTTGCGCTGTTGTGAATTCTGAAATTGGATGGGTTTCATCTTGGTCAGCATCAGGACAGTTGAGAACTAGAAAGTTAACACCTTCTAATGTTTCAGCAGTCAAGTCGGTAATGTTCTCAGCACCTCCACCCTCACTTCTCCACCAAGCAGTGAATTCAGAAACTGTTTCTGGAGAATTAGCTTGATCAGCTCCATTGACGTTGTAGAATGCAAAGATCTTCCCAGCAAAAAGATCCTGAGCACGGGCTGAACGGTTCGGTGCCAAGAAGCCAAGGGTCAAAGTAAGAACTAGTACCGATAGTAATAGTATAGCTTTCTTATTTTTTGGCATTTTGATTTACCTCAGAGACATTATTATCTCCGATTCGTTTAATCAGGCGACCTAGGTTCTATAAAGCCTTTACTCTAATATGCAAATCAAAATCTATCTTATTCACACTAATTTTCCGTGATAATAAAAGATATAAGAACACCTTGTTGCCAATCACATAGCAGTTTCCTCTTGGAGTGTTACATTATAATGTCGAATGTAGCCGAAACTTCTTCTCGCACGAAACTCTATGCAATCATCGCAATTGTCATAATTGTGGGTGCAAGTGCTGGTGTTGCTGGATGGTGGATCATGACTCATCCTCCAGGTCCCCCACCAGAACAGGGAATTACACTCAAAATCATTACACGTCATGACACAGCCATCTGGAACATCTTTCGAGATGCTTTCCTTGCCTCTGACTTAGCAGCGGATACCAATGTTACAGGGATAGATTTTGTGTCACCTCTAGCGCCACAATGGATAGACGTTATCTTGAATCCTGCTGGAATGCCTGACGTGGCATGGGGTGGAGGACCCACCCTTTTCGATGAGCTTATTGCAGCAGGATTGCTTTCGAAAATGAATGGTACATACATGGAAGATGTCATTGATCGAGTTCCTGATGAAATCGCCGGTGCAGTTATGAAGCGGAATGATACTGATGGTGATAATCTCTGGGTTGCGGCCGCGATTAGTTCGTTCGGATTTACCGTTAATAACGAAACGTGGGCAGCGAAATCACTGCCTTGGCCTTCAACCTGGGAAAACCTTACCAGCCCCGAGTATTATCATCCTACTGCCACAGTTGCAATGGGGAATGCGCCTGGAACAACCAGTAATACTCGAATCTATGAAATCATCATCCAAAAATTTGGATGGGATCTCGGATGGGATACACTTACTTGGATGGCAGGGAACGCCAGAATCTATGGTGGATCTGTCCAAACACAAACAGCAGTAGAAACAGGTGAAGTAGCCGTCGGAATGACCATTGACTTCTATGGATACACATCTATGTACAAATACAGTTTCTGCCAATATGTCGTCCCTCAGAACGGATCGATAGTAAACGGTGATCCGATTGCCATTCCAACTACATGTCAGCATCGGGCAGCAGCTGAAGCCTTTGTTGATTTCGTCCTATCTCCAGAAGGACAAAGTCAATGGTTGCGAACAACAATTAATCGAATGCCAGTCTTGGAAGAAGCATTTGAAACAACCATCGGTGAAACCCGAGACGACCTCTATAACTTCTACAATTCAACAATTGCCAATATTGGCATCCCCTTCGATGACGACCTTGTTTTATCGTATGAATGGGCTTTCGTCCACTACTTCGAATCCGTGCTCTCTAGTGCCCACACCGAATTACGGAGTGTATGGGGGAAGCTAATCAACTGGTATCTTGTGGACCCCGTGGGCAGACAAGCTCAGTTTGACACGTGGGCGGCTCAATTAGCCGAGACAATGACGGTGACTGACCCATACACAGCGACACCAGAGAAATTCGATGAAGCCTACGCGCAATCAATCAACGACCTCATACGAGCTGATGACGTGTTCCGAGAATCAATTAAAAGTCTCTGGACAACTGCGGCTATTGCTCAATATGCAGCCGTTGAAGCGCTTATTCCATAACCGGACGTGCATCAAATGTGAGGTAGTGTTTACCTCACGCCCCCTCTTTATTTATTTAAAGACTAAGCTGATATTACAAATGTATCTCTATTTAATTCTGGATAAGTGTGCGTACAATATTATCTTTTTATAATTCGTATAATCTATTCATGGTCACAACCATAACTCTCATCCTAACGACTAAAAAAGTTCAAAGAAGGTTTACTAATGGCTAGTATCTTCTCGGTTGAAGGGCTGAAACAAAGAGCTTCTGGATTGTTTAATCGCACGAAGGATTGGATTCTTTCTGGACGAAAACTTTTCCACTTTGACTACTATAAGGAGCTTGCCCATCGGTACCGACAGGAAATGGGTGTTTTTTCATCTGTCCAACTAATCGCCGTAGTACTTGTATTCTTATTCTTCATGGTTATACCTTTGTTTGCAGTAATTGGAACAGCATTCAGTGTTAATGGTGTCTTTGATTTCCTATGGTTCCGTCTCATTTTTAGTGACGCCCGGTTTTGGCCAGTCAATGGATGTTCCCCCCAACCACCTATCGAAATTACTGGTGACTATCTCTATATTCGTGGTGTTAATTGTGGTGCCATCATTAATTCAATATATGTAGGTCTCGCAACAACCCTCATCTCCACCCTGATCGGCGTAACACTAGCCTTTTTCATGGCTCGCTATGACTTTCACGGGAAGTCCATTCTCCGAATTCTGATCCTCATACCCATTCTTTCCACACCCTTTGTGAGCGCTATTGCCATCCAAAAGATATTCGGAGAATTCGGCATGTTGAATTTGCTCTTCCACGACATTTTGAGAATTATGCCCTACCGAGTGATCTTTGAAGGATTAGCTGCAGTGATTCTTGTTCAATCTCTTCACTTCTTTTCGTTAGTGTACCTTTCCACTTATGCGGCCTTTCTTGCCATTGACCCTTCACTCGAAGAACAGGGAGAGAATATGGGTGCAAAAGGATTTGGACTTTTCAGAAAGGTTACACTTCCCCTTGCTTTGCCTGGAATAGAAGCGGGAGCCATTCTCACTTTCATTCTCAGTGTCGAAGATCTTGGGACTCTCATTGTGTATGAATCCGACGCAGTAGTTCGACGGACAATCACTTATCAAGTGTATTCGCTTATCTTCGCGCCTACAGGATCCATAAATCCGATTGCTCCGGCTCTAAGTGTTATCTTATTGCTTATTGCGATTATTGGATTCCTGTTTATCCGAAGGTACATGTCTCTTAGACATTATGCTATGATGAGTAAAGGGGGCACATGGAATCCACGATTACACAAACCGAAATGGTGGCAATATATTGCAATTTACGGATTTATTGGCGTAGTTCTCTTCTTGGCATTACTCACACCACTAGGTATCATATTTCTAGCCTTCTCCACGGAATGGGGGATAACAATTCTTCCACTTAACTTTCCCACTGTCGCCAACTTCTTTCAAGTTTTTACGGACCCCCTCGTCCTCCAATCGATCTTTAACAGCCTCTTCTATAGTGGCGTAGCTGTTCTCTTCATTGTAATTTTAGCCACAGGGACCGCATATATCGTGGCAAGAAAGAAACTGCCAGGAATTGGCAGTCTAGATCTTCTCGTAACGATTCCTATCGCATTACCGGGTATTGTTATTGCTATGGGCTATTTCCTCTTCTTTGTACGGATACCCATTTTCACGACCACAATTCTGAACCCATTAGTAACAGCTGTTCCGCTACTGATAATGGCGTTCGCTGTCAGGAAATTCCCATTTACCGTGCGGTCAACCTTTGCAGGTCTCCAACAAACGAATGTTGAATACGAAGAAGCGGCAGAAAACCTTGGCGCTAGTCGTGCCCGAGTATTTGCAGGAATAGTGATTCCCCTGGTCGCTGTCTCTGTGCTATCAGGTGCGATGATGTCCTTTGTTTATTGCATGTCGGAGGTCAGCGTTAGCCTAATTTTAGGCGGAGTCCAACCTGCGGAAGCGCCACTCACATGGAAGATGGCCGATATCTTGTCCCAAGTCGCTGCGGGATCGCATCATGCGGCCGTGTTAGGACTTCTCCTGATGATAATCCAAATCATCATCATTACTATTGTCAATGTAGTATTGAAGAGTCGTACAGAATCAATGGTGGGATTGTAAAGAAAGGTGAACAATAAATGGTAACAATCGATTTAAAGGAACTAACCAAACGGTTTGGCGAAGTCGTAGCCTGTGATGATATTGACCTTCACGTCGAAGATGGAGAACTATTCACCCTGTTGGGACCTTCAGGGTGTGGAAAAACCACCATTCTTCGATGTATCGCAGGTTTCTATACTCCCGAAGAAGGACAGATCTTTTTTGATGAAACAAATATTACCCGTGTGCCACCAAACAACCGAAATACGGGTATGGTGTTTCAAAATTATGCCATTTGGCCACACATGAAAGTATTCGATAACGTAGCATTCGGATTAAAAATCCGGAAAATTCCCAAAGTGACAATAAGAAAAAAGGTTGAAGATATCCTTGAATTAGTAAGACTTGGTGGTTTAGCTGGTCGAACTCCTTTCCAATTAAGTGGTGGTCAACAACAGCGTGTCGCATTGGCTCGAGCATTAGTTATCGAACCTACAGTACTTCTGCTTGATGAGCCATTAAGTAATTTGGACGCAAAGCTCCGTTTGGAAATGCGCCACGAAATAAAACGCATTCAAAAAGAATTCGGGATAACAACCATTTACGTAACCCATGACCAAGAAGAAGCTTTGAGCATCTCTGATCGAATAGCCGTAATGCAACTTGGCAAAATAATGCAGGTAGATTCTCCTCGAGAAATATATGAAGAACCTCATAATCTCTTTGTTGCGGACTTCATAGGATCCTGTACCTTCATCCCTGGAACTATCAAACAAACCGATAGTGGAAAGCCAGTAATAGAGACACCTTGGGGTTTAGAACTTAAGGGACGAACAACAAGCAAAGACGTCTCCTTAAGAAAAGGCGAAGAGGTCTATGTGGCTATACGCCCTGAAGATTTCAAAGTCCGTAGACCCACAGAACCCTTTAACGTAATACCTAGCACGATTGAAAGCGTTGTTTTCACTGGACGCTACTACCACGTCTACGCTGATGTTGGTGGAACCAACTCTGTCAACGCGGAACTTGACCCTGACACACCTATCAAAATAGGTGATAAAAAGGAGTTACATGTAAACCACAGTGATGCAATTATACTCAAAATCGAAGATGATCCTTTCGCTTCACATATTAAACAATTACTGGAAGGCAAAGCCATAGCAAAATAATCACGCGACAGATTTTATCTGAGATATTCCCCTAATTTTTCGAATACTATGCCAAATTTTTCAGTTAAGATTATAATTCAGCTTCGCCAATCACTTTTCCAAAGGGTAAATGCATATCAATCTTAAACCATGTTCCCGCCACCACATTTTCGAGTTGGACCAGATCAGCTAATGGATCCTGTTCAGTGCTACCAAGTGCTAGTTTTCCTTCACCAGCAAGACCCTCATGAACTGTGGTGTGCAAATCTGCTGCAATGAGCTGATTAACATCATACCCTTCTCCATCGACACTTGGTATGAGTTTGAGATTAATTGTTGAGCCAGTGTCAATCCATTCTCCAGGACCTTCAAGCTTGATATCAAGCTTCATTAGAGTGTCTTTCCCTCGTTTAACGGACGCTTTGAATCGATCATCTTTTCGGGAACACTTTATTTTCCCAAGTTTCGAAGGGAATCCCCAGATTTCACGGTGTGCAATCGAGGAAGCTTCATTGTCAGTTATTTGAATAACTGAATACACCCCGAAATGTTCTTTATACGTGCACTGTACTACGATTCCAGCTTCCCACAAATCCCCAAATTGGGAATTTCTGAAGTTAGCAATATAGGCACCCCCCAATAGCCCAGGGGCTAGAGGTTTCGGAAGAATGCGTTTGTAGCTCTCAGCGGTAGGTGTGAAGATTACCTGAACCATGTCTGAGTCAGTATACGTAACAGGCCCTTTAAACCAAGGCTTGTAAACAGGCATCGTTAATTGCTTATACCTTTTAACTATAAATTCTCCGGTCATGATATGAATGAGTTAAGTTTTGAATCGAACTAATCAATGCTGCAACGCGTTATGGCCCAGGGAAAATGATTGAGAATATGTAATAGACAGCGAAGTCGATGGCGAAAATCAGAATGAATGCAATCAGCACTATGAAAAGACCTCGCACGAATGTACAATCAAAGAAGTGTTGAACCAATAACATCCATACAATAAAGGCGGCGAGCAATGAAACAATACTCCATGCAAAGACCACGATTTCATTGAGACCGGGAACCAGTACCATACCAATCGTAAAGTCAATTGCAAACTTGAGTAGTAGGCCCAAAAAGGCTACGAAAATAGCATCTGTGAATTTTGCATTCACGCCTGACAATAGCCGACCAGACAGGAAGAATGCTAAGGTCGCCACAAATAATTCAATTGCAAAAGTGAAGATAAACTCAATCTGTTCAGGAGTAAGAAACAACATTGCATATCCGCTCAGAAAGTGATAGCGCTACCTAACGAACACGCTTCCATAAATAACTTCTCACTTGGTCTTCTAGAAGTTGAACATCATATCTTGGGGCGAAGCTATTTAACAGAGAACCCAACAACACTAAGCTCTAACTCATTTCTTTTATGGAGTGATAATGACATGAGTCCGAGAAAAAGAATTTCAGAGAGATTCAAAACAGCGACCATTGCTCAAATTACCTCTATAACTTTGGTGTGGTATATCATTGCAATTGTTGCCTCCCGGCTCATTACCGTGGTGATTGCCCCCGGTATTGGCATTGAAACCGGCATCTACCATTATCACCATATCCTCTGGGGACTTATCCTAATGACCATGGGAGCCTTTATCGGACTCTATTGGGAAAGCCGTCATTCCCAAGTATTTGGAGCCTTCTTTCTGGGATTAGGACTGGGATTAGCAGTTGACGAAGTCGGCCTCATATTAGTGACTGCTGACCATGGGTATTGGGACCCCATCACCTATCCGATTATGATCCTCGTTGCCCAGTTGCTTTTCATTGCCGCACTAGCAGCGCGCCAACAAGGTCGATAGTGTCTACTTTGCTTTCCAACAAATTCAAGGCAAACACTCTATGATGAACCGATAGTGCTAGCGTTCTTCTTGAAGGCTTTCTAGACTCTCAATTACCACATCACGTTGACCTTGACGGATAAGACTTCGCAAAAAAGTGCCCAATACACCGACTTCACTTACACCCAAACGGTTCATGGCGTGCACGGCTCGTTTTTCAAAATCATCATCCTGGAGTGAGTGGGGATCAACCCCGATAAACTCTACTAGACTTGATTCAGCCTTATGCTCAACAACGATATCTGCTTCTTCACGTGGTGTTTCCACAGGAACAGATTCAGCAGGAGTAATCGTTGGTTCCTCAGATACCGGCGGTTCTATTGGCTCAATGGGTTCAACACTTTCAATTGTTGGAGCAGGTTCTTCAATTGGAACCGGTTCGTCAAGGGGAACAGGCTCCTCTTCCACCCACGGTTCAGATTCTGGTACAGGAATGGGTTCGGGTATTTCTGGTTCTGGAAACGTTGCTTCAGGTATTTCTGCCTCTACGACTAATAGCTCCTCAGGAGTCGGTTCTTCAACGGGAACTGCGGGTTCTTCAGTTGGTTCAATCTCCAGCTCTGGCTCAGCTGGAGCTTTAACGGCGGGTTCAGGTTCTGCAGGGACTGGTTCTTCCACGACCTCTCCCCACTCCGGCCATTTCGTTTGAATAATCGTAACTGCTACCTGCTGAAACGCATCCCCTACGTTCTCATCTAGTTTCGCACTCGTCTCAATATACTTCAACCCAGCTTGTGCAGCGTAGGCTTCAGCCTCTTCACGCGAAACTTCTCGTTGTTCCAACAAATCCGTTTTATTTCCAATTAAAATACCGGGCACATTCCCTGCATTCTTTCGGGCCTCTTCGAGCCACCCAACCAAGTGTTCAAAGGATGACCGATCGATTACGCTGAACACGTAAATAACGCCAGTAGAACCCTGATAGAATAAGGGGCGTACTCCACCAAAGTGTGGTTGTCCAGCTAGGTCCCAGATTTGGAGTTTAACCATCACACTGTCCAAGTCCACAGTTTTTACCGCAAAGGATGTTCCGATTGTCATTTTGTAAGTATCAGTGAAGGTCCCTTGTGTGTAACGAACAATAAGACTTGTTTTTCCAACTGCTCCATCACCGGCAACTGGAACTTTGAAGATATATGTGGGTTTGCTCATAGGCGAGTGCTCCTTTGGGCTCAGTAGTACCCTTAGTATTTATTTTCTGTGTTGGCTTTTAATTGGATTGGTGCTTATTGCATTTTACTTCGTTCCAGAATAGCCAAGATTTCAGAGCATTTCATGAAGACTCACCATTCATCTTCCTCATCATCATGGATTTGATGAGCGGGAAATGAATCCAGTTGCCCTACAAAATAGTAGTGATAGTGGATTTCTGAACCTTCGTATTTCTTCCTTGAACTACGACGCAATCGACCAATACAACTGCAATTACGTAAACACGGAATGATTCTGAAACAAATAATGCCTAGAATAATTAGGTAACCTAAGAAGGCCCCAAAAAACGAGAAAGTATCTGTTTACGCAGTTGGGGGAAGTTCAGTATACCACTTAAAGTGAGTGATAAAAAGAGTATAGAAAAGAGTGACCGCACCAGTGTTATTGAGTACAAAAAACCAATTGCTCTGCTGAGTTAGATTAACTGCCACATCAAGCGTTAACATCACAGCTTCTACAAATGCACATTGATTAGTGGACCCCGTCTGTTTCCATTGATCATACCCGAGTTGATTACATACGAGCACAGTTATTGGGCTAAAGCCGTACCCACTAATAGTAAGGTTAATGACCCAACGGTCATCGGGACCTCTCGATGTATTAAAGTTCCACTCTTCAAACCCACCAAGAGATTGAAAGATTCCTGTGTAATCGTAGTCTTTTCGAACCCAGAATCCATCACTAGCGTGTACGGGTTTGCATAAGCTAACGCTCACAAAGAGTAGAAACACCAATATCAGGACATATTGCAGACGTGCTACCCTCAAGATGAAGGTCACCTCTGCAAGCGTCGCGAGTTTTGGTTTCTTTTTACATGTTATGGTTTTGGGGGAGATGTGCCTGAGATTCCCTGTGCTCCCCCTCTCCTCAAATTTGAGAAACGATGTGAAATGGACAGGCTGAATGCCTATTGGTCGAGGTCGATGACTGAGTCATCATCCGGTAAGTAAGTAATCCGCCAATCATGGGGATTCAGGTAGGGTCGTTTGGGATTTAGGAGAGGATCTTTAGTCAATGAACTCACGCATATATCTCTATACACTTTCTAAAATAAAAACAAAAGAGAGGGTTCAGTGTAACTGAACCCAAGTTCTCTTGTTGGAAAATCAAGACAGTGTGAACTACTCTACCCTGAAGGATGGACCTTCCCGCTTCATTCCATCGATTTGGATCGACTGGTCCACAGGACCTACTCGCCGTTCCGGCGATGTTGCCCAGTCTTAAAACCTTGGTTCTCGGTTACTGACTGGAACCTCGATTAGAGAATTTTAATAACTTATTTAAACTCCACGATTCATCCCATCCTTAAAAGTACAGGTTCTTCATGAAGCCTTAAATGAATTTAGGCTTTCATTCACGAGATACAATATCAAATGGGAAGCTCATAAGAATGTCAACAAGCTTTGCGCGTCAGATTGTCCAGGATGCTTTACGAATTCGTGATCAGGAACGCGTTTGGGTACATACTTGGGATCATTCCTTTGATCTAGCACAAGAGATAGTGGAACAAGCCCAGCTTCATGGAGCTGCTGCCGTTCTCAGCGTAACATCAGAAAGTTCAGTGACTCACGTGTTAAAGAAAGCTCCCCAAGAAGCAGTCAACACACCAATTGACCATTGGCTCAGTGGTGTATCAAAAAGCAATGTGCTAATTGTACTTGATGGTCCTGAAGACCCCGGTATTTACAAAAGCGCTGATAAAAGCAAAGTCTTGGGTGTCACCAGCCAAATTACACGTTTACTCGGAACAGCTTTCTTTAGCCAAGTTCGTACACTTTTCGTAAGAACTACGGGATTTACTGAAAAAGCTGCAAAGACATATGGTATCTCCCAATCAAATCTGATGAACGAAAGTAACCGAGCCCTTTCCGCAAACCAAGGCGAAATTGTCGAATTAGGTCAACGTTTCGAAAGTCTCCTCAGCAAATATCGTGAAATTCATCTCAGTTCCAGCGAAGGAACCGATTTACGATTTCGAACTCGAGGAAAACCACGTATCGATGACGGAATTATCGACCAAGCAGATATACAAAACAAGAACGTCTTCGCCCAATTACCTGCGGGAACCATCACCATTCCAATCGATGAATCCAGTGCTGAAGGTTCTGTGATATTCAATCTTCCCAGAGCCTATCTAGGTGAAACCATCCAAAATCTCCGATTAGATTTCAAAAAGGGCCAGCTAACACATACCCGAGTTCTCAAAGGAGCCAAGACCATAGAACAAGCACTACATGCTGGGACTGAAGTAAAAGACCGGTTAACGCGACTAGCCTTTGGAATTAATCCACGTGGCTCAACGACTTTCGGTCAACACACCGATACCCTCATCCCTGGTACCATAACCTTAGGTCTTGGTGATAACACCTACATCGGCGGACGAAGCCAGAGTAATCTGGTCTATGACCATACCTTGAATGATGCGATTGTCAGTATCGGTCCCACAGCCGTGATAATGGAAGGCAAACTTAACTTCTAATTTTACTTAAAGAATTCTTAGGATTAACTTGTTTCATCAATTAAGATGAGAATCCCACTTATTACAAGAAGCAGTCCAGCAATGCCCCAAGACCCTATTGCTACAAATATCCCTAATCCCACTAATACCAAGCCTGTGTTGCTAGGGTCGTTTTCAATTCTTGGGGGAAACCGAGTGTAGAGGTAGTAGCAGGAAATTATTGCACCAATACTAACCAGTAGCAAAAATAGTTCAAAGAGGTTCACTGAAAATACCGGTGCTAGAGACCGAACAAAGATAAGATTCCCCCAAAATAACGTTGATAATACACCTAACACAATCCCAAGAATGGATCCACATCGCATGAGCAACCGTGCGGTGTCTATGATATCTATGGCTACTACACTCCAGTATTCAAAGTAACCATTATAACCTTAAAACACATTTCCTAGGTGGCGAATCTGAAAAAAAATGAAGCAAAGGAACTTGCGATTCAAATCGCTAGTTCCTCGAATTGGAAACCCCTGCCTTGATTATCCTTTTTCACTTTCCTTCTCGATGATGAGGAAGAGTCCGGCAATAAAGATCAGAATACCACCAATAGCTGACCACGAAAGGATACCAAATATGATTAGCCAAATAGCAGTGTCACTTGGTGCCTTGTCAAGGAGCGGATAATACCGTGAAAAAACAAGGAATCCAGAAACAATGGCAAGAACAGCAAGTACAATGGTAATGAAAGACCATGAGAAAATCGCAAACACGATTTCGACAAACCCAACGATAATAGCGATAATAGCACCATAATAGGTTAAGGGTTTAACGTATTCCATCATTGACATGATTTCTGCAAGCCTCCTTCAAAGAAGCCTCCTACCCTCTGCATGCTATTCTCTGATAAGGTTTGTGTGCAAGAAAATTTGAGGAGTTTTACAGCATTGAAGTGTTTTCCATTGGTTTGTGAACCAAAACATTTTATCTAAAGGTACTCTGTGAAGATATCCAGTTTTTGGAGAGAAACCTAATGCATAGCTCAACTCGGATATTTCCAGCGCCCCGAAAGGGAGCAACCCACCAACAAGATCGACCTCAACCACAATCGAGAACTCGCGCAATCATTCTAATCATCATAGGACTAGCAATTTTCATAGGTATTCTCTACGGTGTAACAACAGTTGCCAGTCTAACAGGAAATCAACAACTCGCCATGGGATTGCTATTAATTACATCAATCATATTTTGGGTATCACTAGGCGTCGGCTTGATGTTGGGATTAACGTATTTCGTAATGCACACGGTTATGAAGCACGAATTCAAACGTCGATATGATAGGAGCCATGAATCACAACGAAATCGAATCCGTAGAATGAGGATCCGCAATGAACCGGATGAAGAATCCGGATAATCCAAGCCACTGAAGCAAGCTGAAAGAAGCATTTTAGAGGTACGATACCGGAGGTTATACGGATTGGTGTTGGCATATGGGTAAAGAAAGTGACCTTTTTCAACGGGCAGTAATTGCCCTCAGTGACTCCGACTATGAACGAGCAGAAAAACTGACAAAAGAACTCATAGACCTTGATAAAAAGAACGTCGATGCATGGAGTCTTCTTGCCAACATCCATAAACAAAGCGGAGAAATCGAACAAGCCACTGAAGCTGCTAAACAAGCCACAGACCTCGACCCCAAGAATGTTCAAAACTGGAACAATCTTGGCCACCTCTACCTCCTTCAAAGTAATTGGGAAGAAGGCGAAAAATGCTATGCAAAAGCCGCCAAACTCCCCAATCCCTCACCTACCATCTACCTCAACCATGCCTGGGCCCTTATAGAACTCGGAAAAGAAAAAGAAGCCCAACAACAGCTTAAACAAGCCCTCGATCAAGCCCTTGAAGACACTCTGAGTGAAACCATTGCTACTGATGATAGATACACAAAACTCCGACCACTTCTCAAAAAAATCTAATGACTACGGATCTTCTTTGATAACGAAGAAACTACCCGACGTTACGGTCTGACCTACACCAGGAATTTCGCGAAGCTGATTTACCACCAGTTCACCAATCTCTTTCAATGATGCCCCCCGGGCTTTCAGAATTATATCCCATTGACCAGCAACCACGTGTACTTCAACCACATTTTCTAGCTTAGCAATCGATTGAGCTACGTCCTGTTGAGAGAGTCCACTTGTGGGATGAAAATTCACCAACACAAAAGCGGTAACTGGTAACCCAATTTTTGCATAATCAGGAAGTGCTACAACTCGCTTTATAATCTGATTTGCTTTCATCCTTTCTATTCGATGTTGCACTGTCGAGCGGGGCATTTTCACTTTACGGGATATGCTGAGTACAGATTGACTGGCATCTTGCTGCAATTCGTTTAGTATCTTGAAATCCTGTTTATCAATCATAATTATCAAATAGACAATTATGATATATAATTATTGTTATATTTTGTCTTTTTGCCATTGCCGTTAGCAAAAAGATAATATGGTTAGACCATCTGTAGATACCTTGGGTGCGTCAACATGGTATTGGAACCAATTCCGCGTCGTCGGCTCTCAAGCGAAGTAGCAAAAGACGTGGAAAGCGGTGTTCGATTCCGATACCGGTCGATCCGTACTCCGCGAGCTCGAGCAATCCTACAGGTGCAGCATCAAATATCTCGAGCATGTCGTCGCTTCCTTGATAGTAAAGGGTTCATGGAAGTGTTGGCGCCAATTATTGGTCCCGTTACCGATCCAGGTATTCGTGGGGCTGGCACCGTTGTGGTTCCCTTCTATGGGAAGATGTACGTGCTGATGACCAGCATGATTTTGTACAAACAAATGGCGATGGCGAGTTACCCCCGCGTTTATTCATTTTCTCCCAACGTCCGGCTGGAGCCATCAGCAAGTAAGAGTACGGGTCGTCACCTTGCTGAGTTCTATCAACTCGATTTAGAAATGGCCAATACCTCATGTGACGAAGTGATGGCGCTTGGAGACCGATTACTGTACGAGGCCATCAATTCAGTCCATAAGGAGTGCAAAACGCAGCTAGAACAGCTTGGACGCACCCTTCACTTACCTCCCCGGCACCTCCCACGAATCACATTCACTGAAGCCCTAAAAATTCTCGCTGATGAGGGATTTGATTTAGATCCTAAAGCAGAGATTCCTTGGATAGCAGAACACCATCTCTCACTCTTCTTTAACACACCATTCTGGATTACTGACTACCCATACACATCCCGTGGTTTCTTTTACCTTGTCGATGACGATCGACCCGGAGTAGTACGTTCAATGGATCTGCTGTTACCTGAAGGTTACGGAGAAATCTCCAGTGGGGGTGAGCGAGAATATACGGTTGAGGGAGTCACACGGCGCATGCGGGAAACTGGTGACGACCCTCAAAAATATGGATGGTATATTGACATGCTAGAAGAAGGCATTCCTCCTTCAGCAGGATTTGGTATTGGTATGGAGCGACTAACACGGTATATCTGTGGCATCCCCCATATCTGGGAATGTTCCCCATTCCCTAAAGTACCTGGAATTCCATAAAAGAATCTTATTTCTTTTTAGTTAGCTTTTTAGTAACTTTTTTCGTCGATTTTTTCGTTCGCTTGGTACGACGTGTTCTTGTTCGCTTTTTGGGACGTCTTTTCGGCTCCTGTAAATCAAGGGTGCCAAGTTTCCTCCCACAATATGGACAAACTCGCTCCTCATGAACCCACAACTCCATTTCATTTGCATGACCAATTGCTTTACAATGCGGACAAGCCAACAAATCTTGGTTAGCTGTGACAAACCGCTGACAAATAGGACAACGCTGTCGGTCAGCTCCACAATTCGGACACTGCAGAGAAGTTTCTTCTTTAAAGACTGCCCCACAATCTAAACAAGTCCCTCCAATTGGACTAGAGCTTTGATCCCTAGTTCGCGTTTGAGACCGTTTATAACGATTAAAAGAACTCGAACTGCTTGGACGTGACCTCGAACGTGTTGGACGATAACTCACAGTCCTGCTTTCCTCCAAATCACTTCGACCCAATCTTGCCATTGCGGCGATGCAGATACAAATCCCCATGAAAATGAAAAGCACGAGAAATTCAATCATGTGTGTCCACATTTAAAGTAATACACGTTGCTAGTAATTTGAGGGGATATCGGAGATATAAGCGTGTATTATCGGCGAAAAGATATATCCAAGCTAGTCAGTACTATCCCTCCAATTCGGAGTTGCAGCTCGTGAAAGTCACAATTCTTTCTCACACTGAAAATCCCGATCAACTGTGTGCGAAGATTGGTCGGTATTCAAACGTATTGGAAACTTGGGAAGAGCTTGACCGAAAAATTCCAAGTGGCGGTTGGGAGACATTCCTGCGAAAGGTCATCAAAATGGGTCATACCTCTGTGCTAGAACACGCTGTCTTCACCTTTGAAATCACAGGTGTTTCCCGCGTCTTCACCCATCAATTTGTGCGCCACCGCATTGCCAGTTATTTGCAGAAATCATTTCGACGTACCAAAATCAAAGAGCTCATTCTCCCAAAGTCCGTACTTGAAGCTGCCGAAGACCCAGAAAAACTGCAAAAGGCTGCAGAGACACTCTACCGCGAATATTACCGGCGTGGTGTACCCATGGAAGATGCCCGATATCTAGGTCCAATGGGTTCCGAGACTGCAATCATTGCCACCTTCAATGGCCGAACCCTCCTCGAATCCTTCTTCCCTCTCCGATTGCATCAAACCGCCCAATTTGAAATACGAGCAATTGCCAATGAAATGCTTCGACTTGTGAAAGAAATCGCCCCAGTTATTTTTCAAGATCTAGAAGTCGATGAAAAGCTCCTTCAAGAGTACAAAAGCTCCTTTGGTAAATCCTAATCCAATAACTCTGAGCCATTGATGTCCGTTCGAATTCTTGACAGACGCATGGCGTTAAGAACCACTGCTAAGGATAAGCCCATGTCACCAACCGCAACGGCAACCCATAACGATATGAGTCCAGGGAATGTGAGTACTGCAAGACTGAATTTCACAACTAATGAGGTAACGACATTTTGTCGAACGATGCCACGAGTCTTTCTACTTAACCGGAATAAATAGGGTAAGCTCGAAAGATCGTCTTGCATTAATGCGATATCTGCCGTATCAATAGCCGCATCACTGCCAATAGCACCCATCGCAATACCAACATCAGCTGTCGCTAAAGCAGGTGCATCATTAATGCCATCACCTACCATTGCAATCGATCCATATCTCTCTTGTAATGCCTTGATGACCTTCACCTTATCCCCGGGTAACAGCTCTGCATAGACTTCCTCAATACCCACCTCAGACGCAATAGCCCTGGCTATTTCTTCATTATCCCCAGTTAACATGACAGGCGAGATCCCCATTTTCTTCAACACTGAGATTGCTACAACCGCAGACTGACGCACAATATCTTGAACCGCAATAACACCAATCACTTCGCTTTCTGTGCCTACAAGCACCACTGTTTTGCCCTCACGTTCAAGTCGATTAACCAGTTCCCGTGAAAATGTAATCCCGTGCTCAGTGAATAATCGTTCACTTCCCACAAAGAACTCCTCCCCATCTATCGTTCCTGAGACACCACGGCCGGGTATCGCACTAAAATTCTTCACAGGCAGAACTTCCCCGCCTGGGTTTGCAAGCTTCTCAACGATTGCCTGACTAATGGGATGCTCAGAAAACGTTTCTAATGAAGCCGCAATTTCGAGGACCTCTTTGGTGGATCCATTCACAGAAACAATATCAGTCACCACTAGCTGCCCCTCAGTCAATGTAGCAGTTTTATCAAACGCCACAACTTTCACATTCCCCAATTCCTCAACATACCGACTTCCCTTAATCAACACACCATTCCTGGTTGCGCTAGTGAGGGCTGACACCATCGCCACAGGAGTCGATATCGCAAAAGCACATGGACAAGAGATAACCAAGAGAACAAGTCCACGGTACACCCATTCAAACCACGGAACACCAAATAACAAAGGAGGAATTACTACCACGAGTAAAGCAAGCAAGACAATCGTCGGTGTATAATATTTAGCAACCTTGTCGATGAAATGCTCAGTAGTTGATTTCTCCTTCTGCGCCTCTTCAACCAAGGTCAAGATTCTTGAGAGCACCGTTTCATCAGAAAGCCGTGTAACCCGAACCTCAAGGAAGCCTTCATTATTGATGGTTCCTGCATACACTTCATCGTTGACTTGTTTCCTCACGGGAATAGACTCGCCCGTAATAGGGGCTTGATTCACACTCGAAGTACCGCTACTCACAGCGCCATCTAGAGGGATTTTTTCACCTGGACGTACAACCACAATCTCATCGACTTCAACGTCATGAACATGCACATTGACCTCTTTTCCAGCCTGTTTTACCGTCGCCATTTCAGGAGCAAGTTTCATAAGCGATGCAACTGATCGCTGAGCTTTCTCCTTAGCCTTACTTTCGAGAAATTCCGCAATGAAGTAAAGCATCATCACTGCGGCACCCTCTGCTGGATGACCGATGAGAAAACTCGCAACCGCAGCAATGGTCATCAAGAATGCAATGTTTAATTGATGACGGAAGATGAGACCTGAAATTCCAGCTTTAGCGATGTAGAATCCAGCAATACACGCTGTAAAGAAAAATAGGTTCAGTGAAACCCCTGGTAGACCAAGGAGAAGTTCGAAAACAAGACCAAAACTAAACAGGATAACAGAAACAAGAATGATGAGAAACCGTCGATCACTCCACAAAGACCCGCGTGTTATGACTTGTGAATAATCCATTTCACAGGTGCTACAGCCATTTTCTTCATTTGGTCCGTGCAAACTCAATCCCTTCAAGTAATCAGACTATTGTTGTTGAGAGAGGAAAGAATTAGGTATTTATTAGCTTAGTGCTAATCTAATGCCAATTTATAATAATTTTTATTAATATTAACGACGTAATTTAATAAGGTGAATTCATGCCTATTGTCAGCGTATCTCTCACTGCAGAGTTATTAAAACAGTTGGACAAAT
>SMTZ1_10001204_pt1 | contig 26303 bp, 23 predicted proteins | sample DeeMarSWOR136_30_FD_25667 | JGI IMG/M metagenome (IMG submission 25667)
AAATACGATGAACTGGGCGCCAGTTGGCAGCAGTGGCAACGCACGGGCCGTGACCCGCGCGGCTTTGACTGGAGTCAGTGGTTCTCGGGTGGGCAGCCGGGCGGCGGACGCGTGCACGTCGAGTACCGAGATCTGGGCGACCTCTTTGGTGAAGGAGGAGGATTCTCGGATTTCTTCCGCAGCATCTTCGGGGGCATGGGTGGCAGTGCCTACTCGCAGCGACCGCGGAGCCGCCGCGGACAGAGCTTGGAGTATCCCGTCGAGGTCACACTAGAGGAAGCCTTTAGCGGCACGAAGCGCATCTTGCAGATGGACAGCCGCAGAATAGAGGTTGTGATCCCGCCAGGGGTGGATAGCGGATCGCGGGTGCGCATGAGCGGCCAAGGGCAACCCGGACTGGGTGGCGGTCAGGCCGGCGACCTGTACTTGCGTATCTCGGTATTGCCGCACAAGAGCCTGCGACGCGAAGGGGATGACCTTTCCTGTGAGGTCCCCGTCAGCCTGTACACCGCTATCCTAGGGGGAGAAGTGGCGGTGCCAACGCTCAAGGGCGACGTCATGCTGAAGATTCCGCCAGAGACGCAGAGCGGCAGACGTTTTCGTCTGAAGGGCTTGGGAATGCCCAAGCTCAAGAATCCGAAGGCAATGGGCGACCTCTATGCGGAAGTGAAAGTCGTCCTACCACAGAAGCTGAGCGGCAAGGAGAAGGAGTTGTTCGCCGAGCTGGCTTCGATGCGACGCAGCTAGCTTAGTTGAGACACCCTACCGCTTCGTGCGCGTATTGCTAAACGCATTGCACCGAACCATCATCCCGTCAGGCGGGGTGAACGATACGGAAAGCGCTGTTCGAGTCTAGCGGTTGACGCAGTACTCTGGAACAAGAGGGGAAAAGTCTGGCAATCTTCCTCTACCCTGATAATGGCTATGCGGTGCCTGTGCACTCAGATAACGGATGTGGAAGGCATCACAGCGAGGCAGGCAGCGCAGATTACACATACCGTTCGGCGTGAAAGGAGCATACCGACGAGAATGAATATCAACATGAGGTCCCGATTCGGGCCTGTGCTACTAGCAGTTCTTCTGGGCCTGCTGGCCACAAGCCTAGCTGGTTGTGGTGTATGCGGCCTCCCACTCTTTGGCCGGTTGCCTAGCCCGACGCCCACAGCGTTACGCGAGTACGTCGTGATCACACCAACTCCCCTACCACCAGAGCTGGTGCTCGAAGCCGACGCCGAAGAGCAGCTGTTGATCAATGTATACAAGCGAGTGAACCCAGCAGTAGTGAACATCCGCGTGGTCAAACTCGTTGACAGCGAGGGCCTGCACCCGGAGGTACCTGGGTTCCCGGACCTACCTGGGTTGCCAGAGGAGTTCTATCAGCGCGGGGTCGGATCCGGTTTTGTTATCGACACAGTGGGCCACATCGTCACGAACAACCATGTGGTAGAGCAGGCGGACGAGGTGCAGGTAACCTTCCATGACGGCAGAATGGTGCGTGCGGAGGTGATCGGAACCGATCCGGACAGCGATCTGGCAGTGATCAAGGTCGACGTGCCAGGCACAGCATTGCACGCCGTCGAGCTGGGTGATTCAGATACGTTGCAGATCGGACAGCGAGCCATCGCTCTGGGAAACCCCTTTGGACTGCGGGGGACGCTTACCACTGGCATTATCAGCGCACTGGGCCGCAGTCTACCGCTGGGTCGAGCCTCAGCAGTGCTTGGAGCGCGATTCAGTATCCCTGAACTGATTCAGACAGATGCGGCGATCAACCCGGGCAACTCGGGCGGTCCACTGCTGGATTCGCAGGGACGCGTCATCGGCGTGAACACAGCATACGACCCCGAGGTCTCGGGCGTCGGTTTTGCTGTGCCGGTGAACACAGTGCAACGTGTCGTGCCGAAACTGATCGCAGATGGCCACTATGACTATCCGTGGTTTGGCATCTCCGGGACGGATGTATCATTGGACATTGTGGAAGAGATGGACCTGCCGGTGCAGCACGGTGCGCTGGTGCTCCAGGTGACTCCAGGCGGCCCGGCCGAACGTGCTGGCTTGCGTGGCAGCGACACAACCGTGGAGAGAAAAGGCCAGGAACTGGAAATCGGCGGGGACGTCATCATCGGCATCGATGGCCACAAGGTCCAGCAGTTTGAGGACATCTTGGTGTACATTCTGCGCTATGCGGAAGTGGGACAGGAAGTGGACCTGACCATTATCAGAGACGGCCGTGAGCAGTCGGTCAAGCTGACACTGGGCGAGAGGCCCAGGTAGTGGAACCACGGCGAGGAGGGCAAGTGATGAGAATTGCACAGCGCAGGCTTGTCTTGGTCGCTGTGGTGGCGCTGATATTGGCAGGCGTCTTGGGGTGCAGCTTTGTGGCGCAGCTTCTTCCGACGCCATCGCCGACCCCCGCGCCGACGACGCCACTGGCAGCGGTCGCTACTGCCACACAAGTGCCGGTGCCGACGACAGCGACAGATGCGGGTTCTGCGGTAGTGACAGAAGAAGAGCAAGTGATCAATGTCTACGCTCGCGTCAGTCCAGCAGTGGTGTTCATCACTAGTCGGGTCATCGTGCGTGACTTTTTCATGGGTCTGGTACCGCAGGAAGGTACGGGCTCAGGGTTTGTGATTGACAAAGAGGGGCACATCATCACAAATAACCACGTCGTGGAGAACGCCGATAGAATCATGGTTACCCTGGATGACGACACCTCGGTCGAGGCCGCGCTTGTGGGCACCGATCCAGCCAACGATGTCGCCGTGGTCAGAATAGATGTGCCGGCCGACAAACTGCGTCCAGTGGAGTTGGGTAGCTCTGCTGATCTACGGGTCGGGCAGACCGCAATCGCCATTGGCAATCCCTTCCGTCTGGAGCGCACATTGACCACCGGAGTCATCAGCTCACTGGGCAGGCCTCTGGAGGCGGAAGGCGGACGTATGATCTATGACGTCATCCAGACTGACGCGGCCATCAACCCAGGGAACTCCGGCGGGCCACTGCTTGACCTGAACGGAAGAGTCATTGGCGTCAACACCGCGATTGTGTCACCAAGCGGCGGTTCGATAGGTCTGGGTTTCGCCGTACCCGTCGACACTGTGAAACGCGTGGCAACGGCTATCCTTGAGAACGGATACTACCCACATCCGTGGCTGGGCATTACCGGCATCAGCATTGTTCCGGAATTGGCTGATGCTCTCGATTTGCCCGCGGAGCGGGGCGTGTTGGTCATCGAGGTGGCTCCGGGACAAGCGGCCGCGACGGCCGGGATACGTGGCGGTGAGCGCCGTGTACGGGTGGGGGACTACATCGTACCCCTAGGTGGCGACATCCTGGTCGGCATCGACGGCACCCAGATACGGAGCATGGAAGACCTAGTCAAGTACCTGGAGACAAGGACGGCAGTTGGTCAGACAGTAGAGTTGACTATCATCCGGGATGGTCGGGAAGAGGTGGTACGGGTGACATTGGGCGAGCAGCCTAGGGATCTATAGCCACTGGAGGAGATCGCGGCATGGAGGATCACAGTCCCAACGAACCCTGCTATGTAATCAGCGTCGCAGCGAGAATGGTAGAATTGCACCCACAGACGCTGCGCTACTATGAGCGGATAGGCCTGGTTGTGCCAGCACGGTCTCCAGGCAATGTTCGTCTGTACTCTCAGAAGGACATTGAGCTTTTGCGTAAGATTTGCCGCTTGACCAACGACCTTGGTGTGAACCTCGCTGCGGTAGATGTGATCCTGCGTTTGACAGACACGATCGAGCAACTCCAGGCGGAGATGGAAGCGGTGCGCACAAACATGGAAGCTGAGCTGCGCCGGCTCCGACAGCACCTGGACGAGAACGGAATTGATGTGGATTAATGTCTAGCACAAATCAGAGGAGGTCAGCAAGTGATTAACGAAACCGATATGCAGGAGTTGACGAGCTTTGAGAGCAAAAGCTCAGCGGCGATCAGCCTATACCTGAACACCGACCTGACACAGCAACCCAAGGAACAGTGCAGGCTGATCCTGCGCAATCTACTGGAAGAGATTGGGGGTTCTGCTTCCGAAGCGGACGTGACGAAGATCGAGAAGTTCTTCGACCTTGACTACGACTGGCAAGCGAGAAGTGTGGCCCTCTTCTCGGCAGCTGATCAGAAGCTCTGGCGGGTATATCGGTTGGCACTTCCTATTGAGAGTGAAGCGCACACAGGAACCACGCTCTACCTCAAGCCCTTGGCTGAGCTTTTCGACGAGTTTGATCGTCGTGGAGTGGTTCTCGTCGATCGTGAGGGTGCGCGCTTTTTCCTGATAGAGTTGGGCCAGATTGAAGAGAAAAGCGAATGGATTGGTGAAGACCTCAAGCGTCACAAGCAGGGCGGATTCGCTGCCGCTCGCTATCAACGCCACGTCGACAAGCAAGCTGAGCAGAACCTGAAACTCGCTGCGGACGCTGCGGTTCGCTTCTGCAAAGACAACGACTGCAAGGGTCTGGTCGTGGGAGGCACGGCTGACACGCTGCCACAGTTTCAAGCAATGCTGCCCAAGGGGTTGCAGAAAACGGTGATAGGAACCATCGGTGCGGATATCACTGCGTCTGCGACTGAAGTGATGGAACGTTCCGTGGAACTCATTCAGGCCGCGCGGCAAGAGCGTGAGGCGAAGCTCGTGAAGGACATGATTACGGCGGCCGCAAAGGGAGGAGGCGCCGTAACTGGTCTGGCAGACACGTTCTATGTTGCGCATCAGGGACGTGTGCATACTCTGGTTGTGGAGAAGGATTTCGAAGTCGACGGCTATCTGTGTGATGGCTGCAGCTATGTCAGTGCAGAGCCCATCACCAAATGCCCGTTCTGCGGCGGCAAGCCAGGGCCGGTCGATAGAGCAGTCGATCGCGTGATTCACAAGGTCATTGAAGCTGGCGGCAGAGTAGAGACCGTGGCAAACAACGAAGCCCTGGCGGAAGCTGGGCATATTGGGGCCATCCTGCGCTACTAGCCAGGAGAGAGTGCTGCAGAAGCAGCGCTCTGGCAATCATCCGCTATCATCCTAACATCGGGAGTAGTCCGTGAACCAGAATCGATTAACCGAAAAAGCGCAAGAGGCCCTGGTGCAATCCCAGGAAATCGCAAGCGCATACAACCACAGTCAAATAGAACCGGAGCACCTGCTCCTGGCGCTGCTGAGACAGACAGACGGCGTCGTACCTCAGATTGTCCGCAAGCTGGAAATCGCGCCGCAAGCACTGCAGCGTGAACTCGAGGAGGATTTGGAGCAAGGCCCCAAGGTCTATGGTGTAACAACTCAGGTTGGCATTGGACTGGCTTTGCAGAACGTGTTGAAGCGTGCCGAAACGCAAGCGCAATCCATGCGCGATGAGTTCGTCTCGACTGAACACCTGTTGATGGGCATCGTCTTGGTACCAACAGGACGAGCGGGTGATATCCTGAAGCAACATGGCGTCACCCTGGACCGCATATACGAGGCACTTACCAGCATCCGCGGTACACAACGGGTCACTGATCAGACCCCTGAAGACAAATACCAAGCATTGGAGAGATATGGGCGGGATCTGACGGACATGGCGCGCCGCGGCAAACTCGATCCGGTCGTTGGGCGCGATGACGAGATTCGCCGCGTCGTTCAGGTCCTGTCTCGCCGTACCAAGAACAACCCGGTGCTGGTGGGAGAGGCCGGGGTAGGCAAAACGGCCATCGCCGAGGGCCTGGCGCAGCGCATCATGCGCGGTGACGTGCCAGAGGGGCTCAAGAGCAAACGGATCGTGGCACTTGACCTGGGCGCGATGATCGCCGGGGCCAAGTACCGCGGCGAATTCGAAGAGCGCCTCAAAGCGGTGCTGAAGGAAATCACCGAAGCCGAAGGGGAAATCATCCTCTTTATCGACGAACTGCATACCGTGGTGGGAGCGGGAGCAGCGCAGGGAGCGATGGACGCGAGCAATATGCTGAAGCCCATGCTCGCCCGTGGCGAACTACATGCCATCGGCGCGACTACCCTGGACGAGTACCGAGAGCACATCGAGAAAGATGCTGCTCTCGAGCGGCGGTTCCAGCCCATCTACGTGGACGAACCAACGGTTGAGGAAACGGTCAGCATCCTGCGCGGCCTGAAGGAGCGGTACGAGGTGCACCACGGCGTGCGTATCCAAGATGCGGCATTGGTTGCTGCTGCCAGCCTGTCACACCGCTACATATCCGACAGATTCCTGCCTGATAAGGCCATCGACCTGATCGACGAGGCTGCTTCTCGGCTGCGGATGGAAATCGATAGCATGCCGGCCGAACTCGACGAGGTCGAGCGGCGTATCATGCAACTGCAGATCGAACAGCAGGCCCTCAACAAAGAGACCGACGCGGCGTCGAAGGAACGCCTGAAGAAGATAGAGCAGGAACTGGCCGAACTCAAGGAAAAGAGTACGGCCATGAAAGGTCAATGGCAGCAGGAGAAGGAAGCCATACAAGCCATTCGCGAGACAAAAACGCGCATCGAGGAGACCAAGCAATCTATCGAGCAGGCAGAGCGACGTGCTGATCTAGAGCAGGCCGCGAAGCTGCGCTACGGCGAGCTTCCCAGCCTGGAAGCGGAACTACAGGCACAAGAACTGCACTTGGAGGAGCTACAGCATGGGCAGCCGATGCTCAAGGAAGAGGTCGATGAGGAAGATGTGGCCGAAGTGGTCTCCAAATGGACTGGCATTCCGGTCTCGCGATTGATGCAGGGAGAGAAGGAAAAGCTGCTGAGAATGGAAGAAAACCTGCGCACGCGCGTGGTCGGTCAAGACGAAGCCATTTCTGCAGTTTCCAACGCTGTACGACGTGCAAGAGCCGGGCTACAGGATCCGAACAGGCCACTGGGCAGTTTCTTGTTCCTCGGCCCGACCGGCGTGGGCAAGACAGAACTGGCACGTGCTCTGGCAGAGTTCTTGTTCGATGATGAGAACAACATGGTTCGGCTGGACATGAGTGAGTATCAAGAGCGCCACACCGTAGCCCGAATGATCGGCGCGCCACCAGGTTACGTGGGTTACGAGGAAGGTGGCCAGCTGACTGAAGCCGTTCGGCGCCGGCCCTATGCAGTCGTACTTTTCGATGAAGTCGAGAAGGCACACCCAGAGGTATTCAATGTGCTGCTGCAGTTGTTGGACGACGGACGTCTGACCGATGGCCACGGGCGGACTGTGAGCTTTAAGAATGCGGTGGTCATCATGACCTCGAACGTCGGTAGCCATTGGATCAAAGAACTGGGTGGACGTGACGACGAAGAGATGCGACGCCGCGTGATGGAGGCACTGAGCCAGCAGTTCCGGCCAGAGTTCCTGAATCGGATCGACGAAGTTATCATCTTCAATTCTCTGGGAATGGAACAGCTGGTGCAGATCGTGGACATCCAGCTACACCACTTGCAGGCGCTGCTTGAAGACTCAAAGGTCGAACTGGAACTGACTGAGGCGGCCAAGCGTCTTCTAGCCGAAGAAGGGTACGACCCTGTCTACGGCGCGCGGCCACTCAAGCGCGTCATCCAGAGACAGATACAGGATCCGCTCGCCCTTAGACTGCTGCAGGGCGAGTTCAAAGAGGGCGACAGGATCGCTGTGGATGTCCAAGATGGTGAATTTGTGTTCGCCCGCTCCGCTCCTGAACTAGCCGGTGTAGCGGCGGGTGAGCCAACCTAGAACCGTTCGCCCAGAACATGGGCAAAGGGCGTTGAGCGCACAAGTTCAAGTGCCTTCTCAGAGTATCTAGAATGAGGTAAACCAAATGATGATGTCATTTGATCGCTTCACAGAGCGGGCGCAGGAAGCAGCTGCCCGCGCATATCAGATCATGCAACGCTACCGACACAGTCAGCTGGACACTGAGCACATCCTGCTGGCCTTACTGGAGCAACCAGAGGGGGTGATTCCACAGATCCTGGAGAAACTAGATGCAGATGCAGACGAGATCAGGAATCGCCTGGACGACGTTCTCAAAACCGGTCCCAGAACGCAGGCCAGCGGCAGCTCCAGCCACCCGATGCAGGTGTATATCACGCCGCGTGTCAAGCGCGTCCTCGATAGGGCTGCTGAGGAATCCGAGAAGCTCGACGACGAATACGTCTCGACGGAACACATCTTTCTGGCCATCGTCAGCGAGCGCGACGGCCCTGCTGCCCGAATCCTCAATGACCACGGCGTGACTCGAGGGAAGATCCTGGACGTGCTCCCCGACATACGCGGCGGACAAAGAGTAACCAGTCCGCAGGCTGAGAGTCGGTACCGCACGCTGGAGAAATACAGTCGGAACCTGACCACCTTGGCCAGCGGAGGCAGTCTCGATCCCGTGATTGGCCGCGATGGTGAGATCATGCGCGTGATCCAGGTTCTGTGCCGGCGCACCAAGAACAACCCAGTGCTCATAGGTGAGGCGGGTGTGGGCAAGACAGCCATTGTGGAGGGGCTGGCGCAGAAGATTGTCTCCGGTGACGTACCCGAATTGCTGATGAACAAGCGGCTTATCTCGCTTGACCTGGGCTCGATGGTGGCCGGCACACGGTTTCGGGGCGAGTTCGAGGAACGTGTGAAAGCTGCTTTGGATGAGATAAAGCAGGCCGAGGGGGAGATCATCCTCTTCATTGACGAACTGCACAACGTGGTTGGTGCGGGAGCAGCCCAAGGGGCAATCGATGCCTCCAGCATGCTGAAGCCAGCACTGTCCCGCGGTGAGTTGCGCTGCGTCGGTGCTACCACTGTGGACGAGTATCATCAACACATTGAGAAGGACTCGGCGTTGGAGCGGCGTTTTGCACCCATATTCGTCGAAGAGCCCAGCGTGGAGGAGACCGTCGACATGCTGCAGGGCCTGCGCCCCCGCTACGAGGAGCATCATCGCGTGGTGATCAGTGACGAGGCCATCGAAGCGGCGGCGCGTCTGTCCCACCGCTATGTCAAGGACCGCTTCCTCCCGGACAAGGCCATCGATCTGGTCGATGAGGCCGCTTCCAAGTTGCGCATCGCCATCTTCAGCCTGCCCGATGAGTTGAAGACAACGAAGATGGAAATAGGGCGACTGATGAACGAGGAGGAGGCTGCTTGGCAGAACCGTGACTACGAACAGGCTGCGGTGCGCAAGAGCGAACGGATGAAGTTGGAAGAGGACTTTGAGGCCAAGAAAGAAGCGTGGAAGAAGGGGCGGGGTCTCGAAGAGGTCGTGCGTGAAGAGGACATCGCGCAAGTGATTGCTGGCTGGACCGGCATTCCTGTTAGCCGGATGCTGGAGACAGAGGCGGAGAAACTGTTGCAGATGGAAGAGCGCCTGCACGAGCGCATGGTTGACCAAGAGGAGGCTGTGACTGCTGTGTCAGACGCCATCCGCCGCGCACGCTCCGGCCTCAAGGACCCCCGACGTCCCATCGGCAGCTTCATCTTCCTGGGCCCAACAGGCGTGGGCAAGACCGAGCTGGCCAAGACCTTGGCTGAGTTCCTATTCGATGACGAGGATGCGCTGCTGCGCCTTGACATGAGCGAGTACCAGGAACGCCATACGGTCTCCCGTCTGTTTGGCGCGCCGCCCGGCTATGTGGGTTTCGAAGAGGGCGGACAGCTGACTGAAGCAGTGCGGCGTCGCCCATTTCAGGTCGTACTGTTCGATGAGATTGAGAAAGCACACCCTGATGTGTGGAACGCCTTGCTCCAGATACTGGAAGACGGTCGGCTGACTGATGGTCAAGGCAACATCGTCGACTTTCGCAACACAGTGGTCATCATGACCTCGAACATCGGCACCAAGTACACGCCGAAGGGTGCGACCGCGCTGGGATTCCGTACCCCTGGCGAACCAGCCGAAAGTGAGAAGATGCAGGGCGACATCCGCGAAGCATTGAAAAAGACCTTCCGCCCAGAGTTCCTGAACCGGATCGATGAGGTGATCATCTTCCACCGGCTGAGCAAGGAAGACATGAAGAGCATCGTGGATCTGCAGATGCAGGACATTGGCCAGAGGCTGTTTGAGCAAGGCGTGGCCGTCCAGCTCAGTGAGGCCGCCCGAGATTGGCTGGCGGAGAAGGGATATGACCCTGCCTTCGGTGCACGACCACTGCGCCGCACACTGCAACGCCTCGTGGAGAGTCCATTGTCCAGGAAACTCATCCGTGGCGAGTTCAAACCGGGAGAGAGGCTGCAGATCGACGTAGAGAACGATGAGTTGGTATTCCGCCAGCTAGATAGCCCGGCGCCAGCGCCGGTAGCGGCATAGCTGCAGGTTCAGAACGCAGTTGCTCGTCGCTGCTGTTTCGTACCTTGAAAAGTTCCACGAACGGTATCCCCTTGGAGCAGGGTGAACGCGCTTCAAAAAACGTGCATATGTGGCTCCAAGGGTTCCGCTGACCGAGGCAGGGAAATGAGCCCTCCGGGTCCACAGAGGTACGAAGCGGCGAGCGACTGCCCACAAACTTGGTTGTTCACCGGAGGCCCGTTCTGTCCGCTTTCAGCTGACGAACGGTCCTCCGGTTGCTGCATTGTCACCCGTGAAGCTGAACAGGGGGCTCTCATCCGTAGCATGCCGTTTGGAGAGTCCTGCCCTGTACGATCCCAGCTGACCCTGCGGCTGGGAGGGCCATGAGGCTATGAGATCGCCAGGGCTACGAGATGGCCGGGCTTGACACCTCTAGCCGGCACCATCTGGGTTCCCCAACTACTGACAAGGAGGAGACACCGTGGACTGGGCACTCACTGAAGAGCAGCAAATGACGCAGCGGATGGTGCGCGATTTCGCGGAGAATGAGATCCGCCCTGTCGCTCAGGAGATGGATGCCTCTGGAGAGTTTCCGTGGGAGATCATCCGCAAAATGGGAAGCCTGGGGTTGATGGGTTTGCCAATTCCCGAGGAATATGGAGGCTCGGGGGCGGATACGTTAACCTATGCCATGGCGGTAGAGGAAATCTCCCGCGTTTCCGGCTCCCTGGGTATCACGTTGGCCTCTCATGTCTCGCTGGGCCTCGATTTGATTGATCATTTCGGCACGGAAGAACAGAAACGCAAGTACTTGCCGCCTCTTGCCAGGGGCCAAGGACTGGCTGCGTTCGGGCTCACTGAGCCGGAAGCTGGCTCCGATGCCGGCGCGGTCAAGACGACCGCCGTACTCGATGGTGACCAGTGGGTCATCAATGGGCAGAAGGTGTTTATCACCTCCGGGTCCATTGCCGACATGGTTGTCGTTGCCGCTGTCACGGACAAGTCAGCAGGGACCAAGGGCATCAGCAACTTTATCGTGGAGAAGGACACGCCTGGCTTCCGCCCTGGCCGTGACGAGGAGAAGATGGGACTGAGGGCCTCGGTCACTTCCCAGCTCTTCTTCGAGGACTGCCGTGTCCCGAAGGACAACCTGTTGGGTCAGCGTGGTGAAGGGTACAAGCAATTCCTCATCACACTGGACGGAGGGCGGATCAGCATCGGTGCCATGGCCGTGGGCTTGGCGCAGGGGGCTTTTGAAGCAGCTGTAGAGTATTCCAAGCAGCGGGTGCAATTCGGTCAGCCCATCGCCAAGTTCCAGGCCATCCAGTGGATGATCGCCGACATGGCCACCGAGATCGACGCCGCGCGCATGATGGTCTACCGCGCAGCCTGGCTGAAGGACCAGGGTGTGCGCTACACCAAGGAAGCGGCTATGGCCAAGCTCTACGCCTCCGAAGCGGCGGAGCGGGCGTGCTTCAAAGCCATCCAGATCCACGGTGGATACGGCTATGTGAGGGAATACGACGTCGAGCGCATCTACCGCGACAACCGCCTGACCACCATTGGCGAGGGCACCAGCGAGATCCAGCGCCTGGTAATCGCCCGTCAGATACTGGGGAAGCTCTAGCTGTGCACACCCGCAGGGCTTGGCCCTTTCGGTTTCCCATTCACCATTGGGCCCGGTGATCCCGGCCGACGTGATCTGGCTGAACAGCCAAGGATTCGCGTGTTGCCGCCCCATTTGAGCCGCTGCGCACTTGCGCCTGAGCTGAGGCTCGGTCTCCCCTGACGGTGTCGCCCGCTAATGAAGGCGAGCCTCATGCCCTCGCTTTGGAACTCTCCCGCAACATGCGTCCGATTCTGGGGGGTGCTCGATGCGGTCACCCCGATTGACGTCAATCAGTGAGCAGTTGAACTGAGGAACTCTCACCTGCAGTGCGATTCTCTGCCCGTAATCCGCTGTTACGCTCTGAGACATGACTCCTGCGTCTGGTTTTGGTCCACAGCCTTTCGCTGTGCTCAAGACGCTTCGCAGCCTTTCGCTGCCCTCAAGACGCTTCGCAGCGTTGGGTTAGTCGCCCTCTGCGCCCAGCTCGTCCTCTTGCGCAAGCTCTGCAGCTGCCTCTTGAATCTGCGACCAGGCCTGATCCACATGACGCGCCTCGGTGTGGGTCTGGCCGACACACAACCGAAGTGTGAATTGCTCGTTTAGCTTCGTATGGGTCAAATACAGATGGCCGCTCCCATTCAGGCGATCGAGGAGCCGCTCATTGATCACATCACCACCTACGTGTCGAAAACACACCAGATTCAGCGGTGGAGGAACCGCCAGCTCGAACCGCTCATCCTCATCAACCCACCTAGCGAATCTCTGGGCCAGCTCAACGTGGCGTCTCACGTGGTGGCGTAGGCCTTCCACTCCGTAATGGCGAATGACAAACCAGAGCTTTAGGGAGCGGAAGCGCCTGCCAAGAGGGACTTGCCAGTCTCGGTAGTCAATGACAGCCCCGGATTCGGTGGCCTTGTTGCGCAGGTACTCCGGCAGCACACTTAGAGCCTTGATCAAAGGGGCTCGGTCGGCCACATAGAAGCAATCGCAATCGAAATTGGTGAACATCCACTTGTGGGGGTTGAAGCAATAGCTATCCGCCAATTCCAGCCCATCATGGATATGGCGGTACTCAGGACAGAGCGCCGCTGTGCCGGACATTGCTGCGTCAACGTGAAGCCAGAGGCCCTCTTCACGGCAGATCCGACCGATCTCCGGCAATGGATCTATGGCATTTGATGATGTGGTCCCCACGGTTGCACATACGAAGCAGGGAACCAAGCCAGCCTCGCGGTCCTGCTTGATCTGCCTGGCCAGCGCCTCCGGACGAAGAGCAAAGCCCTGATCGACATCGATCAGTTGGAGGTTCTGGCGACCAAGTCCAGCGATTTTGACCGCTTTCTCAATGGACGAGTGTGCCTGCGTGGAAGCATAGGCGACGAGACGTCCGTCACACCCGCGTTCGTTGCTGTTGTAGTCAGTAGCGCGCTCGCGGGCCGCCAGGAGAGCACAGAGAGATGCGCTGGAAGCAGAGTCTTGGATAACGCCGCCGCCGGTCCCCGCAGACTTGAAGTTCGGAGGCAAGCCAAGCATCTCCACCAGCCAGTCCAACACGTGCGTCTCCAGCTCTGTGCAAGCGGGACTCGTTGCCCACAGCATGCCCTGAACCCCAAGTCCAGCTGACAGCAGCTCTCCCAATATAGCAGGCCCCGAGGCGTTTGCCGGGAAGAAGGCAAAGAAGTTTGGCGACTGCCAGTGGGTGATCCCAGGGATAATCAGTTGATCCACATCCCTGAGAATCTTGTCGAAGGATTCGCCCAGCAAAGGTGGCTCAGCAGGAAGAGACGCGCGAACCTGCCCCGGCTCGACCTGCGATAGAACCGGAAAGGACTCTATTCTCTCCTGGTAGTGAGCGAGCCAGTCGAGCACAGCGCGGCCATGCTGGCGGAACTCTTCCGGACTCATATGGAAAGTCGTCTCTTCAGACATCTATCCTCCATCCCCGTACATCAGCTCCTTCTCAACTGTGAAGCGTCTCTGGGCTTGAGAAGGTAGAATGCAAGCGGCTGCCCCCGTGTGATTAGCCTGACAAGCGCGAGCTGCACGAAGACTCAAGGACGGCGCACAGAGGCAGCCCATGCGCAGTGCGGCCGTTGTTGGAGCGAGGGATTGCCTCTACTGCGCTTTACGCTTCCAGAAGCAGAGCATCTCATCGGTGCGGAAGGCCACGTCGACCAGCTGCCAGCCCTCGGCACCCCTGCCGTTGAGGATGTGCAGAATAGCCTTGATGTTGGGGTTGGGGATGTTATCAAAGAAGCACAGGCCCTCATCCGTGCAGAACATCACAGCCCGCTCATCGTCGACAGGGTATCCCAACTCGGCCCGCACGGCCCGCACCTGCTCGATAGAATACGAGGTAATGTCATACTCCCAATTCTTCATCGCGCTCACTCCGTTGTTGGGGCAACCACAAGGACCGCCCGCTAGGCCCCATCAAACATGGGAAACTCTTCCTCATCAAAATACCAGGCCCCCTCAGTGGTCAGGTACTCGTGTGTCTTTTGCAGGAAAGCATAGTGCGTATTCTCCTGCTTGGCCAGGAACTTGAACACTCTCTTCCCCTTGGGATCGTCAGTTTCCTCACCAGCCTTGACGTACATACGGTAGCCATCTTCCTCGAACTTCATTGCGAGCTCCAACGCCGCCACATCCGTTGCATCGGCAGGGAGCATGAAAGCGACATCTCTCTTGTCAGGGAACACGCTCAGAGGGGCCTGAAGCTCGCACGTTCTGGCTGCATCAAGTTCCATCCACTCCTTCTCGCTGCTGATTGCCTCATACTCCGCTTGAAGCAAGCGGACGTGCTCCACTTCCTCTCGGGCAAGGGTCTGGAACACTGACTTTCCCAAGGGATCCTCAATGCGCGCTGCGGCTTCCTCGTAGAAAGCCTTCCCCTGCCGCTCGTTTTCCATGGCTTGCTCAAGTGCTGTTAACGCGACTTTGCAGAGTGCTTCTTCCACCGTTGTTCCTCCATACAGTATTGAGTACCAGATCTTGTCTGCACCACTGGGCGTCGGGAGCGAACCAATCCGCAGTACGCCCCCTAGCCCCCCTCAAACATGGGGAATTCTTGTTCGTCGAAGTACCAGGTCCCCTCAGTGGTCAGGTAGTCGTAGGTCTTGAGCAGGAAAGCATAGTGCGAGTTCTCTTGCTTGGCGAGGAACTCGAATAGCTCTGCCGCTCGCGAGTCCGTAGCGTCCGCCGCCGCTCCGACGTACATGGTGTAGCCCTTGTCTTCGAACTTCATGGCAAGCTCCAGGGCATGTTCGTCGGTTGCATCGGCAGGGATTACCAGGGAAGCCTCCCTCTTGTCAGGAAACAGCTTCAGGGGACTCGAGAGCTCATACGCCTTGGCCTCGTCGAGGTCGATCCAATCCCTGTGGCTCCTAATCGCGTCATGTTCCGCCTGCAGCAGTCGCAGGTGCTGCACTTCGTCTCTGGCAAGTGTCTGGAACACCGCCTTGCCTGCGGGATCCTGGACGTGTTCTGCTGCCTCCTCATAGAAAGCCTCGCCCTGCCGCTCGACCTCCATGGCCTCTTCCAACACTGCCAATGCCGCTTCATCCCCAGATGCTTTCACTTGTGTTGCCCTCCGGTCCTTTGGCTTCAACCGCATCCGCACCTGTTAGCCGGCCCAGCCACCGTAGTGGACCATTGCCTCATAGTTGGCCATGAGCAGGTCAAAGTGCATTCGTTCCTGAGTCGCCAGGAACTCATACGTGGCTCGCGCCAGGGGATCAGTCGCCGCCTTGGCCTCGCGCCGATACAGGTCGTAGCCTTTGGTCTCGAACTCCATGGCCACAATCAGCGCCTCCGCCTCTGTTATGTCCGCGTGGACCGCTTTCTCCAGCCCCTGGCGACCTTGTGGGAAGATATCCTCGTTGAGATCACACGTCTCCATCCCGCTTTCCGGTAGTTCGGCCCACGTCCCTTCGGAGGACAACTGGTCAATCTGTCGCTGGATCAGGCGTTGGTGCATGACTTCATCGCGCAACAGCGAAAGGAACACCTCCTTCCCCGTCTCACTGGCGGTCCGCTGAGCTGCACGTTGGTAAAAGTCCTGGCCCTCCTGCTCCAGACACTTGGCATCTTCCAGTGCCTTCAATGCGCTCTCCACCTGATTGGTCATTTCGCTTCAGCTCCTTTCCATACCATCAAAGTTGATGTCTCCAAGCGCCTGTCAGAACGCCCCACTGACCCAGTATCAGTGCTGTACTGTGCCCCTGTGTGGGTCACGAGTCTGTTGTCCACCAGAGGCATGCAACCTGCACCGAAGCTTTGTCTACATGCGCAGTTCGCCTTCGATGCGCCGCCCACGGCGCACATACACAAGCCGCACATGATCCCCGGTGCGCAGAGACTTGGTAACACGCTCCACATCCGCAGCATTGCCAATTGTATAACCATTGAGTTCAATGATGACATCACCTGCTTTCACACCGGCCCGTGCAGCAGGCGAGCCCGTGCTCACACGGCCAACGTAAGCCCCCTCTACCTGTAGACGAGATACCGCATCGGCCACAGCCGCCCCAAGTCTTGGTTTACCTGCCGGCTTCCTGGAGAGCAACTCTTCCAAGCGGCCCCGGTTGAAACCGACCACTACATCGTCATCAACAGTGATAACCGGGACCCCCTGCTGACCTGACAGCCGGATCATCCGATAGGCTGCCTTCTGGTCCAGGCTCACGTCGTATTCCTTGAAGGGGACTCTACGTTGCGAAAGGAACTCTTTCGCCAGATTACAATAGGGTCAAGCCTTTGTGCTATAGACAGTGACTTCCATGAAGCATGCCTCCCGGCAACCGCTGTTATAGATACTCCTGCTTCAGTACTTGGTACTCCTCCAGGGGCTTGGCGTGCAGGGGCTGCCTGACCAGGGGGCCAGACTCTAGCGCTGGCACCATCTCCTCGTAGGCTGGCTGATCCTCCGTGCGGTAGAGGATCCCAATCGGAATACGCTCACCCCATTCTTGTGCCTTGGCGAAGGCTGCTGCTTTGTCGCCCGGGTCGTAGACGTCTTCATCCTGCACCTTGTACACCCGTGGACGCAGCCAATCGTAAGAATACCTGCGGTTGAAGGTAACACAGGGCTGCAACACATCCACCAAGGCATAGCCGCGATGGCCAAGCGCCTCGGTCATCAGCCAGGACAGGTGCTTGATGTCTCCCGACCAGCCACGAGAGATGAAGGTCCCTCCTGCCGCCACAGCTACCGCCAGCGGGTTGAATGTCTGTTCGATAGCCCCCTGCGGCGAGGTTCTGGTCACAAACCCATGCGGGCTGGTCGGGGAGTACTGGCCTTTGGTCAGTCCGTACACACGGTTGTTCTGAACAATGTCTACAATGCCGATGTTGCGCCGAACGGCGCTCACAAAGTGGTTTCCACCCTCACCGTAGCCGTCGCCATCACCGTGGGTGCAGATAACCTTCAGCCCGTGATTGGCCAGCCTAGCTCCGGTGGCGACGGCCAACGTACGTCCGTGCAGGGTCAAAAAGCCATTGGCTGTCGTATAGTCCGGGAGCTTGGAGCCACAACCTATACCACTTATGAGCATAACCTCATGTGGCGCAAGGCCAGCGTCGGCCAGCGCATTCTTCAGCGCGTTCCAGATCCCAAAGTTTCCGCATCCGGTGCACCATGTTGGCCGCACGGGGCTCGCATAATCTTTGGCATCTACCATGGCTACACAACTCCCTTCAGCTGATCCAGGATGTACTCTGGAGACATGGGCCGTCCGTCATACTTTCTGACTAGGCCATCGACCTTGATGCCCGTGTAAGCACGCACCAGCGTCGCCAACTGTCCGGCGTGGTTCTGCTCCACGCCGATCAGTCTCTTGGCTCCCTGCAGGGCTGCAGTAACCCTGTCTACGGGCAGCGGCCAGACATCCATGATTTGCACGACGTTTGCTGACTGGCCCTGCTCATTGAGCAGATCCACCGCCATGCGCACGGGCCCGACCGTGGAGCCCCAGGTTAGGAAGGTCAAATCTGCATCGGGGGGACCGTACCGTAATGGCGCTTCGAGATCTGCCCGCGCCGCCTCCAGCTTGCGCATGCGTTTCTCGTCCTGCTGGATGCGCACGACGGCGTCCTCGCAAATCTGTCCATATTCATCGTGTTCATCGCTGGCGGATGAATACACGGCATTGGGATGCCCTGGCAAGGCCCGCGGCGAGACTCCGGATGCGGTATCCAGATGCCGCTTATATCGTGCAGCCAGCTTGTCCAGTTCCTCTTCGCTGAGCAGAGCACCGCGGTCAATGGGAACAGCAAGATCGAAAGCGTCCATCCCCAAAGCCCGCGGCGAATGTGCCAGAAAGGCGTCACTGACGATCAAGGCTGGCGTCTGGTACTTCTCCGCCAGGTTGAAAGCACGCCAGCCGGCCTCAAAACACTGCTCAATCGTACCCGGAGCGAGTACAATGCGCGGGAACTCACCTTGCGTGGCGTAGATCACAAAAAGCAGATCGCCCTGCTCGTGGCGTGTGGCCAGTCCGGTGGCTGGTCCGGGTCGCTGCACATTGACAATCACAATGGGTACTTCGCACAGTCCGGCTAGGCCCATTCCCTCCACCATGAGAGCAAAGCCACCGCCGGAGGTGGGTGTCATCGCCCGCACACCCATCTGTGCCGCACCAATGACCATATTGACTGCGGCGAGCTCGTCCTCGGTGTGCTTGGTGACAACGCCCCACTGTTTGCTGCGCACGGAGAACCATTCCAGGATCGGGCTACCCGGGGTCATGGGATAGCCGGCCACGAACCTGCAGCCGGCCATCAGTGCGCCCAGTGAGAGCGCTTCGTTGCCACTGATGAGCATGCGGGGTGATGCTTCGATCTTCTTCAGCTTGAAGGGGAGCGCATCGGGGAACTCTTGCTCCACAAAGCGACGGGCAGCAGAGGCGACCGTAAGGTTAGCGTCCACGACCTCTTGGCCTTTCTTGCCAAAGTTGTCGCGAATGACACCGCTGATCACATCCATGTCATAGCCCGTGAGTCCGGCGGCCGCGCCTATAGCGGCAGTGTTGGCCATCACTTTGCTGCCGCCCTCATCTACCGCGATTTGCTCTAGCGGTACAGGGAAAGCCTGTACCGAGCGGGCTGCAAGATCTGCCTCGTCAACCGATAAGGCCGGATCGTAGATGACGCCACCATGTGGGACGATCTCAGGCAGGTGTTCATCGATCGCCACCTTCGTAAGCGCCAAGAGGAGATGGACACGCTCGTCGTGCGAGTAGAGATCGTGTTCGGCGACGCGGATTTGATAGAAGTTGTGACCACCACGGATGCGAGAATGATAGTCCTGCAGCGCGAACACATGCAGGCCTCCCCGAACCAGCGCTTTCGCAAAGCCGCGGCCAGTGGATTCCACCCCCTGTCCAGCTTCACCACCGATCTTGAACGTCATACCATTCACAGTCATGATTGGCTCCTCGCTTAACCCAATCTGCCGACAACATTGGCCGCACGCAACGTCGGATCCCACACCGAGGCGTAGGGCGGCGCATAACTGTAGTCGAGGCGCGTCAGATCGTCCACGGTCATCTTCGCGTAGATTGCTGCTGCTAGCACGTCGATGCGCTTGGCCGCGCCCTCTTCACCGATCAGCTGGGCACCCAACAGCCGCCTGCTCTCCTGATCCATAATCAGCTTCACAACGAGGCGGGCTGCGCCGGGATAGTAATGCGCGCGGCTCTTGGTGGTTATCGCTTGAGAGTGCACCGCAAAGCCAGCCGCTGCCGCCTGCTTATGCGCAAGACCGGTGCGCGCTACCTCTAGGTCAAAGACCTTGGCGACTGCGGTGCCCACGACACCATCAAAGGTATGACCCAGTCCAGCTACGTTGGCGCCGGCCACCCGTCCCTGCTTGTTGGCTGTGCTGCCCAGCGGAATGTAGGCCTTCTGGCCGGTCACTTGATGTACAGTGTCTACACAGTCTCCAGCAGCATAGACCCATTCCACACTGGTGCGCAAGTGAGCATCAACGGAGATGGCCTTCTGTGCGCCCAGTTGGATGCCGGCCTGCTCGGCCAAACTGGTATTCGGGCGCACACCGACGGCTAGCAGCACCAGGTCCGCCGGGATCTCACTGTGTTGCGTGACCACCTTCCGCACGCGGCCACTGCCCTCGCAACCCACTAGGCCATCGTTGAGCAACACACGCGCACCATTATGCTCCACTTCGGCAAGGACAAGCTCGCTCATGTCCTCATCGAGTGTCACCATCAGCTGAGGCGTCGATTCCACTATGGTCACTGGCAGATCCAGGGATCTGAACGCCTCTGCCATTTCCAGCCCGACATAGCCTCCCCCCACAATGACGACGCTCTTCGGCGGCTTGGTCTGGAGAGCGGCCTTGAGTGCCACACCATCGGCCAGCGTACGCAGCGTGAAGACACCGGGCAAATCCAACCCAGGCATTGGGGGGCGCATGGGGACAGCCCCGGTGGCAACAACCAGGCAGTCATATGGCAACAGATACTCCTGGGCCTTGGACAGATCAGCCACGCGCAGGTTCTTGTTTGCCACATCGATCTGCTTGACATCGTGCTGCGTACGCACGTCCACCCCACGCTTGCGGAACTCCTGCGGCGTGCGTGAGAGCAATGCATCCGCACTGGGGATCAACCCAGCGATGAAGTAGGGCAGACCACAGGCACCGTAGGAAATCTGAGCGCCGCGTTCCAGCAGAATGACTTCCAGGTCTGGATCGCTCCGTTTTGCCTTGGCGGCCGCACTAGTGCCTGCTGCGACTGCCCCTATCACTACCAAACGTTTTTTGGGGGCCATACTGAAGATCTCTGATCTCGCTACAGCGCGTTGTGGAGGAAATACGACCACCGCATACACTACAGCCAACGTGCCCGTCGCTTCCAAGCACGCGCACGTTTCGGCATGACGGGAGTCGTCAGTCCTGCTACATCAGATTGTCCCAGTGGTTGTATCGTAAGCGCATCCGATCCACGTTCTCCCCAGGTTCGTATGCCCTCTTCTCTTCCGCCGGATGGCCAACGGCGACCAGCGACACCACGCCGATGCCTGCTGGGACGCCCGCAGCTTGATGCAAGACCTCAATAGCATTCTCCCACAACTGACTGCCTTTGGAGCCAACCCAGGCAGCTCCCAGGTCAAGCGACGTGGCCGCCAGCAGCAGGTTCTCGATTGCTGCGCTGCCATCCAGTTCCCAGGTGGGTGAGATGGACGTATCTCCACACACGGCTATCACAAGAGCCGCTTGCTCAATGTAGGGCCGCACCCGCAATGCTTCGGCGAGCTTGGCTTTCACCGACTCATCGCGGATCACCAAGAAGTAAAGGGGACGGCGATTGAGACGGTTCGGCGCCACGCTGGCGGCATCCAACAATGCCTCGAGCATCTCCTCGCTCACGTCCTCCTCCGTGAACTTGCGGATGGTGCGTCGTTTCCTGATCAGCTCCAACATCTCGTTAGTGACCATAGCAATTCTCCTTTTTTGAGATGGCACCGCCAATCCCCACACAGTAGTTTGACCTGTCGATAGGAGACACAGCCCTCTCTCCCCGTCGACAAGGCATCGTAGAACATTCAGGTGACATCATATTGCCACCAAGATATGCTTGCCCTCTACTTTGACTGGGTACGTGACCAAGGAGCGCTTGGCCGGGGGCCCAAGCACACCGCCGGTGGTAACGTCAAACTCGGCAAAGTGGCAACGGCAGGTCAAGGTCTTGCCCTTGAGCTTACCTTCGTGCAGATAGCACCTGCTGTGCGTGCAGAAATCGCTCAAGGCGTAGATGTTGCCGTCAACGTTGACCAGAAGTATGGCCGTGCCTTGCTCACGCACGAACTTCATTTCCCCGGGCTCGATATCCTCAGTCTTGGCGACCCTTCTATACTCACTCATCGATCTATATCCGCTCTATTAACCACCTGTTCTCTGGCCTTTGCGGGGACTGAGCTGTTGACTTTTGAACCAGAACCCACTCTTCGTCTCTCGCCAGCGAAAGGAACACCTTTGCGGCACCAGAGTTCTTGGTTTTCGTGACGGCAGCGGTATGGAAAGGGTAATATCTTTCTCGGTCTGCATCGCCGTGCGCAGTAAACCAAGCACGTGTTCCCCAGCCATCACCTAGGTCATCCGATCTGTAGAACCTGCCGCTCAAGGCACCTAGCTAAGAGATAAGTACTGTGTAAGTGCCTGTACATAGCCCGTGTTGTTGTCCTGGGCTTCCTGGATGCGGTTCAGCAACACCTCCTCACGGCTCAATATGAGAACCTCACGGGCCAGCAGAGCCGGCAAGGTACCGATGTTGAGAAGCTCCTGCTTCTCCTCTATGGGTACTTTCAACGTCGTTGCCATCGCATACGCCAGGTCGCTTGCGTTGCGTGGCCTGCCCTCGAGCTGAATCGTAGCACCGATCACCTCGCTGACCAACCGCAGGTACCTTACAAAGAGCGTGCTTGCCTTGCAGACTAGTTCGCTGACCAGAGGAGAGTTCGCACCCTCCAAAGGATAGACCTCAACTCTCCCGACAACATAGGGTTCTGTGCGCAACAGGTGAAGCAAGCGGAAGCGCTCCGTCCCGGTCGTTACAATGTCCATGCGGCCGTCTTGCAGCTGGTCCACGTGCGTGATCCGCGCAGATGTGCCAATTGTGTCCGCAGCGGATATCTCCTGATGACCGGTGCCTGGCCCGGCCATCAGCACGCCAAAAACCTGATCCCTTCTCAGGCACTCACGGATCATCAGTCGGTAGCGGTCTTCGAATATGTGTAGCGGCAGTTTCATGCCCGGGAAGAGCACTGTGTTCAGCGGAAAGAGTGCCAGATCTAGGACCTCTTCAGACACTTTTTCACCTATTCAGCATCGCCAGGCTGAGTGCGCGATGCCAACTGAATGCCGATAGCACGGGCTTGTTCCAGCACCTCCGGGTGCTCCGCCACTTCCCCTTTGTCGTCTATGGCGTTGATGCATACCGTCCCTAGCAGGGTGGCATCTATAGTCCTGAGAAATGCCCGCACCACGGACAGGCTGCAATCAAACTTGGTTCTGGGCGACCCAGCAGTAGAAAGGAAAACCGCCTGCCTTCCAGCGCCGCCCGGTGGCAAGGGCACTGGCAGACCGAGCACATAGCGCAACGCCCAAAGGCACTGAAAGCGGTCAATGAAAGCCTTGGTATGACCGCTTACGTTCGTGAAAAAGATCGGTGAAGCCAGCATGATGCCATCGGCTGACAACGTTTTGTCGTAGACCATTTGGTAATCGTCTTGCACGACGCAGCGACCAGTCTCAAAGCAGCGGTTGCACTCGATACAGGGAGCAATCTTGAGTTGACTAAGGATGATGCGTTCTACTTCAGCACCGGCGCTCATCGCGCCAGCGATGGCTTGGTCCAACAACGCATCGGTGTTACCGCCCCGGCGAGGACTGCCAGCTACTGCCAGTATCTTCATCGTTGACCTATCGGCATCTTTCTCGGACATGGCGCTCCCGCGAATACGCGGCTATGATCGCAGCTCGACTCTACAGCACATCTCGCCAGATGCGATACCTGTCCCAGTCAGGGTTCATGGTCAGGCGGTTGTATTCATCTTGTACGATGGCGCGGTGGCGCTCTTCTTCTTGCGCCAGGCGATGGAAGACGTTCTTGGCCTCAGCGTCCGCGGTTCTTTCAGCGGCCATGGCATAGAATCCCTTGGCCGCCTCTTCCGCTCGGATAGCCATGCGCAGCGCCTCCAGCGGTCCCGTCCCCTCACTAACCATCTCCAACCCACTGGCCTCGATCCCGCCCAACGCGGCGATGATCGCATCTGTGAAAGCAGGCAAGTCACTGGGTTGGCGGGAGGTGATCAAGTTGCCATCCCGTACTACCTCTTCGTCCACCCAGGTGGCCCCAGCATTCAGCATATCATCTTTGATGGAAGAGAACGAAGTTGATTTGCGACCCTTCAGGATACCAGCCGAGATCAGCACCCAGCCGGCGTGGCAAATCGCTGCGACGACCTTGCCCTGCTCGAAAGCCTTGCGCACCAGGTCGAGCACGGCGGGATAGCGTCGCAGTCGATCTGGAGCATACCCGCCCGGAATCACCAGGGCATCAATGCTCTTGGCGTCAATCTCGTCTGCGCCAACATCGACCTCCACAGGATAGCCATGCTTACTCATGTAAGTAGAGGCACTACCTGTCCCCACCACCTGAACGTGTACTCCCGCCCCGCGGAGGCGCAGCAATGGATACCAAAGCTCCAGATCCTCGTACTTATCCTCTGCCAGGACAATGGCACGCTTTCCAGTCATACTCGTCTTCACCTATCCTTTCTCATGGTCAAATCCTCAAGGTCCCAAGAATATCATCTCGTCACCAAAGTGGAAATCGTCGGCGTTGTAGTAGTCTGGGAAACGAGACACGAGATCAAACTCGGTCTCCAGCATATGGTAATGGCTGTTTTCGACGCTGCTCAAGTAGCGCAGAACGGTTCTCGCCGCGTCGTCTGTGGAACGATCTGCCTGCTTCGAGTAGAACTCGGCTGCCATCTTTTCGGCCGTCATCGCCAGCTGAAACAAGTAAGGCACCGTCTTTTCCTTCAGATCGGTTGGAGAAATGGTCGGAACTATGGACAAGGCGGGCAGCTGCAGGTCGACATCGGGGAATCGCCGTGCGTAGATGTCTTCAAGAATAGCGCGGTGCTTTTCCTCTTCCTGGCGGAGAAAGTCCAGTTTTGCCACCAGTGCCGGGTTACGTACCCGGCGGGCCATACTTCTGTAGAGCGCAGCAGCGTCGATCTCGGACTTTATCGCTACTCCGATCACCTCAAGAGATGTCAATCCCTGTTCACTGGCCATGATCAACCCCTTCTGCAGTCCATTTCTCTGGCAGCGGCGTGAAGAACACGTAAGAAAACAGGACGGCCGTGCTGGAAGCGCGTTACGACGTGACCCGCTGGCAGAGACCCACTCTCTGTCCCTTGGGTGCGCAACACGTAGCCAACTCGCGGGTGGGTGATGGAACCCAACTGGCGGTGCGTTTCGCTTTCGTCATTGTCGCTTGGTGCACATTATAGCATGGCCAGCCTGGTGGGGCAAAGATTGTAGTCCATCGATATGACTGCGCCCAGGCGACAACCCAATTCCAGTTGCCCGCTTAGGGTCCCCTGGCCGACCTGTTGCCGATCCGCGGGTGGACTGGCATATCCCGTGAAGTGGTGAGCCAACCTGCAAAGTGCCGTATGCTACCTTTGTCCCGCCTAGATCGGCTCACCCCCGCAAGAGCACCTCCGAATCACGGGTTTGGCTGGATAGGTTTAGCGGTTTGTGCGCCAGACGGTATAATCATCAGGACCAGAGCTGAACGGAGAGCACCGGATTGAGCGAAACCCGACCTGCCCCCCCAAATGGGGTCGATCAGGCGTCCATGGCCTCGCCGGGCAAAGGCGAAGGCCGAAGGCTGAGACTGGTACGCGAAGCTCTTGAGACGCTGCTGCTCGCCGTCGTCGCCTTTGCCCTGATCCGCTTGGCTGTACAGAACTATCGCATCGAGGGTCCCAGCATGGAGCCCAACCTGCACCAAGGGCAATTCCTGCTGGTCAACAGGCTGGCCTACCGCCTGGAGGAACCAGAGCGCGGCGACATTGTCGTGTTTCGGCACCCCGGCTCCCGTCGACGCGACCTGATCAAGCGCGTGGTAGGACTGCCCAACGAGCAACTTGAGATCGTGCGCGGCCAGGTGTGGATCAACGGCAAGCGGCTTGACGAGCCCTACATCCCTGAGCCTGGCAGCTCACCGCAGCTTTGGGGACCGGTGCAACACCAACGGCCCACAGCGGAATAGGGCCCTGTGGTGCAAGGGACGATGGGCTTGACGCTCCAGAAGACTGGTGGCTGAAAAGACGTGTCTAGCAACGGAACAGCCATTTGCAGGGTCAGAAGGTCGAAGGGAGAGGCTAAGGCCAGCTATGACCGGATGAGTGGCTGGTATGATCTCTTGGCTGCGTCGAGTGAGAAGAAGTTCGTGGATGCTGGCCTGCAGAAGCTGTGCGCCCAACCAGGTGAGATCGTCCTCGAGATTGGATTCGGCACCGGACACGGGATACTGTCTCTGGCCCGAGCAGTTGGCGACGCGGGAAGAGCCTACGGGATAGATATCTCGCAAGGCATGCTCGACATCACGCAAGCGAGGGTTCGGAAGGCGGGGCTGGCGAGAAGGGTGGAGTTGAAGTGTATGGATGCCGAAACCCTCCCTTTCACCTCGGGCTTTTTTGATGCGATCTTCATGAGCTTCACACTGGAACTCTTTGACACGCCAGAGATTCCGATGGTCCTAAACGAGTGCTACCGAACTCTCCGCAGCCGCGGGCGAATTTGCGTCGTCACTCTATCAAAGGAGGAGAAACCTGGCTGTGTGACCAAGATCTATGAATGGATACACAGCAGGTTCCCCAAGTATGTTGATTGTCGCCCAATCCATGCGCAGCGCGCTTTGGAGGACGCCGGCTT
>SMTZ1_10005163_pt1 | contig 26300 bp, 22 predicted proteins | sample DeeMarSWOR136_30_FD_25667 | JGI IMG/M metagenome (IMG submission 25667)
CAGGTATTGGATAGTCTAGAGAAACGTTTGTTGTTTTCATTGTCTAGGCTTTCTTCAGCCCCAGGATTCTCCTCGCCTCGTCGGGAGTCGCCACCTCTATGTTCAGGGCCTCGGCTATCGTGGCGATCCTCTCCACCAGCTGGGCGTTGCTCTCCGCCAGGACGCCCCGGCTCAGGTAGATGTTGTCTTCGAAGCCGACCCTGACGTGGCCTCCCAGGGTCATGGCGAGGGCGCCCATGGGGAGCTCGTGGCGGCCGAGGGCGCAGACGCTCCAGGTCCAGCCCTCCGGGAGCTGGTCGAGGCAGTAGAGCAGTGCCTTGGGTGTCGGGGAGATGCCAGTGCTGCCTATCATCACGAACTGGACGTGGACGGGCTCCTCGAAGACGCCCTTCCCGGCCAGCATCTTCGCGGTGTTGATCATGCCGGTGTCGTAGATCTCCAGCTCGGGCTTGACGCCGGCCTCCCGCATGTAGCCCGCCCAGCGCTCTATGGTGGGCACCTGGTTCATGAAGGTGCCCGAGTAGGGCCGGACCCAGGAGTTGATGCTGCCCATGTTCATCGAGGACATCTCCTGTCCCAGGCCGCACCTCTCACGGATCATCTCGTCCAGCCTCTCGGCCGTGGCCCTCCTTCCCCCGCCCGTCGTGACGTTTATGACGATGTCGCACCTCTCCCTGATCATCTCAATGTACCTCTTGAGGAGGGGGTTCGGGTCCGGGGCGGGCCTCCCGGTTCCGGGCTCCTTGGCGTGGAGGTGGACAATGGAGGCCCCGGCCTCCCAGCAGCGGACCGTCTCCTCGGTTATCTCCTCTGGGGAGCAGGGGACGTGGGGGGTCATCTCCCTGGAGACGGGCTCTCCCCCGGTCACCGCGGCCGTTATGATCAGCTTGTACATAGAACAACGAATGCTGAACTAGTCTAATATCGCTGTCGGCGAGCCGCGCACCAAGTCATTTCGATACAGGTTACCGATTCATAAGCACTTTATCTCGGCCGGGGGATTTTGGCCCCGAGGACTCTGCGATCCCGTCGCCCCTACGGAACAGCATGCAAGAGGAAGCGAGGCTGTGTGAGGCGTCGTTCGTGAGGGGCGTCGAGGGATCGGGCTATATAGTCTGACAAGGAATGAACGCAGGAGCATCAGCGAATTGAGGTTGAGAAAGAGTAGGCTCATCGTATTCTCCGTGCTCTTCCTAGTTCAGGCGCTGTTCAACGCCCCGATCGGTCTCTGCGACGAACAGTACGTGCCCCAGGAGCTTAGCGTTGAAGTCTACTCGGATGGAGTCGCGGATCTCCTGTACAAGGTAGACGTCGACCCCACCCTCCTGAGCGTGAACGTGAGCCTCTTCGGCGAGGCCTACGAGAACATGATGGCCTCAGATCAGGACGGCGTCCTGCTGGACTACGCCATCTTCGACGGCTACGTGAAGATAGACGTCCTGGGCGCCCTCTCGGTCGACATAGAGTACACCGTCTCCGATCTGACGAACAAGTCGGGCTCCCTGTGGACGCTGAGTTTGGAGGCCCCCGTGAACACGAACATCCAGCTCCCCAATCGGGCGACCATAATCAGCCTGAACCCCACCCCCATCGGGATAAGCATCATCGAGGAGAGCGTGAGCCTAACGATGCCGGCGGGGCCCATCGAGGTCTCCTACGTCCTGGGAGTGGTCGGCACCAAGGAGCACGCGCTGGCTCTGATAAATGAGGCTGAGACTTACATCGAGGAGAAGATTGCAGAGGGCCTGAACATGTCCGAGGCCGAGGCCCTGCTTCTGCAGGCCCAAAACACCTACGATGAGGGCCAGTATGTCCAGGCGGAGCAGCTCGCAGTCCAGGCCAAGGAATTGGCAGCTGAGACGGTTGCCTTAGCTAGCGAGGCGAACACTGCCATCGAGGAGGCCCAGTCGGCCTATGATGCCGCTGAGGAAGTCGGCCGGACGTCAATGCTCGAACAGGCTAACAAGTGGTTGATTCAGGCTCAGTCGGCCTACGACTCGGGGAACTACGTAGAGGCCAAGAGCCTTGCCGAGGATGCTGCGGAGGCGGCCCAGGAATCGGAGAAGCCGCCCATGAACCCCATTTACTACCTCGTCGGCGTCCTGGGGGTTGGGGTGATAGCCTCCATCGTGTTCATGTCCAGGAAGGGCGAGAAACCGGAGAAGAGCGAGGTCTACAGGGCGGATCTGGATAAGATGTTCAACGAGCACGATCAGCTGAGAATGGACGAGAAAGAGGTGCTCAAATTCATAGCGGAGGCCGAGGCGGGGGTCTTCGTCTCCGAGATCAGGCAGCGCTTCGATCTGCCTAAATCCTCCGCCTGGAGGATGATCAGGCGCCTGGAGAACGAGGAGCTGATCGAGACCAGCCCCATCGGGCGCGAGACCTTCGTCCAGATCGGCTCCAGGTACAGGGTGAGGTCCGATGCCTAGTGGAACGGTCGTTCCAGAAGGTTCCCGCGGGTTCTTATTATCATTGCCAGGGGGCATATGAGTAGGTGAGTAAGCTGGATAAGAGGAGTCTGACGATTTTCACGCTGCTTATTCTGGTTGTCTCAGCGTTCAGCGCGCCCGCTCTTGGGGCGTCACTGACTGTCGAGACCGACAGGGAGTCCTACCTCGACGGTGAGCACATCAAGATATCGGGCTCGGGGAACCCTGGAGACTCGGTCAGCGTGGCCGTTATTGCGAACAGCACCACGATCTTCGAGTCGACCGCCGTCGTGAGCTCTGAGGGCTTCTACATCTTGACGTACCTCCTGTCCGGGGCGCAGCCCGGTGAGTACGTCGTTGAGGCTAGAGTCGATGGCGATGAGGCCGAGGCTGTTTTCAGGATACTGGGAGCCGACTGCAGGCTCGCCCGCGACCTCCTAGCGCTTCTGTCGAGGAGTCGCGAGAAGACACGCGACATGCTCAGGCTTGGAGAGGACGAGCATGAGCCCGAGGGCGCCTTCTATGAGAGATATCTGATGGCGGAGGAGGCGGCTGAGGAGGCCTCTGAGCTCTTCGAGGAGGGGCGGTGCCAAGAGGCGGCGGCCAAGGCCACGGAGGCGCTGAGGCTCTACGGTGAGTCCGTCAAGCTCGCCAGGGAGGGGGAGGAAGACCCCGGAGACGACGTCGATGAGGGCGTAGAGAGGATCCTGAAGCTGAAGGATGCCCTGGGGAGGGTCCACGCCTACCTGGAGAAGGTCAATAGGACCTCAAGGGAGTTCGGCGAGAGCGGATTCAACGTTTCCGGCGTAAACTCCCTCGTGGAGGAGGCGGTCAGGCTGCTTCTGAGGGCAGAGGAGATACTCGGGGAGGGCATGGCCGAGGAGGCGGAGAGGCTCATCTCGGAGGCCCACAGGCACCTAAACAGGGCGATGGAGCTCATACGGGAGCTCAACGAGGTCAACAAGATCGAGAGGGCGAGGAGGTTCCTGACCGAGACGGAGGACCGCCTGAGCCTCATGGAGGACAGGATCATCAACATGCTAAGCAACATAGGCGTCCCGGCGCACATCCTGGAGGCCGTTGGCGCCGTTTTCCAGAACGCCAGGATGGGCATCGATGACGTGAAGGACCTCCTAGAGACCGGAGACGTCGAGGAGGCCATAGACGAGTTCAAGGATGTCTTCGAGGAGACCGAGGAGGGGCTCAACCTCGTCGAGGAGTTCGACGGGAACCGGAGGGGCCTCCTCGACGAGCTGAAGAGGCTGGAGGCGAGGCTGGGCTACCTGGCCGAGAAGGTGGAGGCACTGAGGAAGTCAGGCGTCGACGTCTCAAAGTTCTCCTACAAGTTCGAGCACGCCAAGGTCCTGCTTGAAAGGGCGGTTTACAAGCTCGAGACCGGCCAAGTGGCGCTGGCTGAGGAGCTGATCGATGAGATAGAGGACATCGTGGACGCCATCGAGGAGGAGCTCGAAGCCCTTTTGAGGAGGCTAAGGTCGGAGACTTCGTTGTCCACGGACGCCAAGGACGACAGCGGAGACTCGGATGATGAGAAGCCGGAAACCGGAGAGACTGAAGAGCCCGAGACGGACGAACAGATCCTGGAGATGCTGAGGCACCTAGACCACCTCAAGGAAGAGATAGCCGCACTCGTGGAGCGGATCGAGGAGATGAGGGACGCCGGCTACGAAGTCCTGTACCTGGTACCCAAGATGGAGGCGGCGAAGCGCATGGCCGAGGCCGCAATCGACAGCCTGGAGGAGGGCGAGAAGGAGCCCGCCAGGGTGATCACGTCGGAGCTGGAGGCGCTCCTCGACCACATAAGAGACGCTCTCCACAGGATCCTCGAGGCCGGGCTGGACGACGACAAGACTGAGGAAGAGACGCCAGAGCAGGAGCCCTGCGACGAGGAAACCCTCAAGAAGTTCGCTAACCAGCTCGAAGAGCTTGAGAGGGAGCTGGCAGAGGTGATCGAGCTCTACGAGTCCCTCGGGGACGCGGGAGCCAAGCTGAAGACCTATATCCACATGGCCATCAGCCTCATAGCCCAACTGGCGGAGATGGACCCCTGCGATGAGTCAACCGCCAGGACCATGCCCAAGCTCGTGGGCCTCCTGGAGTACATCGAGACCGAGGCTAAGCTGATCATTGAGAAGCTGACATCAGTCGAGGCATGCGACGAGGAGGCCGTCGAGGAGTTCAATGCCAAGCTGGACGCGCTGGAGGGCGAGATCGCCGTCCTGTGGGAGTTGGTGGAGTCCCTCGGCGATGCGGGTGCCAAGCTGGAGAACTACTTCGCTATAGTCGAGAAGCTCTTCTCTGAGCTGGTTGATGTCAAGCCATGCAGCGATTTGGCGACAGGTTTGATATCGGAGCTGGTGGACCTGCTGGAGTACATTGAGGTGGAGGTTAAGATAATCAAGGAGTCACTGGAGCTGGAGGAGCCCGAGAGAGTGATTCGGTACTACGCTCTGAAGATCGGAGACGAGGTGTACGGCAAGTTCGAGTGGATGATCGTCAAGCAGGTCGAGGGAGAGTGGAGGATGGTCTTCGAGGAGGGCGTGGTCTACGACTGCTTCGTGGAATGGATCCTGAACGGTGTTGAGGAGGTATATGAGCCCCTCAGCGGTAAGATAGTGTCCGTGGACTTTGAATCCGTGTCAGTCATCGAGTGGTACTTCGAGGGCGCAGTGCCCTTCAGCATTAGAGGTTCAGAGCTAGAGGCCGTCACTGGTGAGCCGCACCCGATGGAGCGGCTGGAGCTGGTCTTCTCTCACGTAGAGGAAGCCTAGAACCCTCTTTTTCTCAATATTATTCTAACACTTGTGTTTCATCCAATTTACTATTAATTTAACTATATTTCCTCATTATACGTATGCGAAGTCAAAGGAGGGCTACCAGAGAGGCGTTATGGTCTCTTGGGAGAGTAACAGAGGGTACTGATTTTGGCTTCATAAATCAATTATTAATCAAGGATTTTTATACGGCCCATGGAGAAGGACGAGGAGTTGCTCCTCGGAAGGGGCGTCGTGAGGTGGGGGGACGCCCTGATATTCACCTCTAGCTTCAGCTACGTCTCAGCGCTGATCGCCGCCGTCCTCGGCTATCCAGCCATGAGGCCCGACGCCTTCCCCGTGTACCTGCAGGGGATACTGTACGTCTCCATGTTCTTCCTGCTCCTGCTGTCCTTCCTGGACCGGAGGATCAGGTGGGTGGTCGCAGCTGGCTACGGGCTCTCCGCGATGCTCAGCTTCACCGGGCTGCAGCCCTGGGTCTCCTACATGGGAGACTCACAGCTGCTAGGGCCGGCGATGGCGGCCTGGGACCTGCTTCTAGCGGTAGCCCTCCTGACGAGGCGATGAACAAAGAGATCCGGTGCCTTAAACAGACATTTCCGACGCCAGAAGGAGCCTTTTTTCATCTTTGGTACGCTCATAAAAAAAACTCATTTTCTCAGCAATCGGGCGTGCGAGAACATCTTTTATGAATATACAACACAATCGCATGGTTTGGGGAAGAAGCAAGATGGAGGAGATAGAGGTAGAGGGTGCTGCAGAGGGGTACATCGAGCTGTTCAACAGGCTAGGGGTTGACTACGTTTTCAGCTCCCCAAGGACAGAGTTCGTCCCCCTCTGGGAGTATCTAGCAAAGTACAACTCACAAGGGAGGAAGCCTCTCTACATCAACACCCGGCATGAGGCCGTATCTCTGACGATGGCAAAGGGGTACGCGATGGCCTCTGGAAAGCCCCAAGTCGTACTCACTCACGTCGTCGTTGGCCTCCTCCATGGGGCGATGGAACTCAGAGCACTTTACACCGACAACATTCCAGTCATCTTAATTGTGGGGCAAGCTTGGACACACGATGAGGAAGTTTACGGTGGGACTCCAGGCTCTCACTATATGTCCTTCACCCAGGTAGGTGGGCAGTCGAGGGTCGTCCAGCCGTTCGTAAAGTGGAGTGGTGACCCATCGTCAAACGTGAACATACTCGACATAATAGTGAGAGCCTTCGATGTTGCCTCCTCCGATATCAAAGGCCCCGTCGTTCTCTCCCTCTCTAGGGAGCTGATATATGAGAAGACCAAGAAGATGAGAATGCCTGAAAGGAAGCCCCATCCCACCGCCATCCAAGCTGACCCTGACGCCTTGGGGAGGCTGGCGGTTCTGCTGACTGAGGCCGAGTCACCTCTCGTCTAAACGAGGCACCTTGGAAGGAATCCCGATGCTGTCCCATCGCTCGTGGAGCTCGCTGAACTTCTCGCTCTACCGGTCTTCGAGACGCCAGGGTACATGAACTTCCCGACAGATCACCCGCTTCACATGGGCTATAACATTGCTCCGTACGCGGCTGACTCTGACCTCGTCCTCATCATAGACAGCAGCAGCTGGCCCCCTTGGTACCCACCCACAAGCATAAGGGAGACCAGCGATGCCAAGATAGTCTTCATAGACCTCGACCCACTCCAGAGCAGATATCCGTCGTACACCTATCCCGCAGACATGCTCATCACCGCCAATTCGGCCCTAGCACTACCAACGCTGATTGATGCCGTGAGATCGAGGTCAGCCAGACTTATCGATAGTCTTCGTGACAGGCATGATACTTGGGCGGTTGAGCACAGGAAGCTCAGAGAGGAGTGGAGGAAGGAGGCCCTCAAGACAAAGGATGATAAACCCATCGATCCCGGATGGCTGTGCTATTGTATCAACGAGGTCTTGGACAGCGGCACGATCACAGTCCACGAGACGATTACTCATGGCATAATCGTTCACAGGCTCGTGGAAGGTAACAGGATACGCCCTGGTACCCACTTCGAGGCAACGGGTCCAGTGGCTCACACAGGCCTAGGACAGGGGCTCGGCGTCTCCCTCGGAGTCAAGTTGGCCAATCCCGGGAAGACAGTGATCGCACTAGAGGGCGATGGAAGCTTTAACTACAACCCGGTTCACGCCAACCTTGGGCTGTCACAGGAATACGACCTGCCCTTCCTGACGGTTATCTTCGACAACCTCTCCTACGCCGCCATGAAACAACACGCAAGGTTCTACCCAAATGGGTACTCCGTGAGGGGGGATAGATACTACGGCGTATACCAGAAACCGAAGCCGGATTACGTGAAGATTGCTGAGGCGTTTGGGGGCTACGGTGAAACAGTAGAGGATCCCTCAGAGGTCAAACCCTCGTTGATTAGATCTCTCAAAGAGATAGAAAGAGGAAGGCTGGCGTTGCAGGATATTGTGCTTAAGCTTCCCTGATCATTTTACGCGATAAAATCCCAAAAAAGGCGAATTTTACCCTGATGGGCTTCAAACTTTGAAATACCGTGGTACAAACCTGTCATGAGCACGAGGCTCGTCTAGTGCTTCATCTCAAATACTTGTACAATATCACATACGTGCGTCTGATGGTTGTTGATCCGGAGGGGAGGATTGTGCGGAGGAGCCCTCGTCTGCTTAAGTACCTCTTGAGTTAAATGAGGACCGGCTCGAACGATCTAGAACTCAGTCTTGGCGAATATTCGAGGTTTTTAATCGTCGTCTCCACGCGCTTTTATTCTTGATTTGATTTGAGCGTCGAAAAAAGGAAGAAATGGATTAACGAGGGTCTCAAGTTAGTAGTTCTCTGCCAGTAGTTCGTAGTAGCTCTGCGCGTGGTTGCAAGCGGGGCACGTGTTCGGGGCTTCCTTGCCCTTGTGGACGTATCCGCAGTTCCTGCATTTCCATTTGACTTCTCTGTCTCTCTTGAATACGGTGCCCTTCTTCACGTTCTCTAGGAGTCTCCTGTATCTCTTCTCGTGCTCCTCCTCGACCTCGGCGATCTCCTTGAAGGACTCTGCCACCTTCTCAAAGCCCTCCTCCTCCGCGACCTTCTCGAACTCGGGGTAGAGGGTGCCCCACTCCAACTTCTCGCCCTCGGCGGCGGCCAGAAGGTTCTCCCCAGTATTCCCGATCTTCCCAGCGGGATACGCAGCGGTTATCTCGACCTCCCCGCCCTCCAGGTGCTTGAAGAAGACCTCGGCGTGCTCCTTCTCGTTGTCGGCGGTCTCCAGAAAGATGCCGGCTATCTGCTCATACCCCTCCTTCCTCGCGACGCTGGCGAAGAATGTGTACCTGTTCCTGGCCTGACTCTCGCCGGCGAACGCCTTCAGCAGGTTCTTCTCCGTTCGGCTTCCCTTCAGTCTGCTCATAAACTCACCTTTGATACATTGGATCGACAATTTATTAACATGACGTGGAACCCAGCGCGCGGAAGTAGGCGCTTTAAGATCCTTCGTCTAGGGCAACGCATTATTGCTTCGTCTCTCCTCTAGCCACCCTTCGACGGGCTCATCTCACGTCGACGCTACCCTCAATGCGCCTGATCGTGCCTTCAACGGCTGCCATGTCGGGGATCGTGATGGAGATCGCGTCACTTGGGCAGGCCTCAACGCATCGGCCGCACCCTCGGCACTCGTCGCCGACCACCGCTTTGCCCTCATCGAGCCTGATCGCTTTTACGAAGCAGGTGTCCAGGCAGGTGCCGCATCCGACGCAGTCGGCGGTGACAGAGACCTCCACACCCTCCATCCTGGTGACCTTGCCCCCTATCGAGGGCTCGAGGCTGGGCAGCATCCTCCAGAGGCAGCAGCAGGGGCAGCAGTTGCAGACGGTCATCAGCCTCTCTGCGGGGCCCGTGTCCAGCCATATGGTGTCCAGCTTGTTGCGGCCCACGAGGTGAACTAGGCCGGCCTCCCCCGCCCTCCTCACGTGCTCGTGGGCCTCCGCCCTCGTGACGAGGCGCCCAAGACGGGGGTCAATGCGCCTCGCGGCCTCCCCCATGAAGAGGCAGCCAAGGTCCGAGGGATAGTCCCTGCAGTGGCTCGACTCCCTGCATATGCAGAAGTCCATCACCCAGTGGGCGCCGGCCCTATCGATGAAGTGGTGGACCACCTGGGAGGGCAGGACTGTGCTGTCGGGCGGCTCTATAGCGGCGTTCACCTCCAGCTGGACCACCCTGTCCCTGGGAAGGTAGACGAGATCGTCGCCCTCGAAGAGCATCCTGTCCATTAGGCCCCCCAGTAGGGGCAGCCGGGTCAATCTGGCTAGGAGGAATCTGTGGCGGAAGTACCTCTTAAGAAGGCCAATTAGCCAGAGGGGGCGCATGGGCATCACCGTTTTTAGTACAGGATCTCCCCAGATCCATTTTAAGGCGTGCGCCTGAGAACGGAGCCTGCGTGGACGCCCTTAGTTAATGAAAGTATCTTTAGAGTTCACAGTCGAGTTCACAGAGTTCTCCCTGACGCGCCCTGCTGTGTGCGGGGCTCTGTGATGAAGAACCCGGGAACCAGCGATACAACTGTGACTGCAGCTATATAGGTGAACCCCCAGGCGAAACCGAATATCTCGACTATGTAGCCGAAGATGACGCTTGAGACGGAGGCGAGGGTGAACCCTATGGTGAAGTAGAAGCCGAAGATCTGGTCGAGCTGGGAGGCCTCCACGGAGTCGGAGAGGACGCTCTGAACAATCACGGTCTGCACGAGGAAGCCTATGAGGAAGAGGAGAGGAGCCAGCAGCCAGATGTCTGTGACGAACTGGAGGAGGAAGTAGCCGAGGCTGGAGGCCGCCATGACGAAGATGATGAGGGGCTTCCTGTTCATCCTGTCGGAGAGGTAGCCCCAGAAGAAGGGGCCGAAGACTCCCCCGAAGAGCATCACGGAGTAGAGGAGGCTTGAGACCTCGGAGGTCATACCTAGGACGTTAATGAAGTAGAGGGGGAGGAAGGTCCTCACCCCCATCCTGAAGGCCATGACGGACCTGAGGATGCTGATCGCGATCACGTTCCTGTTGGAGAGGGCTTCCCTCAGCCTCCCCCAGGAGAAGGCGTCCCGGGACTTTGCTTCGGCCGACCTACCTCCCCGCACGAAGAGGAGGAGGACGAGGGAGAGCACCAGGGCGGGGGCCGAGAGGACTCCGAGGGTCAATCTCCAACCCAGCCGTGTGAGCAGGAAGGCTGCCAGCAGCGGGGTGAAGGTGAAGGCTAGGGAGGGCACCGACTGATTGAGCCCCAGCATCCTCCCCCTCCGGGAGGGATCCGTCGACGAGGTTATGAGGGAGGCGCCGACGGGGTGCTGGGGGCTGCTGCCTATGCCGCTGAGAACGCTGAGCGCGAAGAACTGGTAGAAGCCCCTGCTGAGGCCGATGAGCATGTTTAGGACGGAGTTCACCAGGTTGCCGACGGCGACGATGACCCTGCCCGGGGACCACCTCCTCAGGAGGCCGACGAACATCTGGGGGAAGCCTGCGGAGAATGTGGAGGCGGAGCGGAGGATCCCCAGCTGGGAGTAGGAGAGGCTGAACTCGTCCATTATGTCGGGGTAGAGGATGGGGAGCCCCCCGCTGATCATGTGGTTGAGCGTGTGGAGGACGATCACCAAACCCACGAGGAGCGAAGAGTCTTCCCCTTCCGACGGCTTCTCCTCTCCCAAGATTATCCCATGGAAGAAAAGACACGATTATATATTGTTTACCCATCCCGGCAAAGGAAAAAAATTATAGGGGGACTGGGTCGCAGATGTTCTCGGCCCTCGCGGCCACCCTTCCGCACTGGCGGCAGAAGAACTTGCCTTTGGAGACGAGCTCCTTCCACTGCTCTACGCTTGCGCCCGACTCGAAGATCTTGCAGAGGTGCTTGTCGTGGAGGGTGTGAGGCTTCTCGTAGATGGGCATTCTAAGAACCTCACGTAAATGTACAGATACGGTTGAAGATAAACCTTGGCGAGCTGCCGGTGATGGGGCATCGCCCAACTCTTAAATCGGTTCTACGCAGATCTCATGCTGAGCGAGATGACCAAGGTCAATTTCGACCCGAGCCTAACCGTCTACCCGATGCCCGTCTGCCTGGTCGGCGCCGAGGTGAGGGGGAGGCCCAACTTCATGGCTGTCGCCTGGTTCTCGAAGGTGAACTACAGTCCTCCCATGATGATGGTGGCCCTGGGGAAGAGGCAGTACACCGCCGAGGGCATCAAAGAGAACGGGGCCTTCAGCGTCAACCTCCCGGGTGAGGAGCTGGTGGCGGAAACCGATTACTGCGGAACCGCCTCGGGGAGGGATGAGGACAAGTCCCGGCTCTTCGACGTCTTCTACGGCGAGTTTGGGAAGGCCCCGATGATCCGGGAGTGCCCCGTCTGCTTCGAGCTGGAGCTGGTGGAGACCATCGAGCTCCCCCGGACCCTCCTGTTTATCGGCCGCATTGTGGCAGCCTACGCAGACGAGGGGCAGGTGAATGACGATAGAGTAGACATACCGGGCACGCGGCAGTTCACCCTCATCGAGAGCCCGTCGAGCCTGTACCTGAGCCTCGGGGGCCGGGTGGCGGAGGCCTACAGTGTGGGCAAGTCCCTCTCAAAAAGAGCCTCCCCAGCTTCCTGATTAGCCCATGCTCAAATCACACATTTAGTTTTTTAAACGAAAAAGGCCAGATCAATGGTTTAATTATGTACGGGCTCCTCCTCTCGAACCCTATCGATCTTCGCGAGAAGTCAATCAGGAAGCACCACTACTGCTCACTCTGCAACACGCTCGGCCGGGTTTATGGCCCCCGGTTCAGGTCGCTCACGAACCACGACGCCACCTACCTCTCGATGCTGACGGCCGCCCAGATGGAGGCTGACGGCGTTCTCCAATACGCTGGATGCGCTCTGAGAAGTGGAGCCTCATGCCGGGAAGAGCAGGATTACGCCTCGGCTGTGGCCCTCATGATGGCTAAGACGAAACTTCTCGACGACTACTACGATGGCGGTTCGAGGCTAGCCTCCGTGAGGCTGGCCCTCATGGGGAGGGCCACAGGAAAGGCGGAGGCCTCCCTCAGGAGGCTTGGGTTCCCCCAGGAGATCTTCGAGGAGGAGGTGAGGAGACAGCACCTTCTGGAGAGACGTCAGCTGGGAGCCAGCTTGGAGGAACTCTGCTCCCCCACCGAGGAGATCGTCTCCAGCCTCTTCAGGCACACAGCAGTACTGTCGGGTCGGCTCGAGAACGCCGGCGTCCTCTCTGAGATCGGAATGGACGTGGGTGCCCTGATGTACGTCATGGACAGCTACACCGACGTCGGTGAGGACAGAAAGAGGGGCAGATTCAATCCTCTCCTCTCCTGCGAGGGGATCTGGCCGAGGAGCCGGAGGAGGCTCGGGGGGCTGAAGAGCTTCTCCAGGGAGTTCGCGAGGGCCAGGCTGGAGAGGATCAGGGAGAACTGCTCGAGGCTGAGCTTGGGGAGCAACGCTCGGCTCACCATCTCTACGATCACAACGGACCTGGAGAGGAGGATAGACTCGATCATCGAGTTCGCCAACCAGCCAAGGAACAGGTTCTACATGATGAGCCTCGCCTTCCCCGCGGTCTACCTCCTCTCCTTCAGGGTCGGCCAGTCGGGGGAGTGCGACGATTGCTGCACATGTGACATCTGCTTGACGGATTGCGAGACAGAGATTCAGAGCACCTACGACTACATCACTGACAGCTTGATAACCGCTGGCGCGGCGACTGCTGGCGGGGCCATAGCAGCGGGCGTCGCCAACTCTGTCGTGAACTCCCTGCAGGGGGGTGACAAGCCCGAGGAGCCTCCGGAGGATGAGCCAGAGGAAGACCGGGACGAGGAGCAGGATCAGCAGTACTTCCTGGAGCTGACCGTCGACAAGACCAGCGTCAAAGGGGACGGCCCCCGCAAAGCCTCCTTCAGCTACTCCTACGGGCCTGGGAGCGCGGGCACCCTCACGGCGTCGGGGCCCGAGGCCACCTTCCAGTCCAGCTTCGTCTGGAACGACGAGACCGTTACTGTGAGCTGCACCGCCACCGTCACGAGGGAGACGTGGATGGGCGCGAGTGGCCCCTCGGTTCAGGTGGGCCCGACCACGAAGACCATCAGGGTGATAGGCGCCAAGCCCAAGCTGGACCTCAAGGCCAACCCCACGTCGATCAAGGCCGACGGCAGAACCCTGGTCATCATCGAGGCCCTCCTCTACCTCTTCGAGGGCGAGGCCCTCCCCGAGGTCCTCATCTTCGATCTTGCGGACCTCGCGTACGGGGAGCTCACGGGGAAGCAGATGATGACCAGAACCTTCAAGCCCAAGTACACCCCCAGCGACAAGACCTTGACGGTCACCGCCACCGCGGACGTGAGGCTCCCAGATGGCTCAATCCACAAGGTGTCCGGCTCGGTGGGCATCTCCCTGATAGGGGGCCATCCCAAGTTCAAGCTGACAGCGTCTCCTGTGGAGGTCGTCTCCGACGGCAAGAACTTCGTGACGATAAGCGCCGAGTGCGAGATCTTCGGCGAGCCCGTCAAGGTGAAGCTGGACTTCCACCCCCACGACATGGGCGTCTTCCTTGAGCTCCTGGACATGTCGGTGAAGTTCCGGCCCCACTTCACCCCCGAGGACGACAAGGCCGTCGTCCTGGCCAACACGACGGTGCCCGTGCCCTCGGCCCCCCAGGGGGTTTTCCTGGAGGCCTCCACGCCCGTCACATTGAGGAGCGCCCGACTGGAGCTGAAGGCGACGCCGGAGGAGGTGGACGGGGACGAGGTCTCCCAGGTGAGGCTGGAGCTCGACCCCGACAACATCACCAACAGGTTCAACCTTAGCATCAGGGCCGAGCCCTCGGACTCCGGGAGGTTCACCGGTGTCCAACCGCCGACCAGCTTCATCCCCAACCTGACCGAGAACGACAGGGACGTCACAATCGTGGTCACCCTGGACTCGGGAGCCAAACAGTACGAGAGGGACAAAACGATCAGGGTCATCGGCGCCTCCCCCAGGCTGGAGCTGAGGGCTGACCAAGGCTCTGCGAGGGGGGACGGCGAGACCAGGCTCAGGATCGATAACGATGTGACCCTCTTCGGGAGGCTGGCGGATGAGGGGAGGCTGCAGCAGCTCAACGCCCAGGTGGAGTGGAAGGAGAGGGCCTCGGGCAAGTCTCTCGGGGACTTCGAGGACAAGCACCTGACCTACGCTTACTTCTTGCCGAAGCCCAGCCTCGAGGACGCCGAGACCACGCTGGTGGCGAAGCTGACCCTGGTCTCCAAGGAGACCGGGGACAAGATAGAGAAGGAGTCGGATCCCCTCCGCATCAAGATTGAGGGGGCCTACCCGAAGCTGAAGCTGGAGGCGGAGCCCGGGGTGATCCCAGGGGACCCGAGGAAGAGCAGCGAGGTGGAGGCCAAGCTGGTCACCTTCGGGGAGGAGAGGGCTGTCCCGGAGGGCGAGGAGGTGGACTTCTCCCTCGTCGACTCCCAGCTCGGGGATCTGGAGAGGCTGGAGCCCTTCCTCACCTCCTTCAAGCCCAAGTTCCTGGCCCGGGATAGGGACACGGCGAGGGCGGAGCAGGAGGAGAAGGTGAAGGGCTCCATGGACGTGGAGGCCTCCAAGCTCTTCCCAGGCTCCAAGGAGAAGCTTGAGCAGAGGGTGCACGTCGAGGGGGAGACGGACATCCGCATCCTGGGCTGCCTCGTGAAGATACTGGAGCCCGAGGCGAACGCGAGCTACGAGGCGCACGAGGGGAAACTCCTCGACGTGAAGGCCCTGGTCACGACCCCCGACGGAGAGCCCGTGCCCAATGTGGAGGTCAGGTTCACCTTCGAGGACAAGACCAAGGACCCCGCGGCCACAACGGCCCAGAGGGGTGAGACGAACAGCGACGGGGAGGCCATCGCGGGCTTCAACTACTCGGGGCTGGAGAAGTCGAGGAACGGCACGATAACCATCACCGCGGAGATCACAGGCGCCAAGGGGACTAGGGACTGGGATCAGGTCACCGTCTCCGTCTCGAAGGCGGAGGGGGCCCTGAGGATGGAGCTGACCTCGGAGCCCGACCGGATCCCGGGGACGCCAAGGACTGTCTCCGTTGAGCGCATCGAGAGCAGGGTGGAGGCCAAGATCGTCGGGCCCGAGGGCCCCCTTGAGATGCCGGCCGGAAAGCAGGTTGAGTTCAAGGTCCTAGACGAGGAGCTGGGAGGGCTGGAGGACCCCAAGCCGACGAGCGTGGTCTTCAGGCCCAAGTTCCTAGCAAGGGACAGGGACGGCGGTGTACAGGAGCAGACGGTCTCCGTCCAGGGTACGCTGGAGCTCACGGTGGAGGAGGCGAGGAGGCTGGCCCTCTCCTACTCCGGGGCCTCAGAGGCAGAGACGGTCCGCCTGGAGGAGAAGGCGGAGATCACCCTGGAGGGATGCGTGGTCAAGATCACTGAGCCCGAGGGGGAGCAAACCTTCACGGCCAAGGACGGGAAGCTCTTCGACGTCAAGGCGAAGGTGACGACGCTGGCCGCCGAGGGGGCTGAGGGCGACCCGATCCCCGAGGTGGAGGTGAAGTTCACCATCGAGGATGGGACAAAGGAGTCCGCCGAGCCCGTGGAGGAGACCAAGACCACGGACAGCGAGGGCGTCGCGGAGCTGGAGTACAACTTCTCCGGTACGGAGGAGTCCAGGGACGGGGAGATCAGAATCAAGGCCGAGATACGCGGGGCTAAGAACAGCCTGGACTACGACGAGAAGAAGGTGAGGGTCACCAGGATACCCGAGCTCACCCTGACGGCCTACGTTGCGCGCGTCTTCGAGAATAAGGGGGGCGACCCGGACAAGACGTACGATCCGGAGAGGTACAAGGTGAGCAGGACGATAAAGCTAGAGGTGGAGGAGAGTGATAAGGGGAATGAGGGATAGAGGGGGGCTCAGTGTGCTCTCCCTAGGGTTGTTAGCCGTTGATCTGTTACTGTTCTCTGTCGCGATTCTGGCGTGGGAGGTGTCAGCCATCGTCTCTTGCGTCATGCTCGTCGCCTTCGCCATGTTGACCATAGGGCTCATGGTCAGGCCCGCCTATGCCTACTACGATCTCACGCACTGGGGGCTCACCGTGAAGTCCATCGAGAGGCTGAGCACCGGGGGCGTGACGTACAGCTGCTGGAAGGAGATCAACGAGTTCCTGGGGCCCAAGGACCTGGAAACCGCGAGGAAGAAGAGCACCGTCAAGGAGGCCGGGGAGGTGATGGACTCCTGGGCCACATACTACAAGGAGAGGGTCGGTGATCAGGGCATCGTCTGGGGGGCCATCGCGGAGGACTACTTCGGGGACGGCGGTGACGTCGACAAGGCCATAGTTCAGAACCACTACTTCAATCCCGCTACGGGCGGGGGTCTGACGGACTGGGAGGGGGAGGATGATACCATAGGCATCTGGAAGGGGCTGAACATCACAGGGGGGAAGATGGCCCACGGCCTCTTCGCTAGGAACCCCAAGTCCGCTCCGGAGAGGGCTCAGATGCACTACGAGATCGCCAAGAAGGCCTACCGCCACGGGAGCATCAGGGATGCTTGGTCCTTCCTGGGTAGGGCCGTCCATCTCCTAGAGGACATGGGGGTACCAGCCCACACGAGGAACGACAACCACCTGGGGTACCTGATGGGACTGAACTTCCCGGAGATCAACGACCACCTCTACTGGGACAGCTACGAGCAGTGGTGCGACGGCGTGACGAAGCCAGTGGACGCCAACTACACGATGCCCTTCACAAGAACGGACGACCACACCGGGCCCAGGAGCAGGTACTACCCCCAGTACTTCATGGTCTCGGCCTCGGGGGAGATCTGGAAATACTTCCCCCACTGCTCCCCCCTCAGCGAGTTCGAGACAAGGAGGCTCTTCGACCCCGAGCCTGCCCAGCCCCCCTCCTGGGACCGGCTGTGGAGCCCGAAGAAGGTGGCGGGGGTCGACGCCCCCCTGTCTGAGGCTGAGTACGAGAACGCCATGTCCTTTCTGAAGAGCGACGACGCCCAGGGATACCTGGTGCAGCTGGCGAGGGACACTGTGCGGATGTGGTGGAGCGACGACACGATCCCCGGCAACAGGACCTGCCCCAAGACGTACGACGCTGCTGCCCTGGGGGAGTCGGAGAGCCGGACGAGGGAGATGGTGGGCAGGGGACTGATCCTGGACGCCTGGCAGGAGTTGGGGATCACCGAGGAGGAGATCGAGAGGGAGATGGAGGCGGTCAGGTCCATCGGCGGCGTAGTGAGCACGAGGGACCTGAAGGACTTCGTGGACAGGTGGATACCCATAATCGTCTCCGACGCGCTCCAGATCCCCCTCGACAACAGGCTCGAGGGCGAGTCCTACAGCAAGTACCCCTGGATGAGGCACTTCACCTTCCCTGCCCAGAGGTACAAGGACCGCTGGGGGCTCCTCCACAGGCGGAGGTACAGGCTCAAGGAGGGCTACCTGGCCGCCATCGCCGAGGATAGGTTCCCCGTGATCACGGAGAGGGCGGCCGCCATGATACAGACCTTCTACGACAACCTGGAACACGTGGACGTTAGGGGGGACGAGGAGAAGAAGAACGACGACGGCTCCTGGAGGAACGAGAAGATCGTTGTCAAGGCAGAGGAGGGGGAAGAGGGAGGCCAGGAGTGGAAGCTGGTTGTCTGGGTGGAGAACTGCGGCGGGGTCAAGGACGACTTCAAGGTGGAGCTGGGCAAGTTCCCCGAGGGCTGGGAGGTCGAGGTGAGCAGCCTCTCGGGATGCGAGTCTGTGAAGGGGGAGCTGGAGGAGGGCTACTGGAAGGGCACGCTAGAGAAGGTGGAGCCCACGCCGGGGAAGGTCGCCGAGGACGGAGGCGTCTCCTCCCCCTGGTTCTTCACCTCCTGGTACAGGATGGGCAGCAAGTACGAGAAGTCCTTCGAGGGAGAGCGGGGCGCCAAGCTGGAGATAACCATGAGGCCGCCGAGGGCCAAGAAGGAAGCCCCGCAGTGAGCGCGTGAGCCGAAGATGCAGGAGCAACTGCTTCTCACCTCCCTCCTAGTTCTGGGCGCTCTAGGCGTATCCAGCTTCGCTGTCCCCCTTCTTCTGAGGACGCCGACACCCCTCGTCGTGGTCATGAGCGGGAGCATGGAGCCTTCGCTGAGGCCCGGTGATCTGCTGGTGGTCGAGGGCTACAGGTCGAGGGGGCCCGAAGTGGGCGACGTCATCGTCTACAGGTCGAGGAGGCACGGCAGGGTGGTGGTGCACAGAGTAGTGGGCGTCGACGAGTCTGGAGGAAAGAACATCCTGCTCACTAAGGGGGATGCTGTGGAGCTCGCTGACGGGGAGCCCGTGGAGATGGGCGACGTGCTGGGCTCCGTGCGCTGGAGGATTGGGTGGCTGGGCCTCCCCTCCTATCTCCTGTGGAGGGCCTTGGGGAGAATAGAGGGAGAGCTCTAACCCGTCTTGATGAGGAGTTCTGGTGGCTCTCTGGGCCTCCAGCTGACGCCGTCGTGGGTGTACCAGGCTCCGGACTCCCTCCCGATTATCCAGGGGTTGCCCGAGTCGTCGGTGAACCTGAGCTCCTGGACGTAACTGGCGTACCTCTCCTCCGTGACTAGCTCCATCTCGTACTGTTCCCTCATGCTCCTGTAGGCTGCCATAAGCTCCGAGCTCCTGTAGCTCTTGGGCTCCAGGGGCGGAGCTCCTCGGACACTCTCCTGAGGCGGAGGGGCCTGCCCGGCCACCTCAGGTTCTCTGAACGCGGGCGAGGGCTCCACCGTGCGTGCCGCCGGCGGCGCGTACTGCCGAGCCGGTATGAGGACGGGGCCGGCGGAGGGCTGGCTGGGAGCGGTCTGGACTAGGGCTGGTGGGGTGCTAGTAGGGATGGTCTGGGCCGCGGGCCCGGCGTGGGTCATCATCCTATAGATGAGGGGCTGGACCTCGTCCACCTTGCCGACGTTGAAGGTGGGGGTCTGGGTTGTGCCCCTCCCGTCGACGTAGGTGATCTTGACGTAGCGCTTTCGCCTTGTGCTCCAGGCGTAGAGGGCGGAGTTGATGGCGACGAGGAGGAGGATGCCCATCAACTCCGTGGCCTCGAACGCGAGGTTCTTGAGCTCCTTCTGGGCTATTGCCTCCACGTCCCTGATGGCGTGGTAGGGGATGGTGAGCCTGAGCTCCGGCACCTCAATGCAGTCGCCCAGGAGGTTGAGGGTGACCTTCCCGCCCTTGGGGTGTCTGGAGTGGCCCCCCATGTACTTGGTCTTGAAGCTCCTGGGCTCGAAGCCCGGGGGGCTGGCATAGGCCTCTCGCCTCTGGTAGCTTTGTCTCTGGGGCTCCCCGTAGCCGGCTCGGCTGGGGGTCCTCCCGGTGCTATATCTCGTTCTCCTCGGGGTCTTGGTGGCCAGCATGCCGGATAGCCTGCTGACGGCGAACCCGATGATGAAAGTGACGGCGAAGGTGGCTATGGGGTTGTCGGTGGTGAACTGGGTGAAGACGCCGGCCACAATCATGGCCAGGTAGCCTATGACCCTGGTGACGGCCTGCTTCCAGTTCAATCTTCTCAATACTAGGGGGCAGAAGTCTTATAATTTACGACGCGGTCAATCCACGCTTTAATATTAATGAAAAACCGATGATAAACATAACACGTCTTTATTTCATCAGGTTTACCAACACTTTCCTATCACATAACATGATATCATTCTATGCGCTTCATTAAAATCATGTCTATTAAAAAAATTAAACTAAATGTTGTGTGGGCTCCATTACTCCTGATCCTATTGGGGCTCATCCTCAGTTAATTGCACATACGAATGAAAAGGCCAGGGGTTTTTTACTTCATTTGAAATTGGGACATCAGTAGATTCTGAGAAAATATAAATTGCATGAGGGGCCTCATCAAGAGTATTCCACGTGAACCGAGATGGAGGAGGATCAAACGCGGAGTCGCAGCCTTATCAGCGCCAGCCTCCTCATCATGGTCCTCACCCACGGCCTAGTCCACGCAGCGGGGAACATGAGGTCCACGCTGTTCCCCATTCTCGTTGACGAGTTCAGCCTCACCAACCAGCAGATGGGCCTAATCGTCGCGATACCCTCCCTCTGCCAGTTCCTCTTCTCCGTCCCCACCGGCTTCCTCTCCGACAGGTTCGGGGCGAAGAGGCTGTTGGCGCTCAGCATAATTATGGCAGCGGTTGGGGCCTTCCTCGGCAGCGTGTCGGGAGACCCCTGGATGTACATCCTCGCATCGACCCTGCTGACCCTCAACTCCACCATCTACCACCCCCCCTCACAGAGCTACGTCTCTAAGATAACCAACCCCAAGGACAGGTCGAGGGCCCTAGGCATTTGGCACGCAGGGGGGACGACTGGGGTCTCCCTCGGCCCCCTCTCTATCACCATCCTCATGGGGGTCTTCGCCTTCCAATGGAGGCAGGTCTACAGCTTCTGGGTTATCCCCATCCTCCTAGGGTTGGTGGCTCTCTACTTCGTCAAGCCCACGGAGGAGGTTGTCAGCGAGGAGGCGAGGGGTTACTGGGATGAGGGCGAGGCAGTAGATAAGCTCCTCAACAGGAACATGATCTTCCTCCTACTCTCCGGCACTATTAGGAGGTTTGGCGGGGGCCTCACCTCGCTCTTCCTCACCATCTGGCTTGCGGACGCACAGGGATGGTCGATCTCCCAGATAGGCCTGATGCTGGGCGTCAGCTCACTCATGGGGATCGTGGCTTCCCCCCTCGGCGGAGAGCTGGCATCCAGGGTCGGCGACAAGCGGTGGCTGGTGGGGACGCTATTCGCCTCGTACGCCTGCTTCACGCTCGCCATCCTCCTCAAGGGCTTCTGGCCCTTCATGCTCTTCTACCTCGCACAGAGGTTCTTCGGGATACTCGGGATGCCTGCCAACATGACCCTAACATCCAGGCTCTCCCCTCCAAGGCAGAGGGGAGTTGGCTTCGCCCTCTCTTCGATACCGGAGCAAGTGGTCCTGCCCCTCGCCTCTCTGGTCTCAGCCTTCATGGCGGACTACCTTGGGCAATACTACCCGATCTTCCTGGCTACGGCAGTGATATACTTCGTGGGACTGGCGGTCCTCCAGTTAGGCGTGAGGATCGATTAACCCAGCCATGTTGCGCGGAATCCCTCGCGGCATCTCTCAGTCACGGCGTGAGAGATGCCTCTAAGAATCTGGAATTAGGCAGGGGTGACTGTGAATTCGAGCCGCAGCGTCTCAAGGGCGACGTGGTATAGGGGCGTCACGTAGTTGGATAGCGTCCCCGAACCCGTGCGGAGATCTACGAGAAGGCTCACCGTCCCCTCGACAACGTTGAAAGTCGATGTTTCGATCTCGACCTTTAGGTCCGGAACGTCCACGCCGATGACGTCGCCGTTCTCCAGGGTAGCGTTCGTGAACTCTAGGCCTCGGACCACGCTGAACCTTATGGCGTCGTAGCTGCCGACGTCGAGGCCTCCGGCCCCGGCGGTGAAGGACGCCTCCCGGTCCCTGCGGAGGTCGAGGGAGACCCTGCCCCCTGGGACCTCGGCCCACACTCCGTCGGCGCGCCTGACCTCGAAGCCCTCTAGGGCGATGTTGAGGTCGACTATCCCCGACTCCTCCTCGCCTATCTTCACCACCTGGAGCCCGTATCCGGGTATCCCCTGCAGCGCCACGATGGGGCTCACGCCGATCTCCTTCCTGGCCGGTATGAACGCCAGGATGAGGAGGGCGGCTATCGCCACCCCCGCCGCCCCGAAGAGGAACACCCTGTTCCTGTCGTAGGCCATTGTCTTCAACCCCCCTCCGCTTGCCTGAGCGATCCTCCCGCAGGCTCAGCCGGATCCCTTCGCAATCTCGTCCAGCCTCGATCTAAGCTCCCGAACCTCGCTCAACAACTCGCTTCCGGATCGCCCCTTGTCAGGTATCATGGTCTCCACGGCCAAGGTGGACGCCAACGCGACGAAGAAGAACACCATGTACCCAATGAAGGACATGCCGCCCTCCTCCAGGAACACCAAGACGACGGCCGCCAGGACGAAAGTCCAGACGAAGGCGATGATCAACTTCTTGCTCTCCATTCACCTCAACCTCCGATTCTCGCTGGGCCTACATGGGGGCCCTTGGATATAATGAAATGCTTTTAATCACCCTGTTCAAGTTCTTGTACAGCGCATTAGGGCCTCTGCATCCAGACCCTGACGGCCTCGTACCAGGAGATCACCGTCCCGAGGCCACCCAGGACGAGGGCGAAGGCGCTGTAGAAGGTTGACTCCCTCAGGTTGAGGAGGAGGTAGACCAGGAGCGTCGTGAACAGCGTCGCGTAGAGTACGTACCTGGGGAGCAGGAAGGTGCCCAGCTTCACGAACTGCTTGAGGACGCCCACCCTGACCTCCCTCACCAGCCTGTAGTCGCCCCTCTCCTTCTCGACGAGCCCCATCTCCGCCAGCTTGTTCAGGTGGTAGGAGGCGAGGGCGGGGCTGGAGAAGCCCAGCCTCCTCTGCAGCTCTCTCGGGCCCAGCACCCCGTCCCTCGCGTTCATGAGGGCCCAGTAGGCCCTGAGGGTGTTGCCCCTGAGCTCGCTGATGATCCTCTCATCGTCGTAGGAGCTCACTTCCAGCTCTCCATTCGCAGGCGCCCGCTGTTTACGATACTATTACCGGTCGTCATATTTATTCACGATTTTAGAGTTGAGAAGAGCGCATTATGATGACTCATTAGAGATCAGAGTGCTGCGTTTGCTGAGCTGAGGGGAGTGGCTGACAGCTGCAGGAGAATCTCATCGAGCCCTGTTCCTAAGTCGCTATACGTTTGCTGTTTCAGGGTTTGCGGAGTCATTCATCGAACCAGCCACAGGTCCCCGTTCTCCGACTTCTTCCGCTCGGCCAGCCCCTCAGATTCCAGCGCCTCGAGGACGCACCCTATGGTAAGCGGGCTCGCTGCCCCGGTCTCTTCGTGTACGCGCGTCAAGCTGAGGGGCGCGGAGGCTCCCTTCAGGGTGGCTAGGACGATCGTCCTCAGCTCCTCCACTGCCCTCAGGCTCTCCTCGATATGGGTGCGTATCTCCTCCCCCCTCAGGACGGCCCTCCAGTAGGGGGGGAAGGGGTGGCCGTTCACCAGGGCCCGAATAGGCTCCCCGAGAAGCCGCCTCATGGATTCTTCGTAGGCGTCGATGCTGTGGAAGATCAGGGGCCGGGCCTCCCCCCTCCCCTGGACGGAGTCCCCCGCCACGTAGATGCCCTCCGCCTCGTCGACGATGCAGCAGGAGCAGACCGAGTGCCCAGGCGTGTGGACGGCCCTCAGGCGCCTGCCGTCGACATTGAGGTAGCTCCCGTCCGAGAGCAGTATGTCGGGCTCCACGGCCTCGTAACCCACTCCCCCCGAGGGGACGCCCGGGAACCTCTCCTCCCTCTCCCTCCCCGAGAGTTCCGGGTCCACTAGGTAGGCCCTCCCCCGACCGTGGACGGCCACGTCGCAGCCCGTGTCCACCACTATCCGGGCGAGACCGCCGCAGTGGTCCCAGTGGGCGTGGGTGAGGACGACAAGGGAGATCTCGGAGGGCTCCCTCTCCAGACCGCGGATGTATGGGTATATCGACTCCTCCGGCGACTCCTCCCTCCCAGCGTCCACCAGGGCGAGGCCGTCCCCGACGATGAGGCAGGAGCTGACGAAGTAGCTCCTGTGCGGGTTCTTGATCAGGTGTATCCCGTCTGCTATCTCCAAAATATCGCCAGAAGATAATCCATCCGAGGATAAATAACAGCACCTAGTTCGTGCCCGCAAGAGTAGGCTCAGGTTTACCGGAATTTATTGCACACTGGCCCCACGATCCAGATCGCGCGCGATGGTGCACATGAGTGTGAGTCGGTGAAAACTTGGATTAAGGTAAAAAATGTGGTCACATTGCTCTGACATCGGGTATCCTTCTACACTGTTTCCCTAGATCTCCATGGCGGCACCGAGGAACAATCCGATTATCAGCCCCAGGCCAGCCTTCCCAAACAAAGCACCAAGGATTAAGCCTAGAACGGTCAGGATAAACATCTTCTTCCCCCTGAAGTTGCCCGAGCCCATCCCGTTGAAGAACTTCCAGTCCAGCCAGTCAACGAAGCTGAGAAGATACTTGGGGCTGCCCCTCCTGACCCGATCCAAGCCGTATATCATTACGCCACACGCGGCGTAGGCAAGGGCGAGCAAGGGCATTGTGATGCCGCCACTCGGCTCCGTGAGGACAAAGTATGATAGCACTACGGGCCCAGCGCCCATGAGGGCCATGATGACGTAGAACAGGTTGTTGAGGTGCCTCTTGATGAAGCTCCTCCTCTGGTTTTCAAGCGTCGTCGTGAGCTCGTAGTCCCTCTCGTCTAGGTTCTCATTTATATGGTTGAGCACGCTGATGGCCTTGTGCCCAAGCGGTGTCAGGCGATACAATCTGTCCTCGTCCTTCTCGATGAAGCCCTCCATCTCCTTCAGCTGATAGTTCAGTTTACTGGTTGTCAACCCGGTCTCGCCGAGGATGCTGCTGTATTTTACTCCCTCAGGCGAGGCCTCCAAGATGCGGAGGATCTCTCTCCTCTCGCTGTGCCCCAGCGTTTTGATTATCGCGTTTTCAACCTTGTCGTCCTTCAATATTCTCAAGAATGACACCCAGAGCGAGCTTTTAACCCTTTTTGACTGTATACTCGTGACAAAATTTCTTGTCAAGGGAGCTGCGCGCGACTCCTACGCCCTTGCACTCGGTCAATATATGCGAAGTGTGCAGGAGAACTGGCCATTATGACCCGGGGCGCGCGATAGAAGCCCGATGATCTTTTTACAGCATCACCGGAACCTTACAATGTGATGCGGGTTTGAAGATACTGTCATTCAACGCCAGCCCCAGGAAGGAGAAGGGTACGACGGAGACCCTCCTGGACTTGCTCCTGGACTCCGCGAAGGACTCGGGGGCCGAGGTGGAGAGGCACTACGTCGTCGACCTGAACATTGAAGGCTGCCAGGGCTGCTTCAGCTGCTGGTTTGCGACGCCGGGGCGCTGCGTCCACAGGGACGACATGGACTGGATCCTGCCCAAGATGGTGGAGGCAGACGTGCTGGTCTACGGCACCCCGGTATACTACTACAACATCGTCCACTACCTCCAGAGGATGCGTGAGAGGACCCTCCCCCTGAATATGCCGGAGATGTACGTCGTGGACGGCGTCACCAACCACCCCGACCGGCAGCCCAGGGAACACCCTCAGAGGATGGTCGTCGTCTCCGTCTGTGGCTTCCCCGACCTCGTCAACTTCAACCAGGTGAGGGGACTCTTCCCCGACGCCATCAAGATACTCCTTCCCGCCAGCCAGATGCAGGGGAGGAGGGTGCTGAGCGGCTTCCTCAAGGCGGTCAAGAGGGCGGGGAGGGAGATCGTGGAGAAGGGCGACGTGTCCCCGGAGACCAGGCAGGGGGTGATCATGGAGCTGAGCCCCAAGTCGAAGAGGCGCGTCATGGAGAGCATGAACAAGGTCTCGGCGCAGATCGATACTACTTCGAAGGGCGGAGAAGCGTAAAGGCGCCTCCCCGCGTCTCACTATGGAGGGGTGGACCTCAGCAAGTGCTCGCGCACACACGCAAGGACATCCAACCGAGCTCGCGAGCGCGAATTTATTAGTTCATCAACAAGTAATGATTGAACCGATTTGTTAGCCGAAGAACCCATCTGGATCATGCGCGAGCTGCAGCGCTGCAGCGGCTGCAGGATGTGCGAGATTGCCACGACTACCCCTGTGTGGAGGCCTGCCCGGTGGAGGCCCTCTCCGTGGACGAAGAGACCTCAGCTGTGATCGTTGACAGGGAGAAGTGCACCTCCTGCGGGGCGTGCGTCACGGCCTGCCCGGGTAGGGTGCCCTTCCTCCACCCCGGCGACGGAAAGGCGACCATCTGCGACCTCTGCGGAGGCGACCCCGAGTGCGTCAAGATCTGCCAGGAGGGGAACTGGGACGTCCTCAGGGTCGTGGAGAGGACCGAGGAGCACTCCTATAAGCTCTACGCGAGGAGGCCGGGAGAGGTCACGGAGCAGCTCGTGAAGATCCTCTTCGGGGAGAGGGGGGAGGAGCTGATCTGAGATGAGGGGA
>SMTZ1_10007157_pt1 | contig 26278 bp, 28 predicted proteins | sample DeeMarSWOR136_30_FD_25667 | JGI IMG/M metagenome (IMG submission 25667)
TTAGTGATGAGATTTTAGTTCATCTAGGACCTGGTTCTACACATTTTGGTACCCCTATTAAGGAAACTATAATTGAAAAGTAAAAAATTGAGAAAAATAGATAATTCTTAGATATTTCCATTTTTGAACAAAGGAATTATTTCTTCGCTAATTATTCGCGAAGCATCCCAGTAAGTAAATGGAGCATTTTTACTTGAAGCTCCATTAGTCGATGAAAATATGAAATGATTTGCGCCTGCTTCTATATATATACGAATTCTTTTTATTATATCTTCTTTTGTTCCAATCATAGTACTATCACGTACTAAATCATCTGGTATTTCATTTACTATTGGTTGTAATTTTCCTAGATCAAAACTAACAACATCATCTCTATCAATTTTTAGAATATTTAGTTCCTCAGATTTATGTCCGGTAGCCTGTAAATAAAGTTCTTCGTATTCATCTTTCCAATATCCTAATTCCTTTATTCTCTGAGGATTTGTTAATAATTCAAATTTACTTCCTTGTATTCTTTGATTGATTTTATTTGGATCATCATTAATAAAGGTAAATTGAAACACTCCAAACGAAAAATTGTCTAATTCTCTTCCTTCTTCATTCATGGCTTTAATAATTTGTTGTTTTTTAGTCTTATAAGTCTTGGAATCAATTCCTACCGGCATCCATCCATCTGCAACTTCCCCTGTCAGCTTTAAAGTTTTAGGGCTATTAGCACCCATCCAAATAGGGATAGTAGATACAGGTTTAGGAAGTAAAACCGCATTTTTAGCAGTATAGTATCGTCCTTCATAAGATATATTCCGACCTTTCTCCCAAAATAATCTCATGTAATTAATTGATTCTCTCATTTTACCAAGCGCATGATCGATCGGGATCCCATATGCCTTTAAATTCATCGCCTCTCCTGCTCCAATTCCTAAAATAAGGTTTCCTTCTGTAAGATGATTAATGGAGGTGCACAATTGTGCTAGGATTGCTGGATGTATTCTATGCGGATCAGTAACAGCCGTCCCAAAAGATTTTCCTTTTACTAATTCTGCCATTGCCCCAAACAATGCCCAAGGACTTAAATAATCGTCAACTAACGTGCCACCCATACCCGATAAATGATCGGGAAGCCAGAGAGAATCCCAATTTTCCTTACTTGCTGCTATAACTTTTTTACGAAAAAAGTCATAAGAATGTAGATAATATATTTGATGACCAAATTTTATTTCATTCATATTTATCACTCAAAAACCATATAGATGATGTTACCAAATAGTACATAGTTTTAAAAATTCATTCTTTATTGAATTATTATATAGTAAAATAATACTATCTTATAACCATGACGACCTTCTGGGCTCCTCTTCTGCACATTTACCAACCACCCACACAAGACCTTAAAGTTTTAAAATCAATAGATCAAGAATGTTATAAACCTTTATTTAGCTTATTAGAGGAATATGATGATGTTAAATTTTGTTTAAATATCAGTGGTATTCTCATTGAGTTATTGTATGAGTATGGGCTATCAGATACCATGGATTTATTAAAAAATTTAGTAGCTGAAAGCAAAATTGAAATTGTTGGGACTGCTAAATTTCATCCCATTCTTCCATTAATTCCAAGAAAAGAAGTTCAATATCAAATTCAAATGAATGAAGAAATTAATAGGAGAGAATTTGGTCGATGGCAAAGAAAAGGATTTTTTCCCCCTGAAATGGCAATATCTGGAAGTGTTGCCAAATATATTCGTCAATTAGGCTATAAATGGGTCATAATGAGCGGGATTGCTTGTCCCGAGGAATGGTTATATGATAAGATTTATAGATCTCCCAATGGTCTTCAATTATTCTTTAGGGATGATATTCTTAGCAATAAAATTTCTTTCAAAGATATCTCAGCAAGAGAGTTTGTAAAAACACTAAAACAAATTTTCCAACCACAATCTGACTCTACTAAAAAAGATTACACAGAAATTGATCGATATATTATTACAGCTATGGACGGCGAGACTTTTGGCCACCATATCAAGAATTATGAAAGAACATTTTTAAAAAAGGTTTTAGATCTTATTAATGAGGAAAAGTTAATTAAAACTGTGTTTATTTCAGAATTAGATCAATACTTTCCATTTAGTAGTAAAAAAATCATCCCACGTGAATCAAGCTGGAGCACTACTTATGAAGATATTCAAGCAGGGATTTTTTATCCATTATGGAAACATCCAGAAAATAATATTCATAAATATTATTGGAAATTAATGAAAAGTCTCAACAATTTAATAAATTTAGCCGACAATTTAGATTTAACAACAGATTGGGTGATTGAGAATTATTATAACACCGCTAGATATTTTTATAATCGCGGAATTTATTCATGCCCTACGTGGTGGGCAAATCCTCAAAATGGAACATGGAGTCCTAATCTTATCTATAAGGGTATCGAATTACTTATGAGAGCAGCTCTGAATGCTCAAATGGCATTAGTCTACGCGGAAAATTCTGATCACAGTGATGGGTATTATGATTCTATTTCATTATACCACAGTTTACTTCTAATGGAGCTATCTAACATTTCAAAAAAAAATGTGAAAAAACCTAAGAAGAATAAAAATAAGTAATTTTAGATATTAGTTGAAATCAATTTGTTTAAAATATCATTCCATTTATCTAAATTACGTACAAACCATGCAACTGAATCAGTTTCTCCGGTTTCATTTTTAAATATTATCTTTAAAAGTGGTCTAAGGATTGATCTATGCATATGTGATTTTGGGTTTTTTATCTCTATAATAGATTTAACTGGAATTAATAACTCTTTTTTAGGTTTCCACATACCAAAGAATAATTCTTTTTCTGTAAGTAATAAGACACCATTTCCGCGAACTTTCCATACACCTCGAGATTTTTGTCCAAAAAAATTGACCATCTCATCGGTAATGAGGACATCTTCACTCTTATATTTTGTGTAGATTTCATTGATTCTTTTTTTAAAAATCTTCTTTAACATGATAAATCCTTATTGATACGGAATAATCTTAATGGGTAAAAATATAATCCAAAATTATTTAATCCCTAGTTTATATATTAAAGCAAATATTGATTTAAAAAACAAATTATCTTGAAATTAGAGTATCTAAATGTCTAAAGATAACGAAAAAACCGTTAAATACTGTGTATATTGTGGGGCTGATGTAGAACAGCATAAAACTTATTGCCCAAATTGTGGGAAATTAATTCTTAAACTTGATCCAAGTGAAACTTCAAATGGCAAACGTATTATTCAAAAACCCACTCCCACGGAGAAAATAGAATTTTCACGAAAATGTTCTGGCTGTGGTTCAATTATTACTTCTACAATATTGGATCAATGTCCGATATGTAATACTCCCTTAGAACACATTTCTGAGATAAAAAAAACAGCTATCCAAAGAAAACCAGGATTGATATTTACAGATAAGAAATTAGAACCTGAACAGAAATTTATATTGAAAAAGGATGAATGGAATTTAAAAGAAGGTATAAATGTATTTGGAACTTGTATTTATATTTACATTATAGCATTTTTCCTTATATATTTCATATTAGTTTTTCAGGGGGAAGGTGATTCTATTGAACAAAATATACAGATGTTTATAATAAGTCAAATTCCTGAATTATTGATTTCAATATATCCTTTATATTACATAATATCTAAAAATCATAGCTATTTAAAACTAGGTTTTATCAAAGGTTCTAAAAAAATTCTTACAGGAATTTTAATAGGTGTGGTTGGTGCTTTTTGTTTATTATTGCTAAACTTTCTTTATAATATTTTTATTAACTATTTAGCAGAAACAGGTTTAGACTTATTTGATATGGAATCAGAGATCGCCACACAGAATCAAATTATTAAAGATGCAGATTTTATATGGGTTTACTTACTCACATTATTAATTGCTTTTGGTTCGGTATCATTAGAAATCGTATATAGAGGTGTTTTGCATAACACATTAAACCAGCGATTTCGTAATGGTACTTATACAATTCTTTCGGTAGCGTTGATCTATTCAATTTTCATGGTATTTATATTTCCTAATCCTGCCTATTTCTTATTAAATTTCATAGGATTTGTTCTATTAGGTATTCTTTGGGAATTATCTGATGGCAACATTTATAGTACCATCATTGCAAGCTTTTTATACAACATTGTCTTGATTGTCTTAATCTTTATTTAGTTCTAAGTTTTCATTACACCCTCAATATAAAATTTTAATAATAAGGAAAATCAATAATCTCTATAACTATTTCAATTAATTTTACACGATATAATATTATTAGATTGAGTAAGTCGTTTTATAGAAATAAGGGATCTAAAGACAATATTGTTATATCTCTTGCAGGTGTTCATGGCATAGGTAAAACAACAGTCTTCGATCTTCTCAAAAAAATACTCAAAGATAATAATAAATTTAAATTTTTTCCTGAAAGATATGTAAAAAAACCACCTTTCCCATTTGGTTCTTCAGACAAACAGATTGGTTTTAGAAGTGAACTTCATTTCCTTCAACAACTCATTAAAAGAAATCAAAATATTATTAATTTTGATAACAGATATAATGGGCGAATAATCGTGTTGGATAGAACGCCTATATGTGTATTAATTTATTCAAAGAGTTTGAATCTTAAGGAAAAAGATTTTGCTCTTATTCTTGATACTTATAATTCCATCAAATGGAAAGAAAATTATATAATTCATTTAACTGCAAATCCAGATATTATTTTGAAAAGAATAATACAGAGAGGTTCACTTGATAAATTAAGAAGAGAATGGAATGAGGACGATAACAATTATTTACTCACAATTTTAGCTTATTATAAGCAATATTTGTCTACTAAAAACAATGTATTTACTATTGACACTAATGATTTATCCCCAATAGAAGTTGTCGATAAAATCAAGACAATAATAACTGATTTATCTGATTATTCTTTTGAAAAGATTGAACAATCTGCAACTACTCAAATGAATTTAGATAAATTCTTAAAATAGGATAAAGAAAAAATATATTAAAATAGTCTTTCTATTTATACTTAAATCGCATTATAATAATCTTAATCAATTTAAAATATTACTTATAGGAATAAGAAATGTCATCAATTGCTAGAGAAATCCAAGAGAAAATGATGTATCTTTTAAAAGAGGAAGAAAGTAAAACTGATTTAGAAAATTTGGCAGTTCTTGATAGGGTAGGTATGAAAGTGGCTAGTTCATCCTCTTCAGAACTGGATGCGGATGCAACTTCGGCCTCTAGTACGGCCTTAATCGATTTAGGTTTAAGATTAAATCAAGCAACCGATCATGGTGCTTTAACGGAAATAATATTACACAATTCTTCTGGATATAGTATATTAATGGCAATTAATGATGAATTTATCGTATTTGGTGGATTAAGAGCTGTACTTCGGATAGGTTTTTATCTAGGTTATTTAAGAGATTTAGCAAAAAAGTTAAATATTCTAATTTCGGGTGACCAAGAAACTGAAATGATGCTTTCTTTGGATACATCAAAAGTGAAAAAAAAAGAAATTCAAAAAATGGAAGAAGAGACTTCAATCCTTAAAAAACCTTCAGTTGAACAAGACAAAGCAGCCTTAGATGATTTATTAGGATTCTTGGATGATTGGGAAAAAGAAGGGGAAATATTCGAAGAACTTGAAGCTGGAGTCGAAAGTAATGTTGTTTCAATACCAAAATCCATTGGTCTAGGGATTGAACATGAACTGAAAGAATTAGGGGAAACTATTTCTCCACAGGCAGAAGAAACCTCTATTATTGAAGCTAAATCTCATTTTAAAATTTATGATGATGAAGTTCCCCCAATTCCTTTGGATGACTACACCCCAATGGAAATTGAAGAAGATTCAGTTACAAAAAAATCATCACCCGTAGATGTATCACCCACATATAAGGAATCTCCTCCTGTAGAGGAATTTCCCTCACCAGAAAAACTACCTTCGTTAGAAGATTTAGCACCACCTGATTTTGAAATTGAATCTTCTGCTTCTGAATATGATACTGAATTTGTACTAGAGGAAGAATCAGAAACATTAGGTTCAGTGCTTCGCGATCTTGGTTGGGACCAGGAGGATGATTAAAAATAATATTTAGTGTTTATTATCTAAATTATTTTTATTTTTAAATTAAAAAAGAAAAGAAATAGGCATAGAACTTTAGTAAGTTTTATTACTTAATATCTTCTATCTTTTGAAATTATTTTTACGTTTAAAGCTTCTGGTCCTTTTCCTTCTTTTGAATCCTTGATTTCGAATTCCACTTCATCTCCCATATCCAACTTGTGGAATCCTGACATTGCTATATTAGAGAAATGGACAAATATATCCTCTTGACCATCAACACTAATGAATCCATATCCTTTTTTTGCATCAAACCATTTAACAATTCCTTTTATTTTATCAGACATTTACGAATCTCCAATTTCAGTTATATAAAAACAATTAAAAATATTGCAAAAGCTTTAATTCTGTTTCTTATCTATAACGTAAATAAAATTATATAGGAAAAGAAATTTTACTTTTAAAATTTTTTTAAATATACCTTCTTTTCTTGGATAAAATCAATAAATAATAATTTACTAGACTTATGTGAATATGATTTTTGATAAAGTCCTGCAAATTTATCAGGAATATTATATCTGTGTTCATTGTCTTGGTAGAATGTTTTCCCTTTTAGCATCACAAACAACAAACGAAAAAAGAGGAAACTCTTTGTTACTTTCATTAACAATGGATAATCATGAAAAATTTTTATCGAATGACATTCTGGAGCAAAAAAAGGCAATATTTAATTTAAAATTATTAGCAGAAAACGCTAAATATCTACCCGCTCAAATTGTGTTAAAAAATGAGGGAATAGAATATACATTAAAGAATGAAAACCAACTGTGTCATTTATGTAATAATATCTTTTTAGAAATTGATCAGTATATAATAAAAAGTATAGAAGTGCTTAAAGGAATTGAAATTAATAACTTTCTTGTTGGAACAACTCCAGATTCTCAAATAATTAACCTGGAAGATCGATTTAAAACAAAATTTAACATTTTGGAAGCAGAATCTTTCAAAAGTCATTTCAATCGTGTTATTGGTAAAAGTTTAACAGATATACTTGAAAAACCTCCTGAATTTAATAATCCAGACGTTTTAATTATATATTCTATAGGTTTTAAGACTTTTACTATCAATTTAAAACTAAGATCTCTTTTTATATTTGGAAGATATAATAAATTAATAAGGGGAATCCCCCAAACTCATTGGTTTTGTAGAAATTGTATGGGAAAAGGATGTAATATATGTAATTTTACTGGAAAACAATATTTAGTAAGTATAGAAGAACTAATAAGTCCAGAATTTATTAAAGAATCTAAAGCAACGAACTCTAAGTTCCATGGTGCTGGAAGAGACAAAAGGAAAGTTACAATTCGAAATCTAAGATATAGTAATAAGAAGGAAGTAATTAGACTTAAATCTGAAGCAAAAAACACTAAAAAAGTTTATAGATCTTTAGTAGAGTGCAAGATCAAGATATCTAAAAGTGAATTTGAAGAAAAATTGAGTAAATTGAAAACAACATTTGAAAATCAGGAAATCCATCAAAGAACACCCATTAGAGTTTCTCATCGTCGTGCAGATAAAATAAGAGGAAAAATTATTTATCATATACAAGGAAAACAAGTTAAATCCAATTTGTTTGAATTTAAAATTGAAACACAAGGGGGTACTTACATAAAAGAACTGATAAATGGAGACAATGGGAGAACTTCTCCCTCGTTTGCAGAAATCTTTAAAACACCCCTGACTTGCAAAGAATTAGATGTAATCGAAATATCTTTATAATTTTTGATATAAACCATTTAATTTATCTGAAATCAAAAAATAAATAAACAATTATTCATAATTCTACTAAATCAGTTGATTATAATATACAATTAAGATCTTTATTACAATTACAAAACATCGAGGATTGAGCATAATTACAAAACATAGAGGGTATAGGACGAAAACAAGACATAAACACAGAAAGAATGTCCGTAAGCGGGGAATCGGAAGTATTGAAAAATATTTAATCGATTATGAAGTAAATGACAAAGTTGATATAATAACTGATTCCTCTCAACACAAGCGAGGTATGCCTCACAGTCGTTACCATGGTAGGACTGGTACGATCATTGGTAAAAGAGGACGCTGTTATATAGTTGAAGTAAAATTAGGAAATTCAACTAAAACTCTTATAATTGGTACAGAACACCTAAGATTAAATCCTGTTTCTGTAAAATAAAATAGATAATAATATTGGTATAACAATGTCAGGACGAAAAATGGACGAAAAAACCGTATCCATTCCAGAAGTAAAAGAAATTATGGATTATGTAAAGGAACAAATGGAAGAAATTGATTCTGAAGAAGGAATGTCTCATTTTCAAGAAATAACTTATAATTATGTGAACAAATTTGCTAAAATAGATGTTAAAAAGGCGAAAAAAGTTAAGGAATTTCTTATGGAGAAGTATGATTTTGAAGAAATTTATGCAATAAATATAATTAATATTTGGCCAAGAACTGTGCCTGAATTAAGAATTATTCTTGAAAAATCCTTTACAGGAAAAACATTAAACGACGAACAGTTGGAAGTGATTTTAGAAGAACTAGAAGAATTAGAAAGTTCTTAATTAAGATCGAAGAATTTATAAATCTATATTGTTTTAAATTCTAATGAACTACCCCAATTCATTAAGTAGTTTATAAAAAATTAATTTTTGAGATGGCTAACGGAAAAGTAAATATTAAATTTATTGGTAATAATGGAAAGAAGAGATCGATACAGAGGTCCTCCTCGCAGAAGAAGTTATCAAAGTGGTCCCAAAAAGAAAAAACAATTTATAAAAAAGTTTCGGGAAATAGTAATCTTAGATCTTCTTATGCATGGTCATCCAGAGGAAGATAGACCAAGTTGGGCAAAAACACCGATAGCTCAAGTTCTTACTTTTCCGGATTTCGTTCTTTACGAAGTTAAAATGAATAAAAACTCTGATATTAAGGTCCAAGAGCAAAAAACTTATGAAGAGTTTATAAATGAAAATAAATTAGGAGATGTCTTAAAGAAGGTTGATTTTGATGATTTAACCAATACATCGAAAGCATTAATTCAGCCAGTTCTTGAAAAAGAGGTATTAAAATACGAGGAAGAATTTATAAATTTCTTTAATAACTCCACTTCAATTACTCCAAGAATGCACGCTTTAAAATTATTACCCGGAATTGGTCAAAAACATATGTGGGAAATCCTTGAGGCAAGAGAAAGACAAAAGTTTGTAACCTTTCAAGATATCATAGATAGGACAAGTATTTCTAATCCCGCTAAATTAATCGCTCAAAGAATTATAAAGGAACTCCAAAGAGACGTGAAATACTACCTTTTTAGTAAAACTCAAAAATATGAATAAAAAATATGAATTATAAAGATGTCGAACTGATCCTCAATCAATTGGATTTCAAGCCAAAAAAACATCTAGGTCAAAATTTTTTAACAAGTCGAAATATAATTGATAAAATTATAAAAGTATCTGATATTTCAAGAGAAGATACTATATTAGAAGTTGGACCAGGAATAGGTGCTTTAACAAAACCACTAATAGAAAAAGCAAAGAAAGTATATGCAGTTGAAATTGATCCAATATTATGTAAATATCTTTCAGAAAAATTCTCTGTACACGATAATATCGAAATAATCAATGATGACATTTTGAGAATTGATATTCCATCACACAATAAGGTTGTGTCAAATCTACCTTACAAGATAACTGGACCTATTTTAGAAAAATTATTTTTCAAGGCTACAGCTCCTCAAGGAATATTAACTATCGAAAAAAGTATTGCTAACCGATTTTTTTTGTCAGGAAATTATAAGGATTTTTCGAGAATAAGCATCGGTTTAAATGCTTTTATGAATCCAGTTGTAAAATATTCTATTCCACGAAATAGTTTCTATCCTATTCCAAAAATTGATCTGGCTCTTGTTAAAATCATCCCCAAAGAAAATTTAAATCAAATGCTTTTGAATGAAGAATCAGTTCAATACTTTTTAGGATTTATAGCTGGAATCATGCCATACAAAAATAAAAACCTCGTAAATGCTCTATATCTATCTTTTAAGGTTACTCGTGATTCTTACTATACAAAAGAGAAAATATTGAACATTCTACAGAAAGAAAATTTTGAAAATAAAAAATTATTTAATTATGAAATTGAAAAATTTATTGAACTAAGTAGAATTTTCCATTCCTAAGCTAAAACTACTGAGGTTTTGATAACAATTAATTCTATACCCGATCCTTTAATTGAATGTGAATTTGAAAATATATATCGTCCGTCTGATGATTCATATCTATTGCTTGATTATTTTCGGAGAAGAATAACTGGTGATTCATTTGATGGAATTTTATTTGAAGAAATTGAGTATATATTAGATATGGGTACTGGTACAGGTATTGTCGCTATTTTTTTTCAAATTCTTAAATCTCTCGAACCAAAATTCAATCCTAAAATTTATGCATCTGATATATTAGAAGAATCATTAATTTGTGCTAGAAAAAATGAAATTCTTAATAACTTTGAGAACAAAATTGTATTCTTTCAATCTGATCTATTTAAATCTTTTCCAGAATCTTTAAGAACTAAATTTAATATCATCATTTTTAATCCCCCATATTTACCTTCTTCACCATTTATAAAAGAATCTCTAAATAAAAAAGACTTTAATCATAGTTGGGATGGAGGTTATAAAGGAATCGAAGTATTAATTGATTTTATTAAGGAACTCAAGGAATTCATAAATTATAATAAAGCTCATTATATCTACTTTATTAGTTCAAGTAATTCAAACTTAGTTGAGTTAGTAAAACAGATAGATGATCTTGGATATAGGAATGAACAATTAGAAAAAATACATTTATTCTTCGAAGATATTATTTTAAACAGACTTCAATTCGTCAAATGCTAAAAAGGTCTTCTATTTCTTCTTTTTTCTAACAGTGAAATACCATCCATCTGCAGAATTCTTGTTAAATTATTCAATAAAAGATCAACTTCATTTGGTTTAAACACAGAACGTTTATGTGCCTCAATTTGAGGAATAGGTAATCCGTAATATTCATTTAAACTCGATATTGGTTGTAAAATTGAAGATATTAATTCTGCTTTCTTAGAAGCTTTTTCAATAGAATCTTTTTCATCCATAAAAAATTCAATTCTACATGGTGTATCATATTTAGTTGTTTTAAGATAAAATGCATAAAATGATAATGGGAAATAATATGGAATTTCTTTCTTTATTCCTGTGTCTCTTATTTTATCGATCTCTCTTTTACAAATAAAAATGCAGCTTCTTTCAGATTTGCTAAGAATTCTATTAAACAAATCGATGTCAGAGAAAAAACCAATTATTTCTCTATAATTTACTTTTACAAAATCACTCAATTTCGAATAGCTTGGTTTTAATAACTGAATTGAGTCACATAAGAGATTTGATAAGGCAGATGTTCTTGTATCCTTTATTGAACCGATTAGAATAATGCTTTTTTCTTTACAATTTGAATATAATTTATGATATTCTTTTAATAAAATATCATATTTTATTGATATCTCAGGATCCTTAGAAAATAATAAATTTATTGGCATAATAACTATAGAACCATCAATAATTATGAGATCGATATCATCAGACTTTTTAATTAATTTATTAAGTAAGTTGATTTCTATGTATTTCATGTCCATAGCGACCTTTATATCAACAGTGTTCTCATCTCGATTAAAAAAGTTACCCTGAACAAAATAATTATTAAAACCGCTTAAATCTGGGAAATATTCAATGTTAGCAATATGGTTTTCTTTGAAGTAGTATTTTACAGCAATTCCTTTTAAAAATGAGAAATCAACATTCATAAATTTTTTTGTTACTGAACTTCCATCTACGCTTACGACGTTCAAACCCCTTAAATTTGAAGATAATAATGGTTTCTTTAGAAATTTTTCTTTAATATAAAATCTTGGATATTTTATAAATTGTGAAAAATCTAACTCGTCAATATTTTTCAATATAGTTCTTGAAAATGTTTTCTTTAATTTTTCAAGCTCAAAATATTCTTTAGCAATAATCTTTAGGTCTTTTAACAAAATTTCTTCTTTCGTTAACCCCGTACTAATCTTTAATGCACTTTTTCTATCAGAACGTGTTAATTCATCATTATTTGGTCTAAAGGGCTTTTCTCTAATTGTCATTAAAAGAACAAAAAATAGAGATAATAATAATAATAATGAGATATTTAATTTTTTGATTTTTTAAGGTTAAATGAAAAAAATATTTACAATAAAATGGCAATACAATTAGGAGAAAATCCTTGGATTTTAATAGGGTTAATTTTTCTGGAGATACTCTTCATTATAATACCTGCTTATATTTCTAGTAAAATTGAGAAAAAATCCTTCAAAATTCTAATATTTGAAATGGGATTTCAGAAAAATGAGGACATATTAGTAAAAATTATCGCGGGTTTAAGTATCGGGGTTATGTTCTTCTTCTTTGGTAATTTCATTCTAATTTTTTTCCAATATATAATAATAGAAAATTTGCTTGGTGAAAAACTTATTGCTGAGGGACAAGAAGGAGTAATTAATACCCTCCCTATCCAACCTGATTTAATCCAAATAATCATCCTTGTAATACTACAAATAATTATAATCGGACCGTGTGAGGAAGCATTTTTTAGAGGTTTCATCATAAAAAAACTAAATATTAAAGTGAAAGTTATTTATTCTGCTATGATTTCATCGATCTTCTTTTCTCTATATCACGTTCCTCCCTTCTTAGTCCCTTTAACTACGATAATTACCTATTTTGGCTATTATTTTGTATTTGGTATCTTATTAGCTTCTATATTTATTTTTTTTGACTATTCATTAATCCCGTGTTCAATATCCCATTCTTGTCTTAATGTCCTTTTATTATTATTATAATTTTTGCCAAGTGCGAAATATTAAATTTAAATTAAACAAAGATTAATTAATATTAGGTATATTAAAATCATAAGGTTTAAATAGAACATCTAAAATAGTATTATTTTTAAAAGCTAAGAAGGATTCCCGAAGCAAAGAAAAAGTTGAGGAGAATGACAGAATACGATTATACGTTTAAAATAATGATGTTGGGTGATGCTTCAGTAGGAAAAACATCACTCACTCTAAGATATATCTCGGGATACTTCATGCAAGATTTAAAACTAACATTAGGCGTTGATTTCTATTCTAAAACAACCATTTTTAACAGAAAGAAAGTTAAGTTACAAATTTGGGACTTTGGCGGTGAAGAACGCTTCAGATTTCTACTTTCTCAATATAGCAAAGGTGCAAATGGTGCATTCTTTCTTTATGATATTACAAATCCAATGAGTTTGGAACATTTGCCAGATTGGACCCAAATAGTTAGAGAAAATGCGGGAGATATTCCTATAATGTTAATTGGATCAAAAAAAGATTTAGACGAATTTCGTGCTATTCCAAGGGAAGATGGAATATTAGCGGCTAAAAAGTATAACCTTGCTTCTTTTGTTGAATTATCTTCGAAAACGGGAGAAAATGTCGAAAAGGCATTTGATGTCATGACTGAAATTCTTTTTGAAGACTATTAGATACTTTCCATTTATTTTATAATTGTCTTAGATAATTTTTTATTTGTCATTTGTTATGTAATGTTCAAAACTTACTATACTAAATCTGTGAAAATTATGTTTAATCGAGCATTTAGAAACTTCTTAGCTAAGAAACCTTCAAAACTAGAATTGTATCCCTATTTATACTCAATTGCTTTTAGAGAATTAGGAAAATTTAAAGAAGAAATTAAAACTGAACCAATTAAATGTAATAATTGTGGTGCTATCTTCACTGATACTGATTTAATTCAAGTAGATTCTCAAAAGGGTTCTTTTTATGTATGTGAATTCTGCGGGACAATAAATAAAGAAGAAAAAATAACAAAAATGGATAAAACTGAGGGAGATCTTTACATTTCTGTATTAGATATCTCTGGAAGTATGAGTGGCGCTAAAATTGAAGCCGTCAAAAAATCATTAATTCAAACTTTAAAAGATTTTAAGATAAATTCTCCTTCTACAAAATATTTATTAATCGCATTTGAGAGTTCAGTTTACTATTATTTAAGACATGATAAAAATCCTCTTAAATTTGATGGAGATTTGCTCTTTTCTTTAGAAGCAATGAAAGATCAGTTGAATAAATCAATAAAAAAGGAAAAGTTCTTAGGTTCTATAGGAGAATTCGCAGAAGGTTGGATAAAGAAGGTTGAGGGTCTTAGATCGATGGATATGACAGCCTTGGGACCCGCCCTATATTTTGCAATTAACTCTTTTGAATTATTCAAACATACAGGAAGGATTACTTTGCTGACTGATGGATTAGCAAATCAAGGGATAGGGAATTTATCAGGTACTAGTCCTGGAGCTGAGAAGTTTTATGAAAATATGGCAGAATTATGTAATCAACATAAAATTATTGTTGATGTTGTAGGAGTATCAGCTTCTGGAGATAATAATGAAATGGGGTTACAGACCTTAGGAAAATTAACTGATAAGACTGGAGGAACATTGTATTTAATATCAAGCGAAGAGATGGAAGCAATTTTCTCCGAACTTAGGCAAATGAGATATATAGGGAGAGACGTTAAGGTTAAAGTTATTGTTCCCCCAAGTATTATTATTAAAAATATTACCGGAGCATACAGTTCTAAAGGTGATATTAAAGATAGTGAAATAAGCTTAGGGGCGATCACAGAGGATAGGGAATTATTCTTAGAGTTAGAATCCGCTAAAGAACTTTCTGATAAAGAAGAAGTGCCTGTGCAACTTCAAGTGGAGTACATTGATAATGATGGTCGTAAGAGAATGAGAGTCATTAATGATCGAGTAAAGGTGACTAAAGATGAAAATGAATTTAAATCGAAATATGATCAAAAATTTAACGTAATGATGAATATTCAAGCTGCAGGAGGAGGATATTATGCAGGAAAATCTAAAGAATCAAAAGCACAATTGAGAAGTTTAAGAGATGAAATGTTAGGTGAAATGAAACGTTTAAAATCAGTTAATATGAAGTTTGCTGAAGAATATTTTTCTGAGGGACTAGCTTATTTAGATGATGAATTAGAAGAAATTGAAATGGAAGAAGAAAAAGCAGCTCAAGCGCCTACTCAAAGTTACTGGGCTGTTAAAGGTCAAAAAAGAGCAAGAATTTCCTCAGGCGTTTTAAAAAAACGGATAGAAAAGAAGAAAAAATAAAAAAAGAAGAAATATTTAAATTACTACTTAGAGATTTCAAGAATAGCTCTCCCTACAAACTTAGCGTTCTCAAGTTCTTCGAATACTTGATTTATTTCTGAGAGTTTCGCAGTTCTGCTTATATGAGTTTTTACTTTTCCATCTGCCGCTAATTGAACTAATTCTCTCATTTCTTGTACGGTCCCTACATAAGATCCGACTATACGTAGACCCCTCAATATAAACATAAATGGATTTATCGACAGCATTCCCTCTTTAAAGGCGGGCAACCCTACACAAATCAATACTCCTCCTGCTCTAAGCAAACTTAATCCAAGCTGTAAACCAGCAATTTTTGATGCAAAAACAATGCTTGAATATACACCCCCAAACTGCTTTTGAACAAAACCCCCAGATTTATTCGCTTCTATTGCATGATCCGCTCCCAATTTTTCGACAAATTCTAGTTTTTCTGCACCTATATCCACCCCAACGACTTTATATCCGAATGCCTTAGCTATCTGGACGGCATAATGGCCAAGGCCTCCTGCAGCACCAATGATTGCGATTGGTTTACCAGGTGTGACTCCTAAACTCACAAGTTTTTTAACAGCACTATATGCCGTTAAACCTGCACAAGCTAATGGGACTTCTTTATCGCTTACTTCCTCAGGTAGTTTTACCACTGCTTTTGCCCATATTGAGATATACTCACCAAATGTCCCAAAAAGATTTTTTCCACGTGTGCACAGCATCGGTCTTCCAGAAAGACAATATTCACAAGCTCCACACCAGTATGCACCTCCTCCACCACCAAGACCTAATATAACCCTATCACCTTCCTTGACAAATGCGTCTGCACCAGGACCTAATTCTTCTACTATCCCTATTCCTTCGTGTCCAATAGCAAAAGGTGGTTGAGCTACTGGCCAATCTCCATTAGAAAGATGTAAATCTGAGTGGCAAACTCCGGCGGTAGAAATTTTAACTAAAGCCTCTTCATGTCCAGGAGATGGTTTAGGTATATCTTTTATACTTACACTCCCAATTTTTTCAACTATAGCTGCTTTCATTATAGTTTTACCTTTCTTTTCTTTTTAAAAATCATAAAATATCGATTTTTTCTATATATTATTTCTGAATATTTAACTTTTTCTTTAAATATTTTTTTCAGAAGATAAAAAAATTTTAAATCCAAAGAGTTCTGATTCTAATAATATTAAATCTTTTCAAATATTCCCTGAATTACCACAATCCGTTCTTCTTTTAGGTTGCGTACAATATTCTTCCATTTTGTAGATGGATCCGAGACTATTAAACTAAGACTAATTGGTCGAAGGACTTTAGAGCGAGGTTTACTTCTCGCACGCTCAATCCCTTCAAGTATTTTTTTTGTAACATCCTTCCATGAAAGTTCTTCAAATCCATTACTACTAATGAGTTGACGAAGTTCCCTGACTGTGAGAAGAAAGTTGATATCAGGATTATTTGCCCATATCACGGGGAAATATACAGGTGAATTGGGACCAGCGCAAATTGTATAAAGTGCCAAACGTCCTTTTGAGCGTAGAATACGATTAATATGAGAAAATACACTATTCTTATCTTCAATGTTCATTAAGACATGTTGCATAAATACTACATCGAATTCTTTTGTATTGAAAGGCATCTCAAGTGCATTCCCATGTCGAATTTCTATTTTATTACATAACCCTACCTTATCATTAATTAATTTAGCAGCACGGCAAAATTCTTCAGAAAGATCGAGTCCTATCACATAACAACCAAACTCAGAAGCTATCGTTCTAGCAGGGCCCCCAATTCCACACCCAATATCAAGTACTTTCATATTTTCATTAAGACCAGCCTCTCTAGCAAGCTCTATGGTTGCCAAGCTTCCACGGAGATGAAGCTCCTCGATTGGAGCAAAACCCTCTTGAATCAATTTTGAAGTATCCAAACCTTCAGTTACCAATACCGCAAGAATTTTTTTATCGAGATCTGACTGTCCGTATTGGGTTTTTATAGCTTCTTCGTAATTCAAACTAAATTAATCCTCCTTTATTGAATACTACAATATCATATCTTTAAAAAAAGTTAGTAAAAAAAAAAATTGATGAAAAATTTATAGGTTAGGGACATTAAATTGGCTATACTAGACCGATAGCAATTTTCATGTCAGCTGCAGTAACTTTCTTTCTGCCAGAGTGTTTTGCAATGTCAAGCGCGCAACCAGTTAAGCTCTTAGCATATTCTTCTAAATAATCCATTAATTTGTCAACTGCAGCTCGACTTACGATTTCTGCTCCGGCTTTTTTCATAAGAGCCCGTAATGGACTCCATGCAAATGCTGCCATTTTTTTATTCCTCCACTAATTTTTAATTTAAGTTTGTTTTAACTATAATTAAATACTTTGATAAAAATGATGTATTTATAATTCTAAATTGTTGTTTCTTATATATAAATGTGTTGGTTGGTTATTGATAACGGAGCAATTTGATCGACTAGATCCAATCGACAAAAAAAAACAGGATAGAAAAAAAATTTTTTTTTTATTAGTAAAATCCAATAATATGATCTGATCAAAATCTGAGATCATTTGGGGCACTTTATGATCATGAAGTAGAAATTTCATCATGAAATGGTCAAATTTTATCACCGAATCTTACTAATTCTCTTATGAGATAAATTTCTGAGTCAACTAGAGTTTTAGAAGTTCATGTAATAGTACTTTGAAGCGAGATAAATAGAGAATTTAATTGTGTATAAATTAATATGGATGAGGAAGATTACTTTAATTTTCTTGCTTTAATAATGAACCTATGATTATTTGAGTCTAATTCTAAGTATCCTTTTTCATTGATAATTGATTGAATTTCCATTAATTCATCATAATATTTCTCTACAGAAAATCCAGCTAATTCCCAAGGAACTGCTTTAAGATAATAAACTATGGCTCCAACATCAAAAATTCGTGTATATGAAATATTCTCTTGCCTCTCTAAAATTTCAAATCCAATTGCCTTTAATCTTTCTTCAGCATATTCTAAATTCCATTCTGTATCATTTTCAGATTTTTCACTTCCCGTTAAGATCAATCTAAGTTTTGAATCGTTTATATCTCCAACTTGTTGTGTAATGAAAATTCCATTAGGTTTGAGAATTCTATATACTTCTATAGGAGAGTAAAACTCATGACGATTAATAACTAAATTAAATTCTTCATTTTTAAAGGGAAGTTTCTCATTATCTACACTAGAGAATAGCATCACACCTAAAGGTCCTAAATTTTTTTTTGCGATAGGTATATTCGGTTCAAAATTTTCAGTAGCACAAGTATGTTTAGGTAAAGGTACGAGGGATGATAGAAATTCACCACCTCCAGTTCCCATATCTAGAAGCGATTCAACCTTTCTTACTAAAGGTAAAATTATACTACTATAACTCCAAGTCAAAGGGGCGTTTACTATTCTATCACTGATATAGGAAAAGTCCCACCCTGAAAAAGGATGATCAGCTTCAAAGACAAGAAAGTTAAATAAATCTATGTCATTCATTTTTCTAAGAAGGATTTTTTATTATAGAGTTTTTAGTTTTAGATAGATAAATAATTATATTATCAATAATAATTAATTTTAATTAAATTAATATTGCTCAAGGAGAATTTTGAAATATGGGTGAAACCAATCCAATAATTTTAGTTGTTTCTGATATTCATTTGGGTTCCTTAGATAGTGAAAAAGATTTATTTATTCAATTTTTAAGAAAAATAATTAATGGGAAATATGGGACTGAATTAAAAACCCTTTTAATATTAGGAGATTTTGTTGATTTATGTACAGATACTACTGAAACGCTTTTAAAAAGGAAGCAAATTCAGGAGATATTTACTCTTTTATTGGAAATTAAAAAGATTATGAATCTCATATTTGTCCTTGGAAATCACGAAATTCCTGTAACGGGAGATTATGATGAAAAATTCAAACGTCGAAAAGAAAAATTTTTGAGAAGATTTAGTAATAGTAATTTCAGTGAGTTGTTTGATAATAATGAGATTTACTGTCAATACATATTATTAAAGAAGTGCAATAACGAGGATATGCTTTTATTATATGATACACACGAAGAAATTGAAGAGAATCCGATTAACAAAATAAAGATTGAAGGAATTGAATTACATGAAGATTATAGATGTTTGATGACACATGGTTATCAATTTGATGGCGATATCTATCGCTTTTTTGTTGGTCAAATATGGAGATCCTTAATTGCTAGGAATAAAATTGAAGTAAAGGAGGCATATGATTATTTTTGGAATGAAGTAATTAAGAACGGGAGAAAAATCAAACCAGTGTCATTTAAAATAATGGTAGAAGATTTAGCTAACTTGAAAAATGTGTCTATTGAATCTCAAAAGACCCTTTTTTCTGAATTGAATATTTTAGAATTTAATCTTATAAAAGCAAATATGCGTGTGATGAAAAAATGGGAACATGCTAGCAAGCCTGATTACTATTTTGGTGAGATAAAGAAGTTTTTAGAACATGATGATTATGATTTATCAAAAATCAATCATTTAATATACGGGCATTCACATCATAAGGAACAGTATAACGGAATGATAAATGGCCATCCAACTGAAATTGTAAATGATGGAGCATGGCAACATATACAACCTTCTTATGTAGAAATTCATAAACGGGGTAAAATTAATTTAATATCGAAGTTAACTTAATCCATTGTAAAGATTTATTCAAATTAACAACAATCATTAGTGTGGGGGATCAATTTTATATTTAAATAATGTTCAAAATTTATAAATCTCAACTTTACTTTTAAATTATTAATCGTAAAATTTTTTACCATTTGGATTAGAGTTTTTTTATGACAGAACAAGAAGCACCAATATTTAAGGTGTATAATGAGAATAAACCAATCTATATTTTCAAAATAGTAATTTTAGGTCAAGAGCGCGTAGGAAAGACCTGTATTGCCAAACGCTTATGTTTTGACATGTTTGATATTAAAACTCAAGAGACGCTTGGCATCGAATTCTACTCCTATGACCTCCCTATTACAGTGAATGGAGAAGACAATTTTGCTCGTCTTTCAATATGGGATTTTGGTGGTCGGGAGCAGTTTAAAAAATTATTTCCATATTATATTAATGGTGCTAATGGTATTTTTATGGTATTTAGTTTAGTAGATCTTCAAACCTTATTAAGATTAGATTGGTGGTATGAAAGATTAGGTGAATATAATCATGGGGAAACTCCAAGGATGTTTATCGGCGCTAAAAATGATCTTGTTGAAAACGTTGACGATAAAACGCGAGTAGATAAATTGGTTATTGATAGATTTATGAAACGGCACGCTGAAAGTGATTTTTTCAAAACATCCTCAAAAGAAAATTGTAATATCAGAAAAATTTTTAAAGAGCTAGTTATTAAGATTTTAGACAAAAATAAATTAGATTACGATCGAATAAATTAAAGATAAGTAATCTTTCTTCTTATTAAAAACCCAATTACCTTTTTTTAGTGAATTTTATAATGGTTGATATATTTCATGAAGAAGATGGAGATATTTCATTTTTAGAAGGGAAGACTATAGCAATTATAGGTTATGGTAATCAAGGACGTGCCCAAGCGCTCAATTTAAGAGATTCCGGTCTAGAAGTTATTATTGGGAATCTTAATGATAAATATAGGAGAATAGCTATGAATGATGATTTTCCTGTTTATTCAATTAAAGAGGCTACTGAAATATCAGACATAATATTTCTTCTTATTCCTGATGAGGTAATGAATGACGTCTTCGAAAGAGAAATCAGAGCCTATATCCAACCTAATTCTGTTTTAGTATTTGCAAGTGGATATAATATAGGGTTCAAACAATTGAAACCGCCTGAGGATCTTGACATTATTTTAATAGCACCGAGAATGATCGGTGTTGGAGTAAGGGAAAAGTTTCTCAAGAATGAAGGTTTTTTTAGTTACATCGCAGTTAAGCAAGATCCATCCGGACAGGCAAAACAAACTTTATTAGCATTAGCTAAAGCCATTGGAACGTTGAAAAAAGGTGCTATAATGATTAGTTTCAAGCAAGAAGCGGAATTGGATCTATTTAACGAGCAAGCTTTTGGTCCTGCTTTTGGAAGGGTATTACTTTCAAGTATTTATACTTTAATCGAAGCAGGGTATCCCGCAGAAGTGGTATTGATTGAAATGTACATGAGTGGTGAGATGGCTTATACATATCAGAAAATGGCAGACATAGGGTTAATCAAACAACTAGATTTTCATTCTCAAACAAGTCAGTACGGGGCTATGAGTCGTGGTATACGTTTTAGAAACCTACCTTATAAACAAAAGATGAATGAAATCCTAGAAGAAATCCAAGAAGGTGAATTTGCTAAAGAATGGAAAAAAAAAATAACCAAACTAAAATTCAAAATGATAAAATATTTCGCAACTAAACAGAAGATAAACAAATTAGAAAGACAGGTTAGAAAAAATCTAAAATTAAAACTCTATGATATATATGAGGAAAACCCCCCAACTAAAGAAGAACTTTCTGAATTAAAGGAGATTTCAGTTGAATTAGATGAATTTAAACGATATTATGAATAAACTATTAATAATTAAAGAATAATTACAACTACCCCACAAATAGTTAAAATTACTCCAATAAAACCAAATTGAGAGATAGTTTCCTTATTTATAAAATAAGTCATAGGAAGGGCAAACAGAGGACTAGCACTTGCAATTAATGCCACTACATCAGCTCCTGCTACATGTACGGATTCAGTATATAGATAGGCTCCAAGGGAAGTTCCTATAATTGAAGCAACTATTAACAATACCCATGTACGGAGAGATTTCTTAGTATTAGTAGAAAAATTGTTAGTTCTGTTTAAGTAATTCTCCCTCCACACCATTGAGCTTAGAATCAATAAAGCAAATGGGAACCGGATTACATTTCCTATAATAGAACTAAGTTGTTCTGCTAGGATAATCTTATCTATTCTGATAGTGGCAAATTCAATCATAACAGCCCCAACAGCCCAACCTAAAGATGCTGCAAAACAAAAAATTATTGCCTTAACAACTTCTTTTTCGAATAAGGCTTGAAATCTTTTTTTAAGAGCTTTTTTTGAGATACTTTTTTTATCCTTATCTGAATTCTGAGTATCAATTTTAGATTTGCCAATTATAGTGATTCCAACTCCTATTAGGATAAGTGAGAAAATTAAGTTGAGTTTAAATGGTTTATCGAGAAATATTAGAGAAAGTATGAATGTAAATAGCGGAAAAGTCATCGAAATAGCTAGAGCAATAGTTGTTCCTAACCTTTCTTGAGCAATAAAATAAGCTGTATCCCCAATCACTTGACCAAAAACGAAACTCAAAATTAACAACATCCACAATTCCCAAGGGATTTGAAAAATAAGGTCTAACTCGTTTAAAAATAAAGCTATAAAGATAAAAGTTAATGTACCCATGGCAGTTCGAAAAAAATTAATGAAAGTTGGACTAGCTTCATGCTCTGTTTTACGAAAAATAACATTAGACGCAACAAATGTTAGTACAGCTAAAATTGCTATAATTTCTCCTAGCATTTTATATGAAAATTAAAGAAAGCATAAATTGTTTTCCATCAAAATGGTTTTAAACCTGTTTTTTAAAAGAAGTAGGTATTAAAAGTCATCTATTCTCAAATCCTTTAATCTTTTTTCCATATTCATAAAGTTTTATAAATGATTTAGCTGCAGATTCAAGAGAAGGATAAACAAGAAAATTATCTTTAAGAAGCATATTAACAAATATCTTACGAGATTCACTAGGATAATTGTGTTGTATTATTATCATTGTTTTGTTTTGTTTTTCCACATATTCTCTTATCTCTAACAAGTTATTATAGTATCCTTTAAATTGTTTACCCTCTATATTTTTCCAGGCATCGCTTTCTACTATAACTAAACTTATATCTTCATTTACAGCGGCTTTAGTCACCTCAGCAAGTTCTTTTTGATAGGTTACAAAAGGTAAATCTAAAGGATTAGACAAACTACCTACTCGTATTGGATAGATATTAGTAAGTTTTTCTAAAGTTTTTCCTTTGAATTGAGGAACTTCAAGCCCTAACTCTATTAAGAAATCTGTTGCTAAGATTCCAAATCCACCAGACCATAATATAATTAGAACTCTTTTATTACTAGGATATTCAACTTCTCTTCGTAGTTCCTTGAATCGGCGGAAATAAGAAGAAAATAAATACGTATCATCAATTAAATCATCCAAAGAAGAAGATGCTTCAATTATTGGTGTTTGTTTAAATACGGCGTTCCAAATATTCTTTTTAGTTGCCATGGAACCCGTATGTGACAATACAGCAGTTTGACCTCTTTGAGTTTTTCCTCCTCTCATGAATAGAACTGGTTTTTTCATCTCCTTTAAAATTTTGAATAATCTTTTACCTTCATTCTTATGAATTGGTGAAATTCCTTCAAAGTATACACATATAACATCTGTATCTTCATCTTCATTTAAATACTGTAGAACCTCAGAAATTTGAATATCAACACAATTCCCAATACTTACTCCAGTTGAAAATCGAAGGTTATATCTCCGAGAACCAAATTTGATCATCTTTGAATGTAAATCTCCCGATTGAAAAATCAAACCAATATTCCCATGTTCTTCTGGAAATGAAGGATAATACGCTGTTTTTCCTTTTGGGCTATAAACCCCCATGCAATTGGGACCGATACTCCTTGTATTTTTGTAATCATCTAATATTTCTTTTATTCTAAATTCAATTTCGGAACCCTTTTTATCAAACTCACCTGTTCCCGCAGTAAATATGTGGATGAAATTCACTTTCTTTTTTGAAAGAACCTCTTGCAGAGTTTGAACAAGAAGGTCCCTTCTAATAGATAATATTAAAAGATCAATTTCCTCTGCTGGAATTTCATCAATAGATTTATAACATTTAACTCCTAAGAAGGTTTCTTCTTTCGGAGAAATTAAATATAAGCTTTCTAGATCAAATCCCTGCCTTTTAAATCCCTTTACCATAGGTTCAATTGCTCCACCTACTCTTAATATCACAACATTTTTTGGTTTAAACAATAAATCTAATGATTGATTAATATCATTTGATTCCGACATTTTCTTCACTCTTTATTATTAATCTTGTATTACAATTATAACAATAAATAGGTGTTGAATTAAATTCTGTTCCACAATTAGGACATTTTGATTTAATATTACTTATAACTACATGCAAATCTTCTATTCTTTCTTCAGCTTTACCTTTTATAATCTTATTTAAAGTCAAAGTTCCTCCTATAGAAATCATGATTATAAAAATAATTAGCAGAATTGAATGTAGAAGATGAAAAGAGAATTTGGAACTAAAATATTCATGTGAATAACGTTTTAGAAAAATGAATCCAAAAAAATTTGGAAAGAAGAAAGTCATTATATTCATTGAATAGGCTTTTTTATAATTATTATATAAGAATATAGGAATAAATGACACTAAAATCCAAATTAAATAGATAAAAAGCAAACCAGTTAAATTATCGAACAAAACATAATTCACTATAAATTGAGTAATCTTTTTCTGAGCATTTGAAGCATCGATATCAAAATTAATACTAAATTTATATTCAAAACAAAATAAAAATAAACTTAGTTTACTTCGAAAAAAAGTTACAATCTTCATCAATACTAAAATAAATTATAACCAAAAATTAAACTCTTTTAAACTTAAATTGAATTTCTCAAATACGACAAAAAATATTATTTGCAAGTATACAGACTTCATATTTAGTCATAAAATATCAAAGATAATCTTAATCCATTTAAACTCAACCTTACTTTCTCTTAGTTTGCTCCCAGATATTTTTATTGATATTTCTACTAATCTATTCCTAGCAAAATATTTTAAGCACCTTTTCATATCTATTATATATAATTTATACTAATCTGGCGTGTCCAAATCAATAAGAACCATATTTAAACGAGGATTGTGGAAAAATGGAATCAATACCAGAAAAAAATTTGGAAGATAAGCTCTATAGTTATTTAGAAGAAAACCAAGGAAAGGCTTTCACTATAGGAGCCTTATTAGAGAGACTAGAAGAAATCGTCTTAGATCCTGAAGTAAGAAAGCATGGTAAAAAAAAAAATCAAATTATCTTAGTAAGAAAGTATGGTAGAAAAAATATTCAAATTATCTTAGAAAAATTGAAAGATAATGATAGAATTAAATCAATCCCTCATCAAAATTTGATTTACTATTGGTATCCGGATCCTGAATATCCTCTTAGAACACCCGTAGACTTTGTTACATTGAAAAAAAGAAAGACAGGTCATTTAGATTCTGCTTCTAAGTCTTCATGGAAGAATATGACTCTTAGCGGGCGAGTCGCTGTAATAACGGCTATTATTGGTTTTATTTTTATAATTGTTGGTGGTATTATGGCGTCTTTTATACCGGGGTCACCGAGTGTACCCACGTTATTAACATTTATTATAGTCGGTGTCCTTGTCCTATTTATAAGCCTTATGATAGCAACTCACCGAAGTAAATGCTGGGAGTGTTGTGGGGCTTGTTGAATACCTGCATGAGATAGTCTGATCTGTTATAATAATAAAATTGAAATATTAGAGAAGAGAAGAGTAAAAAACAGATTCCTCAGTGGTTTATTGATACCGTGGATTATATTGGTGAAAGTTAACTAAAAATTTAATTTCTCATGTTTATTACTATAAAAGTTTGTAATTAAGACAATAATTCCTAGTTAAAAATAGAAAATTTTTTATTTTTTGATGTATTTTTTTTCTTACAGTGAAAAGCTTGTCACCTTTTTTCTTAAAGAATTGTCTTATTAA
>SMTZ1_10003833_pt1 | contig 26277 bp, 15 predicted proteins | sample DeeMarSWOR136_30_FD_25667 | JGI IMG/M metagenome (IMG submission 25667)
AGACACCATCGTTGGACTCGCCTGTGGCGATAGATGTCCACGATCCTCCGCCATTGGAGCTGTAATCCAGGTCGATGTCCAAAAGGGCTGTTTCTCCGGGATCAGGGTCGGTGGCCGTCCATGTGATGGTCGTTGAGATGCCGATGGTTTCACCGCCGTTGGGATGGGTTACCGTAACGCTGGGGGTGTCGGGGTTGTCGATGGTGAAGGTGGCGTCCGATTCGTCGGTGTCAGACCGCATGGTGGGATCGGTGGCGGTGGCGCGGACCAGATAGTTGAAGCCATCTGGCAGTCCTGAGACATCCCAGTAGTAGACACCATCGTTGGACTCGCCTGTGGCGATAGATGTCCACGATCCTCCGCCATTGGAGCTGTAATCCAGGTCGAATCCAGGTCGATGTCCAAAAGGGCTGTTTCCCCAGGGTCGGGATCTGTGGCATTCCAGGTGATGGTGGCAGACTCGCTGAGGGTCTCCCCACCGTTGGGATAGGTGACGGTGATGGAAGGATCGGAGCCACCGCTGGTGACCGTTGCAGATCCCTCGTAGGGCAGATAGTTGTGATTGGTCACGGTCACATACATAGTACCCGTGGTGATAGGAGAGGGGTTGAAAGTAATGTTACCGCTGCTGTTGGTGTTACCCGTTAAATAGACATCGCCGTCCTTCCATAAGCACACATAGGCGTTGTTTACATCACTGCCGCCAGACTCCACATGCACCTGAAAGGTGGAGCTGCCGGTGGGCAGGCTGCTGGGGTGGGTGACGGTCAGGCTGGCCGGATCATCGGTCCACAGAGGCATGGCCGGATCGCCCAGCAAACAGAGGGTCCACTCACAATATGCCCATGTCTCTGGATAGGGCGTCCCATTTTCGTCGAACTGATGTTTGCTCCAGGCCAGGGTGTGACCAACGATGTGCTGATCGTAGTTGAAAAGCCCCCGCCACCAATCCCGGTCCAGCTGGCAGGAGAGATATTCTGTATAGCCGACGAAGAACCAACCGGAGCGAGTGTTGCCGGTATAGGAAACGCCGGCCTGGTTGGGATTATAGATGACGAAGTGTTCGCCGATGCCGTCCTCATAGGTCATATCATTGCCCAGGCAGCCCATGGTGACCAGGTTGCACGGCTGATTGTTGTTGGTCAGGGCGTCAACGTCGGAGTTGTACAGGGCCCAGGAGCCATGGTTGAGATAGCCCAATCCCAGAACGGTGCTGTTGGAATGATCAGCATGGTTGACCAGGTTCTGACCGGCGTTGAGGGCGTTGATAGTATTGGTCTCGTGATCGCCGCCGTGGCTGTCATACACCTTGGTGACGTTGAACCCCGAGGGAATGTATCCGTCAATAGTCTCTTTGAGATCCTCGGCCGGGGTGACCGGATCCGGGGAGATGGTCAGGTCCATGCCGATGAGCAGGACATCCTTGGCGAAATTGCTGGTGGGCGGGTTCTTCTCGTAGTTAATGATCTTGTCGATGGCGGTACTGAACTCGGTGGAGTTGGAACCGGAGATGCGGCCCACGTAGACCTCCCAGGTCCAATCGTCATCGTAGTCGGCGTAGTAGTTATCGCTGGGAATGCTTTCACCATCGTAAGTCCGATATTTGAAGGGTACGGTGCCATCCTCGCCACCCAGGAGGAAGTACATGGTTCCCCAGGTGCTGTGGGCGTCGATGATGAAGTTTCTGATCTTCTCCTGGTTATCGGAGCCGCTGTAGTTGCTGTAGATATAGCTGATGGTCACCACCGTGTCCCGCAGGCCGCGCTTGTTGTGCCATTCCACCAGATCGTCGAAATAGGAAGTGTACGAGCTGGAGGTGATGATCACGTGGTCAAAATCTCCGGAAGGAAGGGATTTTGAAGCTGCCCTCATGGGCGGATCTAAAAGGATGTCTTGTGGATTGATCACCATGTCACGGATCGTCTTTTCGTAGTGAGCGCGCTGCTTGTCGGTGAACTTCGCATACGATTCCTGAGATACAGCCCCCGGATTGGTCTCAACGCTTATCTCAATCTCGCTATGGAGGGTCAACTGGCCGGTAGCTGGGACATATTGTAGCGGATATACTGTCACTACAGCCATCTGCTGACCGGCAAGGTCTGTCTGTCCGTCCAGTTGAGCTAAATATCCGGGATAGTCTGATGTGGTTGCGTAGATTTCTTCATTGGGTTCCACGAAAGGGGGTGGTGGGCTGCCGTCCAGGCGAGCCGGGGGCTGTCCCGGATAGAGGTGGTAGGAGCCGGCAATCTGTTCACTGTGTATGGGGCGAACAGAAATGCCGATGGCCTCAGAACCAGATGGGATAGCTACCCTGATCTGCTGGGCTGGCAAGACAGGCTCTCCCGGCTGGGAACGAGCGCTGCCATCGACCAGACGCGCTCGGTCATATCCGTGCAGTTGGTCGAACAGAAATTGGTCTTTTTCGAAAGAGAGGGTAACTGTGGTCTTTTGGGCCGCATAAGCGACTTGGTAGGCCGTCACGGCAGTAAAAATGGCCAGAACGAAAAAAACGTTTCGAGGATCTTTCATAAAAACACCTCCCGGGGATCGTGAGTGACAAGAATGAGGGATTTCTTCATCAAAGAAATTGAGAATTGAATCCCTTCTGCCGGATACTGGTTAATTTGGAGAAACTTCTCTCCTAAATTTTATTCTACCAGAAGATGAAGGTTTTGTCAAGTGGTTAATTTTTTTAAGGTTTACCGAGCCATTAAATGACTTTTAATACTTTTCCAGCAAGAATCGGATATTCCTAAATTCTCATCGCCACACTCCTCAGATCCCCTTCTTCATACAGAAGAGCCCTCCCAGCTCAGCTGAGAGGGCTCTTTTTTTGCCAAACAATCCCTCGTCTCATTCACCAAACTAATAATGCAGATTGATGTCGTACTCGCCCACAGTGTTGGAAGGATCAGATTTCTCCCCGGATTCACTCACAGCCTTAACGGCGTAGTAGTGGTTCAAGCCCGGTGCACCTGCCATACCCGAGTCGATGTAAATTGTGTCCCAGGTGCTGCCGATGGAGTCTCCCGATGTGGGCACAAAATAGGGGCCCGTGTTGCGGTAGATAACATAATGGGCTATTGCTTGTCCCCCGGGAGGGCTCCAGGTCAAGGCCAGGTCATTCTCCGAAAGAGAGATGTGAAGATCGGTGACGGGCGGTGGAAGGAGGCTCACGGTGACGGTTTGAGATGAACTGGGCAGCATGTCTACGGCCACGTAGTAGACGTCCGGAGAGTCTGAACTATCGACTTGGACGAGATTTCCGCCGGTAACCTGGATGTCTGCTCCCTCGTGGGGCATCAGAAAACGCAACCAGGCGTATTCAAACCTCTCGTCCAAGTCATTGGTGATCTCCGCGGTCACCTGGGAGTGCATCCCGTTATTGGCGGGCGAGTATTGAACGTCCAGGTTGTCTCCTGAAGATCCCGCCGAGATGGTGGCAGAGGGAAGGAGGATGCCGTCCTGAACTCGGACGAGCCGGTACGAGCGGGCATCGTCGCAGACGTTGTCGGTGGCCAGGTCATATGGGGGTGTAGAGATCTCTCCCTGGTCGCTGTGGATATGCCCCCACAGGGCCATCTCCACGCCTAAGCTGTTTAGATTGATCTGGTTGGAGAAATCGTAATGATAGAACAATACCTCAGAGGTGCTCCCGGAGGCGGCGGCCAGGTCATCGGACAGCCACTGCATTTGTCCTGAGGTGAAGCTTTCCCCTCCGTAGATCTCCCAGCGCCAGCCATCGTAATTATCGTAAGCCTCCAGCCCGACGTAATGCACCGGTCCGTAATCGAAACTGTAGTTCTGGGTATACCAGGGCGCACCGGGTGGGGGATCGTTCAGGCGTTTCCAGCCGAAAAACCGCCACCAGTCTCTGCGGGCCGTACCATCGGGGACCGGCGTGGCATCCCAGCCGCCGATGTCGTGGTTTCCAGAGGTTACGTAGATCGGCACCTGAGACTCCGCCAACAAGCGTTGGGTCCGGGTGTAGTAGCGGCGGTTGAGATAGTCCTCCAACTCACCTTCATTGATGACATCGCCGGTCAGCAGCACGAACTCCGGGTTGATGATGTTGATGTCGGCCATGACTGCCCGCAGATCGACCATCTCAGAGCTGTCTGTATCCGCCCCCGGTTCGAAGTAATACAGGTGCGTGGGCAGATGGGTGTCGGTGATGTGGACGAAGTAGTAATCATCCCGGAACTCGGAGATCACCCGTACGGCGTTTTGAGTCGTGTCGGCTATGTCGCCGTCGGCGGTGACGATCAGGTCGTAGAGCTCGTAGAGGGAAACCGCCGGGATCTGCGCCTGAAGGGTCCACCACAGGGTGGTCGCATCGTAAGAGGAGGATAGGATCGTCAAGGGGACCTGGTTGAGTTTATACTGCAGCTGCGCTGCCCAGCCGGTTGTGGCCGGGTCGGCCTGGCATTCGATGGCCAGGGTGTTGCCCGGAGTGACCAGGGCCGGGATATTCAACAGGGGGCGCTGGATGATCGTCAGGGTGTCCCCTTTTGCGGGCACTGTGGTATCCGGCTCCAGGACAAAATGATGGCCGAGCGTGTCTCCCGCCGTTGCGGCTAGCCAAGTTTCATCGGAATGGTAGCCATAGGCCGAGGCCACCAGGCACCAGTCTCCGGCCGGCAGAGTGGTGAAAGCTTCGCCGCCGGCGTCCATTTCCATCTGTAGATAGGGAGCATCCAGAGTGTCGTAGACATCGATTTTCGCCTCGGCGATGGGGCCGCCGCCCGCTGGACTGCTAACGGTGCAGATGACGGCGCCGGTGGGAGTGCCCCAGATCTGATGGGCAATGGTGGCCACCGAGGCAACATCCCGGCCGCCGATGATGAAAGCTCGCTGGTAACCGGTGGAATCGCCGGGGTCCAGGTCCTCAACGTAGACATTCACATCGGACCAGTATCCGCCATGGCGCCCCCACATAACGTAGGGGGGACTTGTGTAGCCGTAGGAAACGGCCTCGGCCGTCCCGGCGATCCACGGCTCGCTGGTGGTGTCCGTATGGGCGAAGCCGTGCCCCGGGATGTATTTTGCGCACGCACCCCAGTGAAAGGCATCCCCCATCTCGAAATCTCCGTGGGGAGTAGCGCCTGTGTTCGTTATCATCGTGACCATGGTGACATATTCGACGCCATCGTTCAAGGTGTATTCCGTGGCCACCGTCAATGAGGGATCATCGGAATCGGTGCCAGTGACGCGTATCATGGCCTGTACGTCGCCGGAGCCGTCATCTATGATGTCGATGGTGGAGTAATTTGCCTGGCGGGGCCAGGTATCGTCAAAATAGGTGTACAGCTCCGCAAGGGCATCGATCCGATCCGTGCTGGACCCGGCATCCAAAATATTGCCGCCGCTAACCGTATGGTACCCGGTATGGCCAATGTCGCTGATCACCATGGCGATGAGGTCGTTCTCTATCATGTAGTCACCCACCTGTCCATCGGCATAATCCCCGGAGAGCAGCACGCCGGAGGAACCGATCTGATAGGCGGTGACCGCCCCATGGGAGATACAGGGGATGAGAATTGTTGTCAAGAGGATGAAGAATGAAAGCATTAAAAGCTGGACAAATGACACTTTGGGCAACAAGGGGCCTCCTGAAGAATTGTTCTAGTTATCCAGTTCAATATCGAACTCCCCCACACAGTTTGACGCCTCCGACTTGCCCCCGGAGTCGCTGACCGACCTAATGGCATAATAGTAATTGACCCCCATAACAGCAGCGGCGCCCACATCGAAGTAGGTATCGTCCGCAGTGCCTCCGATGGAATCCTCCGGGACGGGCACAAAGTCGCTGCTGGTGTCTCTATAGATCACATATCGGACGATGGTTTTGGCATCCGGCGGACTCCAGGTGAGCACCAGATCGTCTGAGGACAGGTTAATGGCCAGATCCGCCACCGGCGGTGGGGCAGCCTCCGTGACTTGGGCATCCCCCTCGTAGGGTAGATAGTTGTGCTTAGTGACGGTGACGAATAGGCTGCCGCCGGTCGCGGGAGAGGGATTGAAGACCACATCGCCGCCGGCGTTGGTATGATCCGTCAGATAGACCTCGCCGGGCTTCCACAGGCAGACATAGGCGTCCTCCAGGTCGGCCCCGCCTGATTCCACATGCACTGCGAAGGAGGAGCTGCCCCCGGGCAGCGTGCCGGGATGGCTCACATTAGGGCTTTCCGGCGCGTCGGTCCAGATGGGCATAGCCGGATCGCCGGCCAGAACGAACTGCCACTCGCAGTGTTTCCAGTAATTGTCGGAGGGCGGCAGATCTTGATTGTGCTGGTGTTTGGCCCAGGCCACCATCTCGCCCAGGGTGAACAGGTCCTCGACCATGAGGGCCTTCCACCAGCCTCGCTCCATGGCCGATGAGCCCATCGTCTGTGTGGCGCCATCGGTGTAGCCCACCCGGGTGTTGCCGCAGAAGGACACACCGCCGCCGCCGTTGACGTTGCGGAACAGGAAATGCTCGGCCATACAGTCCGACTCGGGCATGGCTGCCGGCCAGCAGCCCTCGGCCACTACGTTGGAGAACTGGTCCGTGTTGGTCAGGTTATCCACATCGGAGCCGTAGAGGAGCCAGCCGTGATTGGTGTAACCCACTCCCATGGCGTACCAGTTGCAGTGATCAGCGTGATTCACCAGGTGCTGTCCGGCGTTGAGGTAGGCTAGGGTGGTATCGCGATGATTCCCGGCGTGGCTGTCGTAGACTTTGTTGATGGTGAACCGGGCAGGTACATCAAGGGCCACCTCCTCTTTTAGCACCTCGCCAAACATGGTGGTGTCGTAGTCCATACCGATGAATAAAGCGTCCAAAATATAGTCGCTGAGGGGTGGATCGCTCTCGTATTTCAATATTTTATTGATGATCTGGGCGAACTCGAACAGGTTTTGTCCAGAGATGCGCCCCACCATGACCTCCCAGGTCCAGTCGTCATCATAGTCGGCGTACCAGGTATCGCTGGGGGGCGTCTCGGGATAAGGCGGCTCGGTGACATACTGCCGGTAGCAGAAGGGAATCACGAATTCCTCTCCACCCAGCAGGAAATATAGGGTGCCCCAGGTGCCGTGGGCGTCGATGATGAAATTGCGTATCCTGGTGGTGTCATCTCCAGCATAATTGGCGTAGATCCAGTCGGTGGTTACTACTGTGTCCCGTAGGCCCCTCTTATTGTGCCAGGCGACTAGGTCGTCGAAATATGATACATAGTCAGAGGAGGTGATGACCACATGGTCGAACTGACCCGCGGGAAGAGACTTGGAGGCTGTTCTCCTGGGCGGGTCCAGGACGACATCCTGAGGATTGATAACCGTCTTGCGAATCATATTGCCGTAGATGCGTCGTTGCATGTTGGTGAATTGCGCATAGGATTCGTATGAGATGCGACCAGGTTGCGTCTTTACAGTGATTTCCACGTCACGGTGCAAGGTGATCCGTCCGGTGGACGGAACATACTGCATGGGATAAATGGTCACAACGGCCATCTGTTGCCCGGCCAGGTCGGTCTGTCCTGCGAGACGTCCTAATTCTGGAGGGTATGGGGAGGATGAGCCATAAATTCGCTGGTTCGGTTCGATGAAAGCAAGACGTGGACTGTCGTCCAGTGGATGCGGCGGCTGCCCCGGGAGGATACAGTAGGTGCCCGGCAGCTCCTGGCTGTTCAGAGAGCGCAGCGTGACCGACATGGCCTCATGTCCGGCTGGAATGGCGATATGGACCCTTTGAACCGGGATTATAGGCTCACCGGGTAGACCGGTCGATTGGCCGTCGACCAGGCGCACTCGGTCGAAGCCGAGTATCTGGTCGAAGAGAAATTGACTCTGCTGAAAAGAAAGGGTGACAACTATTTCCTGAGCTGCGAAGAGAGTTTGACCCCCTGCTATAGCCATGAAGATGGCCATGCCTAAGATGATATGCTGACGAAATTGCATCGTATTACCCCTCTATCTTGATATTATTCGTTCCCATGCGGATAATTATGCCCCTGAAGTAATTCTACCAGAAGATGCCGTATTTGTCAAGGTAAAAGATTTTTTATCAGGTTTAGGGAGAGAAACTGTGAATTGGGAGTCGGGATGTGGGGGGGAGTAATTATTGGATCGCGATTTTGCTTAGAGGTAAGCATAGGCAAGATTTTGGGTGGAAGATGCAATACGAAGAAAAAGAACGGGCTGTTTTATTTCTTCACGTTCTAGACGAGCGCAACTCGTCCCAGCAGAAAAATGATTGAAAAATAAAAAAAGGATGTAGCATCTTGCGCCCATACAAGAACAATCCAGCATTGTTGGCTCGATTATTTCTTCACGTTCAATATCTGTCTATCAAATTCCCCCACCCGGTTGGAATCGGAGGATTTTGTTCCGTTTTCATCCACCGCTTTGACAACGTAATAGTGATTCGTGCCGGGATCTTTCAGCCCTGGTGCGGGATCGCTATAGGACGTTCCAGAGGTGCCGCCGATGGAATCCCCCGGACCGGGAGAGAAATCCGGGTTGCTGTGACGATAGATGGTATAGTGATCTACGACCATAGGGATGCCCACGTTGTCTTCTGTAACTGCCGACCAGTCTAAACGGATGGCGCTCCCCGACAAGATCGCCGCCAGATCGGCGATGGCCGCCGGCGAGGGGTTCGGGTAGGGCTGGTTCCAAGGGGTGCCGTCATATTCCACCATAAAGGGTGTGATGGTGGTGTCCACGGTGACCAGATTGTTCGGATTAGGAGACCAGCCGGCGCTGTGACCGGAGTATTGGTGGGCGTTGAGCTTGTATTTGTAGTTGAACCAGGTGTTCTGGGTGACCACCATGGTATCTGTTCGGGCCCAAGTGCTGTCTCCCCGATATTGCATATCCAGCCCCGCCGACCAGTCCAGGGGCGGCCAGTCGCCGCGCAGCTCCAGGTCGTAAACCAGGGGCTGGGTTTCCCAGTGGGACAGGTCCAGGATGAATTTAACGGGATGCTCCTCGTAAGGCTGGTCCCAATCGGAAGCATCATAGGTGACCATCTGCGGGTGCTGTGTGGTGTCGATATCGAAGGTCAGGTTGGACCCCGGCACCCAGCCAATGGAGTGATGCTCGTCGAATCCCCGGCCGGAGAGCTTGTACTTGTACTCCACCGTCTGGCCGTGCAGGAAGCCGTAGAAGTCCACCTCCGCCTGCCATATCCCGGTACCTATGTCCACCGTGGGATATCCGCTGAACCAGCTCAGGGGCGGCTCATCCCCGCGTACCTCGGGTGGAAATAGATCCGGCGGCGGATCCCAGGAGGAAAGGTCGGCCTGAAAGACCACTCTGTGGCAGGCCGTGTCGGGGGTCCCGGATATTTCCAGGATGGCGAAGGACTCCCGGCCCAGATGAAGAGGATAACTGTCGGCATTGGCCGCAGTGATGTCCGGGTAACTCTCGTTTCCCCACAGGTCGGTGACAGTCCGGGTGGCGGAGCCAAGAGGAGTGGTGGCGAAGTCGATGTCCAAATTCAAGATCGAGTTGGAGAAGTTCAGGGCCACGCCCACTGAGCTGGAATCGCCGGTGCGCAAAAAGGAGCATACCCGGGAATCGCCGGCCCAAACGGAAAAATAGTCGCCCATACGCAGCGGTTCGTGATCGCCTCGCATCGTTGCGAGTTTGCGATAATGATACAGCAGCGAGGTCGTGTCGCCCTCCTGCTCCTGTACGGAGATGCCGTCGCCGTCCTGGATGAACTCATTGCTGGTGTACTCCGGACGGTGCCCGAACCAGTAGGCGTGAGGGGGCGCCGTCAAGTTCGTGTTCCACTCGAAGGACTCGCGAATGTGCAGGTCATTGGCATCGTTCCCGTACCAGTCCACCTTGTATCCCCGCATGCCGATCTCCTCGCCGGCGTACATCACCGGCGGGAATGGACTTGTGAACAGCCAAGCGGCACCCAGCCGGCAGCGGTCCATATCATCTCCCAATTCTGTTCGGATCCTGGTCACGTCATGGTTGTTCAGTAGTCCCAGCCACTGGCCAACCCCGGAGATGAGTGTGAGATTGTTGGCCACCTGCTGGGACAGGTCCCAGCCCTGTTCGTTCTTTAGATACCAGCGGGCGCCGAACATCAGAGGGATGTCGAAGACGGCATCCACTCCATGAAGCAAAATATCTGGGTGATGGTTACCCCAGTCGGAGTCTTCGGCGATGAAGAGGACATCAGGATTAACGGCCCGGAGCCCCACCGTCAGGTCGTCCCACAGCGGCAGGTCATAGCCCCATTCGGCCTCCGAGGACCAGCCCACGGAAAGGTGGTCGATGCGGAAGCCGTCTATGCCATCGTGAAAGTCTCCGTCACCATTCGGGTCCAGCCAATAGGATAGTTTGTCGATGAGGTGCTCTCGGACAGGCAGATGATTGTGATTCCAGAAGGCCAGCGTGATCCAGTTGCCTTCCCAATCCCAATATCCGCCGCCGAAACCGAAGTAGTCCGTGTTGCTGGGATTGATGAAGGCGAACCATAGATCGTAGATCGATGATGGATTGCCGTAAGCGTCCTGGAAGAAGGGGTGCTCTTCGGACACCCCATAGGTCACCAGGTCGACCAGCACCTTGATGCCAGCGTCGTGTAGATCCTCCACCATCTGGATGAACTGCGCCTCGGTCCCGAATTTGGGATTGAGGCTGTCGTGGCGAACATACTGGTACCCATGATAGGTTCTGGAGAAAAAAACGGGGTTCATCCACACCGCGGTGACCCCCAGACTCTGCAGGTATGAGGCAGCTTGGCCGATGCCGGCGAAGTCCCCGATGCTGTCTCCGTCGGAGTCGCGAAAGGCGATGGGGAAAATCTGGTAGAGGATGTCGTCCTGAAGTGGTCGGGCCTGGGATTCGAAGGATATCGCCAGAAGAAGAATCGATATAGTGACAATGATGCCGAGTTTTATTCTCAATTACGCTCCTGGAAGGCAAAAGCATCACATCGTCTACTTTTTAAATATTGTACCAGAAGACAGGCTGTTTGTCAAGGGGTATTATGGGATTTTGGTGATTGGGAGGGGATGTCCTATGACGCATAATAGTGGCTGTCAATGCAGAAACTCGAAGCTCGTTGGTGGGTATAGAAGCTGTTATAGAGGCTAGAAGCTAGAATTTAAAAGCGGGAAGGTAACGAAATTGTGGTGCAACCTCCGTCTATTATCCAACCTGAAACCTCTAGCTTTTATCTGGTGGGAGAGGTCTCTTGACCTCGATACCGGCATGGGGAGATGACTCCCATGAAAAAAAGAGCACTGGCAGGAAGCCGACGCTCTACCAGTTTCTTTTTACCGTTTCTCCGGCCACGATCTGGTAGAAGTAAACCCCGGAGCTCAGCCTTTTTGCGTCCCATATTGCCGAGTGATAACCCTCATCCTGCGATTCGTGCATAAGTGTCTCCACCAGCTGCCCTCTGATGTTGTAGATCATCAGCCTCACCTGCGATGCCTCAGGCAGATAATACCGGAAGGTGGTGGCCGAATTGAAGGGATTAGGGTAATTCTGGTAGAGCTTGAACTCCTTTGGAAGGGCAGGTTGCTCCTTGTTCTCCACCGGCGTCTGGTAGGGCTGATACCATATGTCACCGTCGTAGGTGACAACCAGCGTGTCTCCGCTGAGGTCGGCCGAGACGAAGCAGTTCTCGCCCGGGGTCCAGCCCTCGCCCTGGCCGGAGAACTGCGGGCCGTTCAGCTTGTACTTGTAGTAGAACCACGTGCCTTGAGCCAGGGTCATGGTGATCGTCTTGCTCCAGAGGCCGTTTCCCCCATACTCCATGTCGAAGCCCTCAAACCAACTGAGCGGCTCGAAATCCCCGCGCAGCTCCAGGTCGTGTTCGAAGGGCTGGGCCTCCCAATGGGATAGATCAATGGTGAACATAACAGGATGCTCCTCATACGGTTGTATCCAGTTGGCTCCATCGTACTGGAGGGTTTGCAGCTGCTGGGTGGTGTCTACCACTAAGCTCAAGTTGGGGTCCGGAGACCAGCCGATGGACTGGCTCTCAAACCCCCTTCCGCTGAGCTTGTATTTGTACTCCATCGTCTGGCCGTGCAGGGATCCTTTGGTCACCACCTCGGCCCGCCACAAACCGCTGCCCATATCCTGCATGGGGTATCCGTAAAACCAGCTCAAGGGGTATTTGTTTCCCCGCAATTCCGGGGGAAACAAATCCGAAGCGGGTTCCCATGACGACAAGTCCACCTGAAACAGAAGCGTGTGTTCGGTGGTGTCCACTGGTCCCGCTATCCCCAGGATAACGGCTGACTGTGGATCAAGTTGCAGCGGATAGTTGGTGGCGTTGGCCATTGTGATATCGGGATAGCTCTGGCCTTGCCAAATATCCGTCACGTTTCGTTCCAGCAGGCCCAAAGGCGTGCTGGCGAAGTCCACTGAGAGATTAAGAGCCTCATCGGTAAAGTTGAGAGCTGTCAGAACCGAGCTGGTGTCGTCGTGCCGAAGACAGGAGTAAACCCGGGAGTCTCCCACCCAGATGGGATCGTACGCACCCGATTGGAGCACGGGGTGGTCATTGCGCAAGGCAGCCAGACCGCGATAGTGATTCAATAGGGAGTTGCTGTCGGTGTCCTGCTCCTGAACGGAGATGCCGTCGTTGTCCTGGACGAACTGGTTATTGGCATATTGAGAATATCCCCGATACCACTGGGCGTGCGGGGGGACGGACAAAACGGCCTGCCACTCGAAGGGCTCTCGGACGTGCAGATCGTTGGCGTCATTGCCGTACCAGTCCACCCTATTTCCGCGCATGCCAATCTCCTCCCCATAGTACATGACTGGGGGAAAGGGGCCAGTGAACAGCCATACGGCGGCCAACTTGCACCGGTCCGTGTCGTCCCCCAAGACCGTGCACACCCTGGTAACGTCGTGATTGTTCAGCAATCCTATCCATTGCCCTCCTTCCGGGAGAAGATCCAGCGTCCAATCCATGCCTAGAGTGAGATACCAGAAATATTCGGAGTCCAGCATGTTGAGAAAGCCAGACATCAGAGGAATGGCGAAGGCTGCGTCGATGCCATGATCGAACATCTCCGTGTGAAAAGCTCCCCAGTCGGAGTCCTCGGCGATGAAGCGCACCTCGGGATTGACAGCCCGGAGCTCTGATATCAAGTCGGTCCATAATGGTAAGTCATATCCCCAGGCCGACTCCGAGGGCCAATTCACAGAGAGATGGTCGATGCGAAAGCCGTCGATGCCATCGTGAAAATTGCCGTTCTCATTCGGATCCAGCCAATGGGAGAGCTTTTCCACCAGATGTTCTCTCACCGGTTGGTGATTGTGGTTCCAGAAGACGTGAGTGATCCAGTTGCCCTCCCAGTCGGTGTACCAGCCGCCAAAGCCGAAATAATCCCAGTTCGCCTCGTCGGTGAAGGCGAACCATTGATCGTAAAGTGAGGATGGGTTGCCCTGGGCATCCTGGAAGAAGGGATGCTCCTCGCCCACTCCGTAAGCCACCAGGTCGATGAATACCATGATCCCGGCATCATGGAGAGCTTCGACCATCTGAACAAACTCGGCCTCGGTCCCGAACCTGGGGTTTAAGCTGTCGTTTCTGGCATACTGGTAGCCATGGTAGGTTTTGGAGAGGAACACGGGATTCATCCAGATGGCGGTCACGTTGAGGCTTTGCAGATAGGGGATGGCCTCCACGATGCCGTTGAAATCTCCCACTCCGTCGCCATCTGAATCGCGGAAAGCGATGGGGAAAATCTGGTAGAAGATGTCATCCTGAAAGGGTCTTGCCAGCGAGCTGGAGGGCGCAAGGAGAATGAGTACCAGGAACAGGACGATGCCACATCTTGTTTTCATATGAACTCTCTGAAAGAGGTTGAAAATAAAGAGCTACTCCATATCATTAGTAAAGGATTTGAGGGGTTTTGTCAAGGAGTTTCCTCAAAAGGTGTGTTGAAATCTGGGATTAAACAACATCAGCGCTTATCTCCATTCTGTCAGAATTTTGGAAAGCTTTCAAGGAAGCTCGTTTAAAATTTGCTCCAACTTATTGATCACGACTGCTCTCTCTGTGAAAGCTTCTATTTGATAAAACAAGATAAATTTTGAAAAGGAATGAAGAAGTATAAGAAGCTATGCACATCAATGATCACCTAAAATCAGGATATTTTTGAAAGGCTGGGACGAATGGTGAGAAACTGTTATTCGCGATTCGTTGATAGCAGGAACTGTTGGCTATGATCTTCTCTTTCGAGTTTAACTAAACACGCTTCCCGAATCACTTGATGAGCAAGAAGCTGAATCCTTTGAAAAAACCATATGCCAGGGCGAGGGGACCTCGCCCTACGATGGTAAAAAAACTGTTGACTTCCTCGGCAAACCTTTGTATCCTGTATGGGGATTTTCCCTTGAAAAACCGTCCTTTTAGGCCATTGTGGCCCTTTGAACTATGTCCCGTGAAAGGGAGGTGCTCCCCTTGAGAATGAGCGAAAGGGAACAGGCTGGGGTGGTCATTCTGGAGCCCAAGGGAAAGATCATGGGCGGGCCGGACGCTGGCGCTATTAAAGAGCGGCTCCATCAGCTTATCGGCCAGGGCAAGAAGAAAGTCGTGGTGGACTTAGGAGGGGTCAGCTGGATGAACAGCTCGGGCCTGGGCATCCTCATCGGAGGCCTGACCACCATGCGCAACAACGGTGGCGATCTCAAGTTGGCGTCCCCTGCCGAGAAGGTGCAGAACCTCTTGATGGTCACCAAACTCATCACCATCTTCGAGTCCTTCAACACTGCAGAAGAGGCTGTGGCCAGCTTCTCTTGATGGCATCGATGTTTTGAGTGCTAGGGGTGGCTGGCCACATCTGTATTTTCACCAGCTGTGAGGAAGAAAGAGGGTTTTTCGTGGACCTGTTGGCTGATCTGAATCCCGCTCAGCGGGAAGCGGTTGCCCAAGTTGAAGGCCCGGTCCTGGTGTTGGCCGGGGCGGGCAGCGGCAAAACGCGAGTGCTCACCTATCGCATCGCCCACCTGGTGGGCCAGATGGGCATCAGGCCAGAGAATATCCTGGCGGTCACCTTCACCAATAAAGCCGCCCAGGAGATGAGGAGTCGGGTGGTGAGATTATTGGAGCAGGAGAGTCTTTCTCTCTGGATGGGCACCTTTCACTCCATCTGTGCTCGGATCCTGCGCCGAGAGGGACATCGATTGGGATACGATCGGAGCTTCTCCATATACGACGAGGAGGACCAGTTGGCCTTGGTCAAGAAGACCATGGCGGAGCTGAACATCTCCGGCGATCGTTTCTCCCCCAAAGGTTTCCGTGCTCGGATTGAGGGGGCCAAACACAATCTGATGAGGCCCGGGGAATTTGCCGATCAAGCTTTGGACGACTATGAGGAGAAGGCCGCCCTGGTTTACCAGCGATATCAGAAAAGCTTGGAATCCCAGAACGCGATGGATTTCGGGGATCTCATCAACAAGGTCGTCTTTCTCTTTCAGCTGCACCCCATGATTTTGGCACGCTATCAGGATCGTTTTCAGTATATCCTGGTAGATGAGTACCAGGACACTAACCACGCTCAGTACATGCTGGTCAATCTGTTGGCCTCAAAGCACCGCAACCTCTGTGTGGTGGGCGATGACGACCAGAGCATCTATGGCTGGAGGGGGGCTGATATCGGCAACATCCTCAGTTTCGAGAAGGACTACCCCGACGCCAAGGTGGTCAAGCTGGAACAGAACTACCGCTCTACTCAGAACATCCTCGTCGCTGCCAGCCACGTGGTGGCTCACAATAGGGGCCGAAAGGAGAAGACCCTGTGGACTGATAAAGGAGCTGGCGAGAACGTTACCCTGCTGGAGACGTTGGACGAGCGGACAGAGGCCATAGCCGTGCTGGACAAACTTCAGGTCGAGCGAGCCCAAAACCTGCGAGCCCTATCTGATTTTGCCGTCCTGTACCGTATCAACGCTCAGTCACGCAGCTTTGAGGATCAGCTTCGTCGAATGGGGCTGCCCTACGTTATTGTCGGGGGTGTGCGTTTTTATGAGCGCAAGGAGGTCAAGGACATTCTGGCCTATTTGCGTGTCATCGCCAATGCCAATGATGCTCTCAGTCTGAGGCGGATCATCAACGTGCCCAGACGGGGCATCGGACCCACGACCCTTGGCAAGATCGAGGCTCTGGCCTTCGAGAAAAAGGTATCACTTCTGAAGGCCTTGGCAAAGGCCCGGGACATGGAGGATCTGCGAGATGGCATCCGGGAGGGTTTGCAGGAACTTCACAACCTCTTTAAGTTCTTGCGGGATGGGGCCTCAAAGATGGGCGTAGATGAGATAATCCGGGAGGTAGTGGACCGCACCGGGTATCTTACGGAGTTGGTGGCCGAGGGAACCGTGGAGGCGCAGACACGGGCCGAGAATGTCCGGGAGCTAGTGGTCGCCGCTGATGAGTTTGTGATGCGCAGTTCAGATCCCTCTTTGGTTGCCTTTCTGGAGGAGGTTTCCCTGCTGACCAGCGTGGACACCTGGGATCAGACGGCCAACGCCGTCACCCTCATGACGTTACACAGTGCCAAAGGACTGGAGTTTCCGGTGGTTTTCATCGCCGGCCTGGAGGAAGGACTTTTTCCCCTTTCCCGGTCCATGGAGTCCCCTGAGGAGCTGGAGGAGGAGCGTCGTCTGTTCTACGTGGGTATGACTCGCGCTCAGGAGAAGCTTTTTCTCTCTTTAGCTCATCGTCGTCGCCGGTATACCGGCGCGGTGGGCACCCTCCGATCCCGTTTTCTAGATGAGGTTCCCGCTGAGCTCGTGGAGGTGGAGGGGTACGGATTAGACAGCTGGTCACTGAGGAGGGAAGCTGAATTTGTTGAGGGTCAGCTCACAGATCCTGACCAAGATGTCATCCCCAGGGTCTATGTGGGCTCGGTGGTGCGACATCCCAAGTTTGGCGTCGGCAAGGTGGTGGAGGTGAGCGGTTATGCCGATGACCTTAAACTGACCGTCGTCTTTCAGGACCAGGCGCCGAAGAAACTCATGGCTCGGTATGCGAATTTGGAGCTGGTGAGGTGATGCAATAATAGGATTCAAGGAATCGAGGGTTCAAGGTTTCTAGGGAAATTACGAGACTCGGGGATCGAGATTCGAGATTCGTGAATAATACGGGGGCGAAGGACCGTTGGCCCTATTTTTGGGTAAGGAAAGCACTCAAAGGGAAATCGGGAATCGGGGATTGGAGATTATGTAGGGACTCAATATATTGAGCCCTTTTTTGGTTTGGGATGATTTCTCGATTCACGTATCCCGGTCCGCGGATCCCGATTTTCCCTAAATCCTCAATCCACAATCCTCGTCCCTGTCCAATGAATTTTCATGCCAAAAATCCAAAAAAACCAGTTGCGCAGGCACTTCTTTTGTGTTAAATTGGCCTGAGGGGTTGGGCATGGCCATTTCCATTCTGGCAAACGCCTCAAGACAGGCAGGGCAATTTTTTCGGATTCCCTGGGCCTTGGGCTAAAATCCACCTGGTGGACTACTTTGACTCGAGCGATGCACACAACTCACTGGGTATTGTGCTGAAGTAAGCGGTGATGGCACCATATCACCGTATTTTCTTTTTCTTTGTGCCTCGCAGAGGCTCTTGCTCTTCAGAGACAAATGAGTCGTGAATCGTTTGACGATTTCGAAGCACGAAGTAAGAATAATGGCAATGGCAATAGCAATGGCAATAAGAAGATAGTCGGCACTGGCACCTTGTTGCTCTTTTATTGCCACTGCCATTGCCAATTGCCATTTGGTTTTTCACGATTCACGAATCTCTGGTTTTCAAGGATCAATCGGATTTCATAAATAGTACGGGTAACCGACATACCAGTTCAAAATGTCTAAAAAGCTATCAATTGTAGCCATTATCCCGGCCCGTTATGGTTCTTCTCGATTTCCCGGCAAGCCCCTAGCGCTTTTAAGCGGTAAGCCCATGATCCAACATGTTTATGAGAGAGTGCGTGGGGCCTCTCTGGTCTCCGATGTGCTGGTGGCCACCGATGACGAACGCATTGGTCGAGCCGTGAAACAATTTGGAGGTAAGGCCGTATTGACCTCGTCTTCCCACCCTTCGGGTACTGATCGAGTGGCGGAAGTGGCGGCAAAGCTGGATGCCGACGTGGTCGTAAACGTACAGGGGGATGAGCCGCTTATCCGCCCCGTTGTGGTCGATCAAGCGGTGCAGCCCCTTTTGGAAGATTCCTCACTCCAGATGGCCACTCTGGCCCATCGAATCGAAAATCCTGATGACCTGGAAAACCCCGATGTGGTTAAGGTGTGCACCGACGACGAGGGTTACGCCCTCGATTTCTCTCGTCGGGTGAACATGGGTATGGGGAGAGCAGGTCCAGGAGTCTCAATTCTCAAGCACGTCGGCCTGTACGCTTATCGTCGCTTATATCTTCTGGGCCTGGCCAACCTGGAGCCCACAGCCCGGGAACGCTCCCAAGGACTTGAGCAACTGCGCCCGCTGGAAAATGGTTTTCGCATCAAGGTCGTTGAGACGGAGTATGTCTCACACGGGGTAGATCGACCGGAGGATCTGGAGAGGGCCGAGATGCTCTTGCGAGCGCGAGAGGAGATATCGTCCTGAGCACGAAACAGAATAGTCCGAAGCACATCTTCATCACTGGTGGGGTGGTTTCTTCCTTGGGCAAAGGGATTGCCTCGGCTTCTCTGGGCAAGCTACTTCAAGCCCGTGGTCTGAAGGTCAACCTGCAGAAATTGGATCCCTACATCAACGTGGATCCAGGCACCATGAATCCCTTTCAGCACGGAGAGGTTTTCGTCACCGAGGATGGAACTGAGGCAGATCTCGACCTGGGTCATTATGAGCGGTTTGTGGGTATCAAGGCTGGAAAGGAAAACAACTGTACTACCGGCCAGATTTATTATACTGTGATTGCTAGAGAACGAAAGGGAGATTTTTTGGGGGGCACGGTGCAGGTTATCCCCCATATTACCAACGAGATTAAAGAGCGAATCAGACGAGTGGAGCAGATAGACGGAATCGCTGATGTGGTCATCACCGAGGTGGGAGGTACAGTGGGCGACATCGAGAGCCTGCCCTTTCTGGAGGCCATCCGCCAGTTGCGTATGGAGCTGGGGGCAGAGAACTCCATCTTCATTCATCTAACGTTGGTGCCGTACATCGAAGCCGCAGGTGAGGTGAAAACGAAGCCCACTCAGCACAGTGTTCGAGCCCTTCGCGAGATTGGCATTCAGCCGGATATCCTCCTCTGCCGGACCCAACGGAGGCTCACCAAGGATATTAAAGCCAAAATTGGCCTATTCTGCAACGTTTCCCCTCATGCGGTCATCGAAGCCATCGACGTGAGCTCTATCTACGAGGTGCCTCTGTTATTACGCCGACAGGGGGTGGATGACCAGATTTTACGCTTGCTGTGCATTCGAAGAGCCGAGACCATCGACCTGAGTGATTGGCAACGAATGGTTGAGAAGATAAGACGCCCCGCACACCAGGTCGATGTAGCCCTTTGCGGCAAATATGTCCACCTTCGCGACGCCTATAAGAGCATCAACGAAGCCTTTGTACACGCTGGAGTTGCTAACAACGCCCGAGTCAACGTTCAGTTGCTAAATTCGGAAGTTATCGAAGCGGAAGGGGCAGAAAGTCACCTGGCCGATATGGATGCCCTCCTGGTGGCCCCGGGTTTCGGGGAGCGAGGCATTGAGGGAAAGATCAAAGCCATTCAATATGCCAGGGAGCATGACATTCCCTTCTTGGGAATCTGCTTAGGAATGCAATGCGCTGTAGTGGAGTTTGCTCGGAACGTGTGTCATCTTGAGGGAGCCAACAGCTACGAGTTTGACCGCAATACCGCTCATCCGGTAATCCATCTGATGTCCGATCAGGAGAAGGTGGAGAACTTGGGGGGCACCATGCGCCTGGGGGCCTATCCCTGCGTGTTGAGGGAGAAATCCCTGGCCCACAAAGCCTATGACCGCCTGGAAATCAGCGAACGGCATCGGCATCGGTACGAGTTCTTCAATCGCTATCGTGACCAGTTCGGTCAGGCAGGACTGGTGATCAGCGGTCAATCACCAGATGGACGCCTGGTGGAGATCGTTGAGCTAAAGGATCATCCCTGGTTTGTGGGGTGCCAATTTCATCCTGAATTCAAATCGCGCCCCACTTTGGCGCACCCGCTTTTCCGGGATTTCATCAAGGCAGCTCGTCGCCATCGGCGCTCTCGTCTTGAGGCCGAACACGAGACCTTGCCGAAACCTCAAACTCTTTTCGAGGCCGGTTCGTGACCAGGACCGTTGAAGTTGAGCAGATCAAAATGGGCCGCGGCCACCCGCTGGTACTCATCGCCGGCCCCTGTGTCATCGAGGATGAGGACGTCGTTTTGGAAACGGCCCGCAGGGTCAAGGAGACGGCACAGAAGGTTGGGGTGCCGGTTATCTTTAAGTCCTCCTACATCAAGGCCAATCGTCTGCGAGGCAACTCCTACATGGGGCCGGGGCTTGAGGAGGGGCTCAGAATTCTGGCCGGGGTCAAAGAGGAGCTGGGTTTACCTATCCTGACCGACGTCCACTGTCGGCAGGAAGTGGAGGATGTGGCTCAGGTGGCCGATGTCATTCAAATTCCGGCCTTCCTATGCCGTCAGACAGAGCTGGCCAGAGTCGTGGGGCGCACAGGAAAAGCTGTGAACATCAAGAAGGGACAGTTTCTGGCTCCAGAGGATATGCGACACCTGGCCGAGAAAGTTGAGGCTATGGGCAACGAGCGTATTCTGCTGACGGAGCGGGGGACTACTTTTGGATATCGAGATCTGGTGGTAGACATGCGTTCTTTGGTGATCATGAGTCAACTGGGTTATCCAGTAGTCTTCGACGCCACCCACAGCGTGCAACTGCCTGGTGCCAGCGGAACCACCTCCGGGGGCCAACCTCAGTTTATCCTTCCACTGGTGAGGGCGGCGGTGGCCACCGGATGCGATGCTCTGTATGTGGAGACTCACCCGCGGCCAGAAGAGGCCCTCTGCGATGCCGCCAGTATGTTGCCTGTGCATCATCTGGAGGAGGTGTTGCAGGTGGCTAAGAGAATCCATCGGCTCACCCAATCCCAGGAGGTTGCGCCATCAACCTGACCCTTGGCCAAAAGGCCGCTCAGATAGAGCTCCTTATCCTGGACGTGGATGGCACCCTCACCAGGGGGGAGATCATCTTGGGCGATGAGGGAATGGAGCTGAAACACTTTGATACCCGCGACGGACTGGGCATCGCCATGGCTAGTCAAGCGGGCATTAAGGTAGCTATTATCACCGGAAGGGTCTCAGGGGCGGTGATGACTCGGGCTGGGGAGTTGGGAGTTAAAGATCTTTTTCAGGGGAGCATAGACAAATTGAAGGTATACAAAAGCCTTTTGAAAAGACATAATCTCACAGACCAACAAGTAGCCTTTGTGGGGGACGACCTGCTGGACTTGCCAGTCATGAAAAGGGTCGGTCTGAAGGTTGCGGTGGCCAATGCCAGTTGGGAGCTTAAAGCCTTAGCCGATTATGTAACTCTGGCCAGCGGAGGTCGGGGGGCGGTGCGCGAGGTCATAGACCTTCTTCTCGGCTGGAGAGAGACTAACACGTCGACCCTATTGGAGTGAGATGAAGAGGGACAAAATCATAACCAGCATTGAGGGTGCTCGCCAGGTCATCAGAGAAGAGGCCCAGGCGGTGGCGCGATTGGTGGATAGGATAGGACCTGAGTTCGAGAGGGCCGTGGAGATAATCCTCAACTGCCAGGGACGGGTGGTCGTCACCGGCATGGGGAAATCGGGGCTTATCGGCCGTAAGATCGCCGCCACCCTGACCAGCACTGGCACGGGCGCCATCTTTCTGCACACCGCCGAAGGTATGCACGGCGACCTGGGGATCGTTCAGCGGAATGACTGCATCATCGCCATTTCTAAAAGCGGAGAGACGGACGAATTCTACTTGCTGTTGCCAGTCTTCAAGCGGCTGGGCGTCCCTATCATCGCCATCACCGGGGGCGTCACCTCTCCCTTGGCTCAGAAGAGTGACGTGGTTCTGGACGTCAGCGTGGACCAAGAGGCCTGCCCCAATAACCTGGCCCCCACGTGCAGTACTACGGCCAGCTTGGTGATGGGCGATGCTTTGGCTGTGGCCCTTTTGTTAAAGAGAGGCTTCAGCCAGGACGATTTCGCCTTTCTTCACCCCGGTGGGAATTTAGGCAGGAAGCTGATCCTCAAGGTGGTCGATGTGATGCACACTGACTCAGAGGTTCCCATGGTTTCCGAGACCGCGAATATGAAGGAGACCATACTGGAGATGACCTCTAAACGACTGGGTGTGACCACCGTGGTTGATGATGGAGGTCGCTTGACGGGGATCATCACCGACGGGGACCTGCGGCGCCTGGTGGAACGGACGGACGATAGGCTTTTTTCCCTTACCGCCGGAGATGCTATGACTCATCAGCCCAAGACCATCTCCGGGGACGCGCTTGCTGCTGAGGCCCTGAACGTCATGGAGCAACATAGCATCACCTCTTTGATCATCACCGACGGGGCAAAAAAGCCCGTGGGCATCGTCCATCTGCATGACCTTCTCAAGTCCGGTATCGTCTAAAGAGGCGATGTCCAAAAAACGGATCAAGAACTGGCTGATCTATCGCTTTGTCCAATTGCTGACCTTCTGGGTGGCTCGGCTGCCCAGAGGAGCGGCCTTGAAATTCTGTGCCCATTTAGGCAGACTGGCCTTCTGGGCGGTGGGCCATGCCCGACGGGTAACCCAGGAAAACCTCTCCCGGGTCTTTGGCTGGCCTCCGGGGGATCCTCGGCTGACTAGAATGGCCCGCGAAGTGTTTATCAATGCCGGCAAAAATCTAGCCGACCTGATGCGCATGCCCCGAATGAACAGGGCTCACATCGAAGGACTGATCAGAATAAAGGGGCAACATCATGTTGATCAAGCCATGGCTCGAGGTCGGGGACTCATCGCCATCACCGGCCACATCGGCAACTGGGAACTCTTGGCTATTTGGTTTGCCATCAAAGGCTATCCGGTGAACGTGGTGGCCCGCCGCGTCTACGACCCTCGTCTGGATCGAATCCTCAATGAACTTCGCAAAAATGCCAATGTAAGAGGCATATCGCGAGAAACGGGGGCCAAGGAGATGATCAGGGTCCTGCGTCGGGGAGAGACGTTGGGAGTGCTCATGGATCAGGACACGAAAGTACGAGGAGTCTTCGTCCCATTCTTCGGTCATGCCGCTTACACTCCCGTGGGCCCCGTGCTCTTGGCCATGAGAACAGACGCTGTTGTGGTGCCAATGGCCATTCACCGCCAAAAGGACGAAACCTATCTGATCACCGTAGAACAACCCCTGGAGTTGATTAGGACCGGGAATGACGAGGAGGACATACTGGCCAACACCGCAGCTTGCACAGCCGCGGTGGAGCGCTTCATTCGTATGAATCCCGCTCAGTGGGTCTGGATGCATGATAGGTGGAGGAGGAAGTCGAGCATGAAATCTCTCAAGGCCCGGAGGGAGATTTTTCATGTGTCTTAAGCTGGGCCCTTTCATCTTGGCCTTTTTTTTGCTATGGGATGTAATCGGGTGCCAGGAGAAAGAGCCTCCCCGAATCGCAGGGGGTGACTTCCAGGATGCTCCAGAGCAGGTTATCGAGAATATGGAAGTCACCTTTACCGAGCAGGGTCGCCGGACGGGAGTGCTCAGGGCAGACTCGGTGGCCATCTACCGAAAGGGAGAGGTCAAGAAGGGCAAGAAGATCCAGGTTGATTTTTTCGATCGAGAGGGCCAGCACGTCTCCTCTCTGACAGCCGAGGAGGGCACCTATGATTCCAGGAGAGAAGAGGTGGCGGCGCGAGGAGATGTGGTAGTGGTTTCAGATACTGGGGCGCGCCTGGAGACCGAGGCCCTGCACTGGCGAAAACAGAGCAACAGGATCTTCACGGAAGCTTTTGTTAAGATCACCAGGGGTAAATACACGGTGACCGGTTACGGATTGGACACTGATCCCCAGCTGGAGGATCTTCACATTCAGAGGGATGTGCAGGGTAGGATCGAGGACCTTCAGGAGTTCACCGATTGACCTAGCCGCCGGCCCTTCGTGGAGGCGTTTTGGAAGACGTCTCGGAAAAGCCATCAATGGCACTTTTACGTGCTGCGAATCTGATAAAAATCTATCATAAGCGAAAGGTTGTCGACCGAGTAAGCTTGGAAGTAAGGCAGGGGGAGATTGTCGGCCTACTGGGACCCAATGGGGCGGGAAAGACGACGACCTTCTATATGATCGTGGGGATGATTCAGCCCAACGAGGGAAGAGTTCTCATCGATGACCAGGACATCACCGGGCTGCCCATGTATCAGCGAGCTCGCAGGGGCATCGGTTACCTCTCCCAGGAGCCCTCGGTTTTTAGAAAACTGTCTGTGCAAGACAATATCATGGCTATCCTGCAAACCCTTGATTTGAACACACAGCAGAGACAGGAAAGGCTCAAGGTTCTCCTGGAAGAGTTGGATCTGCTTCCTCTGGCGCGAAACAAAGCCTATAATCTCTCGGGGGGTGAAAGACGCAGAGTGGAGATAACACGGGCGTTGGTGACAAATCCCAATTTCATGCTTCTGGACGAGCCCTTCGCCGGAATCGATCCCATCGCAGTCGAGGATATCCAGAAGATCGTGGCTCGCCTCAGGGAGAAAGGGTTAGGGGTGCTGATCACCGACCACAATGTTCGCGAGACTTTGCAGATTACCGATCGAGCTTATATTATGTCCGAAGGGCAAATTCTCAAGCTAGGGACAGCCGAATTTCTGGCCAACGATCCTGAAGCTCGAAAAATCTATCTGGGCGAGAGATTTCGACTGGATTGAAGTTGTTATGAAACTCACTCTTCAAGCCAAGCTACAACAAATTCTGGCTCCTCAGCTGATTCAATCTCTTCAGCTGTTGCAGGTTCCTGTTTTGGAGCTGGAACAGATTCTGAAACAGGAGTTGCAGGTCAATCCTCTCCTGGAGGAGGTGGAGGAGGTGGAGGAAGAGGAAGAGCAGATAGAGGATGAGCAGGAGGACACGGAGGAACAAGAGCTTGAAGAGGAGAAGATCGACTGGGATGACTACCTTCAAGATGGCTACGATGGTGGCTATAATGTGGGAACCGCGAAGGATTCGGAGGAACTTCCCGAGAAGATCCCCGTCTCCAGGCTCACTTTCTCGGAATATCTCCTCTCTCAGCTTCACCTCATTCCTCTTTCAGAGAGTGAATATCGGATCGGGGATTTCATCATCGGCAACATCGATGATCGGGGCTACCTGACCATCTCTCTGGAAGAGATCGCTCGTATTATGAACGTCTCCATAGAGGAATGCCAGAAGGTTTTGGATGTTGTTCAAACCTTCGAGCCTCCGGGCGTCGGGGCACGGGATCTGAGGGAATCTCTCCTGATTCAGATGCGTGAGCGGAGAATTGATGATCCCGTCGCCAAATCCATCGTCGAGAATCATCTGGATGAGATTGATAAGAAAAGCATAGCCCAGTTGGCCAGAGCGCTTAAAGTAGGCGCATCTCAGGTTCAGGAAGCAATGGAGCGGTTGGCTTCTCTGTCTCCCAACCCCGGGTTCAGTTACGTGGGTACCGAGGCAGAGGTCATCGTCCCAGATTTGGTCGTGGAGAAAGTGGACCAAAGTTACGTGGCCATGCTGAATGACAGGAATATTCCCCGACTCAGGGTCAGCCCTCTGTACAAAACTCTATTGGCCAAATCAGGGAGCACCCCTGAGGAAACCAGAAATTACGTCAAGGACAAGCTCAATGCCGCTCGCTGGCTGATCAAATCCATCGATCAGCGTCGCACCACCATGCTTAAGGTGATGAATTATCTCATCTATGCTCAGAGAAACTTCTTCGAGCGAGGAGTTTCAGAGCTCAAGCCCATGACTCTCCAGGAGGTGGCCGAGGCTACCGGGCTACACATCTCCACCATCAGCCGGGTGGTCAACAATAAATACGTGCAGACGCCCCGGGGCATCTTCGAGCTTAAGTATTTTTTCGGATCGAAGGTGGAGTCTTCCGATGGTGAGGAAATTTCCTCCAAGAGCGTGAAGGGCAAGATCACCAACATGATCGCTAAGGAAGACCCCCAGAAGCCTCTTAGCGACCAGAAAATTACCGACATGCTCAGGCAGGAAGGACTCCAGGTGGCCAGACGTACCGTGGCCAAGTACCGAGAGCAACTGAAGATTCTGCCGGCCAGATTTCGTAAGCGAGTATG
>SMTZ1_10004308_pt1 | contig 26270 bp, 26 predicted proteins | sample DeeMarSWOR136_30_FD_25667 | JGI IMG/M metagenome (IMG submission 25667)
TCAGCGCGGAGTTGCCCTGGCCCACATCCAGATAGGTTACTTTGAGGCAAGGATTGTAGCGTGTCTTATATGTCCAATGGAAAATGTCCGCGCCCAAAAGGCAAAGAACGAAGAGTAGCCCCACCTTGGCCCATGACCAACGCCTCATAAAAAAGATGAAAAAGATAATACTATAGAAGATGAGCATCTCAAAAACGTTTGGAGTGACCACCCAGAAGGAGGCCCACGGGAAATGGGTCCAGACTTGGACAGCTGCGGTCATCCATTCCATTCCCCATGCCCCCAATTGGAGAAACAGTTGGGCCAAAGAGGTAGAAATGGCTAGACTGGCAACTGAGAGTAGTCCAACGGGTATGACCCAGAGGCCCAGGATGGGCACAACGATTAAATTGGCTGGGATGGCAACCACCGAGATACGATGGAAGTAAAAAGATATGATGGGTAAGAGAAAAATCATGGCCGAAAGGGTTACGGCAATGAGACCCCCAAAGTATGTCCAGAGACCTTCAATGATCCTCCCCCTTTTCATACCCCCCGCCAGCGGTGCAAAAATCCCATTATAAATGGCAGGCGCCAGCCACAAGATACCTATGACCGCACCGAAGGATAGCTGAAAGGAGATGCCGAAAAGGGAATGAGGATCGATAGCGAGCACCACAATGGCTGCCAATGCGAAAGTTGACCATATCTCTTTTTCCCTTCCGACTATCATGGAAAAGAGATAGGCGAGGGCCATAATCATAGCCCTCTGGCTAGACACCTCAAAGCCGGCCAAACAGGCATAGGCCACGACGGGGAAGCAGGTGGCGGCTGCTGCCACTTTTCTGATATCGGCTTTAAGGGCAAGCCGATAAGAGAGGGACAAAAGCCCCTTGAGGATGGAGTAGGCCAGCCACCCAACAAGCCCTATATGTAGTCCTGAGACGGCGAGAATATGTCCTAGCCCAGCTATATTAAAAGGCTCTCTCTGTTCAGGGCTAATGCGCTGCCTCTCTCCCAGGATCAAGGCACGAAAAAGGGCATCATTTTGCGGGGAGAGATGCTTCTGAAAGAAATACCTAATGGGCCTCCTCGCCCTCTCTAGTATTTCAGAGGTAAAGCCCAAATGCCCCCTGCCCAATGGAACAATCCGCCTGCCATCGGAAACCGAGGCTGCGCAAGAAAAACCCTTTAGCTCCATGGCCAATTCATAGTCGTAGTGACCTGGGTTGTGAAAGTTCCTAAAGGGCCTTAATCGGGCAGGGAAACGAATCCTATCGCCCGGGGCAAAATCTACTGAATGATTGTAAATGGTGACTTGTAGCTTTTCTCTGACTTTCTTGGTTCCCTCCTGGAAAAAAAGTGTATCACAATGGACCACGAGCCTTGCCATCTCCCCGCTGATCCTTGCGGGTTCCAGAACCGTCCCTTCAACAACCAACCATCTTCGTTGATCGGCAAGAGGCGCTAATTGAGAGTCCTCATGTTTGTTGAGATCAAGGACAATGCCCACAAGAAAAAATATGAGAAGGAACCAAGGCAATCTGAATCGGTCAGGAATGAAAAAAGAGAGGATTAATACAGAACCCGTTCCCAGGAAGAGGGAAAGAGAAAGGGAAAGGGACTGATGGGAGGAAAGGCCTTTATGGCCCAGGAGAATTCCACAAACAAATGAGAGAAGAATGGGGACTAAGGGGCGGTGAAACATCTCAGGCTTTTTCTCGCCAGATGCGGGCACCCAGGTTTTGGAATTTCTTTTCCAAAAACTCGTACCCCCTGTCCAGATGGTAAATCCGGCTCACTTCGGTCCTGCCTCCCTTGGCGACCAACCCGGCCAACACAAGAGACGCACTGGCCCTTAGATCAGTGGCCATAACAGGGGCAGCCAGCAGATGATCCCTTCCTCGGACCAAGGCCTGATTGTCTGTGATCTCAATATCGGCGCCCATTCTTCTTAACTCACTCACGTGGATGAATCTCTTCTCAAACACGGTCTCTTTGATGACACTTGAACCCCTAGCTATACTCATGAGCGCCATGAACTGGGCTTGGAGATCCGTGGGGAATCCAGGGAAGGGCATGGTTTTTATGTCCACACTGGTAATGGTCTCTGATCCTTTTACGCGAAGTCCTTTGGCGGTGACTTCCACGTCAGTCCCCACATTTTGCAGTTTCTCAATGACGGCAGAAAGATGTTCTGGCCGGCAACCATCAATCATTATATCTCCCCTTGTCATAGCCGCTGCTATCATATAGGTTCCCGACTCGATCCTGTCTGGAATGACCGTGTGTTCAGTGGGTCTCAGATGCTTCAGCCCTTGAATGACTACAGTATCCGTGCCATCACCCTCAATATGGGCTCCCATACTCCGAAGCGCATCAGCCAAGTCGCAGACTTCAGGTTCTTTTGCCGCATTCCTCAAGATAGTCTCTCCCTCAGCCTTCACCGCGGCCATCATCACATTCTCTGTGCCAGTCACGGTGGGAATATCAAAGAAAATATCGGCCCCCTTCAATCGATCCACTTTGGCATTGATATAACCACCCTCCAGGTACATCTCCACGCCCATTGCAGCTAATGCCTTTAGGTGGAGATTAATGGGCCTTGCGCCAATAGCACATCCTCCCGGCATAGATATCTTTGCTTTCCCTAAACGGGCTAGGAGGGGACCGAGGAGAAGCACGGAGGCCCTCATGGTTTTCACCAAATCATAAGAGGCCTCATGTTCCTTTAGGTCGTCTGAATTCACGGAGAGCACCCCTCCCTCTTCTCGGAGGGCGATGCCCATTTCGGACATAATGGTCTTTATAGTCTGAATGTCCCTGAGACGGGGCACATGTTGCAGGCGATGCCATCCTCCTGTCAAGATGCAGCTTGCAATGATGGGAAGAGCAGCATTCTTAGCCCCGCTCACTTTAACGGTCCCCTTGAGGGACGTGCCTCCCTCTATGACTATCTTATCCATAAGTTAGATGACTTTGAGGTCGCTTAGATTTGATGAAACCTTTTTGCAGATTCTGGATTAAATTTAATCTATAATAATCTAAAGACCGCCGTCAATCGGTTAATGACTTTTGGCAGTGAAGCTCCCCGCCCACAGGCTGGACTCAGGCTCGCCCTGTTGAATAGGGTTCCCTCTGGGAAATTCAACAGGGCAAGGCGGGACGTCGATTGGGCAAAAGGGGGCGTTTTTCAGAGGCGCGTTTGTGGAGATAAAGTTTATCGCAGATTCCATGCTGGGCAGGCTGGCAAGATGGCTTAGAGTGTTAGGCTACGATACCCTCTACCAGCCTTTTTACAAGCAGGGCGTGATCGGAGCTTCCGTCCGAGAAGGACGCAAACTTCTTTCTCGGCACAGACCGACCGTTAACAAGTATGCCAACTCTATGCTTATCCACTCAGATCGTGTGAAAGATCAACTCTATGAAATGAAAAACGCGGGCACAATCACCTCTGAGAGGTCAAAGTGGTTCAGCAGGTGTCTACTTTGCAATATTCCTTTAGAAGAAGCTGGTGGGATGGATGCCCGTGAGAATGTGCCCGAATATGTCTTTTTTCAGAGCGCTTCCGGAATCAGGTTTTGCCCCTCCTGCGGCCGTTACTTCTGGCCGGGAAGCCACAGAGAAAGAATGGTTAGGCAGTTGGAGGAATGGGGTCTTTAGTGCGAACAGTCCCCCATGGTTGGAGACCCATATCTTGAGTTTCCGGGCCATGAAAAAAAACAGAAAGGGCTTGCCCAAGCAGGGGCTAGCCCTCCCAGTTAAACTTACCCATCTTAGTCCCGGGGTCAGAAAGAACTATCTTTTCTTCTTGCGAGTAACCTTCTTTTTCTTTCTTACAACCTTTTTCTTCTTCGGGGCAGCCTTTTTCTTTGGCCTTTTCTTGGCGACCTTTTTCTTGGCAGCCTTTTTCTTGGCAGCCTTTTTCTTCTTGGGCTTTTTCTTCGCAGCGGCCCTGGCGTTCTTCAGTTGTCCTTCCAACTTCTTGACGTTGCCTTTGGCGCTTACGACTGCTCTGTTAAGTTTGGCTAATTTTTTCTTTGCCTGTCCTAGCCTGTATTGGATTTGTTTAACAGTTGCCATAATCTCTCCTTTCTTGTTGGTTTAACAAAAAGCCTATTTGGAAAGTGATAATAAATTATAAATAATCAAAAGTCAAGCAAATATAAACGTCCAATGACAAATTAATAGTAAGCTATGCTGACTTATCCTCTATGGACTTTTCTAATAACCAAACTACTAAAGATAAAACGCTTAAGCTTTTTGGGTTCTGTCAAAAACAGATAAGAAAGAATAGAGAGAATAGACCCATTGTTACCAACTAAGGGACTCATTCGGAATCAATTATGCCCTGCTGTTCAGAACATAATGGTTGGATAGGGCTCAAGATACGTTCCTACCCCGCTTAACCGCGGGAACCCCGGTATTCTCGGCCTGTTCCAAAATGGATCTCCGCACCGATAAACAAGCTGGGGCAAGCTCATGTTCAAACTTCGGAAGGATCCCATATCCAGGATTATTCAACAGGACTCGCCTTGCATTTTCATTAATGCTTGACATGCTATCAAAAATTTCATTATTTATTCTAACTAAGAGTAATTTAAATTTGTGAAAAATATCTCTAATAGAAAGGAGGTGAAATCATTTAGATCTTGAGGCCCTGAACCATTAACTGGATCTACTTATAAGGAGGGAAGACATGGCTGGAAGTACGTACAAAATTATAGAACTTGTGGGGACCAGCGATACATCATGGGAAGAGGCGGCCAAAACAGCCGTGGAAACAGCTGGGGCAAGCCTAAGAGATCTGAGAATTGCAGAAATCACGAAACTGGACCTTACCATTGAGGACGGAAAGGTGAAAAGTTTCCGAGCCAGGGTCAATGTGTCATTCAAGTATGCGAGAGAATAATGACAAAGAGAGGGCAGCTACACTATAGCGCCCTCTCTCTTTCAATTTTGCCTGCCTTCCTGATTCGCAGGGTACCCCTATAATGATGGAAACGTCTAAAAGAAAACTGACGGTTATTGATCAAATTACCTCTTCCGACAAGGTAAGGAAAAAAATCATAGATACTGCCAGCATTCTCTATGTAAAGAAGGGATTCACGGCCACCTCCATAGAAGAGATATCGGAAAGGGCAGGCGTAAGCCTGCCGGTCACCTACCACTATGTGAAGAAGAAATCGGAAATCATGAGATTGATCATGGAGGACGTGCTGAACACCTTTCAAGAGAGTTTGAAAAAAGAGATTGAAGGTATTGATGATCCAGAAGAGAAACTGGCCATAGCCACAATTCTCTATTGCAGGGTGTTAGACAAGCAGAGAGAAAAGGTCCTTTTGATCTACCAAAAATCTAGGTCCTTGGATAAGGCATCCAAGGCCAGAGTGATGCAACTCGAAGTGGACGTATCCAAAATCTTCCGCAAAATCATCGATGAAGGGATTAAAAAGGGGATATTCAAAGCCGTTGATGTGGATCTCATGGCCTACAATATCCTCATACTTGCCCATATGTGGGTGCTCAAAAGATGGCATTTCAAGAATCGTCTTACCCTTGACAAATATATCGACCTTCAGCTCGTAACGATCCTCAACGCCCTCAGAAAATAACGGCGATCATTCAGAACAATGGGCGTGAAGCCCCCACTATCCCTTTACCTACGGCCTCTAAGAGCCAAAAGCCGGAGGAAGAGAAGGGCACCGGGCAAATTTTTTGGCCACTCTAGAGAATGCCGCTTAGCCCACGGGCTATTCAAACGGCTAGGGTATTATCCACCCTTCTTTTAAAAATGATGGCCGTTCTCTCAGATTCCCTGCCCGGCAGGGTGTAGGGAATCCTTTTATATATCGTTAGGCGATGTTCTTTTATGACCTGCCGATTCTCCTCGAGCTCATGCTCGACGCGTCCACCCATAAAAGTGACCAAAAGACCTCCCGGCGTCAATAGCGGTGCACACCACGCGATGGATTGGCCCGCAGGGGCCAATGCGCGTGACGTAATCAGGTGGTATCCCTCAGGATGAAGACTGTCTTCATCCTTTTCAATACGCCCTCTTATCACTTCCGTTTGCTCCAGCTTTAACAGGCGGATGACATGTTTCAAAAAACTCACTTTTTTGGCGTTGGCCTCAAGAAGATGGGCATTGAGCCGCGGTTTGCAGATCTTTAAGGGGATGCCCGGAAGACCTGCCCCTGATCCCACATCAAGCAACCTCCCCGTCTCCACTAGGTGGGGTACAGGAACAAGGGAGTCAAGCAAGAGCTCGAAGACCATTCTCTGCCGATGGGTGAGACCTGTGAGATTCATTCGCCGGTTCCACGCACATAACTCATCCAGATAGAGCTGGAAAAGACCCAATTGATCTTCTGACAGCTCTATCCCGTGATCAAGTGACTTTTCCCGCAGGACCAGGATTTCATCCTTATACAAGATCAGATAACCACCATTTTTTTGATGATGCTAATGGCCTCCTCAGGGGTGTCCACAACCCTGAAGATATCAAGGTCTGATTCAGAAATGGCCCCTCCTTTGAGGAGGGCATCGTTCAGCCACTCAATAAGCCCTTTCCAGTATTTTGAATTCATGAGGATGACCGGGAAAGACCGTATCCTCTCTGTCTGAATCAGAGTGAGGGATTCAAACAGCTCATCAAGGGTTCCATAACCACCCGGCATAATGATATAGGCCACAGCATATTTCACAAACATCACTTTTCTGATGAAAAAATACTTAAAATCGAGTCGCATGTTGGCGTACTTATTCGGCTGCTGTTCATTTGGGAGGTGTATGTGCAGGCCCACCGACTTTCCTCCAGCTTCAGCGGCCCCTTTGTTCGCCGCCTCCATGACCCCTGGCCCACCACCGGAGATCACATTAAAACCGTTCTCCACAAGTAAACGAGCCATGTTCACCGTCGCCTTATAGGTCGCACTTCTCCGTCCCGTCCGCGATGACCCAAATATGGTTACAGCAGGGTGTACCTCAGGCATGATATCAAAACCATCTACGAATTCAGCCAGGATATTAAACATTCTCCAGCTATCTTGGACGGTAAGATCGTCAACAACATATTGCCTTTCACGCATTTATCTCCTCCTCCTCGGGTGGATTAAAAGTAACGCACTTCGCAAAAGGTGGCATTGAAGCCTCAAAAATCCTTGATTTTTCTGATTTTATTATTTAGCTTGCGGGGCGTATGGTGGCCATGATATTTCTCAAGAGTAGGCCTGTCAAGAAATAGCCATATGAGCCTCCTTTGCTCTCGCTTTCGGGCTGCTCATGAATAAGGGAAACTCACCATTTGCCGGGTGAGTTTTTTAAATAAGGCAGAGTGGGCGAGATGGCAGGGAAACACCCATCACTGAGAGAGCCCCAAAATTTTCATGGATTTAGAAAGAATTACAAAAGACAACTTCATCTCCCATATTGCTTCTGAAAAGAGGCCATGGCAGGAAGATTATCTAGTCATGTACTCCAGCCAGTGGCGTGGCTTTGTCACAGATCCAGGACTGATGACGGTTCCCATCGATGATCATGTTGTACATAGGGGAGATGGGGTATTTGATGTGATGCGATGTGTGAAAGGCAATATATACCAGATGGAGGCGCACCTGCAACGACTTGAACGTTCTGCAGAATCCATTTCCCTCGATTTGCCACCAGATTATGGCCAGATCAGGGATATTATAAGAACCCTGATCTTGGCAGGAGGAGAAAAAGAGTGTCTCATCCGGGTCATTCTCTCCCGCGGTCCAGGAAGCTTTTCAACAAACCCTTATGAATGTCCATTAAGCCATATATACGTGGTTGTAGTCCGTTACCACAGCCTGCCGGAAAAGCTTTACCAGGATGGCATACCCATTGTTACAAGCAGAATACCCATCAAGAAATCCTACTTCGCTACCATAAAATCCTGCAACTATTTGCCCAATGTTCTGATGAAAATGGAGGCCATTCAAGCGGGGTGCAAGTACTCGGTGGCGCTGGATGAAGAGGGTTGCCTGGCAGAGGGCTCCACGGAAAACGTAGGTGTTGTGTCCCGCGACGGTGTTCTCAAATTCCCCGGCTTTGAAAAGACCCTAGCCGGTATTACCGTTAAACGCATTTTTGAATTGGCGGAATTGCTCGCCAGGAATGGCGTCATTCAGGATGTCCAGTTTGAGAGGATTCCTTTGAACGAGGCCTATCTTTGTTCAGAGGTGATGCTATTTGGAACTTCTATTAACATACTCCCCGTGGTCAGCTTTGATGGGAACACTGTAGGTGACGGGGCACCCGGCCCTGTCTATTTGAAATTGTCATCCCTTTTGTGGAAGGATATGTGTGAAAATAAGGATCTACTCACCAGCTTGGACTGGGAGTCCCAATAATGGTTAGGGTAAAAGATATGGCCCTGCCTCTGGTCTATAGGGCCTCGGGTCCGGCTTCTGGCTCGGAGAGAGGGTAAAACAGGAAAAGTCAGGGATGACCGGTTAAAGGGAACTAGGATCTTAAGAATTCTTGATTCGGAGGTAAGTTATGGATCGGGTAGCCAGGGTATCGGAAGTCATAGCCGCGTCACCAATCAGCTTCGACGAGGCTGTCAAAGCGGGTTTTGAGCGGGCCAACAGCACATTGCGAAATATTACCGGCCTGCGTATAATCGAACAAAGGGTTTCCGTTGAAGATGGAAAAATTAGCGAATATCGAGTGAGGATGGAGGTCATCTTCGTGTTGGAAACTTGATGGTATGGATTTATAAGGCAGCGAGCAAACAGTTTGACCTCCATAAGCAATCTGTTGGCAAAGTGTTTTTGAAACCGCCTGCTCAGCCCTTGACCTAGAATACCATAAAATGATATTTATGAACCTGAAGGCCTTAGAACGGGGCGCAAGATTTGTGAGAGACATGTAAAACGGGAAAAACCATATGAGGAAAGAACAAAAAGGAAACGACAGAAGAGAGGCATACGAAGATTTCCTTACCGAAATCTCTCACCAATTTGCCAGGAGCGAGCAGGAAAAGGACTTCATGGAGAGCATCAGGCCAGAAGCCCCTGAAGAGCACATCACGGCCAATGTGGGTGAAAGGGTCAGACAAGTCAGGGACAAACAAGGATTGAGTCTTGCGGATGTTTCCCAGAGGACGGACATTGATATCTCAATGCTCTCCCAAATCGAGGAGGGAATCGTCGCACCACCACTGGGAATCATCATCAAGCTGGCCAAGGCACTAGAGATGAGAATGGGTTATTTCATCTCGGGCGAACAGGACATGCCTTACACCATTGTCCGGCACCGTGACAGAAAGGTGGTGTCCCGATACGATTCCAAGAAAGCAAAATATTATGGATATGAGTACGAGTCTTTGGCCCCTCACAAAAAAGACAGACATATGGAACCGTTTCTGGTGACACTTGAACCTGCCGAGACAGAAGAAGAAAGGTCGACCCACGACGGGCAGGAGTTTATCTTTGTCTTGCAGGGACAGATGGAGGTTCGGCTGGGAGAGGAAGTCCATCTATTAGATCCTGGGGATGCCATCTATTACGACTCCACGGTTCCCCATCTGGTAAAAACACACGGTCAAAAAACCACGAAGATCCTGGCGGTTCTATACACAGAAAAATAAGATGCCACTGCTCGGCGCCCACATGTCCATCGCTGGCGGTTTGTATAGGGCACCCATAAGGGGTAAAGAGGCAGGATGTGAAGCCATTCAGATTTTTACCAGGAACCGGAACCAATGGAAAAGCAAAAAACTATCTACAAAGGAGATTGGTCTTTTTCATAAGGCCTGTGAGGAGACATCTATCCGTGTTGTGGCTGCTCACAGCAGCTACTTGATCAACCTGGCCTCAACCCGCTCCCGCGTCTTTGAAAAATCCATTTACGCTCTTCTCCAGGAAATGGAAAGAGTGGAACGGTTAGAGATTCCCTATCTGGTGATGCATCCCGGTTCCCATTTGGGGGGTGGGGAGAAGAAAGGGCTGAAGCGAATAGCGGGTGCGCTCAATGGGGTCCTGGAACGGACGAGCGATTATCATGTAAGCATCCTATTGGAGACGACGGCCGGTCAGGGAACAAGCCTGGGATATCGACTGGAGCATCTTGCTGAAATATTGGAAATGACCGAATCCCAGGAACGATTGGGGGTCTGTATCGATACATGCCATGCCTTTGCGGCAGGCTATGATTTTAGGACTGCGAAAGCCTATAGGCAATTCCTACAAGAATTTGATAGAATATTGGGATTGGACCGCTTGAGGCTCTTTCACATCAATGATTCCAAGAACGGGCTCGGATCGAGGGTAGATAGACATGAACATCCTGGGGCCGGATTTATTGGCTTGAAGGCCTTCTCCTTTTTCCTGAATGATCCGAAACTTGCTCACTTGCCCTTTTTGATAGAAACACCGAAAGGCAAGAATAAAGAGGGACTCGATTGGGACAGGGTAAACCTGAATCTTTTGAGAAGTCTAATTAAGAAGGCGAAACATAAATGATAGCATTTGATTTAGAGTGTTCTGAAGGGCACATATTTGAGGCCTGGTTCAATAACACGCAATCATTTGAGGAACAGAGGGCTACGGGAATGATCAGCTGCCCTTACTGTAGCGATACCCATGTGAGGAAAGTTATCTCTCCTGTGGCCACCAAGACCTCTTCTCAGCCTGACGCGAAAAGAGACGCGAAGGCCATCGATTATAGTCGACTGGCCAAGGAAATAGTGGATTACGTGGACAAAAACTTTGATGATGTGGGCACAGACTTCGCCAGAGAAGCATTAAAAATGCACTATGATGTGGCAGAGAAGCGAAATATTAAGGGATCAGCGACTGCGGATGAAGAGAAGATGTTGCAGGATGAAGGGATCGAATTCTTCAAGCTGCCCATCCCCAAGGTAGATGACGATAAAAAGAACTGATTCTTCTTTTGGTTTCTGTGAAATGGATGAGGATCTTAAAGTCATTGGAAATTAAGGCCCAAGCTACCCGGAAATTGTTGCTTGAAGGGAGCGTTTGAGTAAGCTGATGTGCCAAAGGCGTGAAGCGTTTGCCCTACCTTCACGTAATGCCGGAATGATAGCGGATGAAACAGAAATACAAGATAGTATCTGTCATACTCCTTAGTTCTATTGTCGTCTTTTTTTTCCTCAGCATCTATATTACTGTTGAGGAGAAAATTCCGCGCAATGCCGTTGTGATAGTTACGGAGGAGGACAAACTTTACCACTCTATTCACTTTGATCATGTTTGTGTGGCTGGTAAAAGGGCCAACACGATGACACTAGGCGAAGCGCTTTCCAGGGGGTACAAACCGCACGACCATGATCAGTCCCTTGGGTATTTTAAAGGGAACAGGCGCTTTCTGTTTCATCATCTTCTCTCCAAGATCGGGCTGCAAACAAATAGCCGTTGGGATAAGAATGGCAATTGGTTGTGGTAAACCTCCGTGTGGTCCTCGCATTTAATTTCTCTCCCTCCCCAATACCATCCCACAGGAAATCAGTGAAGCTCCCCGCCCTAAAGGGTGGGGCCATCACCAGCAAGTTCGGTCAGCCTGGGGCATGGGATGCCATTCATCCTCCGACACCACAGGGTTTGGCCGACAGCGTCCCCACTCTGAGGGACGGGTTTTGAGGATGAATAAGCGAGCCCCAAGCCGGTCATATAACGAAAGCTCTTTTTAGGACGATGGATCCTAGTTTACTTTGTATAAATTAGGAGGAGATATCTGAGGATTATCTTGACTTCCCTGCCATATCTTGATTTAATTTAACTTTGTGATACTGAATAGTTACGTCACCCCCCGGCCTCTTAAGGATAGGGGGGTTTGCTTATCATAAGCCAAAGGGCTTTTGGTCCTATTGGATCAGAGAAAAAATTTATGGAATTTAAGTCATTTGGATTCTCAGACGTGGGCAAAACCCATGAGCATAATGAGGACACCTATCTGCGCAACGATAAAGAAGGGCTGTTCGTTGTTGCAGACGGCATGGGCGGCCACGTATCCGGGGAGATGGCCAGCCAGCTCGCTGTTGAGAGCGTGGAAGAGTTCGTTACCCGATCGCGGTCCGAGGGCATAGACTTTTCCGGAGAAAACCGTAAGGATCTGAGCACAGAGCAAAACCGTCTTTTGGCGGCCACTCGCGCAGCCAATCGCAGAATCCGTGAAGAGGCCGACAGGAATCCCGCCAAAAAAGGGATGGGGACCACCCTCATTGGCGTTATTTTAGAAGATAAGCAACTGGCTGTCGTGAATGTGGGAGATAGTCGATTGTATCGGGTACGAAATGGCAGCATGAAGCAGGTCACCAAGGACCACACGTTGGTGGCGGAACAACAACGGCTGGGCAGATTGACCAAGGATGAGGCGAGGAAACATCCGCAGAGGCACATATTGACCAGCGCTTTGGGTATAAGCGAGAGCCCCAGGATAGATCTTTACCGTGCTAAGGTGATACCGAATGATCTGTACCTAATCTGCTCAGACGGTTTGAATGATATGCTCAACGATGAGGAAATATTGAACATAATCCACTCCATCAAGGATAGGTCACTTTACAAAATAGGCCTTTCTTTGGTCCTGCAGGCCAACCTGGCAGGCGGTCTGGACAACATAACTGTTATTTTACTATCTTTTTGAGGAAGAAACAGAAGTAGAGTCAGCATGCCCAGCGTCCGTCTCATAACCAAGAACGGCCAAGTCTACCATTTGCCCCTCCTAGAAGACGAGACGACGATAGGCCGAAGCGACGATAATGATATCGTCCTTCCCGGCCCTACCGTTTCTCGAAAACATGCCCGGATTCAAAAAACCGAAGAAGGATATCTCCTGACCGACCTGGGAAGTCGAAATGGTACGGAGGTGAATCAGAAATCTACTAAGAGTACCTTCCTGAAGCACCAGGACCAAATAAGAATTGGTGCAAACCGTCTCACGTTCATAACCGAAGAAGATGCCCAAGAGGGCCCTGATGGCTCGCCTGTTCTAACCGTTTCCTCCTTACCTTCCGAGGCCGCAAGCGACCCGGCCAAAATCACCGAGGATCTGTCCTCTTTAGGGAGGAGCAACAAAGTGCTGTTTGTGCTTTATGAAATCAGTCGGCACCTGACTTCTGTCCAAGATTTCAACGAACTCCTCAAAAAGATCATGGACCTGATTTTTATGGTCATTGACGCGGACCGCGGTTACTTGTTTCTCCTGGGAGACACAAAAGAGGCCAAGCCTGTTCCCAAAGTGATCAAGTACAAAGACGATCTCATAAAAGATGGGGAACCGGTAAGGGCAAGCCAAACCATCCTTAGCAAAGTCATCAATGAAAAGGTGGCGCTTCTGACCTCAAATGCCATGGAGGACCCTGAATTGGATCATGCCCAGAGCATCCTTACACAGCAGATTAGAACCGCCATGTGTGTCCCCCTCTGGAGGAGAGACAAGGTTATCGGCGCTATCCAACTGGACAGCAAAAGGTTAGACAACCAGTTTACAAAGGCTGACCTTGAACTCCTTAACGCCATTGGAAGTCAAATGGCCATGATCATTGAACAGGCTAGCCTCAATGAACAAATCCGCGAAGAAGAGCGAATGATGAGACGCTTACGCCGGTACTTTTCTCCTCAGGTCATAGAGACGATTCTAAAAGAAGGGGGCGCATGGACAAAAGACGGCATCATGGAACCAAGGGAGCTTACAGCGACCGTCCTTTTTACGGACATCGTAGGATTTACTCACCTCTCCGAGAAGATGCCTCCCAGAGAAATAAACGCGGTCTTAAACAGACACCTTCACCGAATGGCCGACATTGTCTTCCAGTATGGAGGAACGTTGGACAAATACTTGGGGGATGGCCTGATGGCCGTTTTTGGCGCACCCATGGAAAAAGAAGATGATGCGGAAAGGGCCATTCTGGCAGCAAAGCAAATGAGGGAAGAATTAAGGAAAATGATGGAAGAAACAGGGGTTGACACGCAATTTGATATCCGAATAGGCGTAAACACAGGTCGGGTTGTAGCCGGAAATATTGGTTCGCCAAATCGGGTGGACTATACAGTTATCGGTGATCCAGTCAATGTGGCCTCCAGGTTGGAATCCATTGCCGAACCCAACCAGATTCTTATTGGAGAGGAAACCTATCGTCACGTAAAAGGGCTGTTCGATATCAAGAAGGTAGGCCCTAAGAGAATCAAGGGAAAAGGTGCAGAGATTATGGTCTACGAAGTCTATTGATTCGGATCAAACTTCTCCTTGCCTCGTAAATACGTGGCAATGTTCTTTTTCAGCAAATCATATTCTTCGGCCAGATTCTCTAATTGCTCTTTGCTCTCCTGTGCATTTTCCTCCAGTTGTTATATTTGTATTGACAATGATGCACTCCCTACCCCTCTGCTCTGAAGCTTCTATAGGATAGGCCTTGGCCAGCACATAAACAGGCTCACCCGCTTTCGTGTAATACTTCCACTGATTGTTATTAACGGTCTCTCCCTTGAAAGCCCTGACGATCGTTTTTCTAAAGGTGTCCCTGTATCTTTTGGAAAGGAACATAAAAGGACTCTGGCCCAGCATCTGTGAGATCCCGTAGCCAAAACTCTCCTCACATGCCTTGTTCCAGAAGCTAATCTTCCCCTTGGAATCGAGCTTAAAAATGGGATTGGCCCATATTTCCTCTGTATCTTCCGTGAAATCATTGGGGATCCCCCTAGGGTCATTTTGTCGTGTGGTGATGTCCTGCACGGTCTGAATCGCCCCTCTTGCATTCCCATGGGTATCCGAGACAGGGGCAACCGTAATAAGCGCTCGCGAACCCCCTTTGAAATTGGGCAAAAACATCTCCAATTGGTACCAACCACTCTCTGTGCCAGGTCTAACGGCGTCTCCGTATGCTTCTGCCACGAAATCCGGGTCCTCCAGAAGAATATCTGCCAGACTTCTCTGATCATCAATACTAAATCCTTCCCATACTTCTTTACCCAGGATCTCCTCGGCCCCGATCCCTGTCATCTCCTGACAAGCGCGATTCCACTGAATGACCCGATGATCTTGGTTTATGATGAAGGTGGGGACAGGGGATCTTTCCAAAATGTCGTCCACATATTTTTTGGAATCCAGGAGGGCCTTGGTTTTTTGCTGCTCACGATCCGTGATCCCGCTCTTCTCACGCTCAAATAAAAGGGCAACGAGAAATATGGCCAAAAGGGCGACGAGAAACATGCCCAGGCTGTAAATGCCTGATACTTCCGCGGGGATAAGATTGGGAAATGGGTAACCCGTATGGAAAAGATAGGTGACAAACCCTGCTTGCACGAGGACCAATAGAGCCCAGAATGCGCCCCATGAATAGCCGTTCAAAAAAACGGCCAAGAGGAGGATTCCTCCATTCAGTAGCCAGGAGGTTGACATGATTCCTTCCGAAGTCATGGCCCCGGTGTTCCATGAGACGATAAAAAGGGTGGCCCAGAGGACAAAAATGGAATAGTTGCCTATCCAGAGGATATTCTTTGTCTTCCTCAAAATGATCACGGATGGAATCATGAGCAGCCCAGCACCGATGATCACATAAAAGAGGGAGATGGCCCCCACATAAAAGTAGAAAAGACCCAGGAGGGGGGCCAGCATGATGAAGCCCAGCTGCAATATATTGAGGGCCTTGATCTTTCGTGTGACTTCGGGGTCAAAGAATTTTGGCCCGCTGGTTATGAGATTGTCGAATAGGAATTGAAGATTCATCGTCTTGGATCAGTGGACATCAGAACGGAGAAAGGGGGAGAACGAATACGGGTCGCTTTTATAAGATGCCTTTGGCAGTGGCTTAGGGACTAAAATGGAAAAAGCATACTATGACTAATCGGCTAAAAGGTCGTTAAGCACCCTACCTATTCTGCAGTTAACCGAACCCTACCATCCCTAAACACTTCTCCCATCAAATAATTCGCATCCTTAAAAAGGGGAAAATCTGCTTGTATGGTGATAACGGCCTTTTCAGCCCCAGGGGTCCGATCAACTAACATGAAGTAATCGAGTCTGTGGCCAACAGGAATGGAGACATTAAGCTCTTCCTTGATTTTTTGCCGCAAAGGCTTCCCATCAATGCTCGCTGGTACGGTTCCTCCACGACCATATATTTCGTAGGTTTCATTGGTCGTTGGAAAAAACGTGTTATGCTCAAGATAATACATAATCTGCCCATCAAGAAGGCTTTTCATCATGATTGAGGCCTCTCTTCCGTACGCCCTCGTTAGCCAGGTCTGATAAGCCGGCACAGCTGTGACAGCCAAAATTCCTATTATGGCTATGACCACCATCAGCTCCACCAAGGTAAAACCGCCACGTTTCCTCATTTAGGCCCCCTCCCCTGGTGGAAGTTGATATTGAATGCCCTTGGGGGTTATAATAATGCGCATTTCCCCGGGCGGAGGATTGGCCACGGTTAGGCGATAACCCACTTCAGGATCCCTTTGGTAGAACAATCCCATTAACTGTGTGGCCTGGTTATCTCCGATTGAAAGATATTTTGGGATAAGATCGATAAGCTTCTCAGGGTATATATCCCCTTCGTAATGGGCATAGCGCTTGATGGCGCTGTCCACTAGGAAGAGAAAAACCCTGCTGTTTTTTGCGAGATCGACCGTGCCGGTAGGGGCCTTTTCACCGCCAAAGAGGATGAATCCCCACATGGCCAAGATCAGGACACCGGCGCCGATCACAAAATAATGGAAAGCACCCAGTTTTACCTTTTTCTTTACTTTTTCCTCAGCAACCTTGTCGCGCTTACCCTTTATGGTCGTACCAACCGCTGAAACAGAGGATAGCATGGCACATTGGAAACAGTAAAACTTCCCAGGCTTGGTCTCTTCGGCGCACTCGCCGCAAAGAGGAATGCCACAGCCCGCACAAAGGTGTTGGGCCCGCTTGTTAGGATGGTTTTTGCATTGCATTTGAATGGGTCTCCTGGGTGGAGGCCATTTTGTTAAAGGATTCTTGTTCTTGAACCTATTATATTTATAGGAAAAATGGGAAATAGTCAAGGAGAGAATCATGGAGGGTCCGCGGGAAACATGGTCCGCTCCCCTTTTGAGAAGTCTCATATGACCATGGAAAACAATAATCAGACCCCTTTTGCTAAATTGTCGCCCTCGCTCAATATGGCGCCTGTCAAACCACATCACGTTCACCTTATGGGTATTTGTGGTGCGGGGATGGCCCCTCTGGCTGGCATTCTCAAACAAAAAGGGTGTCTTGTTACGGGCTCGGATCAAAATGTTTATCCTCCCATGAGCCACTTTCTTGAAGGCCTGGCCATCCCTGTCATGGAAGGGTATGATCCCAAAAACCTGAATCCTGTCCCTGATCTTGTCATCGTGGGCAATGTGGTCACAAAATACAACCCAGAGGCCATCGCGCTCTCCAGGTTGAACATTCCCTACTTGTCCATGCCCCAGGCGCTCACGCAATTCGCCATGAAGGATAAGAGATCCATTGTTGTGTGCGGAACCCACGGCAAGACAACCACCACAGCCCTCGCCGCCTGGATCCTTGAGAAAGCGGGCATGCAGCCAAGTTTTATGGTGGGTGGAATACCCAACAATTTCGAGGCCAGTTTCCAGTTGGGTCATGGCCCATATTTCGTCATAGAGGGTGATGAATATGATACCGCCTTTTTCGATAAGGGTCCCAAATTCCTCCACTACAACCCATGGATCGCCATCCTCACCAGTATCGAATTTGATCATGCGGACATCTACCGGGACCTCCAACACGTGGTGAGGAGCTTCCGCAAGCTCATCGGCCTTATTCCACCCGACGGCTTGCTCATTGCGAACGCAGATGATCCTATTATTAGGGATGAGTCGGTAAAGGCAAAATGCCCGGTCATAACATACGGTATCAGTGAAGAAGCGGCATGGAAGGCCGTTGATCTTGTTTTTCAGGAAGACCAGACACGGTTTAAGACCCTGAAGCAAGGCAAGGAATACATGCCCCTTCTCACCCCCCTCTATGGAGAACATAACATCTCCAACCTTTTGGCCACTGTGGTCCTCGCTGATTTCTTGAAGATAGATCAACGAAATCTATCTGAAGCCATGAAGGGTTTTGGGGGGATCAAACGGAGACAAGAGATAAAAGGAGAAAAGGGAGGCGTGCTGGTGGTGGACGATTTCGCCCATCATCCCACGGCGGTGACAAAAACAATACGGGCCGTTAGAGAGAAATACCCCTCGCGCCGCCTTATCGCTGTCTTCGAGCCCAGATCCAACTCAAGTCGTCGCAACATTTTTCAAGACAGATACGCCCTCTCCTTTGACCAAGCAGATCGGGTACTGATACCGGAACCCCCCTTGATGGAAAAAATCCCTCCCGAGGAAAGGCTTTCCTCTGTAGAACTGGTGGAGGCACTGAAGAGGAGGGGTTTAAAGGCCTCGTATGCTCCGGACACAGATTATCTCCTGGATGAAATCATCAGACAGAGTCGGGAAGGTGATCTTATCCTGATCATGTCAAATGGCCCCTTCGATAACCTGCCCCAGCGTCTCCTGGATCGCCTATGATGACATAAGGTGGCAAGCACTGTATTGAACGACAGGAAAAACAATCCATTGAACGCCCCCGGAGAGGCATTCGACTCAGGCTCACGCCAAGTCTTAGGCCAAGAAGGGGGTTCTCGGGTTTACAATCTTTTCCTTTGTGTGCTAATCTCATCCAGGAATTGAACTGTCAGCAGACCCCGTGACATCACTCCGCAAGTTGCTGAAGTTATAGATTTTTTATCTCGCCCTGTTTTATTTGCCACCTGAGCAAAGCAACGTCTTTTGGGAAACGTAATGTCCCACGATTATCGCATAGCGAGAGAGCGGATGGTTAAGGATCAGCTTATGCCACGTGGCATAACGGACCCAGGGGTGTTGAAGGCCATGGGAAAGATTCCTCGGCACCTCTTCGTGGAAGAGGCCTTGGTGGGAGAAGCCTATAATGATCATCCTCTGCCCATAGGGCATCAACAGACCATATCCCAACCTTACATCGTCGCCCTCATGACACAGGCTCTTGAGCTTACGGGCAAAGAGAAGACCCTGGAAATAGGAACGGGCAGTGGATACCAGACAGCCATCCTGGCCGAATTATCGCTGAAAGTCTACACAATCGAAAGGGTTAGACCGCTCATGGAAAAAGCGAGAGGCCTGCTTGACGAACTGGGTTATTCCAATGTCCTGTTCAGTGCCTTTGATGGGACACTTGGGTGGAAAGAATATGAACCTTACGATGCCATCATGGTCACAGCCGGCGCACCTAAGGTCCCTGAACCCCTGTACCAACAGCTCGCAGAGGGTGGCCGAATGATCATTCCCATTGGCGACAAATTCAGCCAGGAATTGATCAAGATTGTTAGGAGAAGAGATCAATTCAGGCAGAAAAACCTGGGCGGATGTCGTTTTGTTGACCTGATAGGTATCCACGGTTGGAAAGATTAGGCATCAAATGTGAATTCCTGAAGAGTTTTGATGATTGGCAAAAAAGATGCTCCTCTGAAACAGATTCAAAAACTCACTCTACCTCTGACTCGGCTTAAAGGCGTCGGACCCAAAAGGGCCACATTTCTGGCCCAGAAAGGGCTCCACACGGTTCTTGATTTGCTGTTCTTCATCCCCTTCCGCTACGAAGATCGGACGCGGATCTCCCCCGTAAGCCAGGCTGATGAGGGACGCCCTGTCTTGGTTAAGGGCACTGTCGTCTCTGGGAGAGAAGAAAGATTCTATCCAAGCCGCAAAAGATTGTTCAAGGTGGTTTTGAAGGACGAAGAAAGCCGCTTGGACCTCCTCTGGTTTCAATACAAGAGACCCCACCTGGCCAAATATGCCACACCTGGCCTGGAACTCCTCGCCTATGGTCGTATCCAAATACATCGGGGGCAGAGACAAATGGTCCATCCCGAGATTATCCTGCCCGATACAAGAGAGGCTCAATCCGAAAAAGGGGGACTGGGCTTCTATCCCGTGTATTCTGCCGTTCCAGGGATCTCGGCAAATCTTTTGAGGTCAATGATTAGAAGGGCGCTGGATGAGCATCTGACCGCCCTGGTCGATCCCGTTCCCGAAGAAATTACAGGGCGCCTGGGCCTTCCCCATCTGGCTGGGGCATTGGAACAGGCCCATTTCCCCTCTGATGAGTCCCCCTTTGATGAACTGAACCAATTTGACACTCCGTTCCATAGAAGGCTTATTTTTGACCGGTTCTTTCTGGTCATGTTAACCATGGCATTCAGAAAGAGATTCAAACAGACAAGAACAAGTCCAACCTTCTCCATACCTTCCTCTCTGAGGGATAATTTGAAAAAATTTTTCCCCTTCACATTAACCTCTCATCAGATGAAAGCCGTAGAGGATATGGTTACGGATTTTACCGCGGGCAAATGCATGAATCGATTGCTTTTGGGAGACGTGGGATGCGGGAAGACCGTGGTTGCAGCAGTGGCCGCTCATATCAGCATCCGCAACAAGCACCAAGTGGCCCTCATGGTCCCGACACAGGAACTGGCCAATCAACATTTTGAATACTTCCTAAACCTGGCGCCGAAGATGCAATTTCGACCTGTTCTGTTGACCGGAAAACTGAAAAGGTCTGAGCGCCAAGAGTTTTATGAGGGTATTGAAAAGGGAGCGTACAACCTGGTGATTGGGACTCAATCCCTCATACAGAAAGGACTTCGTTTCGCGAGATTGGGTCTGGTCATCATTGACGAGCAGCAGCGCTTTGGGGTGAGAGCCCGCGCTTCCATGGACCGAAAAGGTGAAAATCCCCACATCCTCGTCATGACGGCCACGCCCATTCCCAGAACCCTGGCCATTAGCTTTTACGGAGACATGGATCTTTCTTTTATAGAAGAATTTCCTGAGGGTCGAAAGCCGGTCGTGACTCACTTGGTGACAGAAGGTGAGAAAAGGAGGGTTTTCGAGACCTTGAAGCGGAGGATGTCCGCAGGTCAGCAAGCCTTCGTCATATGCCCCGTCATTGAAGGCTCGGAGGAGATGGACCTAAAAAATGCACTGGAGATGGCTGAAAAACTCAAGAAGATTTTCCTGCCTCCATTCCGGATCGGATTGGTCCATGGCCGTCTCTCTCCCGATGAAAGGGAAGCCGTGATGAATGATTTTCGCCAGGGACGGATCCATCTCCTGGTAGGGACCACAGTCATAGAGGTGGGCGTTCACGTGCCTATGGCGACGGTCATGGTCATTGAGCATCCTGAACGTTTCGGGTTGGCCCAGCTGCACCAGTTGAGGGGACGGGTAGGGAGAGGAAAGGAAAGGGGACTCTGTTTTTTGATGGCATCAAGCAACCTCCCTGAGCCGAGCAAATCCAGACTGAAAATCCTGGTTGAAAGCCATGATGGTTTTGAAATCGCGAAAAAGGATCTTGCATTGAGGGGGCATGGTGAGCTGACAGGAACGAGGCAGGCGGGGATGGGAGAATTGGATCTCACAGAAATGGTGAAGGCGTCAGAACTTCTCTTGGCGGCTAAACGAGAGGCATATAGACTGATCGATTCTGATCCAGAGCTTTTGCGGCCTGAAAACCGCCATCTAAGAGATATGGTCCAATCCATTCTGGCCAGGCCATTGGATTTGTAGTCTCAAATCGTAAACAAGCCCAGCCGATTCAGACCTTGCAGGTGTGGGAAGTGAGGGCATGGCCTTACACAGTGTGGTGGGTCCGGGCGTAGCGCGGACAAATCCCATGCCGACGGGCAGATGATGCCTTGATGGGGATCAGGGAACAATTGAAGATTTGACGAACTCTGTTCTATAATGTAAAAGGTTAAGTTTTAGCCGTTGAACTTTCCACAATTTCATAAGGAGAAGAGCCTCATGCAAGAGTTCAGGAGAATGAATCGGTTACCTCCTTACGTCTGATCTAAGGCGCAAGGGCGAGGACATCATAGACATGGGTATGGGAAACCCAGATATACCCACCCCCAAACATATTGTGGATAAACTCGTTGAGGCCGTAAAAAAGGGACGCAATCACAGGTATTCCGCATCAGCAGGGATTACCAAGTTGAGAGAGGCTATCGCCAGGTGGTACAAAAGGCGGTTCAAAGTGGAAGTGGACCCGGATACGGAGGCCATCGCCACCATAGGCGCAAAGGAGGGTCTGTCCCATCTCGTGCTTGCGACTATTAGCCCGGGTGACGTGGTGTTTGCTCCAAATCCAACATACCCGATCCACCCGTATTCGGTGATCATAGCGGGAGGAGATCTGCGCAGCATTCCCATCGGACCGGACAGGGATTTTTTTGAAGACCTGCTAACGGCCACCAAGCAGACCTGGCCAAACCCGAAGATGCTGATCATCTCCTATCCCCACAACCCGACAACCGCAGTGGTGGACAAGAAATTTTTTAAGAAGCTCGTAGATTTTTGTCGAGAGCACGAAATCATGGTGATTCATGACTTCGCTTACGCCGATTTGGTTTTCGACGGTTACAAGCCGCCCAGCTTCCTCCAGATCCCCGGAGCCAAGGAGATCGGGGTAGAGATGTTCAGCCTGTCTAAGAGCTATTCCATGCCGGGATGGCGGGTTGGATTCTGTGTGGGGAACCCGACTCTCGTGGGGGCCTTGAGGAGACTGAAAAGCTATCTGGACTACGGCATATTTCAACCCATACAGATCGCATCCATTATTGCCTTGAACGGCCCCTATAATTGCGTCAAAGAGATTGTGGAAAGCTATCGTAAGAGGCGTGATACGCTCGTTGATGGTCTGAACCGTATTGGCTGGCCCATGGAAAAACCGAAAGCCACCATGTTCGTGTGGGCCAAAATCCCGGAGCCCTATGCTAAACTGGGATCCGTCGAATTCTCAAAAATGCTCATTAAAAAGGCAAAGGTGGCCGTCTCCCCAGGCATCGGTTTTGGAGAGTACGGAGATGAATATGTGAGATTCGCTCTCGTGGAAAATCCCCATCGCATCAGACAGGCTATCAAAGGGATTAAGCAGGTGCTGTGAAAGAAGAGGGAAACATGCAGCGAGTCAACGTGGGAATCATTGGATTTGGGACCGTAGGGGCCGGCACAGTGGAGGTCCTTTTGAACAATAGGGATATTATCAGTAGCAGGGTCGGTTCGGACATCATTGTCAAAAAAATCGCGGACCTTGATCTCGATTCCGATAGGGGCATTTCCCTTGAACCAGGGCTACTGACCCGGGATGCCATGGAGGTCATTGAGGACCCTGATATCCATGTGGTGGTGGAGCTGATGGGCGGTATTGAGCAGGCAAAGGCGTACATCCTGAAGGCCATGGAAAATGGGAAACATGTGGTCACCGCCAACAAGGCCCTGCTTGCAGAATTCGGAGAGGAAATATATCAGGCCGCAGATGAACATGGGGTTAGCATTGCCTTTGAGGCGAGCGTGGGCGGCGGAATCCCAGTTATCCGTTCGTTTAGAGAAGGACTGTCCGCAAACCGTATTCAAACCATAATGGGTATCCTAAATGGGACTTCAAACTACATTTTAACCCGGATGACGGAGCGGGAACTCCCATATGATGAAGCTGTACAAGAGGCCATAGATCTTGGGTACGCGGAGGACCCGCCCACCCTTGATGTGGATGGTACTGATGCGGCCCACAAGCTGGCCATCCTTGTCTCCATTGCCTTCGGAGTCCCCGTATCCTTTAACAGGATCTACCGGCAAGGGATAGATAAACTGACTCCGGAGGACATCCGCTTTGCACGTGAATTCGGTTATTGCATAAAACTCTTGGCTGTCGCCAGGCATCGGGAGGGTAAAGTTGCGGCCAGGGTGCATCCATGTATGGTTCCCCTCGACCACATCATGGCAAGCGTTAACGGTGTTTACAATGCCATATACCTGGAAGGCGACTTTGTGGGGCCCAACCTTTATTATGGGCTGGGTGCGGGTAGAAGACCTTCTGGAAGCGCCGTAGTCTCCGACATCATATATCTGGCAAGGCAGATCAGAAAGGGGGTCAACAAACTGATTCCCCCTCTCGCCCATGTCCGTCCGCAGGATGATGCCATATCCATCCAGCCCATAGACGAATTGAACACAGCCTATTACTTCAGGTTTGCAGCCATCGACAAACCTGGCGTATTGTCTAAGATATCCGGCGTCCTGGGCGACCATGAGATCAGCATTGCTTCTGTGATCCAGAAGGGAAGAGAGGAAAAAGGATCTGTCCCCGTCGTCATGCTGACCCATAAGGCCCGAGAGAGTAATGTCACAAAGGCCTTATCACTCATGGAAAATCTGGATGTGCTGACCGACGAGACGATCATGATCAGAGTTGAAGAAGGGTAGCAGGGAAATCCATTGAGCAGTCGCAGTAAAACCAAATATGTATTCTTAGTGGGAGACGGGATGGCCGATTATCCCCTTGAAGAACTTGGTGGGAAAACGCCTCTGCAGGTTGCGGCCACACCGCAAATGGACCGGATTGCAGCCTGCCGGCTGGGTCTGGTAAGGACCATCCCCGACGGCATGGAGCCGGGCAGTGACACGGCCAACCTCACCCTTTTAGGATACGATCCTAAGATCTACCATACGGGACGCGCCCCCCTGGAAGCAGCCAGCATGAACGTGGCCCTCAAGCCCAACCAGGTGGCTTTCAGAATGAACCTTGTAACGCTGGACCTAAGATCAGACAATGAGATCATCATGGTGAGCCACAGCTCTGGCGATATTTCAACGGCAGAGGCTGAACAAATTGTGGAGAGTCTGAAGCAGGAAATCAGGACCCCGGGAATAACCATCTACCAGGGTGTGGCTTATCGCCACCTGCTGGTATGGGATAATGGGCCTGAGGATATCCTCACCATTCCACCTCACGATGTGCTGGATCAGAACATGGCCCAGTATCTAAACCACTCCCCCAACAATCCCGTGCCCAGGCTCATTAGAAGCTCGTGGAACATGTTGAAAGACCACCCCGTTAACCTGCAGAGGAAGCGGGAAGGCCTTAAGGAGGCCAATTCCATCTGGGTGTGGGGTCAAGGAAAAGCACCAAAATTACCGCTTTTTAGAGATACATATGGTTTGGAAGGCGTGGTGATCTGTGCAGTAGATCTCATTAGAGGCATCGGGATCTATGCCGGATTTGCACCCATTTACGTGGAAGGCGCCACGGGCTATCTGGATACCAACTACCTGGGCAAGGCTGAAGCCGCCCTGAAGGCCTTGAAAACCCGCGACTTTGTCCTCCTTCATGTGGAAGCACCGGATGAAGCGGGCCACAGCGGAAACGCCCAAGAGAAAGTGGAGGCCATTGAGGCCTTTGATGAAAAGGTGGTCGGGACTGTTCTGAAAGGTTTGGGAGATTATGAGGCTTACAGAATTCTGGTCGTAAGCGACCACTTGACACCCATTGTCAAAAAAACCCATACCCCTGAGCCTACCCCGTTTGCATGGGCGAGCAAGAAGGAACTCGAATCTGTCACAAAAGGGCCTCCCTACACGGAGGCTTCTGCCCAGGAGAGCAAGTTAATATTTGAAAAGGGACATGAATTGATGCCCTCTTTTCTATCCGACACACCATCTTGACACCATACTCTTTTTAAAATATTTTCACCCCAAAAATAACTTCAGATAAGGAGACGGGAACATGAATATTCTTTTTTTTGGCCCCAATGGAAGTGGCAAAGGCACTCAAGGTGCCATGGTGAAGGAAAAATATAAGATACCCCATATTGAGACCGGAGTCATTTTCAGGGACAATATCTCGCGGGGGACAGACTTAGGCAAAGAGGCCAAAGGCTATATCGATAGGGGCGACCTCGTGCCCGATAGTATCACCATACCGATGATTCTGGAACGACTCAAAAAAGATGACTGCAAGAATGGTTGGCTTCTAGACGGCTTCCCCAGAAATCTAACCCAGGCTGAGGAACTCGACAAGGCCCTCGAAAAAGAAGGTATCGATCTTGACATCGTCATCGAGATTGTCCTGGACAGGCAGACAGCAAAAAACCGGATCATGGGTCGCCGTCTCTGCGTTAATGACAATAACCACCCCAATAACGTCTTCATTGATGCCATAAAACCGGATGGGGACAAATGCAGAGTGTGTGGTGGAGATCTTAAGAGTCGTTCCGATGATCAGGATGAGGATGCCATAGATAAGCGGCACAATATCTACTACGATACACAGACAGGCACAACGGCGGCCATAAACTATTACAAAGGTCTCTCCGCCAAGAGAGACGGAAAACCAAAGGTCATCGAGGTGGATGGAGGGCCAGGCGTCAAAGAGGTCTCAGCAGACCTGATGAGTAAGCTGGGGTAGGG